>Ga0080006_1234651_pt1 | contig 35123 bp, 35 predicted proteins | sample RS3BMetagenome_FD_69209 | JGI IMG/M metagenome (GOLD analysis project Ga0080006, IMG submission 69209) | Ferric oxide microbial mat and aquatic microbial communities from Rainbow Spring, Yellowstone National Park, USA - RS3B (SPADES... ...
GAAGGAGCTGGCGATGGACCTCATCAGCCGAGCCCTCGACGAGGGCATACCGGGCGAGGTCGTGCTGGCCGACGCCGACTACGGGCGGTCGCACGTGTTTCGCGACTTCATTCGCTCCAAGGGCCTGGACTACGCCGTCGCCATCGGTGCCGACGCACGCGTCTGGCTGCTCGATGACGACGGCCGAGATCCACGAGCCGCCAGCGTGCGCCAGCTCGGCATCGAGCTCGGAGAAGGCGCGTTCCGCAAGATCACCTGGCGTGACGGCACGCACGCCAACAGGAAGCTCAGCTCTCGGTTCGTGTTCCGGCGCGTCAAGCCCGCCTACGACGATGGAAGCGCACCCGCCATGGTGCGCGAGCCGGTGTGGCTCGTCATCGAATGGCCCGAGGGCGAGAGCCGGCCGACCAAGTTCTTCCTCACCAACCTGCGTGGCCGCATGACCAAAAAGCAGATCGTGCGCACCATCAAGGAGCGCTGGAAGACAGAACGCGTCTACCAAGAGCTCAAAGGCGAGCTGGGCTTCGACCACTACGAAGGTCGTAGCTTCGTCGGCTGGCATCACCACGTCACCGTCGCCATCTGCTGCTACGCGTTTGTCGTCGCCGAACGAGTCCGGGCTTTTTCCCCCTCGCCTGGACGGACCGGTTCCGATCGTTCGCTCGCCGTCGCGGCCTGAACGCCACTTCGCCGACTCCTTCGCGACGCTGCGCCTGGCGATCGCCCGCGTCCTCGCGCGCTGGTTGCCGCGATGTCCGCTATGCCATCGCGATTGCCACTGTCGGCCTCGTGGATCGTCGCCACCTCCGCGACGTCCGCGAGCGCTTCAACACCTGCAGGCTGACCTTGGAATCCCGCAGTAGTGCTATCCTGCCTGGGGATCGATAGAGGAGCGGCGCTCACGGCAGTGTGCCTGTGGCAGAACGGGCAATACGTCGAGACTTCCACCGCATCCTCTCCCTCTACGCGGCTCTTTCGCCGAGGATGCGCCGCCTCAACTTGAGCACGTCTGCGCGCGCGTACAATCTGTAGTCGTTGAGCGGGTGTCGCCTCGCCCGAAACTTCCCGCTCTGATCCCAACGACGGAGCGTCATCTCGGAGACGCCGAGGATCTTCGCGGCCTCCTTGATGGTGATGATCTTCGGCGCGTTCGAACTCGTTCGCACGAACAACCTTATACAGGCTTGAACGCCGCGCGCCAATGGGCGTAGCCTCGACCTCGATCATGCCCTCGAAGCGCGACGTGCTTGCCCTCCTCTCCCGCGACGAGCTGCTCGCGATCGTTGATCGGTTCGAGCTGGCTCCCCCGGATCGGCGCGGCAAGGACGGGCTCGTCGAGACCGTCGCGTCCTCGAAGAAGGCGACGCTCGCCGAGGTGCTCCCCGAGCTGTCGCGCGAGCGGCTCAAGGAGCTGTGTCGTGCTCTCGACCTCGACGACGCCGGCAAGGAGAAGCTCGTGCTGGTCGAGCGGCTCACCGGCGCGAAGTCGAACGGCGCGGCAGCGCCCTCCTCGAAGGTCGTCAACGGAGCAGCCAAGACCGCGCCCGAGGAGGTCGAGGTCGCGCCGGGGGAGAAGCTCACGACGGACAAGCTCGAACGCTACCTCTGGTCGGCCGCCGACATCCTGCGCGGATCGATCGACTCGTCGGACTACAAGGGCTTCATCTTCGGGATGCTCTTTCTGAAGCGCCTCTCCGACCGCTTCGACGAGGAGTGCGACGCGCTTCGCTCGCAGCCGAACGCGGACCCCGACGACCCCGACGAGCACGACTTCTTCGTGCCGAAGCGCGCACGATGGTCCGAGATCCAGAAGGTCGCCACCGGAATCGGCGAGGCCCTCAACAAAGCATGCGCCGAGCTTGAGCAGAAGAACGACAAGCTCGAAGGTGTGCTCGCCGGCATCGACTTCAACGACGAGCGCAAGCTGGGCGACGCGAAGAACCGCGACAGCGTGCTCTCACGACTCGTGCAGCACTTCGGCCGCGTGGACCTTCGCAACGCCAACCTCGCCGAGCCCGACATGCTCGGTCGCGCGTACGAGTACCTCATCGAGAAGTTCGCCGACGACGCCGGGAAGAAGGGCGGCGAGTTCTACACACCCAAGAAGGTCGTCGAGCTGATCGTCGCGATCTTGGAGCCCAAGGAAGGGATGCGGGTGTGCGATCCCACCTGCGGCTCTGGCGGCATGCTCATCGAGTGCGCGCACCATCTGGCGCGGCACAGGCAGAACCCCAGGAACCTCTCCCTCTTCGGGCAGGAGAAGAATCTCGGGACGTGGGCCATCGCCCGTATGAACACCCTGCTGCACGGCCTGCCCGACGCGGACATCCGCAAGGGCGACACGATCCGCGACCCCAAGCTCGTCCAAGACGGCGAGTTGATGCTCTTCGACCGAGTCATCGCGAACCCGCCATTCTCCCTCGACGAGTGGGGCCGCGAAGTCGCCGAGCACGATCCCTATGGGCGTTTCCGATTCGGGGTGCCGCCGAAGACCAAGGGCGACCTCGCCTTCGTCCAGCACATGGTTGCGACGACGAACACGAAGGGGACCTTCGGCAGCTACATTGACACGTACACGATCGAGCAAGCCGTCGCCGATGGCGCTACCGTTCCGATCTTCTACGAGGGCCGCCTCCCCGAGCTGCGCATCATCGGCAACACCCTCGACGCGATCTTCGACCGGGTCTTCGCCGATCGTTCCGACGAGGAGCGCGAAGCGATCAAGAAGAAGTACGCCACCGAGGTCTCGATCGCGACGGCCCCCAAGCGCGTCGAAGCGATCTGCCTCGACATCATCGATCACTACACTCGGTTCATTCAGCCCAACAAGTTCAAGGCGCAGATCGTCACGTGCAGCCGCGAGGCCGCGTGCCTCTACAAGGAGACGCTCGATCGCCTGAACGCGCCGCAGTCGGCGATCATCATCTCGGGGTCGAACAAGGACGATGAGCGCCTCGTGCGCCACCACACGAGCGAGGAGGAGCGGAAGAAGCTCATCAACGAGCACTTCCTCAAGCCGGGCGATCCGCTCTCGATCCTCGTCGTGTGTGACATGCTCCTGACCGGCTTCGACGCGCCCGTCGAGCAGGTGATGTACCTTGACGCTCCGCTCAAGGAGCACACGCTCCTCCAGGCTATCGCCCGCGTTAACCGCACGGCGGACGGGAAGGACTACGGCCTCATCGTGGATTACTGGGGCGTCTCCGAAGCGCTCCAGGAGGCGCTCGCGATCTTCGCTCCGTCCGACGTGAAGGGCGCGATGACTCCCAAGGGAGATGAGCTTCCTCGTCTCCAAGCTCGCCACGCAGCAGCGCTCCGGTTCTTCGTTCGCGTGAAGGACAAGGACGACCTCGACGCATGCGTCGCCATCCTAGAGCCCGAGGACGTGCGCGCGCAGTTCGACGAGGCGTTCAAGAAGTTTGCGCAGTCCCTCGACATGATGCTCCCGGATCCGCGCGCTCTGCCTTACGTGGCCGATGCTCGGTGGCTCGGGAAGATCCGCGCGACGGCGGCGGCCAAGTACCGGGACGACAAGCTCGACATCTCCGACTGCGGTGCGAAGGTCCGCAAGCTGATCGAGGAGGCCGTCATCGCCGAGGGCATCCAGGTGCTCGTGAAGCAGGTGTCGCTGTTCACGCCCGAGTTCGACGACAAGCTGAAGGCGCTCAAGAGCGACGACGCGCGCGCCAGCGAGATGGAGCACGCCATCCGGCACGAGATCCACGTCAAGCTGGAGGAGAACCCGGCGTTCTTCACGTCCCTCCGCGAGCGCTTGCAGCAGATCATCGAAGACCGGAAGGCGAAGCGCATCGACGCCGCGCAGCAGCTCAAGTTGTTCGAGGTGCTGACGAAGGAGATGCGAGGCCATGCGGACGCCGCCGAGAAGCTCGGGCTGTCCGAGACGGGCTTTGCGATCTACGGCCTGCTCCGTGGCGCCGAGCCCATGCCGCTCGCCGAGTCCAAAGGCATCCCCTACGGAGCGAAGCCCGATGAGGCGAAGACCGCACTCGCGTCCGTGCTCGAAGAGCAGCTCGAACCGCAGGTCTCGATCGTAGATTGGTCGCAGAAGGACGACGTGAAGCGCGAGATGCGCCGGCTGATCAAGCGGCAGCTCCGGGCCGCCAACTTCGCGGCCGACAAGATCGACGCCACGGCCGAGAGCATCGTGGACTTGATGAAGCGGAGGCGCCGGACATGATCGAGCGCTCCGAGATCCAGTGGGGGCTCACGCCGATCCCGTACGTGATCCGGCGCACCGGGAGAGAGAAGACCGTAGCGCTCACGATCGAGGGGCGCGGCAAGCTCGTCGTGACGGCGCCCGAAGGCGTTCCGATCGATCGTCTGAACGGCATCGTCCGCAGGAAGGCTGATTGGGTCGTCAAGCGCATCCGGCGCGCAAGCGACCTCCCACCGCCGCCATCCGAGCGCGAGTTCGTGTCCGGCGAGACGGTGCGCTACCTCGGAGGGCAGTACCGCCTGAAGGTCTTCGAGTCAGGCGACCCGCGCGACCCGCGCATCTGGGCCGGGTGGTACGAGGTGCCGATCCCGCACGGCCTACCTGCCGAAGCACGCCGTGGCGAAGTTCGTCGCCGGATCGCGGGCTCGCTCAAGCAGCACGCGGACCTGTACCTCCCTGACCGCCTCGCCGATGTCTGCCGTCTCCTGCGGATGGAGAAGCCGAGCATCGTCGTCCGGGAGCAGGCGAAACGGTGGGGGAGCTGCGATCGTCACGGCGTCTTGCGGATCAACTGGCGGATCATCCAGGCGCACATCCCGCTGATCGAGTACGTCCTCGTCCACGAGCTGGCGCATCTCCAGCACCGCGGGCACGACCGCGCTTTCTGGCGGGCTGTGGGTGAGTGGATGCCGGACTACGACGAGCGCCGCGCTCGGCTGCGCGAGCTGGGGCCGAGCCTGGTTTGGTAGGCGACTGGGAGCAACCCTTGCACGCGAGGGCCGGAGTGGTCAGACTTCGGACCAACCAAAGCAGGAGGTAACCCCCTTGAAGTTTTTGGGCACCCCCGTCCGCTGCTATGCAGCGTGGCGCTGAGCGGCGGGGAGCGGGGGCAAAGGCTGGTCGGGTATCCGCAAGCAAGAAGACCACGACAGAACCGCTGGTAGGGTTCGGCGTCTAACGCCACATCGATCATCTCCTACCCGATCGGCCGCGAAGGGGGCCGCGAGCTTTGGCTGGCGGCCCTTTTCGTTTTCCCCGGAACCCGCAGCCGCCACTTGGCTCGTTTGATCGTCGGCTGGACCGCCTGTACGGAGGGCATGACCCTCGCGAACGTACGCGAAGCTCCCGCGACATCCGGCCCGGCAGCTACCACGAGCCCTGCCGCCGACGATCCCCCCGCCAGAACGCCTTCCAGCGCGGGACCACGTTGTCCTACCTGCGGCGGCACGGTGAAGACCTCGAAGCCCGCCGTCTACTGCCGGCCGGCGTGTCGAGCACGAGCTTCCCGCGAGCGTCGTGATCACGAGCTGCACCAGCGGCTCGCCGCTTGCGAGGCGGTCGTTGGGCAGGCGGTCGGGATGCTCGCCGAACTGCGCGCGACCGTCACGTCGGCAGGGAGGGCGGCATGAGCCGGCGCCCGCCTCGGGTCTCGACAGCGCCGATGGCCGTCGCGTCGGACGGCGGCGTGCTCGTGAACGCGGCCCAGCTCACGACTTCGGACTCGCTGGCCGCGATCGTCAAAGTCGCAGAGAGGACCGGGCTCGGCGTGTTCGTCGGCATCCTGGTCCCGGCGAGGCTCCAGCGAGGCGTACTGCGTGACGTGGATGACGCCCTCGCCGATGTCGTCGGGCGGCTCGGTCCGAAGCTTGTGCGGAGTCGTGCTCGTCGAAAGGGGTGACCGCTACCGGCGCTTGCGCTTCGTCACCACGTCCTTCGTTCGGCGACGACGCGGTGGCTTCTCGACGACGGCCTTGTGCAGAGGCACCTTGAGCGGCCTCTCGCCACCGACTTCCACGACATCTCGGACGCTCAGACCGTAGCGCTGGGCGAGCATCCACAGGGTTCGGAGCGTCGGGTTCCCGTCGCCTCGTTCGAGCGCGGCGAGCAGGCGGAAGGTCAAGACCTCGCTCGCCGCCTGCTCCTGGTTCAGGCCGGCGATCCATCGCGCCTTCCGCAAGTTGGCGCCAACACGCCGGACGAACTCCTCGAAGTCCACGCAGGGAGTTCACGGGACGCCTGCCCTGTGAGACAGTCCACTATAAGGATGTTTTAGATCCGTCAGCAGGAGGACGCGACGATGGTGCTTCGTAGAATGTGCGCGATGGTCACAGCGTCGGCCCTGGCGCTCGTCGCCTGCGCGGAGGCTCCGCCGGCTCCCAAGGTCCCGGCGTGGACCGCGTGGGACAACGAGAACCGCTGGTGCTCAGGCAACATCGACGCCTGCGTCAAGCGTTGCGAGGACGAGGATGCCGCGAGGAACGCTGCCCAGCACCAGACGCGATGGTGGGGTGCGCTCGACACGAGCCCGGAGGCGCCCCCGCCTGAACGGCCAACCTGTGACATGCTCCTCGTTTACCGCGTCGAGGGCAATCAGCCGTACGCCGACTGGCGCAAGGCCCACGGTCTGAAGACCCTCGACGAGGAGCGGGCCGGCTGGATTCAGGAGTACTGGGCGCAGTTGTCCCGAGCTTGCACGCGCGGGGAAACGCATGCCTGTGCCGCGGCCGAGAAGCTCGACGCTCGGCTCCATCCCGAGAAGGCCCTTCAGGCTCGCGTCAAGGCTGCCGCTGACGAGGTGAACGCGGCGCTCTCCTCTTCGTTCTGCGGTCGCGAACTCTGCGGGGGCAACCGAACAGTTGCAGGCGTTCTTCTTCCGTTTCAACAGGTGCAAGCGAACGCGTTGAAGACCGAGCAGCAAGTCGCTGAATACGAGAAGGCCGCCTCGGACGTGCTCCAGAAGATCGCGGACTACAACGCCGCGAGGCAGGCAGACGCAGATCGGCTCGCGAAGATGAAGGACGAGCAGGGGCCGATCGAACAGGCGAAGGCTGACTGCGGCGCGCACTCCATCGACTACTGCAAGACGAAGTGCGCGGGCAGCGGTGCCCTCTACTGCTTCGCATACGGGTTGGGGCTCTGGCATTCGCAGCCCCCCAAGCTCACCGAGGCGAGGGCCGCGATGCAGACGGCGTGCGACGCCGGCTCGCCGAGCGGATGTTACGCCATGCACCAGATCGACGCCGACGTGCAGCAGGCCGCCCAGGACGCCGACAACTGGTGGAGCCCGGTCGAGAGCAGCGCAGACGAGATCGCCAACGCCAACTATGCCAGCGACCTCACGCTCCGCGTCTCGCCGACCCTGCACAACCAGCGCGCTGTCGAAAGGGCGAGACTCGTCGTCCAAGAGTTGATTCGAGGCAAGTACTGCCCGGCGAAGAAGGAGTTCATCAAGAGGCAAGGGCAGAGCGAGTTCCAGCGGCGAGCCGCCGACCACTGCGCAAACCACGCACCGACCGCAGGCGGCGTCGGCGGCACCTCGGTGACGTTGACGACCCAGTGCAGGGCGTCGTTCGCCATCGCGTGCCCGTGAAGCGCCGACCCCGGAGAATGCGATGACCTTCCAAGCTGCGAAGTGCCCCGAGTGCGGCGCGGACATCCAGGTTCCCGCCGACCGCGACTCCATCAAGTGCATGTACTGCGGCAAGGACATCATCGTCCGGCAGGCGGTGCAGGCCGTTGCGGGACCGAGCGCCCAGAACTGGATGAAGCTCGCCGCCGCTGCTGAGGACGCAGGTAACCACGAGGAGGCGTACCGCTACTTCACGCGCGTCCTCGAAGTCGAGCCGGGAAACGCCGAGGCGTGGCTCGGGAAGGCCATCGCTGCTGGGTGGGGGTCGAACCTGCGGAGCGATCGGCTCGGGGAGATGCTCTCCGGGATCGAGCAGGCCATCGCCTGCGCGCCGCAGGCCGACCTCGCCTCCCTCAAGGCGCGCGCCGCTGCATCGGCAACGACCGTCGTTCTCGCGTTCTACAAGCTCTCGTTGGACCACACGCTGGAGTTCGTCACCGTGGACTCCGCGTGGCCGGAGCACGTGGACCGCTGCCTCGCGATGGTCGCCGCGATGAAGAAGGCGATCGAGTGGTCCCCCAGCACCCGCGAGCTGCTGGATGCCGGCCTCACGATCGTCGATGGGCTCCTCACCGGCGTCGAGTACGCCCGAGGCGAGTTCAAGGACGGCTTCGCCTACCTCCGCCTCCCTGCTGACGTTCGGCAGCGCATGGAGACCGAGCGCGCCGATCTCGTCGCGAAGATCAAGGCGATCGACCCGAAGTACGTCGAGAAGAAGGTCAAGCCCGTAGGCGGACCCGGCTGCGGGTGCATTGCCCTCGTCGTTCTCGCCGCAGTCGTCGTCCTGTTCGCGATCATCGCCGCCCTCGGGTGGCTCTCGCGCTCCGGCCAGTCGAAGCCGGCGTGGTCGCCTCCGCCTGAACAATCACCAGCCGCAACGACGACGGCAACTGCGACGCCGACGGTCGTCCCCGCGCCGTCGGCTTCTTCGGTCTCATCGTCGAAGCCCGCATCGCCACCCAAGGCGAGACCGGCCGGACCGCACACGGTTCGCACACGCTGTCCCAACGGGAAGACCGCGCAGCCCTCCAAGGGCGGCTGCTGGTGCGACACGTCCGGCCCGATGGACACGTGGACCCAAGCGCCGTTTCCGCCCGGCTGCTTCGGCTGGCCGAAGGCTGAGGGGTCGGAGTGCATCTTCCAGTGTCCATGAGCCGTTGATCGTCTTCGCGCCGCCCTGTACGGCGAGCGTGGAGTTCGAGCTGCGTCATCCCGACAACCCAACCCAGACCGCGCGCGTCGGCCACGATCCCGTGCGCGCCGGAGTGTTCGTCGAGGTGACGTGGAATGGCGTCACTGTCGCGTTCGATCAAGCGGACCTGGACGACGACGACGCGATCACCGGGGTCGTCCGGCTCCTCGCGACGTGGGGGTTCATCGATCCAGTCGTCGTTAGCGACCTCCGCGCCTACCTCGACACACCATCGTGCTGGCGCTCGAAGACGCAGCGGAGGCGAGTGCGGCGGGTGCTTGAGATCGTCGAGGCGCTGGAGGCGGCGGGCCACTGAGCCCGGAGAGCGCGCCGAAATTCTCACGGCGCGAAAAGTCCATCGGGTGGATTTCGGCGCCACTCGACGCCGCGCCTACCTCGACACGCCGTCCTGCTGGCGCTCATCGAGGCCGCCGAGGCGAGTGCGGAAGGTGCTGCGGGTCATCGAGGAGTTGAGACGCGCCGCTGGGTAGGTGTCCGCGTCGTGGATCGCGCCAAGCGCAGAACCATCCCCCACTATTGTCACCTGTGGTGTCCTTGGGTACCCCCAATCCATGACCGTCGTGCATGCCGTCGCCGCCCACGCGCAAGGGGGCCTCACGGGCCAGCAATCGGCCCAGCGAGACTGGAGCCCATACGTCGTCCATTTCACGAACTGGAAGGCGATGGACTACGTGCGGGCGGCGCTCCTGCATCTGGAGGCGTCGCCCAAGGAGACCTACGGCCTGCTCACCGAGGCGGACGCGAAATCGGCGGGAACCGCCGCCGCCAGTCTTGCCTCTGGGCATCTACGGCGAGGGAGCCCGTCGGGTAAGGATGGCATCCCAGAGTGCGTCTGCCTGTCGGAGTGCAAACTGCCGGGCCTCATCGGGCATGCCGAGCGGTACGGTCGATTCGGCTTCGTGTTTCAGAAGGTGGACATCTTCAGGGCGGGCGGTCGCCCGTGTGCCTACCTAGACGAGGAGCACTACACGATGATCGCCGAGCTGGGGCGCGGCAAGCCAGCAACGACCAAGGAGGGGAGGCTCTTCGGCCTCACGAACATCTACACCCCGCCAGGCTTCGGAAAGATCCAGGACTACACGCACGAACGCGAGTGGCGGATCTTCGATGACGTGCGTCTTGACGCGGTGCCACCGATCGCGCTCCTCGCACCCCGAACGCACCTGACGACAATGAAGTGGCACGATGTTCCCGTGCTGCCAATCGACATGCTCTTCGACTGGGGCGCGTAGAGGCGACAAATTCCAACGGCTAGCGTACTCCGAACTCTTCGGAGTGCCAGCCTCGTCGCTCGCGATCAGCATTGTCGTACACTGCCGCGGACCGCGTGATGCAGGTCGATGCCGCGCCCGACGTGGCACTCCTCGACGATCGTGAGGAGCCGCTGCGCGAAGTCGATCGACGGGCACATCATGAGCAGCGCGGTCCCGAGCACGAACCTGGCGCGCGCCAAGATCCACATGATGCTCGCCGAGCGCGCGGAGGAAGACGAGCGCGTCCTCGGCGGGCCGCCTGCTGTCACGCGGGATGGCATGTCGGCGGCGCGCTCGACGCCTAGATGGCCGGGGCACGGACCCAGCTCCAGCAGCTTCGGGGCTCGCGCTGGATCGCCTCGCGCTCGTCGGGATCCGGCTCGACGTTCTCCCAGGGGTCGGGGGCCTCTCCGACCTCCGCGGGCCACCCCGTGAAGTCCATGACGGCGGTTTTGTAGGCGCGCTCGAACACGGCCTCGCACCCGAGCGGGTCCGAGAGGTACGCGGCTACGAGGCGGCGAGCGATGTCCTCGACCCTGGCGTCGATGATTCGCTGACTCGCGGTGGAGAGGCTGGGATCGCTCGCCAGGAGCCTGGATCGCAGCACCTCGTAGTGCTCGTCGCTGATGTCGATCATCGGCATGGTGCCTCTAGTCGTTGTGCACGACAACGCGAAGCGTGCCGGATCCGTATGTCACGTGGAGCACGTCGCCATCCTGGTCGTAGGCCGCGTCGATCGCTCTGAAAGGCAACGCTCGCCCGTCGAGCAGTCGGAACGCATGCCTCACGGGCCAATAGCCGGGCGGCCAGTCGAGGACCGAGGCGTCGTACTCGTTGCCGTGCCCGAGCCCGCGAAGGTCGGTCACGTGGTCTGCGCGAATGTGGAATGTGTGCATGTGATCTCTATCTCCCCCGACCGAGCCCGCATCCTCACGTCGGACGTGGGCTCGGGCGGAGGCGCGACCCGCCTCTAGGGACGGGACGGGTCGCGTCGGGTCCGCCGATCTACTCGGCCTTCGTGCGCGGGCGACGGTCCACGATGCACCTGCGCTCCGCATCCCAGACGTAGACGTTGGGGTCGCCCATCTTGCTGCGGACGGCGATCTTCCCCCACGCGCGCCATGCCTCCGCCGCCGTCGAGTGCATCGAGATGACGCTCACGATCGTCGGCACGAAGGGCGTCTCCATGGCGGCCTCTACTACCTCGTAGCGAGGCCGCACGACGCGCCGGGACTGAACGGGTTCGGGCTTGATGTTGCTGGTGGTCGTCTTCATGTTGTCCTCCTTTGGACGTTGATGCGGCGGCAAGTCAGGGCTCGTGCCACGGCGGCGAGCCACAAGGGCGAAATGGCGGCTGCGAAAGCGGCCCCTGCGCCTGGTCCGTCGAGGCGGGCGAGAACAGGATCCTCCGGCGCTCGTCCTCGCTCGCGGCCGTGGCCGCTCGTTGTCCGCGCTCGATGGCTTCGTGCTCGTCGAGTTGCTCGGTCAAGACGCCGACGAGCAACTCGGTCGGGACGAGCGGCGAGATGGTCGGCATGGCCTCACCGTTTCCCGAGCTTGTTGATCGCCACGGCGAGCATCGCGCCGAGCGCCTTCAACTCGGCGTGGATGCCGCGTAGCTCGACCAGCTCGGGCGAGTCGGACGCCAACGCCGTGGGCGCGGCGGCTGGTGTCTGGTCGGCGAAGACCATCGCCGATCCCGTCGTCGGCGGTGTCGTCTGCGAAGGGGTGCCGCTGGCTCGCGGCATGGTCGCGGCACCCTCGTTCACCTCGGCAGCGTGGTGGGCAACGGCCCTCCGCTGTTCCTCGGCGACGATCTCGTCGGCGGTCTTGACCTTCGGGGGCGGCGGTGGCGGGGCGGCGGGAGTCGCCGTGGGGGGCGGGACGGCCGCGTCGAGGGCGGCGGCCCAGTCGGCTTCGGTCATCGAGGATGTGTTCATTTTCTCGGCTCTTCTCCCTTCATCGGCCTGCGTGCCAGCGCCTTAGTTCGGCTTCTCGTCGTGCGTGTTGATGTCGAAGCCCACACCGAGCGGCGGCTCGGCGCGTTCATTCTCGCGGACCTGCTTCGCGATCTCCTCCTTGAGGGTGGGGCGTCGCAGCAGCTCGGCGTCGTCACCGAAGCTCGCGATGGGGATCTCAAGCACCCGCTCCTGGCGATCCCCGCACTTGCGCTTCACCCCGACGCGACCGGCCTCGGATGGCGTTGGCTGCGTTGCCCCCAGCTCGGCGATCATCATCTGGTAGTAGTCGCGTAGAGGCAGCAGACTTCGGTCCTCGGTCTCGCGGAGTGCTTCTGCGACGAACCGATGGACCTCGTCGGGCAGGAGCAGGACGTGCGTGTCGTTGAACCAGCCGAGCCCGACGCAGCGGGAGGTCGAGCTGATGGCCTCGTCCTGCTTCACGAGGCCGGCGCGACCCGCGCTGATCCCGGAGATGATGTGACGGATGAACTTCGCGAGCGGCGAGGTGGCCTTGCTGACCCTGGTCTGAGACGCCGCGACCTCGATGAGCGCCTCCTTGGTCGTCTTCAAGAGGTGTTCGACGCGTTCCCATGGCAAGTCGCGCTCGACGCCGGTCTTGCTCACGGCGAGGTGGGCGAACTTGAGGAAGCTCTCCATGGCGATGTACAGGCTCGCGAGCACCTCGGGCTGCCGGGCTTGAAGACCGCCCCGTTGCACCAGTTGTCGGAAGTCGGGGAGAACTTCGCGATGGCGCGAGGGCAAGGTCACGCTCCATGTGCGCTGGGTCGCCAGGTGCTCGACGTAGCCCCGGGTGACCAAGTGAGGGTGGACTGTCGCCTGGATGGGCGTGAGCTTCCCGACGTTGATGTCGCCGGGCTCCACCCCGATCTTCAGCGCGCGGTTTGCGGTGCTCTCACCCTCGTCGGCCGTCGCGAGGTCCGTCTCCGCCGTCATCCAGAGGTTGGCTCGGAAGGGCAGCGAGGCACGCAGCTCGACGCTTGCCGTGCCCCGCATTCGCGTTGCCCCGTTGGCGTAGTTGTGGACGAGCTTCCGGCACAGCGCGCGCTGCTGCTCGCCCGCGCGGCCCCCTTTCGGGTAGGCGTCGTCCATGACGACCAGCATCCCGCTGAGCGCATGCCCGACGATCTCGATGGCCGTGGCAGTGCTCTCGAAGTTCAGCACGAAGTCACGAACTGACCGGAACCCGGCGCCGAAGTATCTCTGGCACTCAAAGGCCAACGCCGTCTTGAGAACGCCGGAGCGCCCCAGGATGAGGAGCACGCTCCGGTGCGGGAGCGCCTCGATCACCGGGCTGTGCATCATCGAGGCGAAGAGGGGGTACGTGATCCTCGCGGGCGCAACGTCGAGCAGGTCCAGTGACGATGTGATCGCTCGTGCCAGGTACTCGCGTTGAGCCTCTTCGGGCGTGCGTTTCGCCGCTGCCCACTTGTCCGGCTGAACCGGAGCCAGGTCGAAACGTGCAAGGTCCGGCGTGGCTGGCTTCACGTCAACAGAAGCGGTCGAACCAAGCGCACCCCCGGCATGTAGAAAGACGCGCTCCTTCCCAACGGTGCGCCATCCGAAGTCGCCGTATTCGGTCCGACTGCCGAACGTCGAAAGCGTGAGGATCGCGTGCCGGAGGATGTCCCGCGTGGATCTGCCCGGCTCCATCCTGAGCTGCCCAAGCGTCTGTGGCGTCAGCCACTCCATCCGATCGAACTCTTCGGTGGCGACCTCGAACTCGGGGAGTGCCGTCTTGTCGGCGCGTGACGCCTTTATCTTGAACACGTCGTGCGTACGATCGCTCCCGTCGTCGCGCGTGATGACCTCGACGATCTGGACGTTGCCGTTGACGAGTCGCTGATGCACCGCCCCGGCAGGCGTCTGCCGAACCGCACAGAGGCTTCCTTCCACGATCGCGTAAGTCGCGACATCATCGGCGCAACTATCGGCTTCATCTTCCGCACGTCGTTCGGCTTCCGCCTCGCGCACGCCTCTCTCGATCGTGTCGCGGTCGAGCACCTTCTTGTACTTGGCGAGCAGGGCGTCGATATGGGGGCGGCGGTCCTCCGGGTCCTGGGTGGCGATGGCCCTGTAGACGGGAACGAGAACGGTGCGACGGACACTTGGGAGCGTCTCGGGTAAAGCCGCGATCAGGGGACTGGGGTCGATGCGGGCTGGCTTGCTCGCGTCGCGCCTCGGGAAGCGATCGACGCCCGCCTCCTCCGCTAGGAGATCGAGCGCCTCCCAGAAGCTCTTGCCAAGCTTCTCGCGGATGTAGCGGACGGCGTCGTAGTGTTCGCCCGTACCGAAGTCGTGGAAGTGGTCCTCCCATACGACGCAGCCTGGCTTTCGGCCATCGTCCCGAAACGGCGCCCACATCTTGTGGTAGCCGCTCGCCGCTTCGAGCTTCTCGCCGTGCTTCTGGAGCAGCTCCGGCATCGAGATGGCCGGGCGAAGGGTCTCCTCGATGTATTGCGCGAGGCGAGTGTCACGCCGGTACTCCGCGACGTGCTCGGGCTCTGGCGGTGTCTCCTTGAGGATGGCGTCTACATCGAGGGCCGCTCCCTCGATGCGGCGGACGACAAACTCGCGACCTACGCGTCGAATCGGGAAGTACCAGGGCCGCCCCAAGTCCTTCGTCTGGGGGTCCGCGACCTGTCCCGCTTCGAGCATCTTGCGGTCCACCCAGCGTCGAACGCGTGGGTACTCCTCCGGCGTCATCGGGCGGGTCGTCTCCGGGAGAACGCGGATCTTCGGGTGCTCCGTGGTGTGCGAGTACGTCGTGTAGAGAATCGCCGACGTGCCCACCCAGAGCGCAGCGGCCTGGTCGAAGCTCGTCCGCTTCTCGGGGGGCAGCGGGACGGACACGAGCTTGCGCTTGCCCGTCTTCACATCGAGCGGTCCCTCCCGCCGCTTCTCCGTGTTGTCGATCTCGGTGCAGATGAACGAGATGCTCTCGACGCCGGTTCCCTTGCGGACGTTGCCCCGAAAGACTGCCGGCGAGAACATCGGCCGCCCCTCCTTTGACTCGTCGGCTGCGACGGGCGGGGTCTTCGCGAACTCCTCGTAGAGCGCCTGGAGGGTGCCCTTGCGGCGGGTCCCGGCTGTCTCGTGCTCGTTCGGGAAGATCGTGATTGTGATGCTGCGCGGCCGGGATGCCTCCGGCTCCGCGTCTACCGCCATCGTCGGCTCTGCCCTCGGCGGCGTCATGACGGACGCTCCCCTGCTTGGCGCTCGCGTCGGGATTCGAGTCCCGCCAATCCCAGATCGTCGGGAAGCCGAAAGCTCAGTCGCGGTGCGCTGTTGCGGCCACGAATCCCGAGAATCCCGATTTCGGGCCGGACAGGGACGTACTGATCGGATCCCGGAAACGCCCGCGTTGAGACCACGAAGGTGGAAGGCAGCCTGATCTGATCTCTTTCTCGATCAAGATTGGGATTCCTGGGATTCGTTAGCGCATCCGCTCGAAACCACCAGAGATCGCGAATCCCGTCGTCCGGGATTGAGCGGGATAGCGCGGGATTCGCAGAGCCCATCGAAAGCCAGGTCGGCGACGGCGCGCGCGGTGTAGGCGTTGTGTTGGAAGACAGCATCTCGATCTCCATCGGCCCCCTCCGCGCGCTCGCACTGCCAGGTTGCTCGCGCGGTCGGGGCCGTTGCTTTTCAGCCCTGCGCTGCGGGCGGAAGTTCACGAGAGGGCGCACCACTGTCGGGCAGCAACGACGGCTGGACGCCAGTGAGGTACGCCTGCTCCACCGCGCCGCTGACCATCTCGCCGACCCGCTGGCCGCCGGGGAGCAGCACGTCGGCAAGGAACTCGTGCTCCACGGTCGAGTACCCGCCCTCGATCGCTTCGAGCTTGGCGCGCAGCAGCAGAAGGATGCCGCGCCACGCCGAGCGCTCCTCCTGCTCACGCTGCGCCTCGGCCCATCGACTCCTCTCGGCCTCGCCCCAGCCCCACCATCCGCGAGGCCTCGGGCGCGAAGGGCGGCTCGGGTGGAGCGGCACGTCGATGCGCATCCGGCGCCCGGCGAGCGCGAACATCACGGTCGCCTTGCCCGTCGCATCATCCATCGCGACGGCACGAGCGGTGGCGCCGTGCCGTGTGAGGAGCGCGCTGATCTCGGCTTGGGTCCGCTCGACAGCGACAACAGTGGTCGCGGCGTAGCGGTGGTTGGTGGCAGTCATCGGTCGCCTCCACGCGCGCATCGGGGCGGCATGGGCTCGGGCAACCCCTCGCCCTGGTCGTGGTAGCGGCAAACGAGGATCGCGCCCTCGGCAAGAAGGTCGGCCAAGGAGCAACCCAGGTCGAGGGCGAGGTGACCGAGGCGCGAGTGGACCTTGGGCTGGAGGATGGTCTTGGCGTGTCGGCCGTTCGGTGCCGGTCGTGCCGGCGGTTCGGGTCGGGTCATACCCCCGCACGGCGACAAGTAGATCCTCAACGGCCCCGATGATCTCCTTGTGCGCCGCTCCTACACGGCCGGGAACTTCGGCGAGCTTGGGGTCGATCTAACGGTCCACTTGGGATGCGCGTCGGGGGTACGCCTCTCGCGATCGTCGGGGAAACAAGGGCCGGCGTGGGCGTCGCGAACTTCGATCTCGAAGTCATCCGAACGTGGACCTCGCGCTCAACCTCCTGCGCGAAGTTCGGGAAGGTCGGAGAGAAGTTCGTCGAAGCACACGCGAGCACCTCTCGGTGTCTGTGAACGACTCGTCCGTAGCGCCTGCCGCTGGCGCCGTCCCATCGACGGTGACCTCCGCGGGGATCGCCAGGGCGTGGGAGGAGCCCTACGCGAGGTGGTCGGCGTCAGGGATCGCGGCAGCCCTCGCGAGCAGGAACGCGCGGACCTGCTCGAAGCACGAGGAGCACAGCTCGATCAGGTCCCGTTTGTCGCCGCCCGCGAGCACGACGGGGCGGGACCCCTCCTTGCCGTCCTCGCTCAGGAACGCCGGCACGTACTCGCGCACGACGAGGAAGTTGGCGTCCACGCTCGGCCGCGTGATTCGGAGATGCTTCATGCCGTTGGCCACGTCGCGGCACACCTTCAACTCGTCGCTCGCGAAGAGCCGCTCAACATCCGCTTGCGGGAACGTCCTCGACACGACGAGCCAGTCGCGCATGGCCCAGCAGTGCTGCAAGAGCACGAAGCAGAAATCGTCGAGACCTTCACCGCCAAACTTCACGAGCGATTGGACGCGACCGTGCCACCGCTCGGTCCGAGCCCAGTGTTCGTGCCACGGGTCCTTGAAGTGCAGCCGAGGTCACCCCAGCCCGACACAACGAGCGAGACCGTGCCCGGCTTCCTCGTCGCGCTCAGCGCCGCGACGGCGTTCTCGAACACGGCTCGACGTCGAGGGTCCTGCTCCCGGTCGCGCCGTGCCGTAAGGTCGGCAACGACCCTCTCGCGCGGCGCCCAGGCGATGGCGGTCTTCTGCATCCCGTTCGCAACCTCCCGACGAGCTGCTCGTCGCCCGGCCAAGTCTCGGAGAGCTTGCCGGCGTGCTGGGCGATGATGACGTCGAGCGCGGCGGTGCCTTCGACGGGGACCTGTTGTGGCATGGGCGGCATGGTCGCGCCGAAGAGATGGTCGGACAAGGAGGCGGACCATCCAGCGCGCGGCGACCCCTCCAGCTTGGGTGCCTGGCCAATGGGTGGCCAACGCCCCCTCGCGCTTTCACGATCCGGCCAGTTTTGGCTGGACTCTGGTCAAATAGTCGGGGCGAGAGGATTTGAACGATCACCGGGCGCAACCGCGGCCAAACGCGCGCGGCACGGGAAAATGCCCGGTGATCGTTCGGTCCGATGCACCGCGACGGAACGCGAAATCACTCCGCGTAACGCGGCGGTGGTTACCGGTTGGTAACCGCGCCTCGCGCACTGGGCCCTGCGCCCCGGGGGGACGTGCGTCGAGCAGCCGCCGGTCATGCCGAGCGGCTGGCGGTCGGCAGGCCGTCCGGCCACGCATCGCAGGCCCGGCTACTCGCCGACCACCTCGGCGGCCGACTTGGCGGTGGCCGCCCGCGCGAGCCAAGCATCCGACCATGCACCATGGCTGAGAGCACCGGCAGCTCGGGTGCGTGCGCCGCCTGGGCCCACCGTCCGCTGCCACGCGCGCGAATGCCTTCGCGCCTCACCCCCCGCGTCGAACGCGCCCTCGTCGCCGCGGCGATCGCCGTCGTGACCATCGCCGTCGCCGTCGTCTGCGGGCGTCTGCTCGGTGCGGCCGCCGCGGCGTCGGGCGCGCCGGCAACGTCGCAGACTACCAGCGCGACGAGCTCGCGTGCGTCCTTCGCGCCGACGCACGCGCCGAGGCCGACCAGTGCCGCGCGGCCGTCCGCGCGCGCTACTGCGAGCCCCGCGGCTCCCTCCACGAGGCCGGCGCCTGCTCGCTCGACGCAGGCGCGGAGACTTCATCGGACGCGACCGCGCAGCATTTGGGCGATGAGCTCGGGATGCCGGCGCCCGTTCACCAGGCCCACGATGACCGGGTAGGGGACCAGCACGTAATAGAGCAGCAGCTTGCGAAACCGCCCAGGCAACACCGCGCGGCGCACGCCGAACTCCGGGTCGACCACGGGCCACACGGCGGGGCTGGTCTCGATGGTCCAGAGGACCTCGTCGACCGCGCGCCCCAGGCGCGAGGCGACGTTCAAGTCGGAGCCGCCGACGTCGACGAGCAGATCGCGAAAATCGTCGCGGGCGCGATCGAGCCAGACGATCACGTCGAGCGGCGACGCATGTCCCGGAGCATCGCGATCATCTCGGCGCGCACTTGCTCATGCGGGATGAGCCGCTCGGGATGCTCTTCGGCATCGCGGATGCGCTCGGCAAGGGCTTCGGCGATCGCCGGATGCAGGGGCTCGTTGAGATCGAGCTCCGGGCCGGACTCGAGCTCGGCGAGCAGCTCCTCGGGGCTTGGGCGGCGCGCGGCGTGGCTCACAGCCCAAATCCTAGGACCCACACGTCCCCATGTCCAATGGCCGAGCTCGAGGGCGAGCTCCACGGTGCACCACGACAACGGTCACGCCAGTCCGTTCGACCGCGTCGGAACCTGCGTCGTCTCGATCGGAAGCGCCGCGGACGAGATCCGCCAGCAGCCTCTCGATCGTAGGGTCGTCGTCCTCGGTCACGGGCCGCGGCGGCAACTCGCGGACTGGCGGCATAGGCGCTGGAGGGGTGCTCGGACGCGCCACCAGGGGTGGCTCCCGTCGATGCGCTGCGCATCGCCCGCGTACGCGGCAACCCGCTCAAATCCCTGGCTCGGCTCGCCCTTCTGATCTTCTGACCTTCGTGTGATCTCTCCTGCCTGATCGAGGATCGCGCTCGGCCATTTAGCTCGGAGACCGAGCAAGCGCCCAAGGTCCTGCCCCAGGCCAACGGCCCTGACCTGGCCCGCGACGATCACGACGCGCCGGTCGCGTCAACGCCACCAGACACCGATGGGGGCTCGATCAGATCAAGCCCGCGTTATGCAAGTGCCGCGTTTGCACGACCCGTTTACAGTACCCTGGCGCGCGCTAGATTGGCGCATAGCGGCAATGAGCTACACGGCGATTGCGGGCACCCCCCTTCAGATTGCACTTTCGTTTGCAGAGGGCTCCGACCCACCGCATTCACTGACGACGCAGCCTCTCATCTGGGACGGCAGCCTGTCGCCGCTCGGCAAATTGCTCGGCGCTCTCATCTCGCCCAACGTCGTCGCGGCGCTGCAGCAGCTCGTGACCCCCCTCGACCAAGTCTTTGCCGCGCAGTGGACCGATGCCGGCACGCAGAGCAGCGCCCAGGCCGCGGTGCAGCAGGCCATCGTGGCGGCGAAGCCAGACGCCTACGCCATCGGCGTGACCATCCCTCGGCAAGGCACTCTTCGGGCGGAGACCGGCAATCTGTCCCAGGCGCTCTCCGACGCCATGCCGCCAGGCACGACGGCGAGGCAGCTCACGCTGAGCTATCTGGTCCCTGGTTTCCAGGCCTCGTTCCGCGAGACGACCAACAGCGTATGGGGCTCGTGGGCCGATCCGTCGTACGAGCTGACGTTCGACGGCGAGCTCGAAATCGCCATCGCGATACCCGACGATCCGCGCGTCGCGCCCGTCGCCCGAGCCGTGTTCTGGGCTCGAGACCTGAACGGCAGCGCGTCGAACTTCTTCGCCGGGTGGATTGGCTTCTGGAGCATCGTGTTCGACGTCATCAACGGCCGTCCACTGCCCAGCGGGCAAATGCCCGACCAGAGCGCCGGCGTCGGCGGCGCCGTGTCGAGCCTTCTTCAAGCGCTCTTGCAGCTCAGCCAGCCGCTGGCGCAGGCGTACGAGTTCGGATTTCTGCAGCTATCGGTGCAGATCAACAATGCCCTGCCGGGCGCCCCGCCGGGCATGACCGTCGAGATTGACCTGACCCATCCGGCAGATCCGGCCCCGACGATCTCCAACGCGCTGGTACCCAGCGGGCCGGTGTTGATGCAGGTGCCGCAGATCGTGCTCGGCGCGCTGCAAGCTCACGCGGGCGACACCCTCGGTGTGCTCGGCAGCTACTTCCCCCCCGCGCAGTCCACCCAGCTCACGATCACGTGGAACGACACGACCTCGGGCTCCGTGGTCAAGTCCGAGGTGACGTGGGGAGAGACGTCGAGCATCGGAACCCCGCCGGCCAAGCCCACGGTGGTCACCATCGAGCGGCACGGATCCTACGACAACGCCGACACGTTCACCGCCAAGCCGCTGCTACCCAACACCGCGTACGCCTTCCGCGTCCGGGACTTCGACGTTCCGGGCTACGACGTCATCGCCACGCTCTACAGCGATTGGACGTACTTCCAGACGGCGGCCACCGATCAGGTCGAGCTCATGCTCGATTACAACGGCACCGTGCTCGGTTTCGCGACGTTGCAGAGCGACGGTAGCTTCGTGACGACGGTGATTCTTCCGCCAAGCGTTCCGCCGGGGACCTATGCCGTCTGGGCCGTTTTCGGCGGGCAGAAGATGGCGCAGGCGGCCATCACCGTCATCGCGTCCAATGCGCCGCTGCCCGCCTCACTGGCGATCGTCGATCCGAAGACGGGGTTTCCGCTTCCAGGCACGCCTCTGGTGGGCGACGGGCTGGTGCTGCACCTGTCGGGCAAGCACTTCGCGCCCGGTCCGGTCGGCTTGTTCGTCGACAGCCCGTCGGGCAAAGGTCTCGGCTCCGCCGTGGCCGACGCGAGCGGCGCGTTTGGCGCCGTGGTGACGTGGCCCGCAGGTGTCTACGGCGGCCACGACATCGTCGCGCAGCAGGGGACGACGGCGGCGACGGCGTCGGTGTTCTCCGAGATGCCGCCGCAGTAGGAGGACCATGGCCATGGGGTTGGTCCGATGGCGCGTGGTCGCCGGTGTCGTGGCGTTCGCCCTCGCGTTGCTCGCATGCGGCGCGCGGACCGGCATGGACGCTGCGACACGAGGTACGGAAGGGGTCGACGCGGGTGAGGGTGCCGGCGAAGGCGGTGCTCCCGCCGGGCTCAGGCAAGTACTTCTCTACGGTGGGCTTCGACACACCAGCCTGACGCAGCCGCCGACGGCGCTCGGGGACATGTGGCTGTGGGACGGCTCCCGGTGGGCCGAGCTTCCCGCCTCGGATCCTGGCCCGCGGTCGTGCGCCTCGGCCGCGACGCTCGGAACCGAGACCATTCTGTTCGGGGGCGCCGACGATGACGCGACGTGGATCTGGGACGGGGCACGATGGACCGCTCGGCACGTGAGCGGCCCGTCGGCACGAGGTGGCGCGGCGATGAGCACTCTCGGGGGTGTCGTCGTGCTTTTTGGTGGTGGTGATCCGAGCGCGCCGTTGGGTGACACGTGGACCTGGGACGGCGCCGAGTGGAAGCGACACGACGTGCCCGGCCCGCCGCCGCGCACCTTTGCGGCCGCCGCCACGCTCGGGGATCGGGTTGTGCTCTACGGCGGCCAGGACGACAGCTCCCATCACGTCGAGTCCTTCGACGACACGTGGACGTGGGATGGCGGAACGTGGACTCAGGTGCTCGTGGCGGGCCCCGCCAAGCAGGACGGCAACGGGTACTCCACGCTCGGTTGTTCCATGGCGTCGTTGGGCCGCCAAGTCGTCCTGCAGTGCGACTTGCAGACGTGGACCTTCGACGGGACCTGGTGGACGCCGCATCCGGCGGCGTTGCCCATCCCGCAGCCCGCCCCCGGAGGATTCCTGGAGTATGCAGCCATGAGCCCTATCGGGTCCGGAGTGGTGCTCTTCGGCGGCTGGGACGGTGTCGAGGATACGGCCTACACCTTGGTCTGGAGCGGCATGGGAGACTGGACGAAGCTCGACGTTGCGGGCCCCCCACCTCGCGACTGCGCGACCGTGGCGAGCCGGTGACTCGCCCACGAGGACGACGATGGCCTCACGTCACGGGTCGAGGACCGTGTCCTCTCCGTCGCCCGATGTGACGATGGTCGCCCTCAGCTCGTCGACGTGCGGGAATTCGCCGCGGGCTGCAGTGTCCCACGCGCTCCGCATCGCCCGGGCGTCGCGGAACCGGTCCGCAGGAGCGTGCGCGAGGCCCGCGCGGAAGAAGTCCTCGAGCGGCCGTGGCCACCGTGCTCCAGTCGCCTGCCTCAGCGTGTGCGCCTGCCCCTTCAGCTTGGCTCCCATCATGGCCATCTCCGTCGCGCCGGGGAACGGGAACCGGCCCGTGAGAACCCGGAACGCGACGACCGCCGCCGCGTACAAGTCCGCGCGTGCGTCGACCGTCGCCGATGCCCCGATCTGCTCAGGCGGCATGTAGTTCAGCGTGCCAAGCGTGGCCGTGTCGGTCGTCAGGCCCTCCGTCGTCATCGTCGCCTCGCCGCCGCCCGTGGGCCGGTACTTCGAGACGCCGAAGTCCAGAACGCACGCCTTCTCCGTCTTGCCGGCGCGCTTGAGCATGATGTTGGCGGGCTTGACGTCGCGATGGATGACGCCCGCGGCGTGCGCGGCAGCGAGGCCCTGAAGAACGTGATCGACGAATCGCCGCGCGTCGGCCACCGTCAGGACCAGCTCACGTCTCAGTCTCGCCTCCAGCGTCTCGCCGTCGATGCGGCGGTACATGATCCACATCGTGCTGCGCGTAGCGCCCGTGGCCATGACGGGGGCGACGAACTCCGATTGCACGGCCTGGGCGATGCGCGCCTCCCGCACGAAGCGCGCCAGCACCTCCGGCTCGTCCCGAAGCTCGGTGCGCAGGAACTTGACTGCCGCGCGATCGCCGTGGGCATCGCGTGCGGCGTAAACGACGCTCGTGGCACCCTCGCCGAGAATCTCCCCCAGCCGGAAGCCGTCGATCTCGCGCGGAACGTCCATCCCCTCGCGAGGTTACCACTTCGCCGCCGGCAATCGCAGACGCCGGATGCGCTCGCGTCACCGGCGGCGACGCACGCTCTTGATGCCGTAGCGCTCGAGCGACTCGCGCACGGTCTTGCGGTGCAGGTTCGCGCGGCGCGCGATCTCGCTGATGTTGCCCTCGGTCGACTCGAACAGGGCGGCGAAGTAGACCCGGTCCTGCTCGTCGCGCCACTGGGCGTACGTGCGTCCGTCCACCCGCGGCCCCCTCCTCGCGCCCTGACGCGCGTGCTCTTGGCGCAGTCGCGCCGTGAGATCGATGGCACCGCCGCGGTCGTACGCGAGCGCGAGGATGACGAGGTTGCGCAGCTCGCGCACGTTGCCGGGCCAGTCGTAACGCATCAGCCGCTCGAGCGATTCCGGCGTGACGCGTTCGAAGGCCCTCGGCTTGCCTTGATCGGTCATGATGCGTTGAACGAGCGCCGCGATGTCGTCGAGCCGTTCGCGCAGCGGCGGCAAGTCCACGCGCTCCTGCGCGATACGGAAGTAGAGATCGCTCCGGAAGTCGCCATCGTTGATCTGCTGGAGCAGATCGCGGTGCGTCGCCGCCACCACGCGCACGTTGACGGGCACGTAGCTGTCGGCGCCGACACGCTTGATGCGCTGTTCCGCGAGCACGCGCAGCAGCTTGGGCTGTAGATCCACAGGGAGCTCGCCCAGCTCGTCGAGGAACAAGGTCCCGCCGTCGGCCTCCGCGATGGCGCCTTTTCGCCGCTCGGTCGCGCCGGTGAACGCCCCCCTCTCGTGGCCGAAGAGCGTGCTCTCGGCCAGGTTGGGCGGCATCGCCCCGCAGTCGACCACGACCAGTGGCTTGCTCGCGCGGTCGCTCGCCTCGTGAATCGCCCTTGCGACCAGCTCCTTGCCGCTGCCCGTCTCTCCTTCGACGAGCACCGAGATGGTCGTCGGCGCGAGCAGCTTGAGCTGCTCGAACAACGCCCGCATGACCGGCGTCCCGCCCACGAGGGGGCCGAACGACTCCGATCGGGACATGGGCAGGCGCTGCGCCTTTCCCGGGCGGAAGGTGAGGACGGTATCGCCGAGGCGCAGCGTGGCGCCGCTCGTCAGAATCGCCTCGACGATGCGGTGATCCTCGAGGAAGGTGCCGTTCGTCGACCCCAAGTCCCGCACGCGCACGCCGCGCTCGGTGGCGACCACCTCGCAATGCGTCGCGCTCACCTTCCTATCGTGGAGCGACAGGTGACAGCTCGGGCTCCGGCCGATGACGCGCGGCTCTGGGCCTACGGGCAAGGACGGCAAGCTCGCCTCGCCGGAGGTCACCGTGACGGTGCCCCCGCGCACCTCGACACGGCGCGAGCCGAGAAGCGTCTTGTCCATCGGCCGCACTTCCATACCACGGGCTCGCGCTTGTTTGTCGCGGCCCTCGATCACGCAGACGGCAGCGGATGGCCGTCAGAATGCGCCGACGAGACCGCCCCCGCCCGCAGTGACGTACGGCCGGCAGCTCACCCCGTCCGTCTCGACATGGGACCGGGAACGGGGCCACGCAAGCCACGTGACGGCCGCGCCAACGGCCAGCACGCCCCCCGAGATGAAGAAGGCGTTCGCCAGTCCCAGCTCGCGGTCGTGATCGGAGTGCAATCCGCCGAGAGTCTGGCAAGGCGCCTGCGCCGCATCCACCGTGCAGGCACTCGACGATCCGCCGAGTTGCCCCTTGACGATGTCATCGGCCTGGCGAAGCTTCGAGCTCGCGTCCACGGCGAAGTAGGTGCCGACGCCCGCCAGCGCGACGCCACCGACGAGCAAGCCCAACGAGACGAGCCGTCCTGACGTCCGTGTGTCGTCCACGGGGCGGGGCCGTTCGAGATGTTGTGGCTCTGGGCTCGGCGGCGCGGCGGCAGCAGCCGGCGGCGGGGTGTCCGGAACCAAGCGCACATCCGCGCTGCCTCCGGCTTTGATCGCAACGGACTTCCAGATCGTCGCAGAGGTCCCAGGAGCCTGCGCCTCGATGGAGTGCGTTCCCGGTGCGACGTCGTCCGTGGCAACGCCGGACGTGGCATCGGTGGCGAGCGTCTCGTTGTCCACCACGACGCGCGCGCCCGCTGGGAAATGAATGGTCAGGTGGCCAGTTGCGGCCATCGCCCGCGGCAGCAGCTCGGTTTCCACGACGTGCTTCGCTGGGGCCGGGACCCGAGGATCGTCGAGATACGCGCGCAGGTGCCGAAGAGCGGCGACGCCGTCGTTCGACTTGAGCTCCGCCGCGGCCAGGTTGACGAGCAGGGATGCATCCGAAGGGTCCATCTGGTGGGCCTCCGTCAAGAGCGCGCGAGCCACGTTCCACTCGTCCTGCTTGGCGTGTTCTGCGGCCTCGCGATTGAGCTGCGCTGCTCGAGCGGCGTCCTGGGCATGCGCTGGGGAGGGCAGCGCAACGGTCACGGCGACCGATACCGCGGTCAACAGGGTTACGATCACGGCGCGCCTCATGACCTCAGTCTCCGGTTCCCGCATCGGCGATGGTCGTCCTCAGCTCGACGTCGCGAAGGATGATGGTGTTCGAGCCGCCCATGAGCGAAAGCACCGCCTGCGAGCTCGCGCCGATACTCAGCGATGACAGGGTCACCCTGGCGTTCAGGCTGCTGCCGCCGGAGACCGAGCCCGCGATGACGGTCTTCGACGCGACATCGTCCGTGGTGTCGCAAATGGGCGTCCACTGGTCGAGCAGCGCGCTCCAGCCTCCCTGGATTTCCAAGCTCGTTACCCCGCCGTCTCCAACCCCCGAGAGGACGTCGAGTTGAACGTCCCCAGGGTAGCTGCCGGTTGCGAGATACATGGTCGACTTGTGGCCGGTCGCGGCGACCAGGAGGGCAATGCCGATGGTTCGGCACGGCATGGCCTCCGTGCCGCAGGAGCCGCCGTCGTAGCTGTCGCTGCCAGAAGGCGACACGAACACCCCGTTCGCCTCGTCGGGCTTCTGCGACGCGCAGGCATCGACGGCATCCATGGGCGCGTCTTCCCCCTGCGCGTCGGTCCTGGAAGAGTCGAAGGTCGACGCGTCGCCCGGCGGCGCCTCGCAGTTGCCGAAGTCCGCGCAGGTCCCCCCGTTGCACCCGCTTGCTGCAAGGCACAGAGCGGTCATCGCGGGCGCGGACAATCCGCGGATGTGAAACAGAGTTTGCCTCATCGAAAGAACCCCCTTTGCTGCGCGCGGCGCGCGGGGTGCTGCGGACATGCACATGCTGCGGCCCCTGCAATGTAGCCAACGGCGCGAACAGATCGTCGCCGTCGTAAGGCACCACCCACTCGTAAACCCATCCCCTCCCGGCCCGACCTGAACGCTCCCGTCGAGAAGTCCGCCGGCGATCGTGAGCGTCCCGGCGCTGCGCGTGGCGCCCGCGTCGACGCCGGCCCCGCAGCACCATCGGCCGGCAAGGGTTCCTCGGACGCATCGAGCGGCGGGGGCCGCGCTCGCCGTCGCGTCCCCATGACGTCCGGCGTTCCGCCATGGGCCCCGCGTCGGCCCCGACCAACGTCGACCCGCCGCACGCGGCGAGCGAGATCGCCGCAAGCCAGGCGTGCACGAGGATCGTGCGACAGCGCGGGTGCCTCATCACTCGCTTCCTGCGTCGTTCGGGACCGGATCGGGCTCCAGCATCACGTTGACGCGATCGGGCGCTGGTGGCGGGTTCGGGTCGTCGCACCCGTAGCCTTTGGTGACCGCCGTCGCGGTGGCGGTGCGGTAACCCGGCTTGCTGACCACGAGGGTCAGGGGAGCTTCGCTCATGCTCATGTCTGCGAACGGCCCCCCCGCATACGTGCACGCGGTCGAGCCTCCGTCGGCCAGCACGGTGTCGCCATCGGGCAGCGTCGTGCCGGCATTCAACTGCCAGTAGGAGGAATCCGGTGGGATCCCGAACGACGCGTCCGGCGGCTCGACCACGACGACGTTTGCGTCGCAAATGGCGGCGCCGGTGCGTGCGTCGGTGACGGTGATGATGGGCGGCACGATGGAGAACGAGCTACACGTCGGGGCCGAAAGATGACACCCTGCCCCGCCGATGATCGCGGTGGCGACCACAGCCAGGTAACGGATCCCAAAGCGCCCCGCTGCTCTCGCCTCGATCGCGTTCATTGCAACGTCACCCACGCGTAGTCGTAGTTCGTCGCACTGAGGCGTACCCAGGCGTCGCCCGCCGCGAAGATGCGCCCGTGCACCGCGGCCCAGAACAGCACCCCTTGCGACAGTCCCTGCAAGTAGGCCATCGCGGCCCGCGGGACGGTGCCCTGCTGCGCGCTTGCATCGAACGAGCAGTTGGCCACCACCTGCGCGAACGAGCTGTCGTAGCCCGACACCAAGACCCTCGCTTGGTCGCCGGGCGAGCCCCCCGTCCAAGCAACGACCAAGTCGCTCGACGTGGACAGCGCGGAGCGCCCCCCGTCGGTCGGCAGCATGGGAGCGGTGAGCGTCAGCGGCGCCGGGCCGACGATTGTCTCGGGCCCAAACGCCGGTACCTGCGCGCCGGATGCCGACGCGACCATCGTCTGACCCGGTGCGAACAGATCGTCGCCGTTGTAAGGGACCACCCACTGGTACGCCCCATCCCCTCCCGGCTCGACCTGCACGCTGCCGTCGAGAAATCCGCCGGCGATCGTGAGCGTCCCGGCGCTGCGCGTAGCGCCTGCATCGTCCTGGGGTGGGCAGCGATAGACTTCGCAGCTCGGCAGCTCGAGCAGCACGGCGCACTCGGGCCACGGGAGCGCCGTGGCGAACTGCGCGAGGAAGGCGCCGAGGCCCGGCGCCGTCTCGAAGTCGACGAACGCGTTGGGCGCCGAATCCGCAGCACCATCGACCGGCAACGTTTCTTCGGATGCATCGATCGGGAGACCGCCTTCGGCGTCGCTCGTCCCCATGACGTCCAGCGTTCCACCATCGACGATGGGCCCCGCATCGGCTCTTACCACGGTGGACCCGGCGCATCCGCCGAGCGACATGGCCGAAATCCAAGCGCGAAGGAGCATCGTAGGGCGGTGCGTGAGAGAGTCAGCCTTCTCGCTGGGAACATCCATCTCGGTGGGCAAGGGCTCTACTGCGGCTCGAGAAGCACGTTGACCCGATCGGGCGGCGGCGGGGCGCTGCACCCGTAGCCTTTGGTGACCGCGGTCGCGGTGGTGGTGCGGTAACCGGGCGTGCTGACCACGAGGGTGATCGGAGTGTCGAGGAGGTCGGTGAAGGCCCCAGCCCCAGTGAGGGAGGCCCCAGTGTAGGTGCACGCGGTCGAGCTGCCGTCGACCAGCACGGTCTCGCCATCGGGCAGCGTCATCACGGCGTTCAGCTGCCAGTAAGACGAATCCGGTGGGATTCCTTGCGTGGACGCGTCCGGCGGCAGGACGACCACCACGGTCGCGTCGCAGATGGCCGCGCCGGTGCGGGCGTCCGTGACTGTGATGATGGGCAGCACCCCGCCGACTGAGGCACAGGTGATGCCTGAAGCGTGGCACCCCACTGCGAGAACGATCTCCGCGGCGACCGCCGCTCCGCAGAAGCGTCGTGGGCCCCCAGCCTGGATTGCCCGCACCGTCTTCATTGGAGCGTCACCCACGCATAGTCGTAGTTGGTCGCACTGAGGCGTACCGAGGCGTCGCCCGCCGCGAAGATGCGCCCGTGCACCGCGCCCCAAATGAGCACGCCCTGCGACAGCCCCTGCAAGTAGGCCATCGCCGCATGCGGTACGGTGCCCTGCTGCGCGCTCGCGTCGAAATAGCACTCGGCCATCACTTGCGCGAAGGAGCTGTCGAAGCCCGACGCCTGGACCATCACCCGATCGCCGGGCGAGCCACCCGTCCAGCCGACGATGAGATCCTGCGAGGTCGACAGCGCGTAGCGACCCCCATCGCTCGGCAGCATGGGAGCGGTGAGCGCCAAGGGAGCCGGCCCAACGATAGACTCCGGCCCGAAGGCGGGTACCTGTGCGCCGGATGCCCGCACGGTCATTGCTTGACCGGGAGCGAACAGGTCATCGCCTGCGTAGGGCGTGTTCCACATGTACATCCCGTCGGCACCGGGCTCGACCTGAACGCTGCCGTCGAGAAAGCCGCCGGCGATCGTCAGCGTCCCGGCGCTGCGCGTTGCGCCGCCGTCGTCCGGCGGTGGGCAGCGGTACACCTCGCAGGCAGGCTGCTCGGCCAGCACCGCGCACTCGGGCGAGCGCAGCGCCGATGCGAACTGCGCAAAGAAGAAGCCGTAGCCCGGCGACGTCTCGAAGTCGACGCGGGCGCTCGGCAGCGCTGCCTCGGCGGCGTCTGTCGCCAACCGCTGCTCCTCGGCCGCGTCGGCCGTGAACGCCTCGCCGTCGCTCGCGGCCGCAGCCTCGGGCGCGGCGGCGTCCACGCTCGACCCCGCGTCAGCCCCCACAAGCGTGGAGCCGCCGCACGCGGCGAGCGACGCGGCCGCAAGCAGCATGCTCCGCCCATCCCAGACCCTCACGGCTCGCCTCCCGCGTCTGCCGAGGGCGGATCGCACGCCTGGTTTTCGGGTTGGCAAACGCCCTTGCAAAGGACCTCGCCGGCCGGGCAACTCGGGCTCTGGGCTCCTTGGCATGTGGGGCCCAGATTGCCCGGTTGGCATACCTCGCCGATCGTGCAGCAGTACTGCCCGCACGGGTTGGGGCACGGCGGCGGCTGGCCACCGGAGCAACCGCCGCTGACACACTGCCCATCGCAGATGTCCTCCCTCGGGCAGCAGACGTGCGTGCCGCCGGCGGTCGCGCAGCCCGTCGCCGGATCGGTGCAGCAAAGCGATCCGCACGTCTGGGCTTGCGCGCAGCACGTCTCGGCGCCCGTCGTCGCGTCGTGGGCGCACGCCTCGCCGAGCGCGTCGCAGCAGAAGCTCGAGCACGCGCCGCGCACCGAGCAGCACGTCTGGCTGAGCGTGAAGCACTCCGGAGGGTAGAAGAACGGTGGGCCGAAGCAGAGCCGATCGCTCACGCAGCGCGAGCCCGCCGACGAGCAGCACGTGTCGCCGCACGCGGCGTCGGCGTCGCAGCACTGGCCGGCCACGCACACCTGGCCTTCGGCGCAGTGGCTGCCGTTGCACGTGCACAGCGGCCCGAGCGTTTCCAGGTGGCTGTGGCCGACGTTATCCCAGGCGCGTACGTACGCCGTGTGGCAGCCGTCGGGCAAGAGCGGCAGGGCGCCGCGCGTGCCGATCGTCTGCGGCCCCGTGTAGAACGAGGTGCCCGAGCCGGGCGTCGGCTCGCTCGTCGGATCGCCGGGATCGGCGTCCCACTGCGCCGTGAAGCCGGCCGGCCCCAGCGTGCCGCCGCTCACCTCGATGTTCACCTGCGGCTGCCCGTACGGTCCGGTGGCCTCGGTCAGACCGACGGCGGGCGCGACGGCGAGCGGCTCGACTTCGTAGTTGATGGCCCAGGCGAGCTGCAGCACGTTGAGCGAGCCCATGCCCGTCGCCAGGTCGTAGCCGGGGCCGGCGCAGTAGCCGTTGCCGACGTTGCCCTGGTTGCACCCCGAGGTGATGTCGTAGAAGGGGACGTGCGGCGGGGGGATCTGCTGGTAGGCGAGGTACATCGGGATCGCGGCCGTGCCGACGATCGTGGGCCGGGGCAGCGCGCTGCGCAGCGTGAGGAGGTAGGAGTTCTCCTGCGCGAGGAAGCCGGCCATCTCGGGGGCGGCGATGCTCGTGCCGCCTTGTAACGACAAGCTCCCTCCATAATAGTAAACTTGACCCTTACCCGCCGCGTTCAGCGCCACGTCCGGCAGCGCGCGCCGTCCGCCGGGGCATGCCCCGAGCGGCGCTTGCCAGAACGGCGCGAAGAAGACCGAGCTGCACCCTCCCCCGCCGCCTCCGCCGTTTTGCTTGGGTGCGGCACAGCCGTTGCCGCTCCACGCAAACTCCCCAATGTACTCGAGGGGCGGCGAGGCGAGCACCAAGTTCGTCCCGCCCACCGCCAGCACGAGCGGATCCGACGCGGGATACGAGACGCTCAGCGTCGAGCAATCCTGGTAGGCGCCGCGGTCGCCGGACGCCGCCACCACCGACCAGCCCGTGAGGGCGAGCGATAGCGTGAGGTTGGCGAAGTCGCTGATGCCGGGGGTGAAGCCGAGGACATCCTCGTATCCACTCTCTGCCCCGGCCAGGCTCATGCTGAGCACGCGCGCGCGGTCATCGGTCAGCGCTTCGACGATGGCGCCGTAAAACTCGTTCTCGAAGTTGAGCGCTGGGCCCGGAAACGACTGGGTGCCCGGAAACGAGTACTCGTAGACGTGCGCCGTATCCAGGTACGAGGCGAAGCTGTTGGCCGTCGCGGTGGCCCACTCGACGTCGAGCGTCGCCTCCTGGTTGCAGCACGCCGGGCCGTCGATCTGCACGTTGGTGAAGTCGTACGCCAGGCCGTAGCGCTGCGCGAAGGCGGCCAGATCGCTGATCGCGGGCGTGTCGGTGACCACGATGGCGATCGACGTCTCCCGCGGCGACCCGCCAGGCGCGTGGCCGGGGTTGCAGCACCGGCTGAGCGGCTGCAAGGCGTCGAAGTCGTAGGCGAACGAGCTGGCGATGTCGGGCGGCTCGTACAGACCGGACGACGTGATGAACGGCCGGGCTCGGCCGCCGCTCCGCTCTGCGTCGCCGTGCGCGCTGACCTCGGTCCGGTAGGGACCCGGGGGCACCGACGGCACGGCCACGTCGTGCGGCGCCGCGTCGATGCCGTGCGAGATCGCCAGTCCGTGCAAGCCGCGGATGTCGTCGAGCAGCGGGGCGATCGACGCCGGCACGGTCGGCTCGCGGTCCGCCGAGAAGAACCGCTGGCCCTGCCAGACGTACTGACCGAACTGCACGCCGAAGGCCTTCTCGACCGATCCCACGGTGCCGTCCATGACGACGACGAAATTGGCGCGGTTGCGGTGCACCAGGCGCAGCCCCGAAGCCGTAGCCCACGCGATGACGCGATCGGCCTCGTCGTCGCCGGGCGCGTAGCGCGCGGCCAGCTCGTCGAACGAGGCGAACTGGCGGTAGCGCGGCGAGCGCGGATCGGTCACCTCCGCCACCCGATCACGAAGCTCACGCCCGTGGCGAAGGTGCAGCACGAACGACAAGCGGATGGGCAGCGCCGGGTCGAGCGCTCCGGCGAGCCGCGCGCGCCCGTCGGAGACCACCGCCGGGACGGTGGGCATCATCGACGTGGGCGGCTGAGGAAGCGACAGGCGCCACCCCGGCGCCCCTCCGTCACTGGCCTGCGGCGGCTGTCCGCGGCCGGACGTCGTGCTGCACCCTCCCGCGCCTACCACAGCGAGCGCCCCCGAGGCCATCAACCCGTACGCGACACCGCGCCAGCGCCTGCCCCGTCCCTTCGCCATCGATCCACCTCCCGGCGCCCTGCGGGCGCACGATGACGCGTGACCGCAAGGCTAGCTCCGAAGACGCGGCACGCAAGAGGCCCACCCGCACGACGACGAGGTCGCGCCAAGCGGTCGGGGAGCCCCAGGGCCGAGGTGGGGCATCGGCGAGAGCGCATTGCTTGGCCCGAGCAGTTCTCGAAGAGGGCAAGGCATGGAGCACGGAGTCCCGCTTCGAGTGGGGCTTGCCGATCATGCCGCTGCCGTCCGAGAGCCACATCGACTTCGAGCTCACGATCGGAGATTTTCCCTGAAATCGTACGATGTTGGCACCCATCGAGACATCGGCACCCCTCCGCGTCGCGGCGCTCTCGAAGAGCCGCGCGCGGGCGAACGAGAGCGGCGCGCGGGCGAGGCTCTCCCGCGCGCGGGCGAACGAGAGCGGTGCGCGGGCGAGGCGCTCCCGCGCACGGGCGAACGAGAGCGGTGCGCGGACGAAGCTCTCCCGCGTGCGGGCGAACGAGAGCGGTGCACGGGCGAGGCTCTCCCGCGCGCGGGCGAACGAGAGCGATGCGCGGGCGAGGCGCTCCCGCGCACGGGCGAACGAGAACGGTGCGCGGGCGAGGCGCTCCCACGCGCGGGCGAACGAGAGCGGCGCGCGGGCGAGGCTCTCCCGCGCACGGGCGAACGAGAGCGCTGCACGGACGACGCTCTCCCGCGCACGGGCGAACGAGAGCGCTGCACGGGCGAGGCGCTCCCGCGTGCGGGCGAACGAGAGCGATGCGCGGGCGAGGCGCTCCCGCGCACGGGCGAACGAGAGCGGTGCGCGGGCGAGGCTCTCCCACGCGCGGGCGAACGAGAGCGGCGCGCGGGCGAGGCTCTCCCGCGCGCGGGCGAACGAGAGCGCTGCACGGACGACGCTCTCCCGCGCACGGGCGAACGAGAGCGCTGCACGGGCGAGGCCCTCCCGCGCGCGGGCGAGCGAGAGCGGTGCGCGGGCGAGGCGCTCCCGCGCACGGGCGAACGAGAGCGGTGCGCGGGCGAAGCTCTCCCACGCGCGGGCGAACGAGAGCGCTGCACGGGCGAGGCTCGCCCGCACGCGGACGAGCGAGAGCGGTGCACGGACGAGGCGCTCCCGCGCGCGGGCGAGCGAGAGCGGTGCACGGGCGAAGCTCTCCCACGCGCGGACGAACGAGAGCGCTGCACGGGCGAGGCTCGCCCGCACGCGGACGAGCGAGAGCGGTGCACGGACGAGGCGCTCCCGCGCGCGGACGAACGAGTGCGGTGTGCGGGCGAGGCTCTCCCGCGTGCGGACGAACGAGAGCCCTGCGCGATTGAAGCAAAAAGCTGCATCGCCACGTGAAAGCTGCGCGTGATCGAAGAGAGAGGCAACGTGGCCGAGCGAAGACCTCTCGCGATTGAGGCGAGAGCCCACGTGGTCCGGCAAAAGCCGCACGAGTTTCGAGGAAAGGCCCGTCCAGCCGAGACTGGGGCGCATGCCGAGCGACCTCGCAATGCGCGCGCCAAGGGCAGTGATCGCAGAAATCGCGCACTTGCACGCGTCGCACTGACGTCGCGGTGTCCATTCTGGACATGCGATGTCCGTTTCCGCGGTCGCCCCGAGGGGTCCCGGTCGCTCCACCGGCCGCTCCTCACTCTCCGCCCTGTCGCCTCTCGAGCGCGAATAACCTCATGTATTCGGCGAACACGCGGGGGTCCTCGAACCGCCGATTCCATGCCTCCAGCTCCGCGCGGTCGCTTTGCTCGTCGAGACCATGGCGCGCTCGAGCCCGAGCCACGCTCGCGTCGGTCGTTGCCGTGGCCGTCGCGGCACGCAGGGCGGCATACTGCTCGAGCGACAGCCAAGGGTGCGGGCGTGGGGGAGCGGCCGGAGGCGACGCCATCGGGAGCGGCAGAACGACCGTCTCGTCGATGTCCGCGACCTCCTCGGCGGTGAGATGCCTCGACGGCGGAGCAGCGACGCCGACATTCGAGGCGACCGGCTGGTCGAGTGGAATCTCGACCGTCGTCTCGATCGGCTCGCTCGCGGCCGATCCGAGGGGCCCCAGGTCCTCGATGCGAGCTTTCGCCGCCTTGAGCCGCCGCTTGGTCTCCGCCAGGCGGGACGAGAACCGCTCCGTGATCGCCCGGTCCGACAGCGACGCCGAGCCCTCCGCGGCGATCCGCTTCCAGGTCGACGCGTCGCCCAGCAGGCGTTCGAGCACGTGCTGCCGGCGCTCGGTCGGGAAGTATTGCACGTGAGCGAGGATGTCCGCGTAGAGCTCCACCTTGTCCGCCTTGGGCTTCGACGGCGACGACTCCCTGGCGGGAACCTTGCTGCTCATGGGTGGCCGCTCCTTCATCTGTCTCACTCTCCTGGCCGGGCGATGACAAGCGCTACGGCGCGAGCAGCAGCACCTTCGTCTGGCTCGGAACGAGGCGGAC
>Ga0080006_1163962_pt1 | contig 35106 bp, 31 predicted proteins | sample RS3BMetagenome_FD_69209 | JGI IMG/M metagenome (GOLD analysis project Ga0080006, IMG submission 69209) | Ferric oxide microbial mat and aquatic microbial communities from Rainbow Spring, Yellowstone National Park, USA - RS3B (SPADES... ...
TGGGGCGACGCCAGCAGGGGGGGTTTCTTCGGCCCGTGCCACCCCCCCTGCCCCCCCCGCCGCCCCGGGAGCCGCCCGCGGGGGACGGGCCCCCACCGGCCGCGTCGACCGCCGTGGACCCCCCGATGGACCTGCTGCGCTTCGCCGCGGTGGGCTCCGTCGACGACGGCAAGTCGACCCTCATCGGCCGGCTGCTCCACGACACCAAGCAGCTGTTCGACGACCAGCTCGAAGCGGTCGAGACCGCATCCCGGCGCCGGGGGGTCGACGGGATCGACCTCTCCTTCGTCACCGACGGGCTCCGGGCCGAGCGGGAGCAGGGCATCACCATCGACGTCGCCTACCGCTACGCGGCGACACCGACCCGCAAGTTCGTCATCGCCGACTGCCCCGGTCACGTCCAGTACACGCGGAACATGGCGACCGGAGCGTCCACCGCCGATCTCGCCCTGGTGGTGGTCGACGCCCCCAAGGGACTGCGCGAGCAGACCCGCCGCCACGTGTGCATCGCCGCCCTGCTCGGCGTCCGCCATCTGGTGGTGGCGGCCAACAAGATGGACTGCGTCGGGTGGGACGAGACGGCCTACCGGGGGGTGGTCGCGGAGATGGCCCGCCTCGCCGCCCGTCTGGGCCTGGCCACGTGCGTCGTCATCCCCGTCTCCGCCCTCCACGGGGACAACGTCGCCGTCCGGAGCGGTTTCGCTCCCTGGTACGGCGGGCCGACCGTCCTCGAGGCCCTCGAAGCCGCCCCTTCGGGTGCGTGGGCGGGTGCCCACGGCGACCATCGGGGGTCCCTGGCCCGGCTCCCGGTCCAGTGGGTCCTGCGCCGGCCCGGAGGGGGCCGGTCGTACGCCGGCATGGTGAACGGGGGATCGTTCCGGCTCGGCGACCGGGTGGTGGTCCTCCCCGGCGGGCAGACCTCCACCGTCTCGGGACTGAGAACGGTCGACGTCCCGATGGAGGAGGCGCCCGTCGGTCTCTCCGTGTCCCTCGACCTGGCCGACGACCTCGACGTGAGCCGGGGGGACCTGGTGGCCGGCGTCGCGGGCGCCCCGGAGGTCGTGACCGAGCTCACCGCCACCGTCTGCTGGTTCGCGGCCAGGACGCTCGCCGCCGGTGACCAGTACCGGGTCAAGCACACCACCCGGGTCACCCCGGGCCGGGTCACCTCCGTCGACCGGCGGCTCGACGTCAACGACCTCCGCCTCGACGATGCCCGGTCCCTCGGCGAGAACGACATCGGCACGGTGACCATCGAGGTGGCGTCGCCGCTCGCCGTGGACCCGTACCGCCGGAACCGGATCACCGGGAGCTTCGTGCTGATCGACCCCGTCACCAACGCCACGGTGGCAGCCGGCATGGTCGGGCTCCCGGAGCTCGCCGGACCCGATCCGGGAACCTGAGCGCCGTGGCGCTCGCCACCCCGGTGTACCCGGTCTCGCTGGTGGTCGCCGACCGGGACTGCCTGGTGGTCGGGGGCGGGCCGGTCGCGGCCCGCAAGGTGGGGGGCCTCCTCGACTGTGGTGCCCGCGTCACCGTGGTGGCCCCCCGCGTCGTCGAAGCCATCCGCCGACAGGGCCCGCTGGTGGTGGAGAACCGCCCCTACCGGCGGCCGGAGGCCGCCCGCTACCAACTCGTCATCACGGCCACCGGCATCCCGGAGGTGGACGGTGCCGTGTCGTCGGACGCCCGCCGCGCCGGCGTGTGGGTGAACAGCGCCGACGACACCGGCAACTGCTCGTTCCTTCTCCCGGCCGTCTCCCGGCGCGGGTCGGTCACGGTGGCCGTGTCCACCGGCGGCGCCAGTCCGGCCCTGGCCGGGTGGGTCCGGACCCGGGTCGCCCAGGCGATCGAGCAGACCGTCGGTGCGGACCTCGCGCTGGTCGCGGAGCTCCTCGACGAGACCCGGACCCGGGTGAAGGCGGCGGGTCGCTCGACCGAGTCCTACGACTGGGCTTCCCTCCTTGACCACCAGGTCATCCCCCTGGTCCGAGCGGGCCATGTCGACGCCGCCCGCAGGGCGCTCCGGGCGGCGGTCGCGGTCTGAACCGCAGGCTCAGCCACGTTCCGGGCCGCCGTGGAGGGCCACGTTCCCGACCGCAGCCCGGCGGCCGGCCTCAGGGCTTGGCTACCATCACCACCATCACCACCAGGAAGATGGCCAGCATCCCGGCGGCGCACCCCATCACCCGGTGGCGCAACCGCCGGATCTCGGCCGTCTCCGCGGTCCCCTGCGCCACCAGCTGCTGGAGGCGCCGCTCCGCCGGCCAGAGCACCGTCTCGCCCACGGTGGCGGCGACCGTCCAGAGGCTCAACCCGATGAGCACCCACTCGTCGGAGAGGGACCAGGCACCGTGGCTCATCCAGAGGAGCACGAACCCGAGCACCGGCACCCCGAACAGGGTCCGACCGGCCCAGTTCACACCCGGCCGGTAGTAGCGGACCACCGAGGGGGTCCGCTCCCCAGGACGCCCCAGGAGCCGTGCGTACGCTCCGGCCACCGCCACCGTGCCGAACCCGGTGACGGCCACCAGCACGTGCGCCAACAGGACCAGATCGTAGGCGGGACCCCGGTTGGCGGAGACGGCGACCATCGTCGGATCGGAGAGCATCCGGAGGATTCTTCCACCGGCCGCCCTCTGGCTTCCGGCACCCTTCGCCACCTCGGGTCCCCGCATTGCTAGGTTGGAGTCGCTGACCGACCCCGGACCTGCGATCGGGTGCGTTCAGGATTCGCCCGGGTTGTGCCGATACAGACAGCGAAGGACCGGGCATCATTGCCGATAACGGATCACCTGACCAAGAGGGACCCCAGCCACAGCACATGAACCAACTCCGCCTCGACCCCCTCACCGGCCGGTGGGTGGTGGTGAGCACCGACCGGGCCGGGAGGCCCATGGCCTTCTCGCCGATGGCCCCCATCCAGGCGGACCAGACGCGTCCCTGTCCTTTCTGCGTCGGCAACGAGGAGGCGACCCCCCCGGCCCTCGAGACCTACGGTCCCGAAGGCCACTGGCGGGTGCGGGTGGTCCCCAACCTCTACCCCGCCTTCGAGGGGAGCGACCCCTTCGTCGTCACCAACCGGGGCCCGGTCTTCACCCAGGCGACCGCCGGCGGCATCCACGAGGTCCTGGTGCTCTCGCCTGACCACGGCCGCTCGTGGTCGATGCTGGGCGACGACCAGACCCACCTGGTGATGGAGGCGATCCGTGACCGGATCGACGCCCACTCGACGATTCCCGGCCTGCGCTACAGCCAGGCCATCGTCAACTCGGGCCGGGAGGCAGGCGCCTCCCTCGAGCACCCGCACGGCCAGCTCCTCGGCATGTCCTTCGTGCCCCGAGAACTGGTGGAGGAGCAGGCGGGCTTCGCCCGGTTCGCCGGGCGCTGCCTCCTGTGCACGACGGTCGATGCCGAAGAGGACGTCGGCCACCGGGTGGTGTACGCGGACGAGCGGGTCCTCGTCATCTGCCCGTTCTGGTCGGGGTCCCCCTACGAGATGCTGGTGATCCCGCGCTCCCACGGCGCCCACCTCCACCACGCCACCCCGGCGGACCTGGGGGCGGTGGGGATCGCCCTGAAGACCGTCCTCGGCCGCCTGGCCGAGAGCGTCGGCGACGTCGCCTACAACCTCGTGTTCCACTCGGCCCCGTACCGGGCTCCTGAGCCGTACCACTGGCACGTCCACGTCGTGCCGAAGCTGACCACCGTGGCCGGATTCGAGCTCGGCACCGGCGTGCTGATCAACATCATGAACCCCGAGGAGGCGGCGACGACCCTCGCCGCCCGGGTACCGGCCAGCGCCCACGGCTGACCGCGGCACCCGCCGGTCCGTCGACCGGGTCCCGGAGATCACCCGAGGTAGCGACCGGCCACGTTCCGGTAGAGGTCGAGGTCCACCGTCTTGGGGTGGCCCACCGCCACGCCGAGCGGGACGCGCACGATCCGGGCGCTCTGGAGGGCGACCATCGTGCCGAAGTCGCCGTCGTGGACCGCCTGGAGCGCGGCGGCGCCGAACCGCGTGGCGAGCACCCGGTCGAACGCCGTCGGAGACCCTCCCCGTTGGATGTGACCGAGCACCGTCGCCCGGGCCTCGTAACCGGTCGCCCGCTCGATCTCGGCGGCCAGCTCGGCACCGATCCCCCCGAGGCGGCGATGGCCGAACGGGTCCGTCGCGATGGCCTCCTGTTCCGTCGCGAAGGCGTCCGTGTCCGCACCGTCCGGACCGTCCGCACCGCTCGCCACGCCGTCGGCGGCCGGAACCGCCCCCTCCGCCACCACCACCGTCGAGAAGTACCGACCGCCGGCGTGCCGGCGACGGAGCCGCTCGCAGACCGCTTCCGTCGAGAATGGGACCTCGGGCACCAGGATCTCCGCCGCCCCGCCGGCCATGCCGGCGTGGACCGCGATGTGGCCGACGTTGCGGCCCATCACTTCGCAGACCATCACGCGGTGGTGCGACTCGGCCGTGGTCTGCAGCCGGTCGATGGCGTCCGTGGCGATCTGGACGGCGGTGTCGAACCCGAACGTCACCTCGGTGCCGGACAGGTCGTTGTCGATCGTCTTCGGCACTCCGACCACGGCCAGGCCCATGCCGGCCAACCGGTCCGCCACCCCCAGGGTGTCGTCCCCCCCGACCGCCACCACGGCGTCGAGCCCGAGGTCGCGCACCCGCGCCAAGACCCTCGCCGGGCCGTCCTCGACCGAGAAGGGATTGGTCCGCGAGGATCCGAGGATCGTCCCCCCCCTGGTGAGGATCTCGCTGCACTCCTCCACCCCGAGCGGCCGGCTCCCTCCGTCCAGGAGGCCTCGCCAACCGTCGAGGATGCCGACGACGTCGTCCCCGAAGCGGCCGACCCCGTCCAGCACCACGGCGCGGATCACCGCGTTCAAACCCGGACAGTCGCCTCCGCCGGTGAGGATACCGATCCGCACGGCCGCTCAGGTCCCCGCCGTCAGCCGGGCGGCGGACCGCCCGAGCTCGAAGGCGGACGCCAACTTCCGGACGGTGTCCCGCACCGGGGGGACCAGACCGCCGATCCCCGGAGTGGCCAGATAGCCGGCCAGGAACGCCCGGCGGTTCCGGACCTCCCACTCCTGTGCCAGCCGCCCGAGCCCGAGGTGGCCGTCGGGGTCACGCTCGGTCGCGGCCACGGTGGCGACGTGGTGGAAGGACCAGAGCATGTCCGCCACGTCGGCGAGCGGCGAGCGGAACACCATCCCGTCGTCGTCGTCGTCGTCGTCGTCGGCGGCGGCGGCGGCGCCGGGGCCGCCGAGCGGCGAACCCCCCGGGGAGAAGTCGACGACGAACCACCCCTGGTCGGTACGGGCGACCCTCCCCAGGTGGAAGTCCCCGTGGGTTCGGATCGCCACGCCCCGGCCACCCGACGCCCGCAAGTCGGCGAGCATCGCCGCCACGCCCCCGTCCTCGAGCAGGCCCGGGTCGGCCGCCCGCACCGAAGCCTCCACCTCATCCACCCAGACGGAGATGTCGCCGGGCCGCCGCCCGAACGCCTGGTCGAGCCCGAGGTGCATCCGGGCGGTCATCGTGCCGAGCTGACGCGCTTCGGCGGCGAAATCACCACCCGCCAGCTCCGGCGCCGAGCCGGACGCGTAGAGGTCGCGGAGCGAGGTCAGGGCCAGGGCCCAGCCTCCCGCCGCCCCGACCTGGTACTCCTGGACGATCCCGAGATCGGTGCCCGCACGCCGCCACCTCGAGATCGGCGCCAGCACGTGGTTGAACCCGACCCGGTCGAGTCCCAAGAAGAGCTCGAGCCCGGGATTCGGGCCTCCCGCCGGCGGGAGGAGCTGGAAGACGGTGAACGCCAACCGGTCGTCGAAGCTGAGCACGACCGCCTCCCGGGTGACCGCCACCCGCCGCACCCAGTCCGGATCGCCATGTGCACCGGCGACCGCCTCGAGCAGCAACACCATCAGCTCCGCGTCGACGGTGGCGTCGAACACCACGGCCAGCCCGTCCCCGTCCTCAAGGATGCCGAGCGGGGACTCGTCCGCGTCGGCCAGGAACCGGACCTCCTCCCCGGGAGAGCGCAGGCCGAGCACGGCGTGGACCTCCAGCCCGGCCACGGAGGCCGTCACGCTGATCAGACCGGGACGGCCCGGGCGGACCACCTGCGCGTTCCGGACGGCCACCGCCCCGTCCTTGGGTGGGCCGGCTGACCCTGCGGACCCGCTCCCCGCCACCGACCACCGCGGCTGGCGCTCGACGAAGGCGGCGACCAGCGGCTCCAGGGCCCCGAATGCCGACGGGGGGAGGTCGGCCGCGAGCCGCTCGTCGTCCTGGGGGAGGGTCACCGCACCTCCTCGTCCACGGTTTCCCCGGTCAGGTACTGCTCGGCACCGAGGACCGGTGCCTCGTCGACCAGCTCGAACCACAAGAAGCCGTAGGGCGCCATGGTGACCGGATAGGCGTGGGGTCCCACGACCGGAAACGGTACTCTCCCCAGCAGCTCGACGAGACGGGCGCCGGCCCAGCGGCCGAGGTGCAGCTCCGCCGGCTGCGAGAAGCGGCTCAGGTTGTGGACACACAGGACCGGGTGCCGAAGTTCGCCCGGACCTCCCGGATCCGCTGCATCCCCCGGATCGCCTGCAACTCCCGGATCCGCTGCATCCCCCGGCCCGACGGTGTCCCCCGGCCCGGCGGTGTCCCCGGTCGCGGCCGAGCGGACGAACACCAGGATGGACGGGTTGGCGCACGGGAGCACTTCGAAGGCTCCCGTGCCGAAGATGGGGAACTGGCGACGCACGGCGAGCATCCGTCGCATCCAGTGGAGGAACGAGCTGGGGTTCCGCCGCTGCGCCTCCACGTTGACCGCGGCGAACCCGAAGACGGGGTCCATCAGCGGCGGGAGGTAGAGCTGGGCGAAGTCGGCCCGGCTGAACCCCCCGTTCCGGTCTGGCGTCCACTGCATCGGGGTGCGCACCGAGTCCCGGTCCCCCAGGTAGAGGTTGTCCCCCATCTGGATCTCGTCCCCGTAGTAGAGGACCGGGCTCCCCGGGAGCGAGAGCAGGAGCGCGTAGAGGAGCTCGGTGAGCCGGCGATCGCGGTCGAGCAGCGGCGCCAGCCTGCGGCCGATGCCCATGTGGCGCTTCATCCGGGGGTCCTTGGCGTACTCGGCGAAGAGGTAGTCGCGTTCCTCGTCCGAGACCATCTCGAGGGTCAGCTCGTCGTGGTTCCTGAGGAACGTGGCCCACTGGGCCCCTTCGGGAGCGTCGGGCGTCTGCGCCAGGATCTCGGTGATCGGGTAGCGCTGCTCGCGCCGGACCGCCATGAACAGCCGCGGCATGAGCGGGAAGTGGAAGCACAGGTGGCACTCGTCGCCGTCCCCGAAGTAGTCGGCGACGTCGGCAGGCCATCCGTTGGCCTCCGCCAGGAGGACCGTGCCCGGGTACCGGGCGTCGATCTCCGCCCGCACCCGCCGGATGAAGGCGTGGGTCTCGGGCAGGTTCTCGCCGCTGGTACCGTCCCGCTGGAAGAGGAAGGGCACCGCGTCGAGCCGGAACCCGTCGAGGCCGAGGTCGAGCCAGTACCGCATGACGTCGAGCATCGCCTCGGCGACGGCGGGGTTCTCGTAGTTGAGGTCCGGCTGGTGCCCGTAGAAGCGGTGCCAGTAGTACTGCCCCCGCTGCGGATCGTAGGTCCAGTTGGACCGCTCGACGTCGACGAAGACCACCCGCGCCTCCGGCCACCGTTGGTCGTCGTCGTTCCACACGTACCAGTCGGCCTTGGGGTTGGTCCGGTCCTGCCGCGACTCGACGAACCACGGGTGCTGGTCGCTGGTGTGGTTGATGACCAGGTCGGCGATGACACGGATCCCGCGGGCATGGGCCTCCCGAAGGAGGATGCGGAGGTCCTCCACCGTCCCGTAGTCCGGATGGACCGACCGGTAGTCGCTGATGTCGTACCCCCCGTCGCGCAGAGGTGACGGGTAGAAGGGGAGGAGCCAGAGGCAGTCCACCCCCAGCCACTGCAGGTAGTCGAGCTTGGCGACGAGGCCGGGGATGTCGCCCGTCCCGTCGTCGTTGGAGTCGAAGAACCCCCGGATGAACACCTCGTAGAAGACCGCCCGCTGGAACCAGCGGGGGTCGTCGGCGGCGTCGGGGAGAGGGGCACCCGCCACCGGAGGCTCTGCCGGCCGTCCCGTCACCGACCCCGTCCTCCCGGAAGGTCGACCGGCGACCCGTCCGGGTCGGACGACGCGACGAGGGCGAGGAGCCGGTCCGCCGCCTCATAGGGATCGAGCTCCCCGGCGGCGAGCCCGTCGAGGACGGCGACCGACGGCGGGCTAGAGCGGAGCACCCCGTACCGCTGGTCGATTCGCGCCACCAGCACCTGGCGCACCTCCCGCTCCAGCCGTTCCCGGCGGATGACCTCGAGGAGCCCCCGCTCGGTCAGGTGGCGACGGTGGTCCCCGATGGCGGACCAGAGCGCGTCGACGCCCTGTCCGGTGGACGCCACCGTCTCGACGATCGGTGGACGCCACTCCCCCAGCTCGGTGAGATCGAGCATCGACTCGAGGTCGCGCCGGGTCTCGCGGGTCCCGGCCCGGTCGGCCTTGTTGATGACGAACAGGTCGGCGATCTCCATCAGGCCGGCCTTGTTCGCCTGGATGGCATCCCCCCACCCGGGGGTGACCACGACCAGAGTGGTATCGGTGGCCGACGCCACTTCGACCTCCTGCTGGCCGACGCCGACCGTCTCGATGAGCACCAGCGGGATGCCGGCCGCGGCCATCACCCGGGCCGCGTCCGGCACGGCGACGGCCAGGCCGCCGAGCTGGCCCCGGGTCGCCATCGAACGGATGAAGACGCGGTCGTCGAGGGCGTGGTCCTGCATGCGCACCCGGTCGCCGAGGATTGCCCCACCGGTGAAGGGCGAGGAGGGGTCGATCGCCAGCACCCCGATGGTGCCGCCCGCCGACGTGACCGCGAGGTCGCCGGAGGGCCCTCCGCCCGGCGCCCGGTCCGCCCCCCCCGGCCCGTCCTCCCCCGTGTGCCCGTCCTCCCCGGCGTGGCCGAGGAAGGCGGCGATCAGCCGATCGGTGAGCGTCGACTTCCCGGCCCCCGGTGCGCCCGTGAGGCCGACAGTGTAGGCGGTCCGGCCAGTCCGGTAGGCGAGCCCGGCGGCGACCCGGGACCGGGGTCCGCCGCGCTCGACCATCGACAGGAGCCGCGCCAACGCCACCCGGTCGCCGCCTCGGGCCGCGTCGAGCAGGTCGGCAGGATCGTGGCGGGTGGCAGCGGGCATGGGATGCAGAGCGTATCCGCGGCGGTGGTTCAGGCCCGGGCGACGTGGGCGCCGAGCGAGGCCAGCTTGCCGGCGAGGTCCTCGTAGCCCCGGTCGATGTGGTGGGCATCGGACACCACCGTCTCGCCGTCGGCCACCAGCCCGGCCAGCACGAGGGCGGCCCCCGCACGCACGTCCAGCGCACGCACCGGCGCGCTCGACAGGCGGTCGACCCCCCGCACGACGGCGTGGTGACCTTCGGTCCGGATGTCGGCACCCATCCTCCGCAACTCGTCCACGTAGCGGAAGCGGCCGAAGAAGAGGTTCTCGGTGACGATCCCGACGCTGTCGGCCACGGTCAGTAGGGTCACCACCAGCGGCTTGTAGTCGGTCGCCACCCCTGGGTACGGCAGGGTGGCCACGTCGTGGGACCGCAGTCTGGTCGCCGGGTCACGGACGGCGCGCAGTCCCTCCGGCTCCTGGGTGATGGCGATCCCGATCGCCCCGAGCTTGCGGACCAGCATGCTCATGTGGTCGGGGCGACCGTCCTCGACCAGCACGTCGCCGCCGGCCAGGCCGGTGGCCACCAGGAAGGTGGCCACCACCAGGCGGTCGGGGATCACCCGGTGGCGGGTGGGGTGCAGCGCATCGACGCCCTCGACCTCGATGCGCGAAGTCCCCGCCCCGCTGATCCGTGCCCCCATCGCGTTGAGGAACCGCGCCAGGTCGGCGACTTCGGGCTCGCGGGCCGCGTTCTCGATGACGGTGGTGCCCTTGGCCAGGACGGCCGCCATCAGCACGTTGTCGGTCCCCGTGTGGCTCGGGTATTCGAGGACAACCGTGGTGCCGACCAGACGGGGCCGGCCCGCCACCGTCGACTCGACCACCCCGTCGATGTACCCGTGCTCGGAGGAGAACGTCACCCCCAGGGACTCGAGTGCCCGCAGGTGCATGTCGATGGGCCGTGAGCCGAAGTCGTCGCCACCGGGCATCGACACCCGGGCACGACCGTGCCGCGCCAGGAGGGGTCCCAGCACCACCACCGAGGCCCGCATCCGTTCCACCAGGTCGTAGGGGGCCTCCGGGCAGACCTGGGCGGGGGTGGTCACGACGAGCTCGTCCGGCGTCGCCCCCCGTTCGACGGTCACGCCCATGGCCGCGAGCACCTCTCCCATGGTGTCCACATCGGAGATCCGGGGCACGTTGGTCAGCACGTGACGACCCTCGGCCAGCAGGCACGCCGCCATCAGCTTGAGGACGGAGTTCTTCGCACCGCCGGCGCGCACCGACCCGGAGAGCGGGCCGTTGGGGGAGACGACGACACGATCCACCTGCACAGTATGGCGCGCCGGGCGGAGCACCCCCCGGCTTCTCCCCGGGACCCGTCACGGGACGGGTATCGTCGACAGCCGTGAACCGATCGAAGCAGGCGCCCGACCGCAACCTGGCCATGGAGCTCGTGCGGGTGACCGAGGCGGCGGCGCTGGCCGCGTCCCGTTGGATGGGCCGGGGCGACAAGGAGGGTGCCGACGGTGCCGCGGTCAACGCCATGCGGATCGTGCTGTCCAGCGTGGCGATGGACGGCGTCGTGGTGATCGGGGAGGGCGAGAAGGACAACGCGCCGATGCTGTTCAACGGGGAGCGGATCGGCGACGGGTCCCCGCCGCAGACCGACATCGCCGTGGACCCGATCGACGGGACCACCCCGACCGCCCTCGGCCGAGGGGGAGCGCTGGCGGTGATCGCCGTCTCCGGCCGCGGCACGATGTTCGATCCCGGGCCCTGCGTCTACATGGAGAAGCTGGCCGTCGGACCCCGGGCGGTCGGCACCATCGACATCACCGCACCGGTGGCGACCAACCTGGCCGCGGTGGCCGAGGCCAAGGGGACGTCGGTCCGCGACCTGACCGCGGTGATCCTCGACCGCCCCCGCCACGCCGGCCTGATCGCCGAGGTGCGCGAGGCGGGGGCGCGGATCCGGCTGATCACCGACGGCGACGTGGCCGGAGCCATCGCCACGGCCTGGCCGGACACCGGCGTCGACATCCTGTTCGGCATCGGGGGCACCCCCGAGGGGGTCATCGCCGCCGCCGCCCTCAAGTCGATGGGCGGGGAGATCCAGGGGCGGCTGTGGCCGAGGGACGAGGGGGAGCGCCGGGCGGCGGTCGCCGCCGGGTACGACCTCGACGCGGTGCTCACTACCGACGAGCTGGTACGCGGCGACAACTGCTTCTTCGCCGCCACCGGAATCACCGACGGGGAGCTGCTGCACGGCGTCCGTTACGACCAGTTCGGTGCGAGCACCCAGTCCCTGGTCATGCGGTCGAAGTCGGGCACGGTGCGGCTGATCGACGCCCGCCATCCCCTGCACAAGCTCAGCGAGTACAGCGCCATCGAATTCGGCTGAGCCGGACCCCCGCCCCAACGGGCCCGTGCCCGCCGGCTCCAGGCGGAACGGCGATACGGCCCGCGGGAGAACCGCGCAGAGGTAGCGACGCTCAGGAGGTGGCGCCGGCGGCAACCCCGGCCGCCTCCAGCCTGACCTCGGCCCGGCGGAGCGCCGCCTCCGCCTCGGCCAGCTCCCGGTCCTCCTCCGGCTCCTCCCCTGAGACGGCGGGGGCTCCCCGCCCTGCGGTCCCCAGCTCCGCCACGCGGGCGGTGGCGGCGTCGAGCGCGACGCGGGCCCGCTCGGTATCGATCTCGCCGGCCAGCTCGGCCACCCCGGCCAGCAACGTCACCCGCGTCCGCCGGGGGACGCCGCTCTCGCCGGGATCCGGGGGGGCGTCCTGGCCGACCTGCACGAAGCCGCCGTGCACCGCCGCCCGGAGCTCCGCGCCGTCGGACTCGCCGGCGCCCACCACCCGCACCACGCACGGCACCACCGCGCCGACCAGGGGCGTATGCCCCGGGAGGAAGGTGATGTCGCCGTCCGCCGTGCGCAGGATCACCTGGGACGCCGTCCCGACCACCAGCACCCGCTCAGGGGTCACCAGCTCCACCGAGAGGAGCTCGTCGTCAGCCATCGCCGGGTTCCCCGCTCACTCGTTCTCGAGGGAATGGGCCTTGGCCAGCACCGACTCCGCCCCGCCCACGTTGAGGAACGCCTGCTCGGGCACCTCGTCGAGCTCCCCGTCGACCAGGGCCTCGAACGACTCGACCGTCTCCGCGATCGGGACCGTCACCCCCTTCAGGCCGGTGAACACCTCGCCGACGTTGAAGGGCTGGGACAGGAACCGCTGCACCTTGCGGGCACGCGACACGGTGACCCGGTCCTCCTCGGAGAGCTCGTCGAGCCCCAGGATGGCGATGATGTCCTGCAGCTCCTTGTACCGCTGGAGCACGCCCTGGACCCGCCGGGCGACGGTGTAGTGCCGCTCCCCCACGATCTCGGGGGCCAGGATGTTCGAGGTGGACGACAGCGGGTCGACCGCCGGGTAGATGCCCAGGGAGGCGATGTCCCGCGAGAGCTCGGTGGTGGCGTCCAGGTGGGTGAACGTGGTGAACGGGGCCGGATCGGTGTAGTCGTCGGCCGGGACGTACACCGCCTGCAGCGACGTGATCGAGCGCCCGCGGGTCGAGGTGATGCGCTCTTGGAGCTGGCCCATCTCGTCGGCCAGGGTGGGCTGGTACCCGACGGCGGAGGGCATCCGGCCCAGCAGGGTGGACACCTCGGACCCGGCCTGGACGAAACGGAAGATGTTGTCAACGAACAACAGGACGTCCTGGTTCTTCACGTCCCGGAAATACTCCGCCATGGTGAGCGCGGCCAGCGCCACCCGGAGCCGGACCCCGGGCGGCTCGTCCATCTGCCCGTAGACGAGCGCCGCCTTCTCGATGACCCCCGACTCCTGCATCTCGATCCAGAGGTCGGTCCCCTCACGGGTGCGCTCCCCCACTCCGGCGAACACCGACACGCCGCCGTGGTTGGTGGCGACCCGGTTGATCATCTCCTGGATGAGGACCGTCTTGCCCACGCCGGCCCCGCCGAACAGACCGATCTTCCCGCCCTGGACGTAGGGCTCCAACAGGTCGATGACCTTGATGCCCGTCTCGAACATGACCGCCCGCGGTTCGAGGGTGTCGAAGTCGGGGGCGGGACGGTGGATCTCCCAGTGGTCCTCGACCGCGCCGATGGAGTCGGTGTCGAGGGGCTCTCCGAGCACGTTGAAGACGTGGCCGAGGACGGCATCGCCCACCGGGACCTGCAGGCCGTGGCCCAGGTTGCGGACCTCGGCGCCGCGGGTCATCCCGTCGGTGGCCTTCAGGCAGATGCACCGGACCCGCCCGTCGCCGATCTGCTGGGCGACCTCTGCGGTGATGACCTCGCGCTTCCCTTCGAGATGGATGTCGACCTCGAGGGCATGGTTGATCTCCGGCAGCGCGTGGGGCGGGAACTCCACGTCGATGACGGGTCCGGCGATGGCGACCACCCTCCCGGAGGGAAGAGTGGCGGCCACGGTGGGCTCGGGGGCGGTGGTGGTCATGGGCGTTCGGCTCCCTTGGTGGTGTCGAGTTCGTGGTCGGAGAGGGTGGCAGGCGTCCGTCGCATCACACACCGGCCTCGATGACCAGGCCGCCCTCGTCGGTGTCCGCTCCGGCCCGCAGGGCCTCGGCCCCGCCCACGATCTCCATGATCTCGGTGGTGATCGTGTCCTGACGGGCGCGGTTCATGATGCGCGAGTACTTCTTGATGAGCTCCTCGGCGTTCTCGGTCGCCGCCGCCATCGCCCGCTGCCGGGCGGTCAGCTCGGAGGCGGCCGCCTCGAGCAGGGCGGCGAAGATAGCGGTCTCCGCCGCCCGGGGCGCCAGGGTCTCGAGGAGCGTGGCCGCGTCGGGCTCGAACTCGGTGTACCCGAGCCGCACCTCGTCGCCGTCGGTACCCTTGCCGGCAGGCGCCGGGCCGTCCCCGGCCACCTCGCCCCCGCCGGACCCCGCCCGCGGGTCCTCCAGGGGGAGCAACTGGCGTCCCTCCACGACCTGCATCCCGGCGGAGAGGAACCGGGTGGAGACGATCATCACCTGGTCCACCTGTCCGTCGACGAACGGGGTGAGCACGGCGGCGGCCACCGCCCGGGCGTCCTCGAAGGAGGGGCGGTCGCTCATCCCGAGGAAGGAACGCTCGACCGCCTGACCCCGGTAGCGGAAGTAGTTCTGCGCCTTCTTGCCGACGGTGAAGAGCCGGACGTCGACCCCCTCCGACCGGGCCGTGCCCATCAGGCGCTCGGCGGTGCGGTACACCGAGGTGTTGTAGCCGCCGCAGAGGCCCCGGTCGGCGGCCACCGCCAGGAGGGCGAGGCGCTCGACCTTCTCCGGCGTGCCCAACAGGTTCCCCGCCGCGGCGGGATCGCCGAGCGCGGTCTCCAGCACGATGCGCGCCATGCCGTCCTGGTAGGGACGCGAGGCGGCGATCCGCCCCTGGGCGCGCACGATCTGGGAGGCGGCGATCAGCTCCATCGCCTTGGTGATCTTCTTCGTCGACTGGATGCTCCTGATCCGCCGCCGGAGGATGCGCTCCTGGCCACCGGCCATGGGTCAGCTGTCCTTCCCGGTGCCGAAGCCTTCGTTGAACATGCGCAGGGCGTCGTCCAGCGCCGTCCCCTCGGGAAGGCTCCCCGTGGTGCGGATGGTCTCGAGCAGATCGGCGTGGCTGGCCCGGAAGTACGCCTTCACCTCGGACTCGTAGCGCTGCACCTCGGAGACGGCGACCCCGTCGACGAACCCTTTCGACCCCGCGTAGATCACCAGGACCTGCTCCTCCACCGGCACAGGGGCGTTCAACCCCTGCTTGAGCAGCTCGGTGAGGCGGTAGCCCCGGTCGAGCTGGGCCTGGGAGACCTTGTCGAGCTCGGAGCCGAAGGTGGCGAAGGCCTCCAGCTCCCGGAACTGCGCCAGGTCCAGCTTGAGGGTGCCGGCCACCGACTTCATCGCCTTGATCTGGGCCGCACTCCCCACCCGGCTGACCGAGACGCCGACGTTGATGGCAGGGCGGACCCCGGCGTAGAAGAGCTCGCTCTCGAGGAACACCTGGCCGTCGGTGATGGAGATGACGTTGGTCGGGATGTACGCCGAGACGTCGCCCGCCTTGGTCTCGATGATGGGCAGGGCGGTCAACGACCCGCCGCCCGCTGCGTCCGACAACTTCGCCGCCCGCTCGAGGAGGCGGCTGTGGAGGTAGAACACGTCGCCGGGGTAGGCCTCGCGTCCCGGCGGGCGGCGGAGGAGGAGCGACATCTGCCGGTAGGCCTCGGCCTGCTTGGACAGGTCGTCGTAGACGATCAGGGCGTGCTCGCCGTTGTCCATCCAGTGCTGGCCCATGGCGCACCCCGCGTAGGGCGCGAGGTACTTGAACGGCGCCGGGTCCGACGCCGCCGCCAGGACCACCACGGTGTACTCGAGGGCGCCGTAGCGCTCCAGGGTCGCCACCGTCTGGGCCACGGACGACGCCTTCTGCCCGATGGCTACGTAGATGCACTTCACCCCGAGGCCGCGCTGGTTGAGGATGGTGTCGATCGCCACGGTCGTCTTGCCCGTCTTGCGGTCGCCGATGATCAGCTCGCGCTGGCCCCGCCCGATCGGGGTCATCGAGTCGATGGCTTTGATCCCGGTCTGCAGGGGCTCACTGACCGGCTGGCGCCGGACGATGCCCGGCGCCTGGACCTCGAGGCGACGGGTCTCGTCGGTGGTGATCGGTCCCTTGCCGTCGATCGGCTCCCCGAGCGCGTCGACCACCCTGCCGAGCAGGGCGTCTCCCACCCGGACCGAGAGGATCCGCCCGGTCGCCTTGACCAGCTGCTCCTCCTCCAGACCGGTGTCCTCCCCCAGGACGACGGCGCCGATGGTCTCCTCGTCGAGGTTCAGGGCGAGCCCCTCGGTCCCGTCCTCGAAGAGGAGGATCTCGTTGACCGCCGCCCCCGGCAGGCCGGTGACCCGGGCGATGCCGTCGCCGACCTCGACGATGCGCCCCACCTGCTCGGTGTCGACCTCGGGGACGTAGTCGTCGACGTAGCGCTGCAGCGCAGCGGTGATCTCGTCGGCGTTGATGGTCAGCTCAGCCATCAGGTGGCTCCCTTTCCTTCGGTCAGTCGGTGGGTGAGTCGGTTCCCGGTCTCGGGAACGAGAAGATGGTCCTTCAGTTGGTCCAGGCGATGGCGGGTGCTCCCGTCGACGAGCAGGTCGCCGACCTGGACGACGACGCCGCCGATGAGCGAGGGGTCGACGGTGACCTGGAGCTCGACCGGGCCGCCGGCCAGCCGGGACAGCGCTTCGGCCAGCTCGTCACGGCGCCCACCGTCCACCTCGGAGGCGGTGCGAACCCGGGCCACCCGCCACCCACGCGCGGCGGCCGCGGCCTCGACCAGGGCGTCGAGCGTGGCGACGATGTCGCGCGCCCGCCCGCCCCGCACCGCATAGGCGGCGATCCGTCGGGTCTGCTCGAGCGTCCCGGTCCCCAGGAGCTCGGCGACCACCTGCTGGCGGATCCGCACCGGCAGGTCCCGGTCCCCCAGGGCGTGGCGGAGGGGACGACTGGCCTCCACGGTCCGGGCGAACCGGAAGAGCTGGTCCTCCATCTCCTCGATCTCTCCGACCGACGACTCCTCGAACACGGCGGCGGCGTAGCCGTTCACCCGCTGCCGGGAGGCCATCCGTCCCAGGATGGGCTCGGAGTCCTCCGGAGCGACATCCCCCGACCGTGCAGCCGCTTCGTCGACCTGGCGGGCCAGCCAGTGGAGGCCCGCGATGGTCTCGGACGCAGGGAGCACTGTCACCGCCCGGTCGACGAGGCGCAGGACCTCGGGGGCCACCTTGCCGGCGAGCAGATCGTCCAGCACGGCCCGCCGGGCGGAGCGCGGGACGGCGGCGTCGTCGACCACCGAGGCGAGCGGCCCGCTCCATTCGACGAGACGGGCCACCTCGCCGAGCGCAGCGCCCGCGGCGGCGAGCGCCCCGCGGCCGGCCAGCGTCTCGCCCACCGCCGCCAGATAGCCCTGGAGGGCAGGGTTCACCGGGTCCCTCCGGCCGGGGCGCCGGCCTCGGACTCGGACCGGACCGCGGCGATGGCCTCATCGATCAGGTCCTGATGGTCGGAGGAGCGGATCTCGCGGCCGACGACCCGTTCCGCGGCCGCCAGCACGATGACGCCGACCTTGGAGGTCACCTCGTCCACCGCCGTCTGGCGGGCGACGGCCACCTCCGCGTCGGCGGACCGTACGATGCGCTCGTACTCCTCCTGCGCCCGGGCCTCGGCCCCGGTGACGATCTGGTCTGCGGTGGTGGTGGCCTGGGCGATGATCTCGCGCGCCTGGGTACGGGCGGACTCGAGCGCCTGGCGCCGCTCCGTGTCGGCCTCCTCGGCCTCCTCCTTGGCCCTGTCGGCCGCCTCGAGCTCGCTGCGGATCAGCTCTTGGCGCTCGCCCAACATCTTGTTGAGGATCGGGAGGACGAACCATCCGATCACCCCGAGGACGATCAGGAAGGCGATCAGCTCGAAGACGATGGTGAAGTTGGGAACCAGGAAGTTGCTGGTTGCGATGGGCATGACGGTCACCCTTGCTTCGTCGTGAGGTGGGCCCCGGAGGCCGCCCGCCACGGCCGACGGAGCCGGCAGGGCGTGCGGCGGGATGGGGACCAGCCGGCCGGGGACATGGGACTACTTCTTGTAGAGCGAGAAGACGAACAGCGCGGTGAACGCCAGGTTGATGAAGTACATGGCCTCCACCAGGCCCACGGTCAGGAACATGATGGTGAACAGGCGACCCTGGGCCTCGGGCTGGCGGGCGACGCCTGCGATCGTCTGGCTCCCGGCGAGGCCGTCACCAACGGCGGCGCCGATGGCGCCCCCGCCCAGTGCGATCCCACCACCGACCATGGCGCCGGCCAGCCGTACTGCCTCCGCCATATTCGTTGATGCCATCTGTGGTTCTCCTTTGGGTTGTGGGCCGGTCGAGCGGACGACCGGTCGGTACGGTGGAACAGGGTGCAGGGGGGCGACTCTCCGCCGTCAGTGGACGTCGCTCATCGCCGTGTCGAAGTACAAGATGGTGAGGAGGGCGAAGATGAAGGCCTGGATGACCCCGATGAGGAGGTCGAAGAGCTTCCACACGGGGTCGAAGACGATGAACAGGATCCCGCCGACCGGGACGATGCCGAGCCTCCAGTTCACCAGGTAGGCGAGGAGGGCGAGCATGAGGCCGCCGGAGAGCAGGTTGCCGAAGAGACGCAGGGCCAGCGTGATCGGCTTGGCCAGCTCCTCGACCACATTGATGAAGAGGTTGAACGGGAAGAGGAAGATGGGGAAGGGCTGGGCCAGGTAGTGCTTGACGTAGCCGACGATCCCCCGGCTGCGCACCGAGGCGATGTGGACCAGCACGATCACGAACAGGGCCAGGGCCAGGGGCAGGTTGATGTCCGCCGCCGGTGGGAGGAGCACGTCGTAGGTGGCGCCGAGGCCGATGATCCCGAAGAGGTTCCCGATCAGGATGAACACGAACAGCGTCAGCGCGAGCGGCACGATCCTCGCTCCACGCGGCCCGATCGACGACTCCACCTGCTTCTGGGTGGCGGTGACCGTGATCTCCCAGCACAGCTGGAACTTTCCGGGCACCCCGCTCGTCGCCTTCGCCCGGACGTAGAGACCGAGGAGGATGGTGACGACGGCCGCCACCCCGGTCGACCAGAGGAGGTCGGCGTCGAGGTTGAACCCGAGGAACCGGACGAGCACGTGGTCACCGACGGAGATGTTGGCCAGCAGGGGTCGGACAGCCAGGGTCCCGGCGTCGCTCATCGTCCGCTCCCCGCCTGTGGCTCGTCGGCAGCCATCGTCCCGGGCGCGGACACCGCCGGTACCGCCTCGGCCCCCGGTGCCGACGCCACGTCATCCACCAGGTCGGCATCGAGCACATCCCCCCCGGCGGCCGCCTGGGGACCGAACTTCATCATCGACCGGGCGACATTGGCGAGCAGCACCATCTGGAACACCGCGAGGCCGGCCAGCACACCGAAGCCGAGCTCGAACGAGACGAAGAGGAGACCCAGGGTGACCAGGGAGATGACCCCGAGCCGTCCGACCGTGTTGAGGGCGAGCGGCCGCCGTTTGTTCTCGTCCTCGCGTCGGCCCACCTTGAGCACCGAGATGCCGACCAGCTGGAAGTTGAGCGTCCCGAGCGCCAGGCCGATGCACGCGCCCACCCCGACCAGCGGCTTGCCGAACGAGATGCAGCCCACCAGGGCGGCGACCCCGACCACCAGGGCGGCCGAGACCGTACGCCGGGAGACGGCCGGGATGTCGGGAAGGGAGAAGCGTGCGAACACTCAGGCCTCCCCGACGTCGTGGCGGACCCGGCCGTGGAACGGCCAGCTCAGGAGAGGTGCTTGCGGACCTGCGAGACGGTGACCAGCACCGCCGCCACCACACCGAAGCCGAGGCCGACCAGCGTCCACAGCGGGCTGGTGTGCGCGATCGCATCGATCCCCATGCCGATCCCCCCCGCCAGCACCAGGCACAGCGCGCTGGCCAGGCCCATGGTCAGGAAGTCGATGATCCCGGGCGCAGTACGAGGCCCGGAACCCGATTCTGGCCCCGAGGGCGGGACATCCGGATGCGAAGGGTCGCGCGTCATCGCCGGGGCGTGCCGCGTTAGCGTCGGGGAAGTGCATCGCAAGGGCGTCCTGGGTTCACTGAGATCGTCGTTCGCCGTGAACGGATGGGACCACGGAAAGCTGCCCGCCCCCGGTGGAGGCGCCGGTCCCACATTTCACGGCCGACATCATCTCACCAGACGAAGCATGCCGGCAAAACCGCCGAAACACGCTGTTCACAGGGGCGCGGTCCCGCAGGGACCGCGCGGGCGCCCCCACGGTCACCGCTTTCCGTGCGCGCCCGCGTGCGGGAGGGCGACCGCCGGTGCGGTGTCCCCGGGCACCACCGAGGTGGGGGTGTCCTCGTGTCCGACGCCCCCCCGTCCGGGAGGCTCGGCGTCCTCGTCCTCGTCCTCGTCCGGGAGCCGGCGCCGGAGCCCGGGATGGAAGAGCGTGAACAGCACCACGCCGAGCGCGAGCACGCCGAAGGGGATGAACGCGTTGACGCTCGACACGTAGAGCGGGAAGAGGACGAACCCGGAGAGCAGCGCGGTCCACGCCCACAGGATCAGCACGCTCCTCCGGTGCCCGTGACCCAGGCGGAGGAGGCGGTGGTGCAGGTGGTTCTTGTCGGGCGTCGAGAACCCGGTCCGGTTGGCCGTCCGGCGGACGAAGGCGAAGGCCATGTCGAAGATGGGCACGCCCAGGATGAAGAACGGGATGAACAGCGGGGCGAAGAAGAAGTAGGTTTCTCCGCTCCCGGCCGCGCCGCCGGGCGCTCCGGTGCCCACCGCACCCGCCGCCCGTCCTCCGATCAGCATGGTCGAGGCCGCCATCAGCAGCCCCAGCAGCAGGGATCCCGCGTCGCCCATGAAGATCCTCGCCGGGTGGAAGTTGTGCGGCAGGAAGCCGAGGCAGATCCCGCAGGTGATCACCGCGATCAACGGGCCCATGTTGTCCGAGGTGAGGTTGCCGAGGCCCTGCAGGTGGAGACCGTAGACGGCCAGCGCCCCCGAGGCGATCGCCACCACCCCCGCCGCCAGCCCGTCGAGCCCGTCGATGAGATTCACCGCATTGGTGATGGCGATCACCCACAGGGCGGTGAGCAGCGGGGTGTAGTCGGGCGACAGCACCACGAAGCCCGCCAGGGGCACCTTGAACTGGAACCAGGTCACGCCGAGGAAGTAGAGGATCATCGCCGCCAACACCTGGCCCGCCATCTTGGCCGGGGCCGACATGTCCCGGAGGTCGTCGATCACCCCGACCACGAAGATGGCCGCGGCCCCGAGCACCAGTCCCAGCGGCTCGGACGAGCCCTGGAACAGCGCGCCGAGCGCGGGGACCGACGCCGCCACAGCCATCGCCACCAGGAAGGCCACGAACATGGCCACCCCGCCCGCCTGGGGGGTGACCCGCTGGTGGATCTTCCGGTCGTCGGGCTGCGCCACGTAGTCGAGCTGGGTGGCGATCCTCCGGGTCGGGAAGGTGAGCGCCCACGCTGTCACCGCCGACACGGCGAGGACCACCGCATACCAGTTGAGGGGCTCGATCGGGTTCATCCCGCCGGGCACCCCGGCCGGGTCACGTCCCGGCCAGCGACGGGTAGGGAGGGAACCCCGCGCAGAGCTCGCGCACCCGGGAACGCACGTCCCCCCGGACCCGCTCGTCGTCGCGGTGGCGGAGCGTCGTGCCGATGAGCTCGCCGATCAGGCGCATCTCGGTGACCCCCATGCCTGCCGTGGTCTCGGCGGCGGACCCGAGGCGCAGGCCCGAGGTGACGAACGGGGAGCGGGGGTCGTCGGGGATCGTGTTCCGGTTGCAGGTGATCCCGGCCCGGTCGAGCGCCTCCTGGGCGATCTTCCCGGTGAGCTCCGGGTCGAACGGACGCAGGTCGACCAGCACCTGGTGGTTCTCGGTGCCCCCCGACACCAGCCGGAACCCGGCCGCGGCCAGCGCGTCGGCCAGCGCGGCCGCGTTGGCCACCACCTGGGACGCGTAACGGCGGAACTCGGGCCGTGCCGCCTCCGCGAACGCCACGGCCTTGGCCGCCACCACGTGCTCGAGGGGTCCGCCCTGCAAACCGGGGAAGACGGCTCCGTCGATGGCCTTGGCCAGCGCCGCGTCGCACAGAATGGCCCCGCCCCTGGGTCCCCGGAGCGTCTTGTGGGTGGTGAAGGTGACCACGTCGGCCACCCCCACCGGCGAGGGGTGGACCCCTCCGGCGATCAGACCGGCAGGATGGGCGGCGTCGAAGAGGAACCGGGCACCCACCGAGTCGGCGATCTCCCGGAACGGCAACGGGTCGATCATGCGGGCGTAGGCGGTGGAGCCGGCCACGATCAGCTTCGGGCGCTCGCGCCGGGCGATGTCGGCCACCTGGTCGAAGTCGATCGTCTCCCCGGGCTTGTCCGGGTCGTCGGTGGCCGGGGAGACGCCGTACGAGACGAACCTCCACACCTTCGAGGTGATGCTGGCCGGCGACCCGTGGGTGAGGTGGCCACCGTGGTCGAGCCGCATGGCCAGCACCGTGTCACCCGGTTCGAGCAGTGCCTGGTAGACGGCCAGGTTGGCGTTCGCCCCGGCATGGGGCTGCACGTTGGCATGGTCGGCGCCAAAGAGGGCCTTGGCCCGCTCCCGGGCCAGCTCCTCCACCTCGTCGATCACGGCGTTCCCGCCGTAGTAGCGGCGGCCGGGGTAGCCCTCGGCGTACTTGTTGGTCAGGATCGATCCCGATGCGGCCAGGACGGCCGGGGAGGTGAAGTTCTCCGAGGCGATCAGCTGCAAGGTGGTCGACTGGCGCTCCGCCTCCTTGCCGAGGAGGCCGGCCACCTCGGGGTCCCCCTCCAACCAGGCATCGAACGGTGAGGCGGCGAACGGGGGGCTCATGGGATCGGTGACTGCCTTTCGTCCTCCCCCGCTGCAGGGGGTGCGGTTTCCAGATGCCCGTCGCGGGCGGACTCGTACTGCGTGATCTCGTCGATACGGCGCCGGTGGCGGCCACCCTCGAACTCGGTGGCGAAGAACGTGTCCACTGCGTCGGCGGCCTCGGCCGGACCCGTGGTCCGGCCCCCCATGCAGATCACGTTGGCGTCGTTGTGCCGCCGGGCGAGATCGGCGGTGGTGACGTCGTGCACCAGGGCGGCCCGCACGCCGGCCACCTTGTTGGCCGCGATGCTGATGCCGATCCCCGTACCGCAGACGCACAGCCCCCGGTCCACCTCGCCCGCCGCCACCGCACGGGCCACGGCGAGCCCGTACTCCGGATAGTCGACCGACACGGCCGCCGATCCGGTCCCGAGGTCGACCACCTCGTGGCCTCGTTCCGTGAGGTGGCCGGCCATCGCCTTCTTGAGGTCGAAGCCGGCGTGGTCCGATCCGACCGCGATGCGCATGGCGCCGATTGTAGTGACACGGGTCGGACCGGGAGCGACGGGACGTGCCCGGGGGGCCGACGGCGGGTACGCTCGGGGGGGCGATGCCGATCGACCCCCGCACGCCGGTGATCGTGGGAGCCGGTCGGCACACCAACCGGCCCGGCGGCGAGCCGGCCGGGCGGGCGGAGCCGGTGGACCTGATGATCCGTGCCGTGGTGGCCGCGGCCGACGACTGTGGCGGCGGGAACGGGGGCGGCACGGGCGGAGGCGGGAGCACGGTGGGGCGGCGCCTCCTCGAACGGGCCCGTTCGCTGTGGGTGGTGGACCCGCTCAGCTGGGCGTACCTCAACCCGGGTCTCCTGGTGGCGCAAGCGCTCGGGCTGTCCCCGGACGAGCTGGGCGTCTCGGCGGCCGGTGGCAACGACGGCCTCCGGTTGGTGCACCGGACAGCGTTGGCCGTCGGACGCGGTGAGCTCGACGTCGCGGTCCTCGTCGCAGCCGACTGCGGCCACTCCCTCGCCGCCGCCCGGCGCCACCCCGAGCGGCCGGTGCTGCCATGGACCGTCCAGCCCACCGACACGCCGCGGCCCCTGCGGCTGGGGAACGACCAGCGTCCCACCACCGATGCCGAGGAGGCCAAGGGGCTCGACACCGCGATCCACGTCTACCCGCTGTTCGAAAACGCGCTCCGGGCCGAGGCCGGCCGGAGCCTCGCCGAACACCGTGCCATGCTCGGTTCCCTGTGGGCCGGTCACTCCCGGATCGCGGCGGGCAATCCCCACGCCTGGCTCCCGGTGGAGCGGACCAGCGAGGAGATCACCGAACCGTCCCCCGCCAACCGCATGGTCTCGTACCCGTACACGAAGCTGCTGTCCGCCAACGACCAGGTGGACCAGGCGGCCGCGCTGATCCTCTGCTCGGCCGCTACGGCGCGCGCGGCCGGCGTGCCGACCGACCGGTGGGTGTTCCCCCTGGCGGGATCCGACACGACCGAGCACTGGTACCTCTCGCACCGTGCCGACTTCCGGTCGGCGCCGGCGTTGCGCCTAGCCGGACGCGCCGCCCTGTCACTGGCAGGCTGCACCGTCGACGACGTCGCCCACGTCGACCTCCACGCCTGCTTCCCCGCCGCCGCCGAGCTCGGCGCGTCGGAGCTCGGGGTCGACCTGTGGGACGCGGCCCGCCCGGCCACCGTCACCGGCGGTCTCACCTTCGCCGGCTGCCCGGGCAACGGGTACGGGGTCCACGCGGTGGCCACCATGGTGGACAAGCTGCGCCACGACGCCGGATCGCTCGGGCTGGTGAGCGGCGTCGGCTGGTACCTGAGCGAGCACGGTGTCGGGCTGTACGGCACGGCGCCCGGCCACGCGTCGTCCCCCGCCGGACCCGGTCATCCGGCCGACGGACCCCACATGCGGATCGAGTCTGCCGCCGGGTTCGCCTGGGCCGACCCGCAGCAGGCGGTCAGCGCGCTCCCCCAGTGCTCCCCAGACGCGGACGCCCGGGGCGAGGTGACCGTCGAGACCTACTCGGTGGCGTGCGACCGGGGGGGGTCACCCACCCGGGCCGTGGTCGCATGCCGCACCCTCGGCGACCGCCGCACCTGGGCGACCGTGACCGACGAAGACCAGCTGCGCCTCCTGGTGGACGAGGAGGGCTGCGGACGGCTGGGGACGCTCTCGGGGGACGGAACGGTTGACCTGAGCTGACCGAACGGCGCTCGGCCCGGAGCGAAGCGTACGGTCCTCCGCCCCCGGGACGCGGTCCGTCCCGGCCGACGATCCGGACCCCGACGCGACGGGCGGCTCAGGCGGGAGCCGCGTCGACCGCCGCCCTCGCCGGCGGCCGGGGCACCCGGTACCGTCGTTTGAACACCGCGTAGGCGACCGGTCCGCTCATCAGCGGGATCCAGTAGGAGGCCAGCCGGTAGGCCAGCGTCGCCAGCACCGCGTCGCCCGTACTCAGCCCGGCGAGCACGAGGAAGCCGGTCAGGCTCGCCTCGACGATGCCCAGTCCGCCCGGGGTGATGGGGATCATCCCGATGACGCCCGCCACCGCATAGGCCAGCAGCACCAGGGCGATGTCCGGACGGCTGCCCACCGCCCGGACCGCTCCGAGGAGGCAGAGGAAGTCGAGGCCGAGACGGCCGGCCGAGAGGAGGGTCGCCTGCCACCACTTCGCGCCCAGCACCTTGCGGATGAGGTCGCGCTGGGCCACCAGGCGTTCGGCCAGGCCGGCTAGGGGCTCCCGTTTGGGGAAGAACCGGTTCCACGACCGTTCCACGGTCCGTCCCACGAACCGGAGGGGGGTGCTCGTGGCCGCCACCACTGCACTGAACCCGGCGAAGAAGAGGAAGCCGATGGCGCCGATCACCGCGGCCGTGTAGAGCGCGGAGCTGACCGGCGATCCGAAGAGGAAGAACGGGAGCACGAGCACCGGGAGGACGAGCAGGCCTCCGATGCCGAGGAGCGAGAAGGCGGTGAGCCCTCCCACCGCGTCACCGGCATCCATCCCGCTGACCGCCAGCATCCGGAACTGCACCGCCGCCCCGGCCGCGGCCCCCCCGGGGACGATCAGGCTGATGGCGTTCCCCGCCAGCTGTGCCGTCACCACGGGGAACCACTTCTTCGTGCGCAACGCGATCCGCTGGAGGGCGAACGTGCAGACGAAGTGTCCCACCTCGGCCAGCAGCGCCACCAACAGCCAGACGCGATTGAGCTTCTTCAGCTGGGGCCAGGAGTGGAACTCGTCGATGAGGGTCGGAGCCACGAGATAGAGCGCCACCCCGGCGATCGTGACCACGACAGCCCGCTTGACGACGACCTTCCACGGGAACGGCCGGGCCTGCTGCGCCTCGAACTGCTCCTCGAACGAACGGGGGTGCCGGCCCTCGGCCGCAGGTGCCGGTGGTGAGCTCATCTGCCCTTCCCGGCGCCCCGACGAGAGAAGATCCCCGGGCGGCACGCGCCGCCCCGGGGATCTTCTTCGCTCTGGTGGAGGCCGCGCATCCGGTTGCCGACGCTCTGCCGACGAGTTGGGACCCGAGCGCCGTTCAGCTCAGGATCTTGGCCTTCTGCGCCTCGAACTCGGCGTCGGTCAGCACGCCCCTGTCCTTCAGGTCGGCCAGCTTCGCCAGCTGGTCGGCGGTGCCGCCACTGCCACCGGCGGTCTGGCGGACATAGTCGTCGAACACCTGCTTCTCGCGTTGCGCCGCCTGGGCCGCCCGTTCGTGCATGCTGGACCCGCGGGCGATCAGGTAGATGAAGATCCCCAGATACGGAACGATGATGATGAAGATGACCCAGATCGCCTTGGCGAAGCCTCCCATGTCGTGGCTCCGGAAGATGTCACCGAACACCATGATCATCAACCAGATCCAGATGAAGAAGAGGAAGAACCAGAGCATCGTCCAGAACAGGTCGAGCAACGGGTACGAAGAACCGAACATGGCACGTCTCCTTGGCATTCACGCAGGGCGTTACGGGACAACGGACGACGGGAGCCTGCACCCCGGGCCCCATCGCTCCGACAACCTACATGCTCGCCGGGCGATGCGATGCGATGCCGCCGGACCGGTCGGGGCCGACCTTCCGTGAGCTCCGCCGTCTGCCTCCGGCAGGCTCGTCGTATCCGGGTCGCCCGGCTGGTGCGCTACGCGGCCACCTCGGCGGTCGCCTTCGGGGTGAGCGAGGCGACCCTGCTGGTCCTCTACGGGAGCGGGGCCGTCGGCGCGACGGTGGCGGCCCTCGTCGCCAACCTGGTGGGCACCGTCCCCTCCTACCTGATGAGCCGCTATTGGATCTGGAGCGAGGCGCCCCGCACCCGCGTCGGGCGCCAGGTCATCCTCTACTGGACCACGTCGGCCGCGTTCATCGCCGGGACCAGCCTCGCCACCGGAGGCGTCGCCCGCCTCGTCCCGGCCGACCACCCCTACCACCTGGTGCTGGTGGGCCTGGGCTTCTTCGTGGTCAGCGTGGTCTTCTGGCTGGCCAAGTTCGTCATCTACCAACGGGTGATCTTTCCGGTGGCTGCCGGGGACGCCCGGATGGACCCCGTCGCCGGTACCGCGGAACCGTCCGGCCTGGAGTCCAGCCGAGTCGGCACCGACGGGAACCGGGCGCCGGAACACCTCGGCGAGGTCGAGCTGCCCACGCCGCCGATCCCGCCGGTCAGAGGTGGCTGAAGCCGCCCGCCTCCTCCGGAGTCATCGCCACCGAGACCGGGTGCCGGTCGAAGTGCCCGGCCGACGCGGCGAAGTCGGCGAGCAGCAGCTCGGCGAGGTCACGGTCCACGCCCTGGCGCACCAGGGCGCGCTGGACGGTGACGTCGGAGACCGAGCCGGTCAGCGGGTAGGCGGGGACCTGCCACCCGCGGACCCGGAGTCGGTCGGCCAGGTCGAACAAGGTGTACCCAGGATCCTCCCCCTCGATGATCCGCCAGGTGACCGCCGGGATCCCGGTGGCGGGGTCCGACCGGCAGAGCAGCTCGAACGGGCCGAGCTTGACGATCTCGGACGCCAGGTAGGCACCCGTGTCGTAGCAGGCCTGGTGCACCCGCTGGTACCCCTCCCGGCCCAGCCGGACGAACTCGTAGTACTGGGCGATGATCTGGCCGGCCGGCCGCGAGAAGTTGATCTGGAAGTCGGGCATGTCCCCGCCCAGGTAGGTCACGTGGAACACCAGGTCCTCCGGGAGCTCCGCCCGGCTCCGCCAGACCACCCAGCCGACCCCGAGGGGCGCGAGGCCGAACTTGTGGCCGGAGGTGCTGATCGACTTCACCCGGGGCACACGGAAGTCGAACGGGAGGTCCGGCGCGCAGAACGGAGCGAGGAAGGCGCCGCTGGCCCCGTCCACGTGGAGATCGACGTCGAACCCGGTTTCCGCCTGGAGGTCGTCGAGTGCCTGGGACAGCTCGGCCACCGGTTCGTAGGCCCCCGTGTAGGTCACCCCGAAGGTGGGCACCACCAGGATGGTGTTCTCGTCGATCCGCTCCAGCATCTGCTCGACGTCCATGCAGTACCGGCCTGGAGCCATCGGGATCTCCCGCATCTCGACATCCCAGTACCGGGCGAACTTGTGCCACACCACCTGGACCGGGCCGCACACCATGTTCGGCCGGTCGGTCGGCTTCCCCGCCGCCGTCCGCTTGGCCCGCCAGCGCCACTTGGCGGCGAGGCCGGCGAGCATGCACGCCTCGGAGGAGCCGATGGCCGAGGCCCCGATCACGTCGCCGGGGTCGGGGACGTGCCACAGGTCCGCCAGCATGGCGACGCACCGCCGCTCGAGCTCGGCCGACTGCGGGTACTCGTCCTTGTCCATCAGGTTCTTGTCGATGGCGAGGTCCATCAGCCGGTGGACCTGTGGCTCCTCCCAGGTCTGACAGAAGGTCGCCAGGTTCTGCCGGGCGTTGCCGTCGAGCAGCAGCTCGTCCTGGATCGCCTGGAAGACGACCCGCGGGACCGTCTCGTGGTCGGGGAACCGCTCCTTGGGGAGCGCCTCGGCCAGCTCGGCGGACGCGAAGAGCGACTCCTCCATCTGGTCGCGCAAGACCTTGCGCTGGTGCAGTGGCACGGTGGACCTCCCGGCTCGGATCCTCCGCCGGCGGGCGCCGGCGGGAGGTGCCTTCCGACGGCGAATCTAGCCAGCTCCGGCCTTCCGGTCCGGTCGCGCCGCGCGACCCGGGCGGCCGGGGCCGGGGCCGGTACCGCATCGGCGACCGGCAGCCGGGTGCCCTACGATGACGAGCCCGGAGCCCCGGTGCCCTACGATGCGGTCCCCGGAGCCCCGGAGCCCCGGAGCCCGCAGCCCAAGTGCCCGCAGCCCGGGAGCCGTCCCCCGGCCCGCGGGTCGACGACGGCGGGCGCCGTCCCGGGGAAGCGACTGCGAGAGGGAGAGGCCCGGTGAACACGCTGATCGTCGGCCACGGTGGCCGTGAGGCCGCGCTGGGCACCCGGATGGCGGCCTCCAGCTCCTTGTTCGCGTTCATGGGCCACACCAACCCGACCATCTCCTCGCTGGTGGAGGGCTCCGGAGGTGCCGTCCTGATCGGCGACGTCTGCGACGGCGCGTCGATCGCCAGGTTCGCGGTGGACCACGCGATCGACGTCGCCATGGTCAGCGCGGACGACCCGTTGGCGGCCGGGGTGGTGGACGCGCTGTCCGCCGCGGGCGTGGCCGCCGTGGGCCCCACCCGGGCCGGGGCGCAGATCGAGTGGGACAAGCACTTCAGCCGCACCGTCGTCACCGCCATCGCACCCGGTGCCAACCCCCGCTGGGCCCATGCGTCCACCGTGGAGGAGGCCCGTGCCGCCGTCAAGAGGGTCGGGGCCGGGGGGGTGGACGTGGTGGTCAAGCCGGTCGGGCTCGCCGGGGGAAAGGGGGTCAAGGTGGTCGGGCCCCATCTGGCGGACAACCACGAGGCCACCCGCTACGCCTGCGAGGTGATCGGCTCCGGACGGCACGGCGGCGCGGTGATCGTCGAGGAGCGCATCTCGGCCCCCGAGTTCACCATCCAGGCGATGACCGACGGACGCCACACCGTGTTCCCTCCCGCCACCTTCGACTACCCCTACCGGTACGACGGCGACCGGGGCCCGGGCACCGGGGGCATGGGATCGTGCACACTGCCCGGCGGCCTGTTCCCGTTCCTCGACGCCGCAACCTACGACCAGGCCTGCGGGATCGTCGCCGATGCCATCGGGTACCTCACCGCCGACGGCCGGTCGTTCACCGGATGCATGAACGCCGGCTTCTTCGCCACCGGCGACGGGCTGAGGGTCATCGAGTTCAACGCCAGGTTCGGGGACCCCGAGGCGCTCAACATCATGTCCCTGTTCGACGGCGACTGGACCGAGGTGATGGAGGCGATGGTCTCCGGGACGCTCCACGACGGCCAGGTCCCGCTGGCCCGCGACGCCTCGGTGGTCGTCTACCTCGTCTCCCCCGAGTACGCGGTGGCGCCGGGCCAGGCCCACGAGTTCACCGTCGACGACGAGCGGATCGCCGGAGCGGGGGCGTCGGTCCTCTTCTCCGCCGCCGAGCGAGTCGGCCCGGGGCGGTTCCGGACGGTCGGGACGTCACGGGCGGTCGCCGTGGTGGCGCGGGCCCCGTCCCTGGGGCCGGCCCGGGACGCCGCGTACCGGGCGATCGGCGGTGGGATCGGCGGGGACCTCCAGTGGCGTTCCGACCTCGCCCGCTTCTGACCGGACGACTCCCGGCCGGGCCCGCGCGGCAACCACGGCGGGACGAGGGGCGGCCACCCGGGTCGCCCGACGCTACGCTCCACCGGAGACGCCCGCTCCCCCCGCAGGAGGGCCGCGTGCACGGGCGCAGGGGAGGAGCGTGCCATGAGTCCTGCCGCCACACTGACGAGGGAGCATCTCACTCCGGTGGACAGGGCGGGCATCGGGCGTAGGGCGAGGACCGGCGTTCCCCGGAGCGCCCACGCCGCCTGGCAGCCGGACCCCGCCGGCCGGGACCCGCTCGCCATCCTGGCGCTCCAGGCGCTCACCCGCGAACCGTCGTTGGTGCCGATCCGCTACGGGAGGATGGCCGCCACCCCCTTCACCTTCTTCCGCGGCGCGGCGGCCGTGATGGCCGCCGACCTCGCCACCATCCCCCGGACCGGGCTCGACGTCCAGCTCTGTGGCGACGCCCATCTGCTGAACTTCGGTGGGTTCGGGTCGCCCGAGCGCGAGCTGATCTTCGACGTCAACGACTTCGACGAGACGACGCCGGGGCCGTTCGAGTGGGACCTGAAACGCCTGGTGGTCAGCCTCGAGGTGGCGGCCCGCTCCCGCAACTGCACCTCCGGCGAGCGGGCGTCCATCCTCGCCCAGGCCGCCCACCAGTACCGCCTGGCCATGGGGGAGTTCGCCGCCATGCGCACGCTCGACATCTGGTACTCCAAGCTCGACCGCGACGCACTCGCCGCCCGCTGGGGAGCGGAGGCGAGCGCCAACGCCATGAAGAGCCTGCGGCGGACCGCGGCCAAAGCGGAGTCGAAGGACCGCCTCAAGGCGCTCTCCAAGCTCACCCACGAAGTGGACGGTGAGCTGCGCTTCCTCAACGACCCGCCGCTGCTGGTGCCGATCGAGGCGCTCTTCTCCGAGTCGGATGCCTGGGACATCGAGGACACGCTGCGGACGGCGCTCCGCTCCTACCGGCGGACCCTCGCGGGGGACAAGCGCCACCTGCTCGCCGGGTACCGCTACGTGCACCTTGCCCGCAAGGTGGTCGGTGTGGGCAGCGTGGGCACCCGGTGCTGGGTCGCCCTGTTCATCGGCCGGGACGAGCAGGACCCGCTGTTCCTGCAGGTGAAGGAAGCCGAGGCCTCGGTGCTCGAGCCCTTCGTCGGGACCAGCCCCTTCGCCAACCACGGCCAGCGGGTGGTGGAGGGCCAGCGCTTGATGCAGGCCGCCAGCGACGTGCTGCTCGGCTGGCAGCGCACCACCGGCGCCGACGGGGTCAGCCACGACTACTACATGCGGCAGCTGTGGGACTGGAAGGCCTCGGCGGACGTCGCCCGGATGTCCCCCGAGCTGCTCGGGGTCTACGGCCAGATGTGCGCCTGGACGCTGGCCCGGGCCCACGCCCGCTCCGGCGATCCGATCGCCATCTCCTCGTACCTGGGGGCGGGCGACTCGATGGAGCGCGCCCTGGCGGAGTTCGCCGCCGGGTACGCGGACCAGAACGAACGCGACCACCGCGCCCTCACCGGGGCCATCGCCTCGGGGGCCATCGAGGCCGACACCACCTGCTGAACGGAGCTAGCGCCATCTGCTGGCCGGGGCGGCGGCCCCCGGGTCTTCCGGGACCCGGGACAGCCGACCCCGTGAGGCCCGGGCGGCAGTGGCTCAGCCGGCCGTGAGGCCCAGGACGGCCGCCATCACGAGGTTGGCACCCCGCGCGTCCCCCACCAGCCCGCTCTCCATCCGGTTCATCACGTACGAGACGGTCAGGCGGGTGTCCATGTCCATGATGATGAGCGAACCCCCGTACCCGCCCCAGTAGCACGCCCTGGGCCCGATCGGCATCATCTCGTTGGCCAGGCCGTACCCCATGCCGAACCGGAGCGGGGTGGAGAGCACCAGATCGGTGCCGTCGGACTGCTGTTCGAAGATGGGGGCGCATCCCCGCTCCGACAGCAGCCGGACGCCGCGGGCCGCTCCCCCTCCTGCGATCACCGACTGGACGGTAGCCACCGACCGGGCGTTGCCCTGCCCGTTGGCCGCGGGGATCTCTGCCCGCCGCCACCACGCCTGGTGGGCAAGGGACGCGTCCAACGGGGGGTTGGACAGCGCCCGCAGCGCGTACGAGGAGGGCTGCAGCGCTTCGATGTCGATCGGGGGCGGGGGGATCACGGGCGCCACCCGGTGGTCCTCGGACTCGGCCAGGCCGATGTGGAAGTCGGCGCCGAGCGGTCGGGCCACCTCCCGTGCGAACCAGGTGCCGATCGAGTCGCCGGTGATGCGCCGGACCAGTTCCCCGATCAGGTAGCCCTGCGTGAGAGCGTGGTACCCGGAGGCGCTGCCCGGCTCCCACCACGGCTCCTGCGCGGCCAGGAGCGACGTGCACCGCTCCCAGTCGGCGAGCTCCTCGGGCCGTAGCGGCTCGGTCCAGCCGGCCAGGCCGGCCGTGTGGCCCATCACGTGGCGGACCTCCACCGACGCCTTCCCCCCGGCGGCGAACTCGGGCCAGTACTCGGCGACCGGGGCGTGGAAGTCGAGCAGTCCCCGGTCGGCCAGCATCAGCGCACACAAGAAGGTCATCGTCTTGGTGGTCGACCAGACGTTGGTGAGGGTGTCCGACTCCCAGGGGACCGTCCTCTGCTCGTCGGCGAACCCGCCCCAGATGTCGACCACCGGTTCGCCGTCCACCAGGACCGCCACCGACGCCCCGACGTCGTCGCCGCTGTCGAGGCTGGCGGAGAGGGTGTCCGCCACCCCCTGGAAGCGATCGTCCCAGCTGCCCCGGATGTCTGCCATCGCGCTACCCCCTGTCGTCGGCGCCCTCGTCCACCGGACCGGGTCGGCCGATCATCTACCCTCCCCTGCCGGTACCCCACCCTTGCCGATGTGCCGACGGGCGCGCCAGCCGGGGACGCTCCGGGGCGGCGGCGAGGGCATGCCCCTCCCCCGGGAGCCGTTAGCCTTGTCCGCCATGAGCGACACCTCGCCGACCCGGCTGACGCCTGCGACCTACGAGCGGCTGCAGGCCGAGCTCGAAGACCTCACCACCCGGGGCCGGGTGGAGATCGCCGCGGTCATCGAGGCGGCCCGCGCCCTCGGCGACCTGAAGGAGAACGGCGACTACCACGCGGCGAAGGACAGCCAGGGGAAGATGGAGTCGCGCATCCGCCAGCTCCAGGCCATGCTCGCCACCGCCGAGATCGTGGACGGGGAGGCGCCCTCCACCGGTACGGTGACCTCGGGTTCGGTGGTGACCTTGCGCTACGAGGGCGACGACGAGGACGAGACGCAGCAGTTCTTCTTCGGGTCCATCGAGGAGCGCCAGGGTGACCTCACCGTGGTGTCCCCCGGATCCCCCCTGGGCCAGGCCCTGGCGGGCAGGTCTGCCGGCGAGGTGGTGGAGTACGCCGCCCCGGGAGGTACCCTGCGGGTCGAGATCGTCACGATTGGGAACTGAGGGACCGCCGCCGATGACCGACCCGCCCCGCACACTGTCCGAGAAGGTCTGGGACCGCCACGTCGTCCACGCCGGGTCCGGGGACGAGCCCGACCTGCTCTTCATCGACCTCCACCTCGTCCACGAGGTCACCTCGCCCCAGGCGTTCGACGGGCTCCGCCTGGCGGGCCGCACCGTCCACCGACCCGACCTCACCATCGCCACCGCCGACCACAACGTACCGACGACCGACACCGACAAGCCCGTGGCCGACCCCGTCTCCGCCAGGCAGCTCGAGGTGCTGGCGGCCAACTGCGCGGAGTACGGGATCACGTGCTACCCGATGGGCGACGCCAACCAGGGGATCGTCCACATCATCGGGCCCGAGCAGGGGCTCACCCAGCCCGGCATGACCATCGTCTGCGGTGACAGCCACACCTCGACCCATGGTGCCTTCGGTGCCCTCGCCTTCGGGATCGGGACCAGCGAGGTGGAGCACGTCCTGGCCACCCAGACCCTCCCGCAACGACGTCCGGCCACCATGTCGGTGTCCGTCGAGGGCGACCTTCCCGCGGGGGTGACCGCCAAGGACGTGGTGCTCGCCGTCATCGGCACCATCGGGACCGGGGGCGGGATGGGCCACGTCATCGAGTACCGGGGCTCCGCCATCCGGGGGCTCTCGATGGAGGGCCGGATGACGGTCTGCAACATGTCGATCGAGGCCGGAGCCCGGGCCGGGATGGTGGCTCCGGACGACACGACCGCCTCCTACCTGGAGGGTCGCGACCACGTACCCAAAGGGGCGGCCTGGGACGAGGCTGTCGCCGCGTGGGCCTCCCTCACGACCGACCCGGGGGCCCGCTTCGACAAGGAGGTCGTGCTCGACGCCCGGCGTCTGGTCCCCCACGTCACCTGGGGGACCAACCCCGCCCAGGTGGCGGGAATCGACAGCACGGTCCCCGATCCCGGGTCCTTCGACGATCCCGGGGAGCGGGAGGCCGCGGCGCGGGCGCTCGCCTACATGGGCCTGGTCGCCGGCACGCCGTTGCGGGACATCCCCGTCGACACCGTGTTCATCGGGTCGTGCACCAACGGGCGCATCGAGGACCTCCGGGCAGCGGCCGAGGTGCTGCGCGGGCGCCGGGTGCACGCCGGGATGCGGGCACTGGTCGTCCCCGGTTCCCATCGGGTCAAGGCCCAGGCGGAGGCCGAGGGGCTCGACCGGGTCTTCACCTCGGCCGGGTTCGAGTGGCGGGGGGCGGGGGGTTGGGTGTGGCGGGCCCCG
>Ga0080006_1153505_pt1 | contig 35029 bp, 32 predicted proteins | sample RS3BMetagenome_FD_69209 | JGI IMG/M metagenome (GOLD analysis project Ga0080006, IMG submission 69209) | Ferric oxide microbial mat and aquatic microbial communities from Rainbow Spring, Yellowstone National Park, USA - RS3B (SPADES... ...
CCCGCGCCCGCGCCCGCGCCCGCGCCCGCGCCCGCGCCCGCGCCCGCGCCCGCGCCCGCGCCCGCGCCCGCGCCCGCGCCCGCGCCCGCGCCCGCGCCCGCGCCCGCGCCCGCGCCCGCGCCCGCGCCCGCGCCTACGCGCAGCTGCGCACCACCGCCGGCCACAGCTTGCGGAAGCCGACGGCCACGAGCTTGCCGTCGCGTGTCACGACGATGGCGCCGTAGCGGCACTTCTCGACGATGCACCCCTCGGCGACGCCCGCGCCACGCTCCCAGCGCACGCGGTCTCCTTCCACCAGAGCCGCGAACAGGCGCATCTCGGCCGCCACGCGCCCGAGCGGCTCGGGCGGCGGCCCGTCGCAGGACGAGACGCCGTGGGCGCGCGTTCGGCGCGCGAGCCCGTCGTCGAACCAGATGTCGCAGTGCGCCTCCGACGCCCACAGGACGACGCCCGCGTGGCACTGGCCGTCGCGCAGCGTGGCGCGGACGAGCGACCCCGGCGCGCGGGTGGACGGGGCCGTCGCGCGCCCGCCGAGGCGTTTTCGGGCCGACTCGATCGTGGGGCGGCCCGCGCCCGACTGCTCACTACCGTCCCAGGGTCGGCTCGTTATCTTCGTCGTCATGCAGGCTCGCTCATTCGGGCGCGCGGGTCCCGTTCCGGTCGTCGGCCAGGGGACGTGGAAGATGGAGCGCGACGACCGCACGCGCGCGATCGCGGCGCTGCGCAAGGGCCTCGACCTCGGCATGATCCACGTCGACACGGCCGAGCTTTACGGCGGCGGCGACGTGGAGACGCTCGTCGGCGAGGCGATCGCCGGGCGGCGTGACGAGGTGTTCCTCGTGTCGAAGGTATTGCCCGAGCACGCGACCTACGAAGGCACGCTCCGGGCCTGCGAGACGAGCTTGCGGCGGCTACGCACCGACCGGCTCGACAGTTACCTCCTGCACTGGCCGGGGCCGCATCCGCTCGCCGAGACGATCCGGGCCTTCGAGCGCCTCGAGCGCGACGGGAAAATCCGCTCCTGGGGCGTCAGCAACTTCGACGTCGAGGAGCTCGAGGAAGCGCTCGCCATCGCCGGCCCAGGCCGCATCGCGTGCAACCAGGTCCTCTATCACCTCGACGAGCGCGGCATCGAGGCGGCCGTCCTGCCGTGGTGTGCGCGCCACAGCGTCGCGCCCGTCGCGTACAGCCCCTTCGGGGCCGGTCGCTTCCCGTCCGAGCGCACCGCACGCGGCCGGGTGCTCGCCGAGGTCGCGCGCGCCAGAGCCGCCACGCCGCACCAGGTGGCGCTCGCCTTCCTGCTGCGCCATCGGTGCATGCTCACCATTCCCAAGGCAGGGCGCGTCGAGCACGTGGTCGAACTGGCCGGCGCCGGCGACCTGACGCTCCGCGACCACGAGGTGAAGCGGCTCGAGGCCGCGTTCCCCGCCCCGACCGGCCGCCGCCCGCTGCCCACGCTGTGACGACCAGCGGCACGGCGGGTGCTTGTGTCCCGAGCATGCTGACGGTCGGCGATCCGCTCCCGGCGTTCGCGCTCAAGGCCGCGGTTTCGGTCGAGTCGGGGCACGAGCTGGCGCTCGTGACGCGCGAGTCGTTCCCGGGCGAGTGGCTCGTGCTCTTCTTCTGGCCCATCGACTTCACCGCCATCTGCCCGACCGAGATCCTCGAGTTCGCGCGCCACGACGGCGACTTCCAGGTGCGAGGCGCGCGCGTGCTCGGAGCGAGCTGCGACTCGGCGTGGGCGCACGTGGCCTGGCGCCAGCGCGACCCGGACCTGCGGGACGTGCCGTTCCCGATGGTCGGCGATCCGAACGGCGAGCTCGCGCGCGCGCTCGGCGTGCTCGACGCGCGCGTCGGCGTCCCGATGCGCGCTACCTTCCTCGTCGACCCCGACCGGACGATCCGCTGGGCGAGCGTGCACGACGTGCGCTGCGGCCGCAGCGTGCACGAGGTCCTGCGCGTGCTCGACGCGCTGCGCACCGGCAAGCTCACGCCGTGCGAGTGGCGCCCGGGCGAAGCGACGCTCCTGGCGTGGTGATCGTCAGCCGTACAGCGAGTCGATGACGGCGCGGTATCGTTCGCTGACGATCTTGCGCCGGACCTTGAGCGTCGGGGTCAGCTCGCCGCCGTCGATCGAGAAGTCGCGCGGCAGGATCGCGAACTTCTTGACCGTCTCGAAGCTCGAGAGGCGCGCGTTGATCGCGTCGAGGTCCTTCTGGATGCGCGCGCGCACCTCCCCGTCCTCGGCCAGCCTGGCGATGTCGGCGGGGCGCCCGGTCTCCTGCGCGAAGCGCGCCGCGACCTCGACGTTCAGCGTCACGAGTGCCACCAGGTAGGGCTTCCTGTCGCCGTAGACCATCGCCTGGCTGATCCAGCCGGACTGCTTCATCAGGTTCTCGATGTTCTGCGGCGCGACGTTCTTCCCGCCCGCCGTGACGATGAGGTCCTTCTTGCGGTCATTGATGTGGAGGAACCCGTCGGCGTCGAACTCGCCGACGTCGCCGGTGTGGAACCACCCGTCCGGGTCGAGGACGGCGCGCGTGTCCTCGTCGCGGTTCCAGTAGCCGCGCATCACCGTCGGCCCGCGCACGAGGATCTCGCCGTCGCGCGCGATCTTCACCTCGATGCCGGGCAGCGGCTTGCCGACCGTGCCGAAGCGGTGCTCCTGCATGCTGTTGATCGTCGTGCCGCCGGTCGTCTCGGTGAGGCCGTAGGCCTCGAGCACCACGAGCCCCGCGCCCTCGAACCACTCGGCGAGCTCCTTGGCGAGCGGCGCCCCTCCGCTGATGGCGAAGCGCAGGCGCGCTCCGAAGCGCGCGCGGATCTTCGAGAGCACGAGGCGATCGGCCCAGGCTCGCGCCCACCCCGTCCGCTTGCGGCGGCCGACCTCGGTCGCCCACTGGAAGATGCGCTGCTTGACCGCGCCGCCCGCGGCGGCCTTCTCGTTGGCGCCGGCGTACACCTTCTCGTAGAGGCGCGGCACGCAGCCCATGAACGTGGGGTTCACCTCGGCGGCGTTGTCGAGCGCCTTGAGGAGCGACTCGGCGAAGGCGGTCGTGTACCCGTCGCGGTACTGCATGACCGTCAGCATCTTGCCGAAGATGTGCGCGAGCGGCAGAAAGAGGAGCTGCTCGTCGTCGGCGGTGACGGGCACGCGACCCTGGAGCGCCTGCGCGTCGAAGGCGAGGTTGCGGTGCGTGAGCATCACGCCCTTGGGCGGGCCCGTCGTCCCGGACGTGTAGACGATGGTCGCCAGGTGCTCGGGGCGGACGGCGGCGATGCGCGCGTCGACGCGCGCGGCGAGGTCGGGGCCCGGGCCGTCGAGCGGGAGCGCGTCGAAGAGGAGCGTGAGGGCGAGGCGCTCGACGGCGCGCGGGTCGTGATCGGAGATGCGCTTCACGAACGACGCGTCCTCGGCGACGAGGACCTTCGCCCCCGAGTCCTGCAGGATGTACGCGGCCTGCTCGCCGATGAGCGAGGGGTAGATGGGGACGGTGGTCGCGCCGGCCATCAGCACCGCGAGATCGGCGACGACCCACTCCTCGCGGGTGTTGCCGAAGACGGCGACGCGATCGCCGGCTTCGATGCCCGCCGCGACGAGGCGGGCGGCGAGCGCGCGGGCCCGGCGCTCCCACTCGGCCCACGTGACGGCCTGCCACGCCCCGTTCTTCTTGCTGCGCAGCGCCGTCTTGCCGGCGCGGGCGCGCGCCTGGGCGAGGAACATCGCGACGAGGGTGTCCGCGTCGGTGGCGGCCATGGGTTCGATCCTTGATACCATGGCGCACGTGAGCAAGCTGTCCCGCACGGCCCAGGCCATCCGGGCGAGCGTGTTCGCCGACCTGGCGCCGCGCATCGAGGCGCACGCCCGGCGAGGCGGCGATCTGGTCGAGCTGCACATCGGCGACACGTACCGGACGCCGCCCGAGGCGGCCCGCTTCGCCCGGATCGACGGCGCGGCCTTCGACGGCTCGGTCTACCGATACGGCGCGATCCGCGGCCTCGATGCGCTCAAGGAGACCTTCGCCGCGCGGCTCGCGGCCGAGGGCATGGGCCCGCACGGCGCTGGCGCCGAGCACGTGCTGGTGGGCGCGGGCGCGACGCACGCCATCTACTGCGCGCTGCGCGCGGTGCTCGAGCCGGGCGACGAGGTGATCGTCGGCGCGCCGTACTGGCCGCTGGCGGTCGGCGTGGTGCGCGCCGCGGGCGGCGTTCCCGTCGAGGTGCCGCTGACGACGAGGCTCTACCAGGATCCTTCGCTCGACGCGGCCGACGTGCTCGAGGCCGCGCTGACGCCCCGCACGCGCGCCCTGTACCTCATCACGCCCAACAACCCGGACGGCAAGGTGCTCTCGGAGCGGCAGCTCGCGCGCATCGCCCGGCTGGCGGTCGCCCGCGACCTGTGGGTGCTGAGCGACGAGGTGTACGCCGACTACGTCTACGAGGGGACGCACGCGTCGATCGCGCGCCAGGAGGGGATGGGAGCGCGGACGGTGAGCGCGTACTCGATGTCCAAGGGGTTCGCGCTCGCCGGCGCGCGCGTCGGGTTCGCCGTCGCGCCGCCCGCGGTCGTGGAGCTGGCGCGGCGCGTGGCGACGCACACCGTGTTCAACGTGCCCGTGGCGGCGCAGCGCGTCGCGCTGGTCGCGCTGTCGACGGGGGGCGCGTGGCTGGAGGAGGCCCGGCGCGACTACCGCGACGCGCGCGATGCGACCGCGCGCGCGCTCGAAGGCAGCGGCGTGGGCCTGCTCGTGCCCGAGGGCGGCAGCTACGTCTTCGTGGACTTCGCGCCGGTGCTGCGGGGCCGGCGGCTGACCGATCTGCTCGAGCGCGCCATCGACCGCGGGGTGCTGCTCGCGCCCGGCGACGGCTGCGGCGAGGCGTTCGGCACGTGGGCCCGCCTGTGCTTCACGTCGGTGCCGCGGCCGCGGCTGCTCGAGGGGATCGCGCGGCTGCGAGGCGCGATCGACGACCTGGCCCCCTAGCCTGCGCGGCGTCGGCGCAGGCGCGCGGCCAGCCCCAGCGCGCCCACCACGAGAAGCGCGCCCGCCGCACCGTCGACCTCCGCCGCGCGACGCGAGCAACCCGACGCCGCACCTGCGCGCCCCGTCGGCCGGGCGCCCGTCTCGAAGGGCGACGGCGGGCGCCCGAGCACGATGCCGAGCAGCGCGCGACGCGCTTCGAAGAACTCCTCTCCATGCGGGCTCCACGACGGGGGCCGGCCATCCTGCGCGTCGCCGAAGGCCGACGGGATGAGCCGTCGCGCGACCGCGTCGGCGCGCGCCGCGTCCCTGGCGCGCGCGAGCTGCAGGTACCCGGCGTCCTCCAGGCCGCGCCGCCAGTTCTTCAGGCGAATGGAGGGGACGACGCCCTGGAAATGGAGCGAGTGCTCGCGGAAGCCGTCGATCTGGTCGCCGGGATAGACGAGCACCCCGTCGCCGTTCACCCAGTCGCCGTCGTCGTTGTGCAGCGTCTCCGGCTCGGCGAACGGGTCGATCGGGCGCGCGTCGTGCTGGCCGTACCAGAACGTCGACTCCCAGTAGAACCAGCGGGGGATGCCGAAGACGGCGCTCAGCCAGCCGTTGACGCGCGGCGAGATCGCCGGAGCGTCGAGCAGGAACGTCCCCGTGCGCGGCAGGACGCCGTTGTAGACCCAGACCTCCTTGCCCGCCGCGCGTGCGCGGGCCGCCTGCGAGGCGTCCCAGGCGGCCCGCAGGATGGGCACGTCCACGGGCTGCTTCGACGGATCCTCGGAGCAGGTCCACGCGACGCGCAGGCGCCGCACGCCGGGGTCGTTCGACGTGCGAAGCAGCGCGCGCCAGCCCGCCCCCCAGGGGCTGTCGCAGTCCTCGTCGGTCGCGTAGAGCACGACGTCGTTGCCTTCCCAGAGGCCGTCGGCGGTGACGCGATCCGCGACGGCGCGCGCGCGCGCCAGCCCTCGCCCGTCGGGCGGCCCGAGCGCGCCGTATGCCCCGAGGGTCAGCACGCCGTCGCCCTGGCGCGGGCCCGGGCCGGCGTATCCGGCCGCCGGATCGTAGAGCGAGCCGTCCAGGGCGGCGCGCTGGCGGTCGACGTCCTCGGGAGAGGTGGCGTCGTGCATCGGCGCAATGCGGTGCTCGTGCAGAAGCATCCAGAGCTGCCTCTCGGCGCCGGGCCCGATGCGGCGCGCGAGCTCGCTCGGGTCGTAGTAGAGCATCGCGCCGGCGGTGCGGTCGGGCAGCTGCGCGTCGGCGATCTCGAGCTCGACGGGGACGTCGGCCAGCGCGCGTTCGCCGTCGCGCACGTGCAGCGCCCCGCGCCGGCCGCCCGGGGGCGCGTCGCGCGGCACCGCGAGGTCGATCCACACGATCCCGTTGGTGTGCGGCGCGATCGCCATCGGATACGCGATCCACGGCGCCGCGCGGTCGACCGGCACGAGGGCGTCGGGCACGGGGCCGACCCACGCGCGCGGATCGGGGCCGGAGCCGCGCTCCCAGCCCAGCGACTCGCCCGGCGTGCGGCCGCCCGACGGGCGGCGCACGTCGAGGAAGTGCTCGACGAAGCGTTCGACGCGCAGACCGTCGAGCGGGTCGAGGTCGACGGTGACGTCGTGGAGCGGCCCATCGCCGGCCTCGACGACCACCTGCAGCGCGATCGTCTCGTTGCGCACCGCGAAGGCGCGGACCGGCCCGCCTGGGCGCCACACCGGATCCTCCTCGCCGCGCTCGAAGGGCGTCGACGTCGCGTCCCGGCGGATCTTCTCGCCGTCGTCGATCACCCACACGTTCGGGGTCGAGTCGGCGGCGGCGGCGCGCGACGACAGCACCGCCCCGCAAGCGCCCGCGAGCAGCGCGATCGAGGCGAGCGGGCGCACCGCGGACTCTTACCACGCGCACAAAGTGTAAAGCATCGCTTGACACTCTCGCGAGGCCGGCCCATCGTTCCTCTCGTGCCGCTCAACCCGCTCGCGTCGCGGCTGCGGACGCTTCGCCGCGACCTCGCCACCGTCGTCTCGGTGCTCGCCGGCCGAGGGCCGTCGCCCGTCGTGCCCATCGCGCGGCGCGCGCGCGAGCCCGCCGTCGACGCCGCGGCCGCCACGCCGCGTGGGGTGCGCATCGAACGCGTCGTGCGCGAGACGGCCGACGCGGTGACCCTCGTCCTGCGCGATGCGGCCGGCGAGCCGATCCGCTTCGCGCCCGGGCAGTTCTTCACGCTGCTCGTGAGGCTGCCGGACGGCGAGGTGGCCAGGCGCGCGTACTCGGCCTCGAGCAGCGCGCTCGACGGCGCGACCGTGTCGCTGACGGTCAAGCGCGTCGCCGGCGGTCGCGTGTCGACGCACCTGGTCGATCGCGCGAGGGAAGGGGACGCGCTCGAGGTGCTCGGCCCCTCCGGATCGTTCGTCCCCGCACCTGCGGCCGGGCCGCGCCGCCTCGTGCTCGTCGCCGGGGGAAGCGGCATCACGCCGCTCGCGTCGATCGCGCGCACGCTGCTGGCGAGCGAGCCGCAGACGCGCCTGGCGCTCGTGTACGGAAACCGCGGCGAGCGCGACGTCGTGCTGCGCGACGCGCTCGGCGCGCTCGCCGTCGAGCACGGACCGCGCTTCGTGGTGCGGCACGTGCTCGAGGTGCCGCCGCCCGGCTGGACGGGGGGCGTGGGACCGCTCGACGCGGCGGCGCTCGCGCGCGAGCTCGATGCCATGGGCGAGCCGGACGCGCCGACGACCGAGTATTTCCTCTGCGGTCCCGCGCCGATGATGCTCGCCGCACGCGGCTTGCTCGAACGGCGATCCGTCGCGCCTGCGCGCATCCACGAGGAGCGGTTCATCTCCGCGCACGCGACGGCCCCGGCCGCCGATCGGCCGCAGCCGGTGACGGTGCGCTCTCGCGGCGCGCACCACCGGTTCGTCGTGGCTCCCGGGCAGACGCTGCTCGAGGCGGCGATGCAGCAGCGGGTCGACCTGCCCTTCTCCTGCACGGTCGGCGGCTGCGGCGCCTGCCGCGTGCGCCTCGTCGAGGGCCGGGTCGTTCTCCACGAGCCGAACTGCCTCTCGGCCGAGGAGCGCGCCGACGGCTACGTGCTCACGTGCATCGGGCGCCCCGGCGCCCCCTGCACGCTGGAGGTCGCATGACCGCCGCCGCCGGCGCGCCGCAGCCCTGGCCGTACAGGATGAAGGACCTCTGCCGCATGACCGGCATGCCGCGGCAGGCGATCCACTTCTACATCCAGCAGGGGCTCGTCCCGCCGGGGCGGAAGACGGGGCGCAACACGGCGCGGTACGCCGACGACCACGTCGACCGCATCCGCCTCGTCAAGCAGCTGCAGAGCGAGCGGTTCATGCCCTTGCGGGCCATCCGCGCCGTGCTCGACGGCGACGACGACGAGTTCACACCCGAGCAGCGCCGCGTGCTGATCGACGTCAAGCAGCGCCTCTCGCAGTCGCTCGCCCGGCCGGCCGGAGGCGAGCGCGTCGAGGCCCGCGCGCTGATCGCCCGATACGGTCTCGAGCGCCGCGACCTGGACGACCTGGTGCGCGCCCGCGTCGTCGAGGTCGAGCGCGGACCGCGCGGCAAGGCGATGGTCGCGGCCGACGACGCCTGGGCGTTCGAGCTCCTGGCCGAGCTGCGGCGCGCCGGCTTCACGCGCGAGCTCGGGTTCGACGCGCGGCTGCTGCGCGTCTACGAGCGCTCCGTCGCGTCGCTGTTCGATCGCGAGAAGAGGGTGCTCGCCCGGCGCCTCACGAAGCTGCCGCCCGAGCGCGTCGCCGCGATGCTCGAGAGCGCCCTGCCGCTCGTCCACCAGTTCTTCGCCCGCTACCACGCCAAGAAGGTCCGCGACTTCTTCGCCTCGATGGGAGACTGACCGATGCTCGACCTCGCCCGCCTGCAGCGCATCGTCCCGCCGCGCCTGCGAAACGTCCTCGACGCTCACCTCGAGGCCCTGTCGATCTTCGCCGAGATCCGCGATCCGCGCGTGCTGCGGTCGCTGGCGCCGTCGGGCGTGCGCGGCCTGCTGCTCCGGCGCGGCAAGCAGGGGGTGCCGACGCGCATCCCCGCCTCGCACGAGGCGTACTTCGACTGGAGCTACCCCGCCGATCAGCCCGAGATGCGCGCGCTCTACGAGCGCGCCAAGAAGGCGCAGTGGGACGGCGCCGCGCTGCCGTGGGCGACCGACGTCGACCCGATGAACCCCGAGGTGCCGCTCGTGCCGGAGCGCTTCGTCGACTTCTCCATCCTCGAATCGATGGGGGTGCGCCTCGACGCCGAGCAGCGGCGCGCGTTCGTCGCGAGCCTGACGTCGTGGATGCTGAGCCAGTTCCTGCACGGCGAGCAGGGGGCGCTCTTCGCCGCGGCGCAGGTGACCGAGGCGGTGCAGTTCTTCGACGGGAAGCTGTACGGCTCGACGCAGGTGATGGACGAGGGGCGGCACGTCGAGGTGTTCCACCGCTACCTCGTCGACAAGCTCGGAAAGCTCTACCAGATCAACGACAACCTCTTCGTCATCATCGACGCGCTCATGAGCGACTCGCGATGGGACATGAAGTTCCTCGGCATGCAGATCATGGTCGAGGGGCTGGCGCTCGGCGCGTTCGGTACGCTCTACCGCCTGACCAGGGAGCCGCTGCTCAAGCAGCTGCTCGAAAAGGTGATCCAGGACGAGGCGCGGCACGTGCACTACGGGGTCCTGGCGCTGCGCGAGCACGTCACCAGGGAGCTCTCGGAGGCGGAGCGGCGAGAGCGCGAGGACTGGGCGTTCGAGGTGGCGCTGCTGATGCGCAACCGCTTCATGGCCTACGAGCTGTACGAGGAGCAGTTCGAGGGGGCGCTGTCGCGCGCGCAGTGGCGTGAGTTCGTGCTGCGCACGCCGGGGCTGGAGGAGTTCCGCACCGTCATGTTCTCGCGCCTCGTGCCGAACCTGCGCGAGATCGGCCTGCTCAGCCCGCGCATCGTGCCGCACTACGAGCGCGTCGGGCTGATGAAGTACTTCGCGGGACCCGCGGCCGACAAGCTCACCGCAGAGCAGATGATCCGCGATCTCGAGAGGGCGGCGTAGCGCGTGCCTCTCGTCTCGGTGCTCATGCCGTTCCGCGACGCGGCGGAGACGATCGAGGAGGCGGCGCGCAGCATCCTCGACCAGCAGGGCGCGGCGCTCGAGCTCGTGGCGATCGACGACGGCTCGCGCGACGACGGGGCGGCGCGCCTGCGCGCCGCGGCCCGGGGAGACCCTCGGCTGGTGCTCGTCGAGGGGGACGGGCGGGGCATCGCGGCGGCGCTCGCGCGCGGCCTGGCCGCCTCGCGCGGCGAGATCGTCGCCCGCATGGACGCCGACGACGTCGCGCTGCCCGGGCGGCTCGCCGAGCAGGCGGCGGCCCTCGCGCGCGATCCGCGCCTCGGCGCGCTCGGCACGCGCGTCGAGACGCTCGGGCCGTGCGGCGAGGGAATGCGCCGCTACGTCGCCTGGCAGAACGCCATCCTGACGCCCGAGGACCACGCGCGCGAGATCTTCGTCGAGTCGCCGCTGTGCCACCCGTCGGTCGCGCTCCGCCGCGAGGCGCTCGACGACGTGGGCGGCTGGCGCGACGGCCCCTGGCCCGAGGACTACGACCTGTGGCTGCGCCTCGACGCGCGCGGCTGGAAGCTCGCGAAGCTCCCGGGCGTGCACCTCTTCTGGCGCCAGCGCGAGCGCCGCGCCACCTTCACCGACCCGCGCTACGCGCTCGAGCGCTTCACCGAGGCGCGCGCGCGCTACCTCGCGCCCCGGCTCGCGCGCGCCGGTCGCCCGGTCGCGGTCTGGGGTGCGGGGCCCACGGGCAAGCGCCTGGCCCGCGCCCTCGAGCCGTACGGCGTGCGGGCGGCGCGGTTCGTCGACATCGACCCGCGCAAGATCGGCCGAACGGCGCGCGGCGCCTGCATCGTGGCGCCGGGCGACCTGCGGTCGGGCGAGGACACTGTCGTCGTCGCCGTCGGCGCGCGTGGGGCGCGCGACCTGGTGCGCGCGGAGCTGCGGCAGCGCGGGTTCGTCGAGGGCGTCGACTTCGTGTGCGCGGCGTGACTCCCTCTACGGCTGCTTGACGCACTTGCCGCCGACGTCGGGCACCTTCGGCGCCTTGCACTGGTAGCCGGCCGGGCAATGGTGCGAGTTGCGGATGAAGCCTCCGCACCCGATCTGGTCCGGCGGCGTCATCGTGCACAGGTGCGTGGCGTTGTCGCAGAGGGCGACGCGCCTGTCCTGCACGATGTACATCGGGCAGATGGGGTGCGGCTCGGTGCACTTCTCGGCGTGGGCGTAGGCGTCCTTCTGAGAGACGGCGACCGCCTCCAGCCACCCATTGCGGCAGCAGCCCGCCCGCGGGACGGCGACGCAGTCGGAGTCCATCGTGCAGGCGCGGAACTGCGCAGGGGCGCCCCCGTCGACCGCGCCGAGCGGCGTCCCCGGACCGGCCTGCGACGGGGCCGCCGCGTCCGCCGCGCCTTCGGCCGACGGGCCCGGCGCGGCGGAGGCCGCCGTCGTCGGAGCCGGTGAGGCGTCGGACGACGTCCCGGCCGAGGTCGTGGCGGTCGCGACGGTTGGCGCGTTGACCGTCGGCGCGGTCTGCGACTCCTCGGCGCAAGCGGCGAGCGACACGAAGGCCAGGAGGAGCGAGGCGAGCGTGGAGCGCGGCATCACCGAGGCGTATACAACGCAAGGAGGCCGAGATGCGAGAGCTGAAGGGCAAGGTCGCGGTGGTCACGGGGGCAGCGAGCGGCATCGGCCGCGCCATGGCCGAGCGCTTCGCGCGCGAGGGCATGAAGGTGGTGCTGGCCGACGTCGAGGAGAAGCCGCTCGCCGAGGCGCGCGACACCGTCGCTCGCGCGGGCGCCGAGGCGCTGGCCGTCCGGACCGACGTGTCGCGGTGGGAGGACGTCGAGGCGCTGGCGCGCAGGACGTTCGACGCGTATGGCGCCGCCCACGTGTTGTGCAACAACGCGGGGATCGGCGCCGGAGGCCTGACCTGGGAGCTGTCGGAGGCCGACTGGCAGTGGGTGCTCGGCGTGAACCTCTGGGGCGTGGTGCACGGCATCCGCGCCTTCGTGCCGCGCATGATCCGGCAAGGGGAGGGGCACGTCGTCAACACGGCGTCGATCGCGGGGCTCATCAGCGCGCCGGGCATGGGGCCGTACTGCGCCAGCAAGCACGCGGTGGTGGCCATCAGCGAGTGCCTGCACCACGACTTGACGGTCGCCGCGGGCGGCAAGGTGAAGGTGAGCGTCGTGTGTCCCGCCTGGGTCAAGACCAACATCGCCGACGCGGAGCGCAACCGCCCGGCGTCGCTGCCCCGGCGCGCCGGCGCCGAGCGCGGGCCGCAGGAGCAGATGCTCGAGTCGCTGCTGCGCCAGGCAGTGGCCTCCGGCATCCCGCCGGAGGTCGTGGCCGACAAGGTCCTGCGCGCCGTCGTGGAGGAGCGCTTCTGGGTGCTCACCCACCCCAAGACCAAGGCCGCCGTCGAGAAGCGCACGCGCGGCATCCTCGACGACGCGCTGCCCGAGTTCGACCCGATGGGCGTGTGAGCGGCGCCCGCGCGGGCGGCCCGCGTGGCGCTCAGCGCGAGGCCTCGCCGTCCGGGTCGCTCTCCCGTGCGGCGGCGAAGTAGACGCCCCGCGCCATCAGCGACGTCTCGGCGCGCATGCGGCGCGTGTACGTCTCGGTCCGGATGCGCGCGACGCGCTCGTCGGCCGGGTCGGCGAGCCAGGCGCTCTCGGCGAGGTGGCACGCGAGCGCGAGCTCGCCCTCGTCGGCCAGGCGCGCGGCGCGTTCGGCGAGCGCGCGCGCGCCGCCGGCCAGGGCGGCCATCTCCCGGGCGAGCGCCCGGTCGCGCGCCGGCTTGAGGCGCGCCGGGTTGCCGTCCCACCATCCGCCGTACAGCCTCCAGACGTTGCGCACCACGAACTCCGGCTCGTCGTAGATGGGGCGCAGGTACGGGCGGGCCAGCAGGTGCTCGGGCGCGCGCACGGCGGCGAGCACGTCGTCGAGACGCGCCCCTTCGTTCATCGCGCGCAGCGCCTGCGCGACGAGCGACTCGAGCAGCTCCGCGGTCTCGAGCAGCGCCTGGCGCACGCGGTCGCGCCCGAAGATCGGCGGCCCGTGCCCCGGGCACATCGTCTCGGCGGGCAGCGCGGCGATCGCGCGCAGCGCCTGCGCCCACTCGCGCGGGTAGCGCTGCACCTTCTGCGGGTTGCCGGCGTTGGGCGTCGCCCAGATGAACAGGTCGCCCACGCAGACGACCGCGCGCGACGGCACCCACACCCACGTGGCGTCGTCGGTCTCGCCCATTGCGTGCCGGAGCTCGAACCGCTCGCCGCCGACCTCGAGATCGAGCGACGTCGCGTACGTCACGTCCGGCGCGCGGAAGCTCTCCGGCCACGACGGCGGCGTCTGGAACTGGCGGGCGTTGATGCACGCGTTGTAGCCGCGCGTCAGCGCGTAGCGCTCGAAGCGCGCCGGCACGCGCTCGTGCGCGACGACGCGCGCCCGGCGCTGCTGCTCGCCCTCGTAGAGCTCCACGCCGAAGCAGTGGTCGACGTGACCGTGGGTGTACACGGCCGTGTGCAGCGGCCGCGCCGTGAACGAGCGCACCGCGCCGTGGACCTGCCGCGCCAGAAGGAAGCTGCCGGTGTCGACGAGCAGAAGCCCCTCGTCGGTGTCGAACGCGGTCGCGTTGGCGAAGCTCGACACGAACGCGGTGCGATCGCCGATCGGCTCGAGCTCGAGCAGCGGCGCGAAGGGGTGGTGTTCGGCGGGGTCGAGCTCTCCCGACCAGAGGCCCTCGGCGAGGTCACGGACGCGGCCCATGGCTCGGACGCGAGACTCGCACGACCCGGGGCGCGGAGCGAGCCTTGCAACGGCCTGGGGCATGGCCACCCCCGTCGACCCCCGGACCGCGGGCCCTCGCCCGCCCTTTGCCGAGCACGACCAGTCGCCCCCCGGGCTCGACTCGCGGATGCGCGAGCGTCCCGACTACGGCGAGGAGAGCTACGTCGGCCTCGGGCGGCTGGAAGGGCGGGCCGCCCTGGTGACCGGCGGCGACAGCGGCATCGGCCGGGCGGTCGCGCTGGCGTTCGCCCGGGAGGGGGCCGACGTCGCCGTCGCGTACCTCGAGGAGCACGACGACGCCGAGGAGACGCTGCGCCTCGTCGAATCGGCGGGCCGCCGCGGCGTGCTCCTGCCGGGAGACCTCGGCGATCCCGCGCACTGCGCCGACGTCGTGGAGGAGACGGTCCGGCAGCTCGGCCGGCTGGACGTCCTGGTCAACAACGCCGCGTTCCAGGGCAAGACGGTGCAGTCGATCACCGAGCTCGATCCGGAGCGCGTCGAGCGGACGTTCCGGACCAACGTCGAGGCGATGTTCTTCCTCGTGCGGGCGGCCGTCCCGCACCTGCGGCCGGGAGCCGCGATCATCAACGTCGCGTCGATCCAGGCCTACAAGCCGACCCCGTCGATCCTCGATTACGCGTCGACCAAGGGGGCGATCGTCACGTTCACGAAGGGCCTCGCGCAGGAGCTGGCGAGCAAGGGCATCCGCGTCAACTGCGTCGCGCCCGCGCCCGTGTGGACGCCGCTCGTGGCGGCGTCGTTCCGCGGCGAGAAGCTCGAGCACTTCGGCGAGGACGACCCGATGGGGCGCCCCGCGCAGCCGGCGGACGTGGCCCCGGTGTTCGTCTTCCTCGCGTGCGGCGAGTCGCGCTTCGTCGACGGCGAGGTGCTCGGCGTGACCGGCGGCAAGCCGCTGCCCTGAGGCGCACGTCACGTTACGGCGTAGACGAGCAGCCGGCACTCGATGGGGCCGTTGTAGAGCGCCCACCAGCGGTCGGGCTCGCGGCGCATCGCGCGCGCGATCGCCGGCGTGCCCGCGAGCAGCGCGACGGTGTGGCCGTGCAGGCGGCGGACGGCGCGGGCGAGCCCGTCGTAGAGCTCTCGGTCGGCGTCGAGGCGCTCGCCGTACGGCGGGTTGGTCACGACGAAGCCGGGCGGCTCGAGCGGCTCGAGAGCGCGCACGTCGCGGCGCTCGACGACGAGCTCGACGCCGGCCGCGCGGGCGCTGCGGCGCGTGAGCGCGAGCGCCTCGGGGTCGACGTCGCTCGCGCGCACCGGCGGCCCCTCGCGGACCGCCTCCGCCCGCGCCTGGTCGCGAAGCTCCCCCAGGCGCCGCCGCATCGCCTCGTCGTGGCTCGCCCACCGCTCGAAGCCGAAGCGCTCGCGCCCCAGCCCCGGCGCCATGCGGCGCGCCCACGCCGCCGCCTCGATGGCGATCGTCCCGGCGCCGCACATCGGGTCGACGAGCGGCCGCTCGCGGTCCCAGCCCGACAGCCGAAGGACCGCCGCCGCGAGCGTCTCGCGCAGCGGCGCCGCCCCGGCCTGCGCGCGCCACCCCCGCTCGTGCAGCGACGCGCCGCCGACGTCGAGGTAGAGCGTCGCCCGGTCGCGCGCGACGTGCACCGCCAGCAGCACGTCCGGGTCCTCGCGGTCGACCGAGGGGCGATCGCCGAAGCGGTCGCGCAGCGCGTCGACGACCGCGTCTTTCGTCTTCTGCGCCACGAACTGCGAGTGGGTGAGCTGGCTGGACCGGCAGGTGGCGCGCACCGCGAGCGTCGTGCGCGGCGTCATCCACGCGCTCCAGTCGACCTCGCGCGTCCCGGCGTACAGCGCGGCGGCGTCGCGCGCCTCGAAGGTCCCCACCTCGAGCAGCACGCGTACGGCCACGCGCGACCACAGGCACGCGCGCGCGGCGTGCTCGAGCTCCCCCTCGAAGTGCACGCCCCCCCGATCGGCGCGCACGCGCGGCAGGCGCAGCTCCCGAAGCTCGTCCCGGAGGGCGGGCTCGGTCCCCTTGGCGGCTGTGGCGAAGAATCGCACGGCGGAGAAGCGGTCTTAACCTAAGTACGGGATGGCCCGAAGGAGGAAAGCAGAGCTGGTCGAGGCGCGGATGCTCTCGCCGTCGGTGCGCAGCCTCGTTTTCCGCACGGCCGACGGCAGCCCGGTCGGGCACGCGGCGGGGCAGTACCTCGACGTCATCGTGCCCACGCCGCGCGGGCTGCCGTTCAAGCGCTCGTACTCGATCGCGTCCGCGCCCGATCCGGAGCGCCCCGAGCGCTTCGAGCTGGCCGTGACGCGCGTCGAGGGCGGGCCGACGTCCGAGGCGCTGCACGCGCTCGAGCCGGGCGCCGCGGTCGAAGCGGAGGGCCCGTTCGGCGCGTTCGTGCGGCGGCCGGCCGAACGAGCGCACCCGGCGCTCTACGTGGCGACGGGCACCGGCCTGGCGCCGCTGCGCGCGATGCTCGCCGAGGACGTCCGCGCGGCCGAGGGACCCCCGCTCGTGCTGCTCTTCGGCTGCCGCCGTCCGCACGACCTGCTCTGGGCCGACGAGCTCCACGAGTGGCGGCGCAGCTGCCCGCGGTTCGTGCTGCACGTGACGCTCTCGCGCGCGCCCGCGGAGTGGACGGGCCTGGTCGGCTACGTGCAGCGCCACGCGCACGGGATCGCGAGCGCCCTCCCCGGCGCGCACGGGTACGTGTGCGGCCTGAGCGCGATGGTCGACGACGTCGTTCGCCTGCTCGAGCGCGACGCGGGCTTCTCGCGCGAGAGGCTGCACTACGAGGTCTACGACTGAGTCGGCGTGCGCGGTCAGCCGGCGCGTCGAGCGGCCCCGCTCGCCCCCCCGGCAAAAGCGCCAGGGAGCCGCCCGTGGAAGTCGCGCATCGCGTCGACGATCCTGCCGAGCGACAGCGGGAAGGTCATGTGCCCGCCCGGGATCCACACGATGGGCGGCTCGCCCCACGCGTGCCACTGCTGCTCGACGAGCGGCGCGGTGATGTAGCCGTCGTCGCGCGCCTCGATCCAGAGCTGCTTCTGCGGCGCCAGCACGGGCGCGAGGTCCTGCAGCCCGAGCTGCTGGAAGATCTCCCGGCGCCGCGTGCGGTCGATGCCGAAGCGCTCCAGGTCGGTCTTCATGCGCCAGAGGATCGGCGCCTCCTCGACGGCCTCGGCCAGCTGCAGGTGCGCGACGATCGGGATGACGTAGTCCGGCGTCGGCTCCAGGCACGCGAGCAGCATCGTGATCGAGCCGCCCAGGCTGATGCCCGTGACGCCCACCTCCGTGTAGCCCTGGCTGCGCAGCCACGCGACGAGCGTGCGCGCGTCCATCGCCGACTGGCGCACCGCCTCGAACGATCGGACGAGGTCCGCCGTCCAGAAGAACTCCCCGTGGAACAGCGCGCTGCTCGGGTTGCGGCCGCCGTGGAAGGGCAGCTGCACGTGCAGCACGTCGACCCCGAGCGCGTCGTAGAGGCGCGGCAGGAGCGTCGCCTCCTCGATCCAGGGGCCCGGCTCGAGCCACCCGTGCACGTACACGATCGCGCGCCGCCGCGGACCGGAGCGCGGGTGGATCCAGCGCGCGATGACGGTGCCGTTCCTGGCGTACTCGCCGTCGTGGCGCACGCGGTAGTGCGGGCAGAGGCACACGTGCTGGCTGTGCCACCGCAGCGTCTCGGTCACTCGTTCGCCCGACAGGGGGAGGCGCGCGCGCCGGCGCATCACGTCGCGCGGCACGACGGGCTCCGGGAAGAGCACCTGCAGCGGCGCGCCGAGGTACGGTCCCAGATCGGCGACCGTGTTCAGCTGCGCGCCTCGCACGTGGAGCAGGTGCGAGAGCGTGCCCACGACCCGGTCGATGCTGCGCGCGACGGAGGCCATCCAACGACAACCTAGCGCGCGCGCCGCCATGCGTCCCAGCTCAGCAGCGCGACGCCGGCCACCCCTGCGAGCGCCGCCCCGAGCTCGAGCGCGCGCGCCGGGCCCCAGGCGTGCCACACGGCGCCGGTCAGCAGGCCCGCCGGAAGCGACGTGACGCCGACGACGAAGTTGTACGCGCCGTAGGCGCGCCCCCGCTGGTCGGGGCGGACCAGGTCCTTGACGAGCGCCTTCTCCACGGGCTCGGTCAGCCCGTAGAAGATGCCGTAGACGATGAAGAGCACCCACACCTGCCAGGACGCCCCGGCCCTGCCCAGCCCCACGTAGACGAGCGCGTAGATGAGCCACCCGACGGCGATGAGGCGCACGCGCGGGATGCGGTCGGCCATGTCGCCGCCGAGGAAGGCCCAGACGAGCTTCGAGAGGTTGAACACCGACCAGAGGATCGGGATCGCGGCGGTGGTCAGGCCGAGCGTGCGTGCGCGCAGGAGGAGGAACGCGTCGGACGAGTTGCCCAGCGAGAACACCCCGAGGATGAGGAGGTAGGAGAGCAGCGTGCGCGGGAGGCCGGGGGCGGGCGCGGGCGCCGTCGCGGACGCGGGGGCGGGCGCGGACGCCGACGCGGACGCCGACGCGGGAGAAGGCGCGCGCCGGTGGCGAGGCTCGCGGACGGCGGCGACGAGCAGGGTGGCGATCGCGCCCGGGATCACGGCCACCCAGAACACGTGGCGCACCGACAGGCTCAGCGCGAGCAAGCCCGTCGCGAGCAGCGGGCCGATGACGGCCCCCGCGTGGTCCATGGCCTGATGGAACCCGAAGGCCCGGCCGGCCCGGTCGCCCGCCGCGTCGGCGATGAGCGCGTCGCGCGGCGAGGAGCGCACGCCCTTGCCCACGCGATCGGTGATGCGCACGGCGAGCACGTGCCAGGGGCGCGTGGCCAGCGCCACGAACGGCCGCACGGCGCTCGCCAGCCCGTAGCCGAAGAGCACGAGCGGCTTGCGGCGCGCCACCCGGTCGGCGATGACGCCCGAGACGAGCTTGAGCAGGCTCGAGACCGTGTCGGCCGCGCCCTCGACCAGGCCCAGGTACGTCGGGCCGGCCTTCAGGATCTCGGTGAGGAACACCGGCAGGAGCGGGAAAATCATCTCCGTGCCGATGTCGGTGAACAGGCTCGTGAACCCGAGCAGGACGACGGTCGCCGGCAGACCGGCGCGGCGCGGCGTCGGCTCCCCCGCACGCCCCGACGGGGGAGGGGCGCCCACGGGATCGTCCTTGGGGACGGCGTTCGGCGGCGGGGTCTCCGGCATCTCTCCGCGCACTATAGCGGCGTGCTAGAAGCGAGGGCGCGTGTCCGTCGCCCTCTTCATCCGTCACGGCAAGGCGTCCGCCTTCTCGAGCACCGACTACGACCAGCTCTCGCCGCCGGGGGTCCAGCAGAGCGAGCTGCTCGGAGGCTGGCTCGCACGCCAGGCGCTCGCGGTCGATGCGGTGTTCGTGGGTCCCCGCAAGCGCCACGCGCAGACGCACGAGGCGGTCGTGCGCGTGCTGGCCTCGCGCGGCATGTCCCTCCCCGAGCCCGTGCGCCTGCCCGAGCTCGACGAGCACGACGGCATCTCCCTCGTCTTCAAGCTGCTGCCGACGCTCGGCGCCGAGGACCCGCAGCTCCGCAACATCGTGGCGGCCATGGCCCGCGGCGACAAGCCCTCGCCCGACGACGTGCTCGGCGCCTTCAAGCGCATCACGCGCCGCTGGGTGCGCGGCGAGATCGGCCACGAGGAGGTCGAGTCGTGGGCGGCGTTCCGCGCACGCGTCGCGCGGGCGATGGACCGCATCGTGACGCTCGGGCGCGGCAAGACGGCGCTCGTCTTCACGTCCGCGGGGGCGGTCGCCGCGGCCGCCGCCTCTTCGCTCGACGTGCGCGACGAGGAGCGGGTCCTCGATCTGAGCTGGTCGCTCTACAACGGCTCGATCACCGAGCTCGATTTCACCGGCGAGCGCTGGGGCCTGCGCACCTTCAACGCCACCCCGCACCTGACCGACCGCGGCCTCGTCACCTCCGTCTGACGCGGTGGTATGCTGCAAGGATGGCGCGACGTACGCTCGCCGTCACGGCGCAGGCGCTCGCGGCGTGTGTGCTGATCGGCGGCTGCGCGGCCGGATCGGTGCAGACCGGATCCAGCGGCGACGACGCCTCCTCGCCGGCCCCGTCGGAGGGCGGCGTGGACGGCTCGCGGGGCGCCCGGCCGGACGCGGGCGGCGGGGGCGACTCCGGCAGCGCCAGCGATGCCTCGGCGGCGGACGGCTCGACGGGCGGCTCCTGCCCGCAGGGCGCCCCGTGTCCGGCCCCGCAGGTGTGCCATCAGGGCGTCATCGATTGCTCGACGGGCATGGCGGTCTGCGCCGACATGGGTCCGGCGCCGAACGGCACCTCGTGCGGCACCGACCAGGTCTGCGGCAACGGCACGTGCAACGCGTGCACGCAAGGCGCGGCATGCACGCCGACCAACCCCTGCCAGACCGCCGGCACGACCGACTGCTCGACCGGAACGCCCGTCTGCGCGCACACGAGCAACGTCCCGGACGGCACCGCGTGCGGCGGAGGCCACGTGTGCACGGGGGGCGCCTGCGCGGGCCAGTGCTCGGGCGGCTCGACCGAGTCGTGCGCGGTGTGCGGGACGACGGGCACGGCGAGCTGCACGGGCGCGTTCACGTGGGGCTCGTGCGCGCCGCCCTCGGGGATCTGCAGCTACGTCGACCAGGGCTGCTCGACGACGTGCGACACCGTCGGCTCGTGCTGGCCGCACGTCGACCGGTCGTACGACGCCTCGAACGGGTTCCACTTCTACACGACCAGCGACGGCGAGGCGGCCTGCTGCGGGTACGCCGTCGAGTATCTCGACTACTACTACCTGTACTCGGCCGCGAACGCGGGGCTGGTGCCGTTCTACCGCTGCAGCCTGGGGAACGGCTCGCACCTGTACACGACGAGCTCCACGTGCGAGGGCGCGGGCGGCGCGACCAACGAGGGGTCGATGGGCTACATCGCCACGAGCCAGGTCTGCGGATCGGTGCCGCTCTACCGGCTGTACGACGCCACGAACGGCGACCACTTCTACACGACGAGCTCCAGCGAGGCCGCGAGCGCCGAGGGCGGCGGCTACGCGACCGAGGGCATCGCCGGGTACGTCTGGACCGCCCCCGAGAAGTAGCCCCGGGCCTTTCGCTCGAGCGCGCGATGCGCCATGCTCCGCCGCATGCTGGAGCCGACCGATCGCGCGCGCGACGCGTGCGCCCGCATCCGCGAGTTCGTGCGCGACGAGGTGATCCCGCTCGAGACCCGGATGGGGGGTGGCTTCCGCGCGCTGCTCCCCGATCTGGAGAGGGTGCGCGAGCGCGCGCGCGCGGCCGGCCTCTGGGCGCCCTTCCTGCCGCGCGAGCGCGGCGGCATGGGGCTGTCGCTCTACGAATACGCGTTCGTCAGCGAGGAGCTCGGGCGCACGCCGCTCGGGCACTACTGCCTGAACTGCCAGGCACCCGACGTCGGCAACATGGAGCTATTGCTCGCGTACGGCACCGACGAGCAGAAGAAGCGCTTCTTCGAGCCGCTCGCCGCGGGGCGCATCCGCAGCTGCTTCTCGATGACCGAGCCGGATCACGCGGGATCGAACCCGGTGTGGATGTCGACGCGCGCGGTGAAGGACGGCAGCGACTACGTCATCGACGGCCGCAAGTGGTTCACGAGCAGCGCCGACGGGGCGTCGTTCGCCATCGTCATGGTGGTGACCAACCCCGACGCCGAGAGCCCGTACGCGCGCGCCAGCCAGGTCATCGTGCCGACCGACACGCCGGGCTTCCGGCTGGTGCGCAACGTCTCGGTGATGGGCGAGGCGGGCGCGGACTGGGCGAGCCACGCCGAGGTGGTCTACGAGAAGGTGCGCGTGCCGCAGTCGAACCTCCTCGGCGCCGAGGGGGCGGGCTTCATGCTGGCGCAGGAGCGCCTCGGGCCCGGGCGCATCCACCATTGCATGCGCTGGATCGGCATCTGCGAGCGGGCGATGGACCTCATGTGCCGGCGCGCGGCCACGCGCACGCTCTCGCCCGGCAAGCCGCTCGGCACGCGGCAGATCGTCCAGGAGTGGATCGCCGACAGCCGCGCCGAGATCCACGCCTCGCGGCTGATGGTGCTGAGCGCCGCGCACGCGATCGATCAGAAGGGGGCGCACGCCGCGCGCGACGAGATCGGGATCATCAAGTTCTACGTCGCGGGCGTGCTGCAGCGCGTGCTCGACCGCGCCATCCAGGCGCACGGCGCGCTGGGGCTCACCGACGAGACGCCGCTGGCGGCGTGGTATCGCCACGAGCGCGCGGCGCGCATCTACGACGGCCCCGACGAGGTCCACAAGGTGGCGCTCGCGCGGCGCATCCTGCGCGGCTACGGGCTGGACGTGCGCTGAAGGCGCCCGTCGAGACTGCGCTACGCTCGCCGGCACGCCATGCCCGACATCCTCGACAGCCCCACACCCGTGCGCGCCGGCCAGGGATTCGACGTCCGCGCGCTGGCAGCGTGGCTTCGGCCGCGCGTGGCCGGCCTGGAAGGGGAGCCGGAGCTGCTCCAGTTCGGGCGCGGCTTCTCGAATCTCACGTACCTCGTGCGCTTCGGCGCGCGCGAGATCGTCGTGCGCCGCGCGCCCCCCGGGATCGAGATCAAGAGCGCGCACGACATGGGGCGCGAGTTTCGCATCCTCTCGGCGCTCTCCCCGTCGTGGCCCAGGGCGCCGCGCCCGCTGGCGTACGCCGACGACCGGTCGATCATCGGCACGCCGTTCTACGTCATGGAGCGCGTGCGCGGCGTCATCCTCCGCGCGCGCGTGCCCGAGGGGCTGGCGCTCGACGCGCCGGTGATGCGCCGAGTCTCGGAGGCCACGTGCGACACGCTGGCCGAGATCCACAATCTCGACTGGCGCGCCGCCGGCCTCGGGGGCCTCGGCAAGCCGGAGGGATACGTCGAGCGGCAGGTGCGCGGCTGGGCCGAGCGCTACAAGAAGGCCAGGACCGACGACGTGCCGCAGGTCGAGCGCCTCGGCGCGTGGCTCGAGGAGCACCGCCCCGAGGAGAGCGGCGCGACGCTCGTGCACAACGACTTCAAGTACGACAACGTCGTGCTCGCGCCGGACCTGTCGCGCGTCGTCGCGGTGCTCGACTGGGAGATGGCGACCATCGGCGATCCGCTCATGGATCTCGGCACGGCGCTCGGCTACTGGATCCAGGCCGACGATCCGCCGGTCTTCCAGGTGACCGTCTTCGGGCCGACGAACCTGCCGGGCAACCTGACGCGCGTCGAATTCGTCGAGCGCTGGTCGCGCGCGACCGGCCGCGACGCGTCGAACGTCCTCTTCTACTTCTCGTTCGCACTCTTCAAGCTCGCGGTCGTCGCGCAGCAGCTCTACAAGCGGTGGGTCGACGGCCACACCAGGGAGGAGCGCTACGCGATGATGCTCGAGGGCGTGCGCGCCGTCGCCAGCTCCGCCCTCGTCGCCATCGACAAGGGCCGTATCGATCATCTCGGAGAGTAGGGCTCGGGCTTCGCTCTACTGGCGAAAGTCGGGGTGGCCTGATGCGTTTGCAAGCCCACGTGCGGGTCCCCCAGGGGACCGCTCTACGCCGACCGCGAGATGGTTAGGAGTCCTAACTATCTCTCGAGGACCGGGGATACCCCCTGCGTTCGCGCTCGAACGACTCGCCGCCATCGTGCTCGCGGCCTGCAAGCCTGCCCCGATGCTCCAGAACCACGCAGTCGCCTCGGCCACCGCTTCTGCGGCACCCGGAGGCGACGCTGCGCGCACTCAGCGATTGGCCCTCACCACTCGTCGCGGCGGCGGGGCGGGCGGGGCTGCGACCAGCGCTGCCAGCGGTCGTACTCGGTCAGGCGGGGGCGGCCGGAGAGGAACGCGCGGTAAAGCAGCGCGCCGACGACGAAGCCGCCGACGTGCGCCATGTACGCGACGCCGCCCTGGGAGCTGTTCACCAGCGCGTCCCACAGGTTGTAGACGAAGAAGAGGCCGACCACGAGCCACGCCGGGAAGATGAGAAACAGCCCGAAGAAGAACCAGAGCAGGAAGATCGGGTTGAGGACGGTGATCGGCGAGCGCGGGTAGAGGAACACGTACGCCGCGAGCACGGCCGAGATGGCGCCCGAGGCGCCGATCATCGGCACGGTCGACGTCGGCCCGATGACGGTCATCGCGGCGGCCGCGGCGATGCCGCCCACCAGGTAGAACGCGAGGTAGCGGAAGTGGCCCATCGCGTCCTCGACGTTGTCGCCGAAGATCCAGAGAAAGAGCATGTTGCCGCCGATGTGCAGCAGGTTCGACGGGTCGTGCATGAACATGCTCGTGAACACCGTCTCGACCGCGCCGAGCGGGTCGATCCACAGCCGAGCCGGCACGTAGCCCAGGCCCATCAAGAGGTCGGTCGGGCCGACGCCGTTCGCGATCGCCAGGCGCTCGAGCACGAACACGACGATGTTCGCCAGGATGAGCAGGTAGTTGACGAACGGAAAGGTCCGGGTGGGCAGGTGGTCGCGAAGCGGCAGCACGCGGCGACTCTAAAGCGAAACGGCGAAGCCGGCAGGGGCGGTCAGAACGACCAGCCGATCTGGAAGAGAAAGCGCGGGAAGACCGCCCCCACGGCGGCCATGTGCACGTAGCCCAGCCCCAGCCCGCCCCCGACGGTGAAGCCGCCGGGCAGCACCTCCTGGCCGCCGACGTCGAACGCCACGCCCCAGTACGCCTGCGCGTTCGTCGTCGGGCCGCCGTTCGCGTAGGTGGTGCTGCCGACGAGCAGCGACGGCCCGAAGAACGGCCCGCGCAGCGAGCGGTGCCAGTGCAGCCAGTAGTGGTAGCCGAGCTCCGCCCCGAAGCCGCTCGAGGCGCGCGTCGCGAAGCCGAAGCCGTCGGAGACGGCGCCGGTGCGCGTGTCGTTGACGATGAGCACGTTGGGCGACAGCACGAGCGAGTGGTGCGGCGCGAGCTGCAGCTCGAGGTTGGCGCTCAGGCGCCCCCACACGAGATCGAGCGGGTTGAGCGTGACCGAGAACGGGCGCGAGACCGGCTCCTCGACGACGTAGATGACCTCGCGGCGGCGGCGCGGCGGCGGCTCGTAGTACGGGGGCGGCGGGGAAGGCGCCGCACGGCGCGGCATCGGCCGAGCCCGCGGCGGGGGCGAAGGCGGCGGCGACGACGGCGGAGGCGGAGGAGGCGGCGGCAGCGGCGGCAGCGCGGTGGGCTGCCCCATCGGGGGCGGCGGGGGCGGCGGCAGGTCCGGCTGCGCCCGCGCGGGCCAGGCCCCGAGCGCCAGCGCCGAAACGACCCCCAGCACCGCGAGCCCGGAGCCTCTTCGCATCGCCCTCAGCTTAGTACACCGCGATGCAGGGGGAGATCACGGGAAGGCTACTCCTGGATCCCGCGCATCCAGCGGGTGACCTGGTCGTCCAGCCCGGGCTGCTCGTCCGGCTCGTCGAAGTCCCACGTGCCGGTCAGCTGCCGCTCGTGGAAGCTGGCGCCGGTGCCGCACGCGAGCGGCCAGCTGCGCGGGGTGTACGTGTACGGCGTGTAGTCGGGCGTGGACGTGAAGAGGTCCAGGGGCAACGGCGCCGCCGCGACGATCGCGTTGGGGTACGGCTTGCCGAAGATGTGCGCGAAGAGCTTGTGCACCGACGCCACGTCCATGTGCGTGTGCGACACGTACCGGCGCTTGACCCACGGCGAGACGACCACGAGCGGCGTGCGGTGGCTGTCGACGTGCTCGCCCCCCTGCGACGGATCGTCCTCGGTGATGAAGATGACCGTCCTCGGCCAGAGCGGCGAGTGGGTGATGGCGTCGACGATCATCCCGGTCGCCTCGTCGTTGACGGCGCAGAAGGTCTCGGGCGTCGGGTTCGTGGGCGAGACGCCGAAGGTGTGGTCGTTCGGCAGCGTCATGTACACGAAGTTGCCGAGGTCGCAGCGCACGCGCAGTCGCCCGGCCGTGTAGCAGGCCTTCTCGAGGTCGTTGTAGCCGATGTTCTGGAACGGCCCGCCCGGGTAGCGGACGTCGACCGCGGGCGGCGTCTGCCTGTCCACCTTCGGCCCGCCGACGATCTCGCCGAGCAGGTCGTACTGGATGCCGTTGTCGACGAGCCAGTCGAAGAGCGAGCCCTCCACCGGCTGCCCGACGTCGATGAGCCCCCCGCCGGGGATGGGGCGCGCGTTGCGCCCGCTGCCGCTGATCGCCCAGGTGCGCTCGTTGAAGTCGTTGGTGCGGCCGTAGGTCGCCCAGACGTGGCCCTGCGTCGAGTAGATCGCGTCGGTGTAGTAGTTGTCCGGCGCGGCGAAGGCGCGCGCGAGGGCGCGGAAGTTGTGCCAGATGCTGTCCATGTCGGCGACCTTCGGCTTCATCAGGTACGACGGGTCGCCGTTGGCGCCAGGCAGATCGCCGAAGAGGCCGTCGAAGCCCTTGTTCTCGCGCACGATGAAGAAGACGTGGTCGATGAGGGGCGACGGGCCGGCCGTGTTGGTCGTCGGGATGGGGAAGTCGTTCGCGCCCGCAGGGCAGCTCACGCCGGGAGCGCCCGCCAGCTCGTCGGGCGCGTCGTTCGCCGCGACCGCCGCCGCGCCGCTCGCGAGGTCGGCCGCGGTCGGCGCCGGGATGCCCTCGACGCTGCCGCGCATGCGCGCGTCGATGTCGCTGTTGCCGATCGGGAAGTAGAGCGGGCGCGGCCCGGTGCCGTGGCCGCGCATGTTCGCGACGACCAGCGATCCGTCGCCCTCGACGACCAGCCCCGAGGGCCACCACGCCGTCGGCAGCATCCCGGCCGGGGTGACCGCCGGCGGGGTCTGCGTCGTGTCGACGTCGTACGCGGCGACGGCGTTGCGCCCGCTCAGCGCGACGTACAGGCGCTTCGCGCTCGCGTCGTAGGCGAGCGCCGACGGCTCGCTGCCGTGCAGCGGCTCGGCCGTGTCGATCGGCAGGGAGGTGACCATGCCGCCGGGCGACGCGCGGTCGACCAGCGACAGCGTGTCGCCGAGGTCGTTCGCCACCGCCATCCAGCGCGCGTCGAGGTAGACGACGCCCTCGGGATCCTTGTCGGTCGCGAAGCGCCGCGTCACCTTCGGGGCGCTCGGCGTGCTCACGTCCACCTCGACGACGCTCTTGTCGGCCCACATCGAGACGTACGCGAAGCGGCCGGTGGGGTCGTTGGGATCGAACGACACCTGGAACGTCTCGCCGTCGCCGAGGTCGGCCTGCCCGAGCAGCTGGCGGAAGGTGGGCGAGGCCGGATCGACGTCGTAGACGAGCAGCGCGTGCTCGAAGACGCCCGTGACGACGAGGCGCTTTCCGTCGGGCGACGCGGCGACGCCGGCGACGTACCACGGGGCCGCGTTGCCGTTGGTGTCGTGCGACGGCGGCAGCGCGATCGACTGCATGTCGTCGCGCGCGAGCGCGCCGCTCGTCGTGTCGAGCGTGAGCGCCTGCACGACGCCGTCGTCGGTCGCGACGTAGAGGAGGTTCGGCGCGACGAACGCGGCGGCGGAGTTGAGCGTCTCGGGATCGGCGAACTTGACGTACCCGGTGACCGGGTCGCCGGCGGCGATCGTCGTGGAGTCGACGACGCGCACCGCGTGGTCGACCGGACCGTCGTCGACGGCGACGACGAGGTGCGTGCCGGGGATGGCGCCGAGGTACGTCGTCAGGCCTCCCTGCAGATCGGGCTCGTCGAACACCCAGTCGCTCCCGGCGGGGGTGATGCGCCGCGCGTCGGGCAGGATGACGGTGCCCGGGTGATCGGGATCGGGCCCGGCGTACTTGGCCGCCTCGCCGCTCGGCGCGGTCGCCGAGCAGCGCCCCTGCGCGGGCGCGGGCGCGCCGCCGTCCCAGGCCGCGCACGAATCGGCGTGGGGAATCTGCGGCCACTCGCCGAGGCTCGGGCACGCGTACGGCGTCGTGGTCTCGGGGCAGGACGTGACGTCGGGGCAGTGGTACGCGCACGAGTGCGGCGCGACCGCGAAGCTCGTCGGATCGACGTCGTCGCCGGCGTCGGCGACGCTCGACGACGACGCGGACGACGATCCGCAGCCGGCGAGCAGGGAGAGCGAGAGAGCCGCCGATACGCCAAGACGCCAGGAGAGCATGGGCACCCCGGGCGAGTGTACCGCCGGCGGCGCGGCGCCGCGTCTCGGGTGCGTCCTGCGCGCGGTGGCGGTCGGCGGTCAGGCGCTTCCGCCCAGCTCCTCGGTGGCCTTCCACAGCTCGCCGAGGGGCAGCGCCAGTCCCGCGAACGCGTCGGGTCGGAGCACGCCTTCGCCGTCGAGCGCCTCGGCGATGGCGTAGCGGTCCTTCTCGAGGACCAGCCGCTCGAGCGTGCGCGCCGACGGATCGATCCTCCAGTACTCGGGCACGCCGATCGACGCATACCAGCGTGTCTTGGTCACGCGGTCGTGACGCACGCTGCTCGGCGAGGTGACCTCGACGACGAGGTCCGGTCGACCTTCCACGAGGCCCTGCTCCTGCCCGCGCGGCACGTTCCCCCCGCGGTAGAACTGCACGTCGGGCATCACGCCGCGCTGGGGAGAGATGCGGATCTTGTAGCCGGAGCCGAGGGTCATGGCGCCGTTGCCCGCGCGCGCCCAGGCCTCGAGGTAATAGACGATGATTGCGGCCACCCGCTCGTGCGCCTTCGACGGCACTTCGACCTCCACGAGCTCGCCGTCGATGAGCTCCCGCAGGTCGTCCTCGTCGAGCGCGATGAAGTCCTCCCACGTGTACGGGCCGGGCCGGACCAGCGCATCGGGCATGGGCGAAGTATGGGGCATGGCGAGCGGCCGCGCAGCAGAGCGAGGAGCGTGCCGAACGGAAGAGGCGGGGGATTCCTACGGCTCGATGGAGCGCGGGGTGTCCCGGGCCACGCCCGTGGCTGGCCCGGCCAGTCCGGCCGCGACGGATCGCGCGGAATCTCGCGCGAACGCTGCGGCACGCGCCCTGCTCATGCATGAGCGGCCGATGCCGTGACGGTGATTCATGACGGCGCTACGATCCGCTGCGATGGACGACGACGTCGTCTTCGAGTCCACCCGGACGTTGACCCAGGCGGAGTTCGCCGACTGGGTCGAGCGGCGCGAGCGCTGGGACCACCTGAACCGCTTCGAGCTCCTCGACGGGAGGGTCCTCATGACGCCGCCGGCGGGCCATCCGCACGGAGAGATCGAAGCCAACGTGGTCGCGCGGCTGCACGCGTTCGTCCGCGAGCGCGGCCTGGGGCGCGTGTTCGGCTCCAGCCAGGGCTTCCAGCTTCCGACCGGCGACACCCTCGAGCCGGACGTCACGTTCGTCTCGCGCGAGCGGTGGGATGCGGCGCCTGCACCGGAGCCCGGCAAGTTCCTTCGCGTCGTTCCCGACCTGGTCGTCGAGATCGCGTCGCGGTCGACGCGCACGCGCGATCGGTCCGAGAAGAGGGCCGCCTACGAGAAGGCGGGTGTACGCGAGTACTGGATCGTCGACCCGGCCGCGCGCTGCGTGATCGTCTTCGTCGCGCGCGAAGCCCGCTTCGACGAGGAGCGCATCTTCGGTGAGCATGAGCGGCTCGCGTCCGAGGTGCTCGCCGGCTTCGAGAGTGCCGTCGCCGATCTGTTGGCATGACATCGCCGTCGAAGCCGCCCCCCCCGCTCACTGCGTGTCGCAGTACCCCCCGTTCGCGGTGTCGCACTTGCCGCACGTGCCGCTGCACTGGGCGTCGCTGCTGCACGAATTGCCGCACACGGCGCCGTTCGCGCAGAACGACGAGCAGCCGGGGGTGCTCGGCGCCAGGTTGCACGGGGCGCACTTGTGGTTGGCCGCGCAGTCGCTCGGGCCGAGGATGCCGAGCGACGAGTTGACGACGCACTGGCTGACGCACGTGCCGCACAGGTTGAGGAACGTCGCCTCGCAGAACTGCATCGGGACCGTGTTGTACGGCGGCGGCAGGTACTCGTCGGGGACGCACAGGTAGCCGGGGCCGCCGCCGGGGCACGGGGAGCTGTTGCCGTTGCCGCTCTGATTGAGGCTGCTCTGCTCGGACGACGGCACCATCGACGACGGCACGCACGTGCCGGTCAGGCTGCCGTTCCCGTCGTTGCAGCAGAGGGGGAACTTCCACGGCGTCGTCGGCGGCGTGTCGCACGCGAGCGTGCACGCGCCGGTCGACGCCCCGGTGAACGGATCGTTGCACGGCACGCAGTACTGCCCGCTCGCGCAGCTCGACTGCACGAGCGTCCCGGAGGCGACCTCCTTGGCCACCGCCGGCAGGCAGCTCGACAGGCACCGCCCCGGCGCTCCGCTGCCGGGGAACGGATCGCACGTGGACGGCACCCAGTGGTCGGCCGACTGGATGATGGGATCGGGCGTGCAGAAGCCGGCGCCGTTCTGGCAGGGCGCGAGCTGCGACTGCACCGACGGCGGCACCTCCGCCGCCGGAAGGCAGTGCGACCCGGCGCACCCGCCGTTGTCGCACGCCGGCAGCGTGCTCGGGTCGATGACCGGCGGCCCGTTCCACGGGCACGTGAGGACGACGGGCGGCTTGGTCGGCTTGTCGCACCCGAGGCTGCACGCGCCCGTCGGCGCGGTCGGATCCGAGGCGACCGGGTTGTAGCAGGGCACGCAGCGCTCGTCGGACGCGCACGTGCTCTGCGGCAGCAGGCTCGCCTGGCTCGAGACCTCGGGCAGGCACGTCGACAGGCACCGCCCCTCGGCGCCGGCGATGGACGTGCACGTCGGCGGCACGCCGAGGCCCCCCGTCTGCGTGATCGAGTCGGGCGCGCAGAAGCCGCCCGGGCACGTCGCCAGCTGCGACTGGTCCGCCGCCGGCACGAGCGACGACGGCACGCAGTGCGCCCCGCCGCACGCCGGGCTGCACGCGGGGAAGACGCTGGGGTCGATGATCGGCGCGCCCGTGTACGGGCACGTGAGCACCGTGGGCGGCTTGGCCGGCTTGTCGCACGCGAGCGAGCACGCGCCCGTCGGCTTGGTGGGATCGGCGGCGAGCGGGTCGTAGCAGGGGGCGCAGCGCTCGTCGGCGGCGCACACGTCCTGGGGCAGCACCGCCGCCTCCGACGCGATGGCCGGCAGGCACGTCGACAGGCACCGCCCCTCGGCGCCCGCGACCGACGTGCACGTCTTGGGCAGGCCCTCGCCGGCCGACTGGATGAGCGTGTCCGGCGCGCAGTACCCGCCCGGGCACGTCGCGAGCTGCGACTGGTCGGCCGCCGGCACGAGCGACGACGGCAGGCAGTGCGCGCCGTTGCACGCCGGGCTGCACGCCGGCAGGGTGCTCGGATCGATGAGGGGCGGCCCGGTGTACGGGCAGGTGACGCCGCCCGCGTCGCCGCCGTCGCCCGCCGCCGCGCCGCCGTCGCCGCAGACGAGGTTCGTGATGGTGCACGCGCCGGTGGGCTGGTTGGTCAGCGGATCGGTGCACGGCACGCACAGCTCGCCCTGCCCGCACGTCTCCTGCTTGAGGATGTTGACGTTGGAGTTGTTGGCGACGAGCGTGATGCACTTGCTCAGGCACACGCCGGCCAGGTCCCAGCTGAGGATCTTGGTCGAGCACGCGGCCGGCACGTACTCGCTGCCGGCCTGGATGACCGGGTCGGGCACGCACAGCCCGCCGCTCGGGCAGGCGTTGAACGCGCTGTCGAGCGACGCCGGCAGGGCGCTCTTCGGCACGCAGTGCGACGGCCCGCTGGCGCAGCAGCCGGCGCCCGGAAGCTTCGAGGGGTCCTGCCCTGGGTAGCCCGCGCAGCCCATCTCCGGCGGGGGCATCGGCGCGTCGACGGTGCCGTCGAGGCCCGCGTCGTCGCCGCCGTCCGAGGAGGCGACGTCCTGCGCGCCGCCGCCGCACCCGGGCACGACGAGCACCGCGATCAGGGCGAGCGCCGTGATCAGCCCGAGCAGAGACGCCGTCTTCGCGACCATGATCCCTCTGGAGCCGGGCGGGTGACGGCGTTGCGAGCCCCCTTCCAGGTGGCTCCTCCGGTGTGCCCAGATCGTGCACCTACGCTCTAGCACACGGCGAGGGAGGCTCGAACCGCGGCCGCCTCAGGACGCGGGGCGCCCGCCGCCGCGCGCGAGCTGCGCGGCCGCCCCGATCCAGCGACGCACGGCGTCGCGCGGCACCTCGTCGAGCGAGCGCAGCTTCAGGTGCCGCCCCGTCTTGCCGTCCCCCTCGAGCAGGCCGTCCGGATCGGCGAACGTGCCGGGCGGCCCGGACAGGATCAGATTCACGTGCGACGTGAACCCGGCGAGCGCGCACATCCGCTCACCGGCGATCTCGTAGAACGGCATCCCCCACTTGATGGACGCCGTCGCGTCGGGCGCGATCTCCTCGATCGCGGCGCGCAGCGCCTCGAGGACCGTCCGCAGCTCGGGCGGCTGCCTGGCGAAGAAGCCGTCGACCGGCCTCCCGAAGTCCGCTCGCCGCGCCACCACCGGGCGCGCGGCCGGCTTCGGCGCCGCCTTCTTCGCGGCCGTCTTCCTGGCCGCCTTCTTCGCCGGCGCCTTCCTGGCCGGCTTCGCCGGCTTGGCGGCGCGTGCCGCCTTCGTCGCCGTCCGCTTCGCCGAGCCCTTCTTCGCCGTCTTCGACGGTCTTCACGCGCGCCATCATGCCACGGCGCCGCTTGCATCGCGCCGCCGGGGGGCGCACAACGCATCGCGTGAAGCCGCGCTGGCTGGAGCCGCGGGTGGAGGGGACGATCGTGCGGGAGGGGATTCCGGACGACTTCCTCGAGCGGCTCACCGCGCACATGACCGAGCACGGCTTCCGGGTCGTCGACGACGGCGCGCTCGTGCAGACGAACTACCGCCAGCCGGCGACGCGCACGCGTTCCGTGCGGCTGCGGCGCGGGCCGCGCGTGAAGGGGGAGCTGCGCTCGCTGTGGTGGGCCGGGGAGCTCGAGATGACGCGCGAGGAGGGGGGCACGGTGCGCTATGCGATCAGCCTGCCCAAGCTCGCGCCGTACTTGCCGTGGTTGCTCCTGCCGGTGGCCCTGATCCTCCTCGTCGTCGCGCAGAGCCGGAGGGCCCTCGAGATCGCGGCGACGGTGATCGCGGTGTGGGTCGCCGCCTTGGCCGCGCAGCGCGCGTCGCTCCGCGAGATGATCGAGCGACTCGTCGACGAGGAGCTCGAACGAGCGCCCGCGCAGGAGGACCGAGGCGCGTCGTACGCGCAGCCATCGGCGTCGAACGCGCAGCGAGCGGCATCGCACGCGGAGACGTCGCCCTCGCTCGCGAAGGAGACGCCGCATCTGCGCATCCCACCGGAGTCGCCGGCGCTGGCGGCCACCGTACGCACGGCGCGTGACGCATTCGTGCATCGGCCGGAGCGATCGCCCGAAGAGGAAGTGCGGGCGCTCGAACGGACGTCGCGACGGCGCGGCGAGTGAGGCGCGGAGCATCGCGCTTTCCCGCGATGGGACGCAGCGCGTGGCGCAGAAGAGCGCGAGTCATCGCCCGGAGAGCACGTGCCTGGCGCATTTCGCGCGAAGCGATGCCGCTGGAAGCGCCGTCGTGGCGCATGGGTGTGCGACGTGTGAGCCATGGACGCCGAGAATGGCGCATGGATCCGTTGGCCATGGCCTCGGATGAGACACGCAAGCGCATCGCTAGCGAATCCGTGCGCCAAGTGAACCTCCGATGGCGCACCATATGGTCAACCATGCGCCATCGTCGCGGAACCATCCCCGCATTTCTCGTTGCCGTGAGCCATGGAGAGACACCGAGGCGGATGGCCATCGAAGGCATGAGCCATCCGCGCGGAGCGATCCCCATCGCTCCGCGAGCCCTGCGCCGCCCGCTACGCGGCGTCGGGCGGCTTCGGCCCGCCGTCCTCGTGGCTCTCCGGCTTCGGCGCCTCCTCGTGCTTGGGCTGCGCCTTCGCCTCGTCCTTGAAGAGCTGGTTCTTGCCGAGCACCTCGCGCTCGAGCGTCCGGCCCACGTTCTCGAGCGCGCGGCCGACCTCCTTCGCGCTGGTGACCATGGCCTCCTCGAAGTCCTTGGTGGGGAGCTTCTCGACGGTGGTCTTGGCCGCGCGGAAGAGCAGCCCCAGCCCTTTCACGACGTCGCTCAGCGGATTCGGCGGGTTCGGCTTCTCGTCGGACATGGCTGCATCAACCATGCGCACGGCGGGGCGCTCTGTCGAGACGGGGCGGCGATGACCGTGCGACGAGCGGTCCACGGCGCGCGGGCGGCGTTCTAGACTGGCAGGCGGATGGGTTGGCGTGCGCGGGTCGCTGTCGTCCTCATCCTGCTCGCGGCGGCGGCTCCGGTCGCCATCGCCGACGAGATGCAGGAGCCGGTGCACCTCGACTACCGCGCGGCTGCCGGATGCCCGGATGAGGCCTTCTTCGAGGCGCGCGTGCAGGAGCGGACGGCGCGGGCGCGCTTCGTCGGGGCGAGCGGCCGTGGGCGCACGTTCGACGTACGGCTCGAGGGAGCCGGGCCGTCCGTGGGCCACCTGACGGTGAGCCGCGGCGGCGTCGTCGAGGGGAGCCGGGAGCTCGACGGGTCGTCGTGCGAGGAGGTGGCCGACGGGCTCGCGCTGGCCGTGGCGCTCGCGGTCGATCCGGCCGCTCGGATGACGCCGGCCGCCCCGTCCGCGTCGTCGGCCGCGCCGGTCGCGGCGCCGACGGCACCCTCGGCCACGAGCAGCGCGTCGGCCGCGCCGCCGACGCCTGCGCCGGCCGCGACGCCCCCGACGATCGCCTTCGAGCCGGCGCCGTCCGCGGCCACCGCGGCCGAGGCTCCCGCTCCGACCCGCGCGCCACGCGCACGCGGCGCACGCGGCGTGCGCGCGTTGTCGGTCGGCGCCGACCTCGCCCTGGCCACCGGCGTCACGCCGCAGACGCTCCTCGGCGTCTCGCCGTTTTTCGGCTGGAGGGCCAGGGGGCGCGCGCGCATCGAGCCTTCCGTGCGCCTCTCCTTCGTGCGCGCCGCCAGCGGCACGCTGCAGGTCACGGGGGGCGCGGCCGCCTTCACGTGGACCGTCGGGCGGCTCGACGGCTGCGCGGGCACGGCGCCGTCGCTCTCGGTGCGCCTGCTCGCGTGCGCCCGCGTCGAGGGCGGCGTGCTCGAGGCGACGGGCAGCCAGGTGCCCGCCCCCCAGCAGCGCACGCGCGCCTGGTTCGCCGCCGGGCCGGTTGCCCGTGCCGTGACCCATCAGCGACGCCGGGAGGCGCGGGGATGAGAATCGTGCCTGAGCCTCAGCCCATCGCCTTCTTGTAGGCGGCGGGGGTCATGGCCTCGAGCGGCAGCGCGAAGACGTCACGGT
>Ga0080006_1146590_pt1 | contig 35025 bp, 25 predicted proteins | sample RS3BMetagenome_FD_69209 | JGI IMG/M metagenome (GOLD analysis project Ga0080006, IMG submission 69209) | Ferric oxide microbial mat and aquatic microbial communities from Rainbow Spring, Yellowstone National Park, USA - RS3B (SPADES... ...
GATCTCAATAGAGCTTGCGCTCAGCTTGCCAAAGATTTCCTCTTTGCTTCCAAACTCAATTCTCAGGCCCGGCAAGCGGCGGCGGAACGCGCCTGGGCTGCTATCAGCAGGTTCTATGACAATTGCAAGACCCACAAACCCGGCAAAAAGGGCTATCCTCGTTTCCAGCACGATAACCGGTCAGTCGAGTACAAGCGAACCGGCTGGAAGTTGGAGCCGGACGGCAAGCATATCACCTTCACCGATGGGTGCAACATCGGGCGGCTCCGGTTGGTAGGCAGCAAAAACCAGCACATTGAAGCATTTCCCGCAAAGCAGATCAAGCGTGTCCGTCTCATCAAACGGGCCGATGGCTACTATTGCCAGTTTGCCGTCGATGCACAAAGGCACATTGACCATCTTCCTACTGGCAAGCAGGTCGGCATTGATATGGGCTTGAAGGAGTTCTTAACGGACTCAGAAGGCCATACGGTAGCCAACCCGCGTCACTTGCGCAAAGCCGAAAAACGCTTAAAGAAGCTCCATCGACGGCTTTCCCGCAAACAAAAGCAATCTCAAAACAGGAAGAAAGCCAGAAAAGCACTGGCAAAGGCGTATCTGAAAGTGCAACGGCAGCGTGAAGACTTTGCCCGAAAGACGGCAAGCACGCTCATCTCATCTCACGATTTGATTGCCTATGAGCACTTGAAGATAGCCAACCTCGTGAAGAACAGGAAACTCTCTAAGAGTATCAGTGATGCTTCCTGGGGGCGTTTCCTCACATGGCTCAACTACTACGGGCATGTCCATGATATTCCCGTCATCGCCGTAGAACCAGCCTTCACGAGTCAAGATTGTAGTACCTGTGGAACACGGGTCAAGAAAAGCCTCTCGGTCAGGACGCATATCTGTTCTGGCTGTGGGCTAGTACTTGATCGTGACCACAACGCCGCCATCAACATCTTGCAAAAGGCGTTAGACCGTACCGGTGGGCAATCGGGAACGGGTACCTCGAAGAAGGTACGTAACGCTTCTGGACAGACACCCGCTACTCGTTCTCGCAAGGCGAAAACGGGCAAGGTGGCTGGATGAAGGAAGAACCCCCGTCGCTTTAGCGCGGGGAGTGTCAGTGCCGTAGAGAGCCTGATATCCCACGTAGCCACCCGGTTCGTCGGGCAGGAGATCAGGGCGGGCGTTGGGGGAGTTGGCACAAAGCGTGGAACCCTTAGCGCAGTGAATGCCGATGCCTACGAAATCGGCAGTGGCCTGCGCGGGATTGTTCTTCACTTCCTGTGCCTCCGGCGAATTTGCCCCGAAGACGGTGGGGATATCGGTGCCAATATTCTCAAGAATCGTGTTCGCTGTAGCTACAGAACCAACATTGCAGCCAGCGCGTGTAAAGGGTACCCAGGGGGCCGGAGCATTCTGCCCCGACGCTGTGAGCATATTGTAGGTTGTATCAGTCGGTGTCGATGTCGTTGGGTCGTAAATAGGATCGGTCCAGTATGCGAAGGAGACGCCGAGACTGGTTGTGCCGTTTGGCTTGAAGTAGCGGAAACTGTTGCTGACCGGCACACCATGACGGTCACCATACACACCTGTTAATGACGTTAAGATATCGGTGGCGGTGTGGGCGATGAGCGGCGTATGATGGTTGGTGAGCAAGACGCCATTGTTCTTGATAAAGTTGAGTAGATTAGGCATCTGCTCCAGATCTGAGGGAACGTTGGGATTGTCGCGTGTAAAATGAGTGTTGTCGAACTGAATGTAGATGACGTGCTTAATCGTACCCCTGGCAGAGTTGAGCTGGCACGTATTCGCTGTATTCGCAGCGTTCGCTGTGGTGGGTTGATGGAGCATAAGCGCTCCTCCAAAGCCGACTACCATCGAAAGGAGCATTGCCAGCGCGACGATCCCTGTCACAGGGCGTCGCAAAAGTTGTACCACGCGGTTCATGTGGCCTCCTAACACCTGAGAATAGAAGACTGTAAAAAGATAGGATAGGGCACCAGGGTCAATGGCTCACCTCAGTCACAGAATTTTTACCGATAGTGAGTCCTGCGGAGCTACTTCAGGCTCCTGTTATACTCTACCACATCTTGCTGCCTGATTTAGTTATCTTGATGTTAAGAAATCATTATAAATTGCTGCGCAGGGTAAAAATTTATTAACCATGCACGAGCGTGTACCGTGTGATAGTAGAAGTGCCCCCCATAGCTGCGCCGCTTTGTGGATACCATGCCTCTTGTGCTGCTACCCCGAAACCTTGACCTTCGTGATACTATCTTTTCTGGCGAAACTAAACCGTTTGTAAGATGCAAGGGAGGCTTGAGAGCTTTGGCTAAGCAGGAACAGATGAGCCAACAATCATCCTCGTCTGCCGCAATGCTGGACGAAACTTTATCTCTTGAGACATTGGCCCACGTGCTGAGCGCAGAACTTCAACTCAACGCGGGGCAGATCGCGCGGACTATTGCGCTGTTAGACACGGGTAACACCATTCCTTTCATTGCCCGCTATCGTAAAGAAGTGACGGGCAGCCTGGACGAAGTACAGATTCAGGCGATTGCCGACCGTGCTGCCGCCGTGCGTGCTTTGCATGAGCGCAAGCTGGATGTGCGTCGCCTGATTGCGGAGCAGGGCAAACTCACTCCTGAACTGGAGCAGCAGCTTGAGGCTGCCGCCACGTTGCAGGAGGTCGAGGACCTCTATCTCCCCTATCGTCCCAAGCGCAAGACGCGCGCCAGCGTCGCGCGTGAGAAGGGCCTGGCCCCGCTGGCCGAGCTTATTTTGCAGCAACCGGAACTATCCGGCGATCATGAGACATTGCTAGAAGAACATGCCCGTCCGTATCTCAATGCCGAGAAAGGAGTCGATACCAGCCTGGAGGCTTATGAAGGGGCCAAAGATATTGTGGCCGAGGTACTGGCGGAGGATGCCAACGTGCGTGGCAGTGTGCGTGCCGTCTTCTTTAAGCAATCCACCGTCAGCGCCCGCGTGGCTGACGAAGAGAAGCTCAAAGAGAAAGACCCCAACGGCGTCTATCAGCTTTACTATGAGTTTAACGAGGATATCAGTAAGCTGGTACCGCATCGCGTGCTGGCGCTCAATCGCGCTGAGCGTGAAGAGGTGTTGCGTGTGAGCGTGACCGTGCCTTATGAGCAGGTGCAGGCACAGATCACGCAATATTACCCGATCAAACCGACTTCCCCCTTCGCTTATCTGCTCAGCGAGGCGATGGAGGATGGCTATAAGCGTCTGCTGGCCCCCGCGATGGAGCGTGAGGTGCGTGTCGAATTGACGCGCCGTGCCGAGGAACATGCCATCCAGATTTTTGCTACCAACCTGCGCAATCTGCTTCTGCAGCCTCCTCTGCGTGGTAAGAAGGTGTTGGGCATTGACCCTGGCTATCGCACCGGCTGCAAACTGGCGGTGGTGGACGAGAACGGCAAATATCTTGAGTCGGACACCATGTATCTGCATCAGGCCGAGCGTGCCCGGCAGCAATTGCTCACGCTGTTGAATAAATACCGGATTGATGTCATCGCTATCGGCAACGGTACTGCCTCGCGCGAAACCGAGCAGTTGGTGGCCGACTTGATTCGTGAAATAGAGCGGCAGGATGGCTGGCGGCAGGTTGGCTATGTGATGGTCAACGAGGCCGGTGCTTCGGTCTATTCGGCCTCTGAGGTGGCGCGGCAGGAGTTCCCGACCCTGGACGCCACGCAACGCGGCACGATCTCTATCGCACGCCGTTTGCAAGACCCGCTCGCCGAACTGGTCAAGATCGATCCCAAAGCGGTGGGTGTGGGCCTCTATCAGCACGATGTCGATCAGAAAGAGCTGGCGGCGATGCTCGACCGCGTGGTTGTCTCGTGCGTGAACTTCGCGGGCGTCGAGGTGAACTCGGCCTCGGCGGCCCTTTTAAAGCATGTATCGGGCATCAATTCGCGTGTTGCTAATGCGATTGTGAAATATCGTGAGGAGCATGGCCCGTTCAAGACGCGCCAGGAGCTATTAAATGTGCCGGGCCTGGGGCCTGCGACCTTCGTGCAGGCGGCAGGTTTTCTCAAAATTGCCAACGGAGTTGAGCCACTGGATAACACCTTCATCCACCCTGAGAGCTATCAGGCCACGAGGGCGTTGCTCGCCCTACTCCCCGGCGGCAACGAGCAGCACCTGAAACCGGCAGAGCGCATCGCGCAGTATCGCCAGCTTATCAAGCTCCAGAGCAGTTTGGGGCGCAGCAGCAATAATCGGCGCAAGGGGGGAGTGCAGACTGATGGCGAAGAGGCGAGCTGGGCCGAACTGGCGGCAAAAATTGGTGTTGGTCTGCCCACGCTGCATGATATACTGGAAAACCTGGAGAAACCCGGCTTGGATCCGCGCGATGCCTTGCCCGCGCCTATCTTGCGCCATGATGTCCTCAAGATGGAGGATCTGCAAGCTGGTATGATTTTACAGGGTACGGTGCGTAACGTGGTCGATTTTGGGGCCTTTGTCGATATCGGCATCAAGCAAGATGGGCTGGTACATGTCTCTGAAATGGCCGACCGTTTTGTCAAAGACCCTCTGAGCGTCGTTGCGGTAGGTCAGATTGTACGTGTGCGCGTACTGAAAGTGGATATGCAGCGCGGGCGTGTGCAGTTGAGTATGCGCGGCGTTGATTAGAACTTTCTGCATTGACTTAATGAGGTCGAGAAGGCGCAAATTCCGGCCCGTCTGATCTTGGACTTTAAAGGGTGACCACTTCTTTAATATTATGTATGAAGAGGGGCAGCGAACGACACACATGTCGTTATATCGTTCGCTGCCTCGCAGCAGCGGCTAGATGTCCGGTGCGGTCAGCCCATGCATACCAAGCGTGAGCGAAATTTCACCGCCGTGATGCAGGTCATGTTCGATCAGATGCCAGATGACCCACCGGCGTGGAATCCCGTAGGGTTGGCCGTTGCGTTCGCCTTTGTAGACTTGCTCCCACTCGGCGGGTGTCCAGCGCGCTATCGCCTCATGCATCACGCGCCAGCTTGTCTCACTCCTTCTACTAACTCAGCGGCGTTGCGTGTCGGTGCCCCTGCCTCGTCCCAGGTTCGCATATCAGCGAAGAGTTCGCCCCCTTCTCCCATCAATTCATAGAACCAACCGGCACGCGCGCCGATGATGTGAGCGGTCATTTCTCCAATCGTGCGCTCATTGGGAGCCGCGCGCAACGTGAGTTGCTCGTCTGAAAGCGGCACGAGCGCTTTGAGTAATGCGTTTTGATAATCATGCCAGCCCTTAAATAGAGCCGCGAGCGTCGAATCTGCATGAGACATAGTGTGATTTCCTCTCATTAAAAAACCTGAACCCATAGGGGCGGGATTATAGATTTTCCAATCGAAATCGGCGATCCCGTAGGGGCGTGATAAATCACGCCCTGTTCGCCTGTCGAACCGTTCCCAGGGCGTGATAAATCACGCCCTGTTCGCCTGTCGAACCGTTCCCAGGGCGTGATAAATCACGCCCTGTTCGCCTGTCGAACCGTTCCCAGGGCGTGATAAATCACGCCCTGTTCGCCTGTCGAACCGTTCCCAGGGCGTGATAAATCACGCCCTGTTCGCCTGTCGAACCGTTCCCAGGGCGTGATAAATCACGCCCTGTTCGCCTGTCGAACCGTTCCCAGGGCGTGATGAATCACGCCCCTACGGGATGGTGCCATGACCGGTTTCGGTGGGAAAAAATCATAATCGCGCAGGGGATGTGATAAATCATGGCCCTACATTTAGTATAGCCCCTTATGTGGTCACAATTCGTCCTCATTGCTGCGCATCACTGATTAACGCCATATTTTTTCTCTAACTCCTGCACCTGGGGCAGGCCGATGAGCGTGGTAAATTCGGAGAATGTCACTATTTGCGAGCCGAAGGAGATGGAGGTTTCGCCGTGCTGGAAGTGTTCGAGTACCTTGAGCATGGCCTGCGTGGCAGCGAAGAGCAGAGTGACCGGAAAGATCACCAGCTTAAAGCCAAGTTCGCGGATCTCGTGCAGGGGGAGCGCAGGCGTTTTGCCACTTTCGGCCCAGTTGAAGAGCAGTGGAACGTCTGAGAAGGTCTGGCCGATGGTGCGCAATTCTTCGATGCTGCGTGGGGCCTCAATGAAGAGGACATCGGCCCCGGCTTCGCGGTACGCGCGGGCGCGTCTCAGTGCGTCGGCAAAGCCGGTGACGGCGGCGGCGTCGGTACGAGCGATGATGACGAAATCGGGGTCTTCGCGTGCATCGACGGCGGCGCGAATCTTCTGTACCATCTCTTCCATTGGAATGACCTGTTTGCCCTCCATGTGTCCGCATTTCTTGGGCCAGACCTGATCTTCGAGATGCAAAGCGGCGACTCCAGCGCGCTCATATTCGCGGACTGTGCGCCGAACGTTGAGTGGATTGCCGTAGCCTGTGTCGGCATCGGCGATCAAGGGTATTTCACCGGTGATGGCCGCCAGAGCGGCGGCACGGCTGACCATCTCGCTCATCGTCAGAAGGCCCACGTCGGGCTGGCCGAGGACGCTGGCCGCTGTGCCGAAACCGGTCATATAGACGGCGGGAAAACCGCTTTGCGCAATTAAGCGGGCGCTCAGCCCGTCGTAAGCCCCAGGGACAATAATCAGATCGGAACCTGCCAGTAGTGAGCGCAGGCGAGTGGTAGTACGCATCGTGTCCTCTTTCTTTCTCAATGGCTATGGAACAAGCACGTGCAGGCGTTGCTCGGCCATCTGCACCCTGATCGGCGTCTGGCCACGTATCTCACCATCCAGTGTAACATCTTGTGGGTCGTCATCAGTTTGAATAGTAATGCCACGTGCCTGTACGTGATGAACGCCCGGAATGCCTGTTAGCTCTGCTTGCTGGAGTAGGGGTGGATAATGCGCGCTCTGCTCGCTCCCTGGCTGCGTATCATTATTGTCCTGAGAGGCGTTGAAGAGGCGCGCGAAGGCGGCTCCGAGATGTCCCAGTTCAACATCCTCTACGATGACGATATCGAGCAGGCGGTCGTTGATGCTGGCTCCTGGAATAGAGAGATTCCACTGACCCCCGAAGATAGGGGCATTGATGACGGCCACCTGCAAGGCGCGATAATTCATCTGTACCGCTTGTGCGGCGATAGTACCCGCCGATGGCTCAGGCAGGGAGCGGTCTGGTAGCCATAGACCATCGAATGTGCATTGTACTTCCAGGACGCGCGGCTTCAGCAGCACTTCCAGGGCGGCGAATGGGTAAGTCATACGCCCGAAACGCTGGCGCGTGGCAACATTGGTGGCAATGTGCGCGAATTGCACGTTGAGGCCAACCGTCAGAGCATGGGCAAAGAAGCCCACTGCCTCTGGTGATAGCGCGTCTGGCGTTACTTGCAATGGCTGCTTCTCTTCATGGAGCGGTTTCTGTTCAGCGGGCCGGGCCATACCAACATCGACCGCGCGCACGTGCCCATGCATGATCGTCTCCGCAGCCTCACGCAAGTCTTGTGGAATGGCGAGCGAGCGAGCGATGTCGTTGCCTGTGCCTAACGGAAGGATGCCCAACGGCATGCCGCACATAGCAATATGGTTGATGACTCCGCCCACCAGACCGTCGCCGCCTGCCGCGACCGCAACCTCGATGCCTGCTGCTTGCCAGTGTCCCCCTTGCGCCGGCAGCGTATCCAGGTCAACGATAGAGTGCATATCACAGATAATTGCTCCCGCCTGCTGGAGATAATCCAGCGCCTGTTGCAGTTGTTCCGAGCGTCCTGAATGTGGGCTATGGATGACAATGATACGCTTCCTCGATGGCTGTGTGTTGTTCATGCTAAAAGCAACGCCTCTCTCTTGTTCAGGATCAGGATATGATACTGTATGCTCTGGCGGTGTTGCCACTATATCAACCCCGACTACACACTGTCTATTATCGCACTTCTGAAGAATGCGTTGTTCCACGATGGCGGATGCCATCCTACGATACTACATAGGCATAGTAGAGACAAGATTGATCGCATCCAGGCGATCAATCTTGTCTCTACGGATAACGCTTGACAAGGTGTAGCTTAGTGCTTTGGTGCCCAGGGTGGCCCGGCAGGCTCATTGGTTGCGCTATCTGTTCCGTTGCCGTTATACTGGTTTTTCGCTCCATTGTTTGGATGAGATGCTGGTGTCATCGTCACGCGCTGCGGACGGCGCGGCAGGGTTGGTGACCCCGCGATGGGCGGCGTTGCCGGTGCTACTGGTATGAACGATGGAGAGGGTGGAATGGATGAAGGCGAGAGGGTGTATCCGGGTCTCGATGTTGCCGGTCGGGTTGGTAGGGGTGGCTGGGAGTTCTGCCGGGAAGAAGGGGGGGATGGTGGACGACTAACCTGCAAAGGCGTTGGCATTCCTGTAGAGGCAAGTAAAGGTGTGTTGAACATGGGTGTGACGGTCGCCGCGTCAGGTGCAGCGGTCGCAGCGGTGACGGCCAGCGTAGAGGCCAGCACGGGACGGGCTTCATAGTCTTGCGGTATCGTGTTATCTTCGCCCGCCGCTACACCAAACTGGCGCAGAACCCAGGTGAGTACGACGGCGACAAGCAGATTGACGATCAGGCCGATGAGAGCAGCGTTGAGCGGGAACTTCGTGCCAAAGAGGGCAAGGGGGTATACCGAGGATTGGAAGTTCAGTGCCACGATGCAGAATGTGCCGATGACCATGCCGCAGAGCCAGCCAACCAGCACACCCCAGCGGTGGAACCAGTTGGTGTAAAGGCCGAGATAGATGGCCGGGAGCGTTTGCAGAATCCAGATGGTGCTGAGCAGTTGAAAGTTGATAGAGAAAGGAGTGGGTAGAAGAAGAATGAAAGCCAGTCCGCCGATTTTCACTACCAGTGAAGTTATGCGAGCCACGCTGGTCTCTTCTTTCTCGGTGCAGTTTGGATTGAGGTACGCACGGTAAATATTGCGCGTAAAGAGGTTAGCGGCGGCTATTGACATAACACCTGCCGGTACCAGGGCACCGATAGCGATAGCAGCGAAGGCAAAACCGGTCAACCAGGAAGGGAAGAGCAAGGTCAGCAGGCTGGGCAAGGCGATATTGGTTTTGTAAACCGGCGATGGAATGATGTGTGCCGCTCCCGCCATTACGCCCAGCAAGGCAATCATGCCCAGCAGGAAGCTATAGGCATACAGGGGCGCGACCGTCCTTTTGACAACTTTGCTGCTGTTAGCGCTGAGGAAAGCGGTGAAGGCGTGGGGATAGAGCGGCAGCGCCAGGGCGGAGCCGAGGGCCAGTGTAGAGTAGGCGCTATATTGTGTGGGAAGGAGCAATACCTTCTTTTGCGGAATGGAAGCAAAGATATGGGCCATACCGCCAAGTTTGGTAGTGAGGACGATAAGCGCAATAAGAATCGTGATCCAGATGCAGACATCTTTGGCTATCGAAACCAGCGTTGTGCCGCGGATACCACTGGTGTAGGTATAGGCGGCGAGAATAGCGAAGGCGATGAGCAGCGAGAGTTCCACCGGAATGCCCATCAGCGAGAGGCAAATCTGAATGCCGTAGACCTGTAACGCCATGTATGGCATGGTGGCCAGAATGCCGGTTATCGCTACGGCCAGCGCCAGTATCTTGCTATCAAAACGCTCTTGTACAAAGTCGGCGCTGGTGACATAGCCTCGATGGCGCGCGATGTTCCAGAAGCGAGGCGCGATCAGATACATGACGGGATAGGCGAGAATGGTGTATGGGACGGCGAAGAAGCCGAGTGCCCCTTGCGCAAAAACGAGGGCGGGCACTGAGAGAAAAGAGTAAGCGGTATAGAGATCACCGCCGACCAGAAACCAGGTGATGACGGCTCCGAAGCGTCTACCGGCCAGGCCCCACTCTTGCAGTCGGTTCAGGTTGCCTGGCCGCCAGCGTACAGCGAAGAAACCGAGGAGCGAAATGGCGATAAACACAAAAATAAAGGTAATTAGTTCTTGCCAGTTCATCGTACATAGTCCTTCCAGGTATGCCCCGTGTTGTGGGACGGGGGAGCAGGGCGACCGCGAGGGACGCCCCATCGTAAATAGCCTTCCGGGTGTTCCCCCATGTGCTGAGGCGGGGGAGCAGGGTAAGATTCAATACCTCAGGGTCGCGCCTACTATATTCGTGTAGAGTAAGGGCGACCTTCGTAGTCGCCTTGCTCTACTCTAGCTGAGCGAATAAGGCTGGCAGGTAAGCCGAGACGCCGGGCAGTTGCCTCGTCAATGATGCTGTCCTGCAAGGCGGTAAGTGGGATATTGATGAATTCGAGGGGCGTGGCTTGAAGCTGCTGTAGATCAGCGCCGATCAATGTTATGTTGGTGAGGACAGCACCCTGCAAATTCGCTTCTTGAAAGATTGTTCCTATGCAACGGGCCGCTTGCATATAGGCACCGCTGAGATTGGCGGCGCTCAAGTTGGCACCGCTGAGATTGCATCGGCTCAGATTTGCTTCACTCAAGTCGGCACGGATGAGGTTAGCTCTTTGCAGGTCGGCCTTGCTCAGATCGGCTTTATTGAGATAGGAGCGGAACATGTAGGCCCGTATCAGGCTGGCCCCGTTAAAGTTTGTGGCGCTGAGGTTGGCTTCGACCAGGTTTGTACCATTCAGGACTGCCTCACCGAGATAGGCGCTGCTGATATCTGCGCCGCTGCAATTTGCCGTACTCAGATTGGCACGGATGAGATACGCTTTGTTCAGGTGTGCCTTGTTCAGATTAGCGCCACTGAGGTTAGCGCCGCTGAGTAATGCCTTGCTCAGATCGGCTCCGATCAGCGTAGCTTTACTCAGGTTGGCGTTGCTGAGGTCGGCTCCGCTCAGGTTGGCCTCACTCAAATTGGCTCCTTTGAGGTCGGCTCCGCTCAGGTCGGCGCGGCTGAGATCAACGCCGATGAGGTTGGCGTCAATCAGGTACGCGCCTTTGAGGTCGGCGTTATTCATGTTGACACCGCCCAGGTCGGTGGTGCGCAAATCGGCTCCTCTCAGTAATGCGCCGCGCAGATAAGCCCCCACCAGGTTGACACCGATGAGAATCGCTTTACGCAGATCGGTGCCGACCAGGTTAGCTCCGCTTAAATTAGCTTTGTAGAGGTAAGCCCCGCACATGTACGCTCCGCTCAGGTTGGCCTCGCTCAAATTGGCCTCACTCAAGTGTCCGCCACTCAGGTCGGTCGAATGCAGGTCGGTACGCTCTAAATTGGCTCGATCCAGGATTGGAACACGTTCATCGCGCATGGCGGCCTGCACCTCTGCCAGCGCCTGCTCTCTCGTTAAGGCATATGCCTGATCTACCATAATGTGTCTCCTCTAGCCTGTAGCTATAGCACAAATGGATAATGGTATCTGCACATCGTTCCTGGTAAGAGGACGTGCAAAAAAAGGTAAAACGATTATTTTCCCTCGGCGCGTTGTATATGAATGATGGAAGCATTCTCCAGATCGCGCAAGAGATGAATAACTTCGGAATCGCTGCGATTCATGACGCGAATTAGCTCTGTAATAGAGCGGCGTCCATCAATGAGCAGTAAGAGATGTCGGTGCGTGCGTGTCAATTTCTGGTTCTCTAAAAGGCGTAGCGCCTCACTCATTGGATAGTGTGCCTGTGGGATAAAATGAGCCAGAGAAGTCTGGGAAAAACTGTGCTCAGATGGTAACAGAGTGCGTGGGGTGGTAGGGGACATCGGCCCCGTCTGGTGCCTGAGTGCATCTGTTTGCCGCGCGGTTGGTTCTAGTTGAGATGTTGATGATTGCTGTGTTGTAGAGAGCGAACCGGCGTCAGAGGGTGGGAAAAGTAGACGCAAAAACATGTCTACATCAGCACGGGTCGCTGACTCAAAACTGCAATAACAATTGCTCCAGGTGCTGAGCCAGCTCAGTGCCTCGGAGCCATTGCGTCGGCTCACCCTGGCCTGGGTGATCTGCCCTCTGGAAAAATCGACGGACCCCTCTTCTGCCGTGATCCCATCGCCGCGTCTGACGGTGAGAGTACCTGTCATTCTTCCTCGTTGAAGGCGTTGAATGACGGTTATGAGCCGTTCGACTGCCACTTCCTGCGACTGTGACATGGGCGTGTTGCTCCATCGCATAATTGTAGAAGCCTGTACGATTGGCATCTGGTATGTACAAGCTCCTGAACGGTCGTTCGAGATACTATTTATCTGCCATGCAGGAAAGGTTCGCTGCCGGTTACTGGCTATGTCCCAATGTCGGGTCGCCGTGCGGGCAACCCTGTTCCCTCTGGATAGTTGCGATGCGAAAAATAAGGTTGTTACTTTGTCCTATCCAGTTCTTCATTGGGTAGCATATATAGTATAAATTAAGGCAAAGCAAGCATACCATACAGGCTGGGTTGTGACGTTTGCTACAATTGTTGTAGAGCTTGTTCTCAGGCCGCCTGACGTTATATTTATTAATCTATCTATCAGTTAAAATATAGTACCAATTTCCTATCCTTTACTCGCTTTGCCGATTTAACAACATTGCAAAGTCTACTCCATGTGTTTCACATCGTCTCCGCTGCCAGTAGGAACGTATTAAACATGTTGGGGTTGAAGATGTTACCTGACACCAGGGACTATGAGGGCACGTCAGGTGGTATACTTTCCTGGTACGACTGAAGATTGGAAGTTCTGTCTGACGATATATACCATGAAGGAGTGAAAAACGCATGACGACGATACAAACAGAGTCTATGGTACAGCAGTGGACAGGTCTGGCGCAGCAGTTGCGCGTCGATAGTATTCGTGCGACCACCGCCGCCGGGTCGGGCCATCCCACCTCATCCATGTCAGCGGCTGATCTGATGGCAGTGCTGATGATGAGCTACTTGCGCTATGACTTCGAGCATCCCGAAAATCCTCATAATGACCATCTCATTTTCTCGAAAGGCCATGCCTCGCCTCTCCTCTACGCGATGTTTAAAGCGGCAGGCGCGATCAGCGATGATGAGTTGATGACGCTGCGCAAGTTTGGCAGCCGTCTGCAAGGCCACCCTACTCCGGCTATTCCCTGGGTTGATGTGGCTACCGGTTCGTTGGGGCAGGGGCTGCCCATCGGGGTTGGCATCGCGCTGGCGGGCAAGTATCTCGATAAGTTGCCTTATCGTGTCTGGGTATTGCTGGGCGACAGCGAGATGGCGGAGGGTTCCATCTGGGAGGCATTTGACCATGCCTCGCACTACAAGCTGGATAACCTGATTGCTATTCTGGACTGCAATCGTCTGGGACAACGCGGTGAGACGGAACTGGGCTGGAATACCGCCGCCTATGCAGAGCGCGCACACGCCTTCGGCTGGCATGCCATTGTCATCAATGGGCACGACTATGACGAGATCAACAACGCTTATAGCGAGGCTTTGCGCGTGCGGGAGAGGCCGACGGTAATCGTAGCAAAAACTATCAAAGGCAAAGGCGTCTCCTTCCTTGAGAACGTCAACGGCTGGCATGGTAAGGCGCTCAGCAAGGAGCAGGCGGAGAAGGCGCTACAGGAACTCAATCCGCGTGTGCGCAGCAAGGTCTACCCTGTGCAGAAGCCTGATCCGGCCCCAACCATGCCCGCGCCGCAACATAAGCCGGTAGCATTGCCTCGCTACCAGGTCAACGAGGAGGTGGCGACGCGCAAGGCGTATGGTGATGCGCTCAAAGCGCTGGGGGCAGCCTATCCTGAACTGGTTGGTCTGGATGGCGAGGTCAGCAATTCGACCTACACCGAGGAGTTTGCGAAGGCTTATCCTGAGCGTTACTTTGAGCAGTACATCGCCGAGCAGCAGATGATTGCGGCGGCGGTCGGCATGAGCGTCCGCCGTAAGATTCCTTTTGCCTCGACCTTTGCTGCCTTCCTGACCCGTGCCTACGATTTCATTCGCATGGCAGCGATCTCGAATGCCAATATTCGTCTCGTTGGCTCACACGCTGGCGTCTCGATTGGCGAAGATGGCCCTTCGCAGATGGGGCTGGAGGATCTGGCCATGATGCGCGCCGTGTATGGCAGTACCATCCTCTATCCCTGTGATGCCAATCAGACGGCGCAGCTCGTCGCGGCGATGGCCGAGCATCAGGGCATTGTCTATATGCGCACCACACGCGAGAAGACGCCCGTCCTCTACGCGCCCGACGAGCAATTCGTGGTTGGGGGCAGTAAGGTATTACGTAGCTCAGACCACGACCAGGTGACGGTGGTAGCCGCCGGTATCACCGTGCATGAGGCCCTCAAAGCCTACGAGCAACTGCTAAGCGATGGTATTACTATTCGGGTGATCGATGCCTACTCGGTCAGGCCGATGGATGAGGAGACGCTGCTGGCAGCGGCTGAAGAGACGGGCAATCGTTTCATTACCGTCGAAGATCACTGGCCCGAAGGGGGTCTGGGTGAGGCCGTGCTGGAGGTCTTTACATACCGCACTGGCCCCTTGCCACAACTCGTCAAGCTGGCCGTAGCATCCATGCCCGGCTCCGGCACCCCCGCTGAGTTGATCGAGGAGGCAGGTATCAGCGCCCACCATATCGCGCAAGCCGTCAAGGTGATGGTAGGGAAATAAAATCTCTTCTGTAGGGGCGCGAAACCTCACGTCCCTACAGAAGAGATTTTGTAGATACATTTGTATTTGCCTTTACCCTGTTATACCTTGCTGATTATCTCATAATGTAATAATCAGGTGCATATTTATTCTTGTCTCCGTTTGAGCAAGTGCAGGAGGAGCGTTACTGATAATGAAAGATGCGTTTGCTGCTGATACAGAGCAGAAGAAGGGTGCTGAGCGAGGGGTGAACGATGCCCCGCAAGGCATTGGCATGGCGGTCGCCTTTGATTGGGGACTGGTCGTACAAATTTTAGTGACCCCCTGGATTGGCCCATTTTTTGACTCTAATCCTTTCAAGGGCTTACCGGTTTTCGTGGCCTCTCTCATTTCATTGCCATTCGCCGCTATCATAGCGGTTTTTGGCGAAGGTGTGCGGCGTGGCTGGCGCTGGACACGGCCAGTTCAGCTTGTTTTTAATGCGCTGCTGTCCCTGGGTGGGCTAGCTTCGCTCTACTCAACCTGGCAGAGCATCCAGCGTGGCAACTACTGGCCTATTGTCACAGAGGTGATTTTAGTGATCTTCTCACCTTTGATCGCCTGGCGCTTGAGCCGACCTGTTACTGCACGCTGGTTTGCGACCGTCACGAGCGCCGAGGCGCGCAAGCGGCATGGAGGTCTCTGGCCCTATCTCATCGCTATCTGGGCCATCGTCGGCGGCGTTTTACAGGCCATCGCGGCTCTCAGCCGTTAGGCGTATATCTTTTGCTGCTCTTCTGAAACTGAACGGTATCCTCTCCCGTGTTCCATCCAGCAGAGTTGCTGGTATGAACTGAGTGAGGAGTATATGGCAAAGAAAAAAGCGACCCTGGTGATCAATCCACATGCCGGACAGAATGTTGCGCACCTGAGCGATATTCTGGCTATCATAGCGGCTGGTGGTTGGAAAACACATATTACATTGAAAGAGTATGGTGGGCATAGCATACAACTTGCGCGTGCTGCTTGTAAGCGTGGTGACGATCTTGTGATTGCTTATGGAGGCGATGGCACGCTCAACCAGGTAGTGAATGGCATCATGAATAGCGGGGAGGAGCAGTGCCGACTGGCGGTGATTCCAGGGGGAACGGCCAATCTCTGGGCCAGAGAGATGGGTATTCCCATCGAGCCTGTGCGATCTGCGCTCTCTCTGCTCTGTTCTGAGGAGCGTGCGGTGGACGTAGGTTATATCGATGTAGCGGCTGTCACCTTTGCCGATGGTTCAGCAATAGAGTTTGATACAGAGCATAACGGCAAGTCAAAGGGGCGTAAGCGTGGTCGCAAAACCAAAAATCATTTCTTGCTCATGGCAGGTCTAGGAGCAGACGCCGCCATTATGGGGAGTGTGTCCAAGACATTAAAGTATCGTGTCGGGCCGCTGGCCGTGGGTCTCTCTATGATGAAGGAACTGCCGACCTATCCCACCTTTCCCGTTGAGGTGAAAGCGCTCAGGCACGGTGAGGAGAGCCTGCTCTGGCAGGGTGAGGCAGTGCAGCTTGTGATCGGCAATACGCGCCGTTATGCCATTGTCGCCGAAATGACACCCGAAGCCAGTATTGATGACGGGCGGCTCGATTTATGCATTATTACCGCCGACGATCCTCTTTCAACGGCCCAACAACTGGCAGCGCTGGTGCTGCGCCGCAAACCGGATACCACCGTGAGTAGCTACTTTCAAGAAGCGCATTTCCTCATCACTATTCCCGCTTCTGTGCAAGTGCAACTGGATGGTAGCGCAGTAAAGCTAAAGGATTATCTGGATAAGAATGTCTATGAGCAGGTGTTGGGACGAGCAGGTACTGAACAGGTCATGATTACCTATCGTATTGACGTTGAACCACATGCTCTGCGCGTGCTGGTGCCGTCGGATTGTAGCAGCGAATTGTTTGAGCAGCCAGAAGCAGAACAATCAGTGACGGAGGGGAAGGAACTATCTGTTCACGAAAAAGATAAGCGGAGCGAGGAGTCACAGCGTATGCGTGACAGTGAAAGTGGGGCGGTTCCTGGTTCGCTGGTGCGTGGGCGACGGGTGACGATGATCGGCAAAGCAGTGCAGGTAGAGATAAAGAAGCAACCATCGTATGTGCTTGCAGGTACCACACCGAAACTTTCAACCGGTGAGCAACGGGTTGTGGCAGTTGTCATCAACAAGAAGACGGTATTACACGATCAGCAAGGGAACACTCTGCCTTTTGACGACGTGGCTTCTGTAAAAGAAGGAGCTGTTATCACAGTTGAGGGCAAAAAGAACAAGCGCGGTGTGATTCGAGCTACCACGATGGTCATATGAAGCCTCTCTCGTGATCTGATTGCTCCATATACCTGAAAATTGGGAGCAGGCGGTTCTGATTGGACAATCCGCTTTTACCTACGTTTTATACGGTGAAAGCGGATTGTGAGGTTTCTGGGGGGAAGCCAGGGATCAGAAGCGCTGCGGAACAGTGGACTTTCAATTGTAAGCAATGTATAATGGCAGAACATTCCCTCGATAATTACAGGTATAGATCAAATAGAGGTGAGTTTTATGAGTTTCTGGGATCTTTTCCGACGTAAACCCAAAGAAGGAGAACAGGGGCAAGATGAGGAGCAAAAAAAACAACGGCGTGGAGGTCTGTTTCACGGTGGGGGTGCCGGAGGCGGCAATATTTTCTCCGGCAGAGGCTCCCATCATGGACATCACAGCCATCACGGTGGTCTTAGCGGCATCGGAGGAAGTGGCCATGCTCATGGAGGCGTCATAGGTGGCTAATTTTCTAGCTGTGACTCCTCAAATGGAAAGCAAGAGTTATCGTGAAGTGCGACGTTCCTACTATGCTCAGTTCCCCGCCTTCTGGGCTACTTTGCCTGGGGCAGAACAAGAAGAGTACGCGGTTTTTGGGGCGCTTGAAATAACTTCCGAGCAGGTGAGGGAACTGCGCACTGCGGCTGCCCGTCTGTATCAGCTTTTACAGCGCCAGGCCAGTCTGCTCCAACGCGCAGATAAGGGAGCATTGCTGGATGTTGGCATCCCGCCTTGCGCTGTTCCTTACTGTCAGACTATCATGCCCGGAATGCCTGCTATCATGTGTGGGCGTTTTGAGTTTGCCCTGACGGAGCAAGGCCCCAAACTGCTCGAATTGAATGCCGAGACACCGACCTTTGTTGTTGAGCTTTTTCAGATGAACAGCCAGTTTTGCACAGACTTCGGGTTGAGTGATCCCAACCGGCAGGCACGCATGCAGTTGGCCAGAGCGGTGCAGGCCGCGATTCAGGCGGGTATTGCCTGGCTCAAGCCGCGTCCGTGGCGGCGTGCGTCAGTGGTGTTCAGTGCGTATGCGGACAATAAGGAGGAGTACAACACCGCCGAGTTTTATCGTCAACTAGCCAATCTTACTCAGTGTTTTACCTATCGTACTGCTTTTTGTCACCTTGAAGATTTGCGTGTGACCGACGATGGTCTGTGGACTGCCGATGATAGGCCGATTGATGTACTCTATAAAATGTATCCGACAGAGTATTTGATTGAAGACTGCGCGCCTGATGGGACGCCGGTGGGCCTGATGTTGCTAGACCTTGTGCGCAAGCGACGGCTGGCCGTACTCAATCCACCGAGCGCATTTGTACTCCAGAGCAAGGCTTTGATGGCTCTCCTCTGGACAGCGCATCTGGCGCGGAGCAATCTCTTCACTGACGAAGAGCATGCCTGGCTGGAGCGCTATCTCCTTCCTACCTATTTCACTGCCCATGACCTGCAAGCCGCGCCAGGTTTTACCGGTTCTTATGTTGCCAAACCGGTCTATGGCCGTGAAGGTGTCTCCATTACGATTCATCAGGGGAGCGAGATACTTGAGAAAAGTCCTGACACGCTCTACGACGATCAACTCATGATCTATCAACAGTTTGTTCCCCTGCTGAAAGCGACTATTTTGACCGAGATGGGGCCGACCGAAGTCAATCTCGTCCATAACTGCTTTGTCGTCGCGGGCGAATCCTCTGCGATTGGAATACGAGGTGCGAGCAAACTGATTCTCGATGATAACTCCTATTTTATACCCGTCTGTTATCCTCAACAACCGCGCTAGATGCAGTCAAGGTCAGCGTACATGTCCGTTAAATGTCATCATGGATATGTTACAATAATCGTCGTTGCTGATAAAATTTGATCGATTTATGTTGAAAGGTAGTAAGTGGTGAACGAGATTCAAAGCTCTTTAGAGTGGGATTCTGTGCTAGACGCTGTGCGGACGGCTGATATTCGTGCCGCTTTGCCGAATTTAGGCCTTGCCGGTGTGGTGGCTTATACAGATGGCGCGTGCATCAAAAATCCCGGTGGCCCTGCCGGTTGGAGCGCGCTGTTCTGGTCGGCGACCGATATGGTCGATGGCAAAGTACGCGCGGGTGCACCTTGCCTGGAATGCTATGGACACATCCCCAAAGCGCCGACCACGACGAATAATCGTGCTGAGATTGCCGCCGTGCTGGCCGTTCTCTCTATTGCGCCCCCGACCTTGCCCCTGACCATCTATAGCGATAGCGAATATACCATCAAGGTTGCGCAGGGTACCTACCAGATGAAAGCCAACCCTGACCTGTGGGCTATTTATCGTAAGTTGTTGAGCTATCGCAAGCAGCCGCCAACGTTTGTCTGGGTGCGGGGACACGCCGGTCAGCAGCATAATGAGCGTGCCGATGAGTTGGCCGGGCTGGGTGCCTTCAAGGGCGATAGAGAGGCGTATCGACAGTGGCAGGCCTCGCAGGCAGCCGAGGCTCATAATGTTCTGCCATCGACGCAAATGGCGGCCTTGCGGCAGAAAGTGCAGAAGCTGCAAGCATATTTTGCCGCGCAGGATGCCGGGCGCATAGGCGAGCAAGAGCAGCAATTCATCTCTGATATGGCGAAACGCCTGCAAAAAGACCGCTTTGTGCCAACACCAAAACAGTTGAACTGGATTGAGGGATTGTTAAAGAAATATCACGTAAAGTAAGATGTAGTAAGGCCCCTTGTAATTCTCAGGGTTCCTCTCTTGTAGCACTTAAGCTCACTGCTTCGCATCGTTCGTTGCTTTTCTGATGTGATAGAATGCAACGGGATACACATTGGCGAGCAGACTATGTTTCATCGCGTGAAGCATAGCCAATCGGTAATCGATGGAAAGAAAGCATTACATGTACCAGAATATAGCATCGCGTTTTGTCGAACTGCTTCAATTGCCGCAGCAACTGGTAGGGCTGGCGTTTGTGGAGGAGGTTCCCTCTGCTATACAACATGTTGCGCATCGTGTGCCTTCGGCCTGCACCTTCTGGCGGCTTGGTGAGCAGGGCGTCTTTTGGGAGAAAGGGTTATGAATAGTGTTGTTTCCCCCGGCGCTCGTTTCCGCGCCGCCGTCCAGGCTGAGCGCCCGCTGCAAGTGGTAGGGACGATCAACGCCTACCATGCTCGCATGGCCGAGCGTGTGGGCTACAAGGCCATTTATCTCTCCGGCGGGGGGGTGGCGGCAGGCTCTCTGGGTGTGCCTGACCTCGGTATCACCACGCTTGACGATGTACTCACCGATGTTCGCCGCATCACCGATGTGTGCAATCTACCACTGCTGGTAGATGTGGACACAGGGTTTGGGAGCGCATTCAACATCGCCCGCACGATCAAGGCTCTCATCAAGTTCGGCGCGGCTGCCTGCCATATCGAGGATCAGGTGCAGGCCAAGCGCTGTGGGCATCGACCGGGTAAGGCCATCGTGCCGAAGGAAGAGATGGTGGATCGCATTAAGGCCGCAGTTGATGCCCGCACCGATCCACAGTTCGTTATCATGGCGCGCACCGATGCGCTGGCGGTGGAAGGATTGCAGGCGGCCATCGAGCGGGCGCGTGCGTGTGTGGAGGCGGGCGCGGACATGATTTTCCCAGAAGCCGTGACAGAACTTTCCATATACAAACAATTTGCCGATGCAGTGAACGTACCGGTGCTGGCCAACATTACGGAGTTTGGGGTCACACCGCTCTTCACGGTCGAGGAACTGGCTTCTGTCAATGTGAGCCTCGTTCTCTATCCCTTGTCCGCCTTCCGCGCTATGAACAAGGCGGCGCTCAAGGTATATGAGGCGATTCGCCAGGAGGGGACGCAGAAGAGCGTTCTGGACAGCATGCAGACACGCGCCGAGCTGTACGATTTCCTGGATTACTACGCCTATGAACAGAAGCTTGATCAATTGTTCGCAAAGGAACTGGACGATTTCAAGAAAGATTAGGGAAGAACAAGAAGTATGAGTCAACCCCCCATCATAGGAGTTAAAGGAAAAAAGTCTGTTGCGTTGTCCGGCGTTGTAGCTGGCAATACGGCTATCTGCACAGTTGGGCGCACGGGCAACGACCTGCATTATCGCGGCTACGATATTGCCGATCTCGCACGCCTGGCCACGTTTGAGGAAGTGGCTTATCTGCTCGTTTACGGCAAGCTCCCCACCGTCTCGGAACTGGCCCAGTACAAGAAGAAGCTCAAGGCACTGCGCGGACTACCTGTGCAACTCAAGAGTGTGTTGGAGTCTATCCCAGCAGCGGCGCATCCGATGGATGTGTTGCGTACAGGCTGCTCGGTGCTGGGTACCCTCTTACCTGAGAAGGACGACCACAACGTCGCTGGCGCACGTGATATTGCAGATCGTTTGATCTCTTCCTTTGCCTCGATGCTGCTCTACTGGTATCACTTCAGTCACAATGGTCGCCGTATTGAGACTGAGACAGAAGATGACTCTATCGCCACCCATTTTCTGCATTTGCTGCACGGTGTTCCACCTTCGACGCTCAGTGCCCGCTCGCTAGACGTTTCATTGATCCTGTATGCCGAGCATGAATTCAATGCCTCTACCTTCACGGCGCGAGTGATTACCGGTACCGGCTCCGATCTGTATGGTGCGATAACGGGCGCGATCAGCGCGCTGCGTGGCCCCAAGCATGGCGGGGCCAATGAGGGAGCTTTTGAGATTCAGAGCCGCTATAGCAGCCCGCAGGAAGCAGAAGTTGATATCCGTCGCAGGGTCGCAGCCGGGGAGATCATTATCGGCTTTGGCCACCCCGTCTATACGGTAGCTGACCCGCGTACCCCTATCATCAAGGAGATCGCACGCCAGGTGTGTGAGGCGGAGGGCAATCCCACGTTGTTTGCCGTTGCCGAACGCATCGAACAGGTCATGTGGAGCGAGAAGAAGATGTTCCCGAATCTGGACTGGTTCAGTGCGGTTTGTTATCACATGTTGGGAGTGCCGACGTCCATGTTCACTCCGCTATTTGTGATCGCACGTACAACTGGTTGGACAGCCCATGTCATCGAGCAGCGCATCGATGGCAAGATCATCCGCCCCTCGGCCAACTATGTGGGACCGGACGATCAGCCGTTTACTCCTATCGAGCAGAGAAAGTAAGTCAACCGTCCTGAGAAGGCGCAAATTGAGAGAAACGAGACCATGTCATCTACCATCTCAAACGTCCGCCCTGAACCTGACCAGGTGCTGGTGGACATTGCCGATTATGTATTGCATTATCACATCACGTCAGAGATAGCATATAGTACGGCGCACTACTGCCTGCTCGATACACTGGGCTGCGGGCTGGAGGCGCTTGGTTATCCTGCCTGTACTAAACTCCTGGGTCCCATCGTACCAGGTACAGTGGTACCAAACGGGGCCAAAGTGCCCGGCACGCAGTTCCAGCTAGACCCTGTGCAAGCTGCCTTCAACATTGGTACCATGATCCGCTGGTTGGATTTCAACGATACCTGGCTCGCAGCTGAATGGGGCCACCCTTCCGATAATCTGGGCGGCATTCTGGCAACTGCCGACTGGCTCTCGCGCCTGCGCTTAGCCAATGGCAAAGAGCCATTGACCTTGCGCGACGTACTCACAGCCATGATTAAGGCGCACGAAATCCAGGGAGTGCTTGCCCTGGAGAACAGCTTTAACCGCGTGGGGTTAGATCATGTGGTGCTGGTGAAAGTGGCCTCTGCCGCTGTGTGCTGCTGGCTCATGGGAGGAAGCCGCGAAGAGATCATCAACGCAGTATCCCAGGCTTTTGTAGATGGTCAAGCCTTGAGAACTTATCGGCATGCCCCTAACACCGGTTCCAGAAAAAGCTGGGCGGCGGGCGATGCCACCAGCCGGGCGGTACGCCTGGCCCTCTTCTCCGTGAAGGGTGAGATGGGTTACCCTTCAGTCTTAACTGCCAGAACCTGGGGCTTCTATGATGTCTTCTTCGGCGGGCAGCCTTTCAAGTTCCAGCGCCCCTATGGCTCCTATGTTATGGAAAATGTCCTCTTTAAGATCAGCTTTCCGGCAGAGTTTCACGCACAGACGGCTGTGGAGGCCGCAATTCGCCTGCATCCCCAGGTCAAGGGGCGTCTCGACGACATTGATAAGATTGTTATCACCACCCACCAGTCCGCGATCCGCATTATAGATAAGCGTGGACCTTTGCACAACCCTGCCGACCGCGATCACTGCCTGCAATACATGACGGCAATAGGGCTGCTTAAGGGCAGCCTCAGTGCCACAGACTACGAGGACGACGTGGCCGCCGACCCGCGTATTGATCAACTGCGTGAGAAGATGGAGGTCATTGAGGACAAGCAATACAGTCTCGATTATCTCGATCCCGATAAACGCTCAATTGCCAACGCCGTACAGGTCTTCTTCCGCGACGGCACGCAGACTGAGCGTGTCGAAGTCGCCTATCCCATCGGCCATCGTCGGCGTCGAGACGAAGGTATTCCGCTTCTTATTGAAAAGTTCAAGACTAACCTGGCGCGCCGTTTCCCGGAGAAGCAACGTCAGGTGATCCTGGAGGTTTCCCTTGATCCGACCCGCCTGGCAGCCATGCCCGTCAATGAGTACGTGGATCTGTATGTGATTTAGAAGCAAAGACATGATGAAACTGACAACGCCTGCTATCCCAAAGGAGACGCCGGATAGAGCGCGACGCACACCTGAAAGAGGCGTGCGTCACCTTCCCTCATCGCTCGTGCTGGCGCTCTTGACGGCGCTGCTCATATGTGCCATGCTGGTGGCGGTCAGCTTCGGCTCGACCGCCATCCCGCTCAGTGTTATCGCCCAAATCGTTCTTAATGGCACGGGACTTTTCCATTTCACGCACCACTGGGCTGCTAGCGATGAGGTTATTGTCTGGCAGGTACGTATGCCCATCGTGGTGGGGGCTGCGCTGGTCGGAGCCGGTCTCTCGGTGGCCGGTGTGCTGTTTCAGGGCCTGTTGCGCAATCCTCTGGCCGACCCATATCTGATCGGCACCTCGTCCGGTGCATCGCTGGGTGCGGCCATCGCCTTTGTTTTGCCTCTTGATACCATTTATGGCACCTTTTTCCCCCTTACTCCCGTGCTGGCTTTCGTTGGGGCCATGCTGACTGTCCTCTTCGTTTATGCTATTGCACGTGTCGATGGGCGCACACCGGTTGTCGCGCTTCTGCTCTCCGGTGTCGTGGTCAACTCTGTGTTAATCGCCTGTCAGACGCTGGTGCTGATTCTAAGTCCACACGCCGCATTTACGCTCCAGTCACTCTTCAACTGGCTGACTGGTGGCGTCGAGATTGCAAACTGGCCCCCATTGGAGATAGTGGGGCCGATCATTGTAGTTGGTATTGTGCTGGCGTTGGGTTTGGCGAGTGTACTCGATGTATTTGCACTGGGCGAGGAGGGCGCGGCACATCTGGGCGTACACGTGGAGCGACGCAAGGTGCTGGTGGTGCTACTGGCTTCGCTGCTGACGGCGGCGGCAGTTTCGATTAGTGGCCTGATCGGCTTTGTGGGTCTGGTGGTGCCGCATGTCATGCGCCTACTGCTGGGGCCACGCCATCGCCTGCTCATTCCCTCGGCAGCGCTGGGCGGCGCGACCTTCCTGACGCTGGCCGATCTGCTAGCGCGAGTGGTAATCGCTCCGGCGGTTTTGCCAGTAGGCGTCTTTACGGCCCTCATCGGAGCGCCGTTCTTCCTGTTTTTATTGCGTAAGAGCAAGCGCGAGTATCAGTGGTGAAGGGAGTTATGCTATAAGTGGCGCAATTAGAAGTACAACATATGTCATTCGGCTATCAGGAGCAGCCACTGCTCTTCGATGTCTCGCTACGCATCGAGGCCGGAGAGATGCTCGGCCTGCTTGGCCCGAACGGCTCCGGCAAAACGACCTTGCTGCGTATTCTGAGCGGCGTGCTAGAGCCACAGCAAGGCCGCGTATTGCTAGATGGACGCGAATTGCGTGCCTGGGGGCGACAGCGTGTGGCGCAGCGCATCGCGGTTGTGCCACAAGAACTACACATGCCTTTTGCCTTTACGGTCGAACAGATGGTTGAGATGGGGCGCACACCCTTTGTCTCCGGCTTTTTCGCCAGGCTCGGTCGGCATGATCGCGCCATGATCGCAGATGCCATGACGGCGGCTGGCGTCGAGGTGCTGGCCCCACGTGTCTTCAACGAGTTGAGCGGAGGCGAGCGACAGCGCGTGATGATTGCGATGGCGCTGGCGCAGCAGCCCTCGGTTCTGCTACTGGATGAGCCGACGGCTCACCTGGATATCAAATACCAGGTGGAGACGCTGGAACTGGTGCAGCGCCTCAACAGGGAGCGGGGCGTCACCATTGTAGCTGCAATTCATGACCTGAACCTGGCAGCGCGCTACTTCTCGCGCCTGCTGCTCTTCCAGCGCGGTGTTGTGGCCGATGGCAGTCCCGCCGAGGTGCTGGAGCCGACGTTGCTCAGTCGTGTGTACGGCGTGAAGGTGCGGGTGGGCATCCTGAGCGGTGCAGCCCATCTTAGCGTGTTGCCGCCTGATGCCAGGCACGGGGAACAGGAAGGTGACGAACGTGAGAAGAGCCGACCGCGTGTGCATGTCATTGCAGGTGGGGGCACGGGCGCTATTATAATGCGCGCGCTAGCCGATGCGCGTATTCCTTTTAGTGCAGGAGCGTTAAATATCGGTGATAGTGATCATACGCTGGCCCTGCGCCTGGCGCAAGAGGTGATTACGGAACAGCCTTACTCGCCCATCTCTGCTACCGCGTTGGAACAGGTGCGCCAGAGCCTTGAGTGTGTCGCGCTGCTCATCGTCTGCCCCACTCCCATCGGCCCCGGTAATCTCTGCTTGCTGCAAGAAGCGTTGCATGCGGCGCAGCGCGGCCTGCCTGTGCTATTACTGGCCTCACAGACCGCTGAGAGTGTGTGTGCGCCGGAAAGCGCCATAGAGACAAATGATGGCCTGTTAGAGCGCACCGGTATGGCGGCGCGCGATTATACCAATGGAGCCGCGTTACACCTGGTAGGCGAGCTATTACAGCATGGTGCGCGCGTGACCGCCTCGGTGAGCGAGGCGGTTGAGTTAGTAAAACAGGTGACAGAGCAGGGTAGCCGTCAGCATGGTATAGGTGCGCAGGGCACTGGCACTCAGGCAGAGCGCAATGCTTCGCATCTAATATGACATGATACATGTTTTACCTGTTTTCATAGTAGGAGCGAAATGGGCCTTGCACTCTCTCTGTTCACTGCCTGTCAGTAGGAACTAAGCAACTTCTAATGACCTGTGGCATTTTTGCTGTCACTTTCTTGCGGACTTGCTCGTGAAAGATTGGAAATATGGCGAAGAACGAAAACATAGCTTGATTGTTCTCTGTATAACGGTCACTCTCCCTTGCGAGTGAATATAGTGTATATGTGGTTTGGTGATGATCAATGATGATTATTAAGGAGGAGATAAATGGCTCTGAATCACAGAGTAGTTGTTGCTGTGTTCGATGATCCCGTAATGGCGGATAGGTCGCTCAATGAGCTTCAGAATGCTGGCTTCCCTCTGCGTGAGGTACTTGTTGCCAGCAAGACCGGTGAACAGCACAAGAGGGGGTTTCTTGAGAGCCTGAAACAGTTCTTTGCTGGTTCGGACAGGAGTGTCAATGTGAGCGACCTTGAGCGTGATCTCACCGATATGGGGCTTTCTGAGGAGGCGGCACACTATTATAATGAGCAATACAGCGTCGGTAAATCAATCGTTGGCGTGCGTGCGGAGGATCGTGTCGATGACGCGCTAAACATTTTGCGCGCCAATGGAGGCTATACCTTTGAGGCGCGCGTCAGCGGCGCACAGCAAGTTGGTAATAGCGTAGTCAGTGGCTATGCACAATCACCGTTCTCGCAGTCGGATTACGAGCGTGCTGCTACCTATACTTCTCCACGTTCGCACGACGTTAATGCCCCCTTAGAGGAGCCAACCCCTGTCGCAAATACGGAGAGTTCACGTGATCGAATGCACATGGAGCAGGAAGGAGTTCTTTCCTATCAGGATCAATATGCCCGCGAAAGTATGCAAACGGGGCGCGGTGGCTTTTCGACCCTACAGGAGCAAGGCGGATACGAACGTGAACGTGAGCCTATCTGGCGTGCAGATCGAGAGGAAGCTGAGGAGGATGAAACAGAAGAGGAAGGTGCTTCACGCATGCCAACCGAGGAAGAGGCACGTGTTGCCCGTGAGCGCTTAGAGCAGGAGTACGAGCGCCGTATCCGTGAACAACCCAGCCGTGATATTGAGGACGAAGAGGACATCCAGACCGATTTATAACTGTTTCTCTTCTCTCACAAAGCGAGAGAGCAGAGCAAGCGCAAGGCAGCGCCCCTACTATAAAAACGGTTCAGAGCAAGCAACATATCATAGTGGGAGCGCTGCTTTGCGCTCACTTACGCAATCAACCGGTTTATTTACGGGATAGTGACATCCTGTGTTCGGTGGCGCTGATCGCTGCTGACTGCGTGGTGCCGAAGCCCAGTGCCATCGTCAAGAGTGGATGGTTCAGATTAATCTGCGCCGTCTGAACCAGATTACCGTTGACGGCGGTTGTGTAGATGTTGGTCAGTGCATGGGAACTATCGAGCTACGTCTGGTGACGATGAATTGTAAGGTGTTGACGTTGGTATTATCGATAGTTGGAACCTCTTTGTAAATTTGACAAGACAGCACCATCGTTCAGTATAAGATGGTACGATGTGTTTTCGGTTGAGGTTGCGTTGAGAAGTGATTAAGAAATGTTAAAAATGGGTGAATAGTCAACTATTGATGCAGTTTCTGGCTGCCTGATGTGTCCTTACTGCAAAGAACGTCCGCTCATTTTATCGTTCAGACAAAGGGTATACAGCTTCAGGTCAAGCACGTTGGCTGCGCGCCTATGGTGAGCAGGCTTCCAGCCAACACGTTAATCCGCGTCTCGCTAGCTCGCTGGTGGGATAGAGGTGGTGTGACAGAGAAACGCTGTTACCTGCAAATCTCCGGTTGGTATCTCTAAGCTGATAGCCGTTGTGGCAGCCTCAACAATCATGGTCACGTAAACCGTATAATATATAAGATTGAGCTAGCCTGATCGAAATAATGAAAAAGGGGGCAATGTTGACCATGCAACAGCCGGAGACGCACACAGAGAAGCCTGAAGCGCCGTTGATTCTGGCGCTAGACGTTGGTACCTCATCGACGCGCACGCTGCTCTTTGACGCGAAAGGGGCCTCGATTAGTAATGTTCACGCGCAGCAGCAATATAAATTGCATGTAAGCGGCGAGGGCGAGGTTTCGGTAGATGCCGATGAATTATTTAAAGTGGTGGTGCAGACAATTGATGACGCGCTGGAACAGGCCGGCCCGTTGGCCGAGCAGATCGGCGCAGTTGCTATCGACACATTCTGGCACGCGCTGCTGGGTGTTGATGAGCGGGGCAAGCCCTTGACGCCGCTGATTACCTGGGAAGATACTCGTCCGCAGCAGGCGGCATTAGCGTTGCGCAAAGAAATGGATGAGGCGGCGGTGCATGCGCGTACCGGAGCGCGTTTTCACGCCAGCTACTGGCCCGCCAAATTGCGCTGGCTGGCACAGTCGCAGCCCGACACGTTTGCACAGGTGCGGCAGTGGCTCTCGTTTGGTGAATATTTGCAGCGCAAGTTGCTTGGCAAATCTGTGTGTAGCCTCTCAATGGCCTCTGCGACCGGTATGCTCAATACACGGAAGAGGCAGTGGGATGAGGATTTGATGCAGGTCTTGCATGTGCAACCGGAGCAGTTTCCACAACTGGGTGATATGCATGATGGTATCAATGGTTTGCAGGATGAATACGCACGCAAATGGCCCATGTTGCGCGATGTGCCCTGGTATCCGGCGTTGGGCGACGGCGCGGCGGCCTGTGTCGGTTCCGGTTGCGCCAGCGTTGAGAACTGGTCGATGACGATTGGCACATCAAGCGCTATGCGTGTCGTAGTCAGGCCGGAGCAGGTCGTGCCCCCTATAGGGTTATGGCTCTATTTGATCGATGCCAACCGCGCAGTGCTGGGCGGCGCATTGAGCGAGGGGGGCAACCTGCTGACCTGGCTGGATGCCATCCTCAAACTGCCTGAATTGAAAGATGCGGAGCCGCTGGTCGCTGGCCTGCCGCCCGACGAGCATGGTCTGACCATCCTGCCCTTTATTACCGGTGAACGCAGCCTGGGCTGGCACGCCGAAGCACGCATGACTATCACCGGTCTGAGCGCTCATACCACGCCTGCCGAACTTCTGCGCGCCGGTATGGAGGCGCTGGCCTATCAACTCGATGGTGTCTACAGGCAATTGCTCGCCGCGCTACAGGTGGAGCAAGGCAAGCAGCCGCGTATCATCGCCAGTGGCGGCGCGTTGCTCAGTTCCAAAACGTTGCAACAGATTATCGCCGATACGCTTAGCGTGCCGATCTACCCATCGCGTGACCTGGAGGCCTCGGCGCGTGGTGCCGCGCTGCTGGCCCTGGAAGCGCTCGGCGTCATCAATGATGTCGGGCAGGTGGCCCCCAATCTGGCAGCGCCAACCATGCCACAGTCCGAGTTTCAGGCAACATATAAGAAAGCAGAGGAGCGACAGAGCAAGCTGTATAAACTGCTGCTACCTGAATAGCTATGTGAATTCCGCCAGCACCGGTAAGTGGTCGCTGGCCTCTTCGCCGCGTACTCCGTTGCCCTCGCTGATGACTTCGCTTTCGATCAGGCGCGGGGCCAGTTCGGGGCTGGCGAAAATATAGTCGATGCGACCGGAAAGCACGCAGGCGGGGCAGGTAAAACCGGAGGCGCGGGGGTTGGTCTGGCGGAAGCAGTCGATATAGCCCGCTTGCTGTAAAAGATCAATGCCGCCCTGCGCGTAGCGGTACCCCACATGATCGATCAGCGCGGAAATGGCGCGGCTCTCAAGTAAAAGATGGATGAACGGGCTGATAATACAGGTGCGTAGCAACGTTTCGGTGAGATGTTTTGGCGCGCCGTCTGTGAGCGCCTCTATGCTCTTATAATATTCGTCGCGCTTGTGTAATTGATAGCGCAGTAGCTTGGTGCCATAAACCGGCTCGCCGGGTGCGATAGAATTCAGATCACCCATGAGCAGGTGAGGCCGACCGTGTCGCTTGCTCATCAGCGACAACGCAAGCTGTATCTCCTTACGCCGCTTACGCACGGCGCTCATGCCGTTATAGAAATCGGCGGTCTGGTGGAGCACAAAGACGGTGAGGTGCCGACCGTCGGTTTCTTCGACGGTTACTTCGAGCAGGTGATTACGTGTCAGCACTTCAGGATAGGTATGCACTTTGCTGTCAATAATCGGCAGGCGGCTCAACACAGCTACCTGCCAGTCACGATAATGGCTGGCACGTCCACTCATGGCGTGCTGCATGTTGAGGCGTTGGGCTAATGCTTCAACCACCAGAGGATCATTGGCCTCGACCAATCCAACGACATCGGGGTTAGCGGCGGCGATGATGCTTGCCAGTTTCGTTACCCGACGTGTGCCGCCGACCAGTATATTATAGGAGAGAACACGTGTCATGTCTCTATTGCCCTGCACTTTCCAATCTTCTGCTTTAGTATGGTCACAAATCTATGAATATCCGCAACGCGGAATGCGCCCATAATAAAGCGATCAGGACGGATAAGCAAGAAGACATCGTGCTGATGACGCAGTAAGCGACCGATGACATCTGAGCTATCGCGTACAACGATACAATCCGACCCGCTGATAGCTACGTTGCTGCTCGTGGCAGGTTGCACGCAGACACGTCGCAGGGGCAGATCATACCAGATGCTATGTGTCAGGGCGGTAAATGCGCCGGTCGGTTCGTTGCAATAGCGCAGGATAGCAAAGTCGTGGCCCAGCACATCATCCAGCAGCATCGCGCCCGTGTGCGCTTCAACAACGGGTTGCGGCAGCATGAGGCCGACCAGCGAACGCAGCGAGCGGATACGCGCGGGTATCAGTAGTCCGTCAGTGTAGCGCGGTTTGGGTTTGATGGCAGCCTCGCGCAAAAGTTGTCGTGTGGGCGGAAACGTACTCGCCAGGCGGAGAATAACATCGCGCAGGATAGCAGCAGGCCGCTTCGTTGTGCTAACAACGAAGCCGATGAGCGCCGAGAAACGCAGCATTTTTTGCAGATGGGGCAGACGTTCTTGCTCATAGCTGTTCAGAATGACAGGAGACATCTGTCCATGCAGCACCGCCGCCAGCTTCCAGCACAGGTTGTAGGCATCGCGCAAGCCGCTATTCATGCCCTGACCGGCGAAGGGCGGGATGAGGTGAGCTGCGTCACCGAGCAAGAAGATGCGTCCCTGCCTGAATGTTTGGGCAATGAGCGCGTAGAAGGTGTACATCGTGTAATGCGCGATGCGAGCAGTCGGTTCGTCCGTGTGTCCCAGTTGCTTCCGATGCTGTTGCATCAAGCGGCGAATCATCTCAATCTGCAAGAGGTTCTCTTCGCGCTCGTCTGGTAACAACATAAATTCCCAGCGTCGGCGTTGTGCGGGGGCCAGAATTGTCATCGCCGGTCGCTCAGGATTACAAAAGAAGATCACAGATGCTGTCGGATCATCGTCCTCGACTGTATCTACCACCAGCCAGCGTCTGCTGGACATGTACTGGCGCATGGGAATGGCCATCTGATGACGGATGCCGCTTTTGCTGCCATCACAGGCCAGCAGATATGTGCAACGCAGGTGGTGTGATGTACCGTCGGGTGTACCAACGGTGAGCATAACGCCATCGGCATCCTGTGTAACCCGTTCGGCGCAATGCTGGAAACGCACCTGAATATGCGGAAAGCGTTCCAGGCCGCGCAGCAGGATGGCCTCAAGCGTCGGCTGGTAGAATGTGGAGAGGAAGGGGTAGGCGTGATACCGTCCCTCTGCGCGCGGTGTGACATGGGCAATGGCGCTCTTGCCGGAGAGAAAATGTACTTGCAGGTTGAGCAGCGCATGTTCCTGGATGGCCTTGTGCAGCCCTAATGTTTGAAAGAGACGCAAGCTCTCCTCATCGAGAGCATCGGCCTTTGTCTGCTGGCTCAAGTCGGTATTGCGCTCAAGCAGGAGCGCGGGGATACCGGCTTGCCCCAGCAGGTTAGCGGCCACCAGTCCACTGGGCCCCGCGCCAACGATAATAACCGGAAAATATTCATGCATGTCTATGGTATTTCTGACTGTGTTACGGTGTGGATGTAGGCGTAGCGCCGCTCAGGTTAATGCTGGTGTCGTCGAATGATTGCACGTTAATGACCTGGCTGTTGCTGCTCAGGAAGGTGACGGTGACGGTATCACCAGGTTGCACCAGCGGTAGTTTGGGCGAGAGCGACAGATTGGCGGTGAAGATGACCTTCTGGCCCGCGATCTGGATATAGTAGACGGTGTTGGTGCCTTCCTGCACGGGCGCGATGCGTAGCACCTTGCCTGTCACTGTTTTTGTCGTACTACCTGGAGTCGTTCCACCCCCGCTCCCAAGTAGACCTTGCTGCGTGAGCCACTGCTGATAATCTTGTAACGCGGCGGGCAACGTATTCTCGAACTGGACATTGCTGCCGTTCAGGTCGCGTGCATCGACGATGCCAACGGCCTGAAAGATGTCGCCGCTATCGGTCTGCTGCACGAAGATGGCGACCCAGGTTGGCTGACCGTAAATTTCGTAGAGTTGTGTGCTATCGACCGCGTAGTTGCGGATATTGGCGCGTGTCGATTGAATGGTGTTCTCCACATTGCTGGAGATGCCAATGCCGTTAAGTGGGTAGAAATCGGCCTCGTTCTTATGCGTATCGAAGAGGAAGACGCCCGTGCTGGAATTGTCGTTCAGAGACGACGAGGTCATAGGAACGAGCCAGACCGGCTGATCGACATTGTTGTAGAGCAGTGTGGGCGCGCTGGCCGGTGTTTGCTGACCTGCGCCAGAGGGGTTAAACCAGGGGGCGGCGTGGTACAGACCCCACCAGGTCAGATATTGTGTGACGGTATCGGCAGGCATGACGCGGTCCACCCATGACGGTACGTTCTGCGGCTTGTAGACGGCAATCGCCCCCGTATGAGCATTGACGATTAGCACCTGGCTGAGTACCTGACCGGTGTAGCCGCGCGTGGGCTGCATCAGCGAGATCGTCCAGTAGGGATGGAAGCTATCATCGAGTTCCAGTGTGGGATCGACCAGGTTGCCATAGGTGAAGCCGGAGAGATAGACATGGCGCAGCAAATCCTGGTTGAGCAGCGCTCCCGGCAGCACAGCGATGGTATTGTCGCCGCCGGTATAAAGTTTTGGCTGGGCCTGTGGATTTTCGGCATCGACGACGACGAAGCCTGGCGTGGTGGGATTGGATAGATTCACAAAGATGTTGTTGTATTCCAATGGGGCCACATAGTAGAGGTGATGGTCAATAGATTGTAGCGTGTAGCTGGTGGGGTCAAGGCTATATGCTGAACCAAGATTTTGCCCATTGGAGCCGAGAATCTGCTGTCCTTTGTATGCTGCCACGTTCTGACTGACCAGCACGATATGATTGGGGTCAGTTGGTGGTAGTTGGGGAGAGGACATGATATGCACATTGGGAATGGCGGCCAGCGCCTTCGCATTGACATCGAACCAGGTCGTGAAAATGCCAATCAAGATTGTTGCCATGATGCCGACGACGCCAACGACAATCAGGCCGAAGATACCGGCAGCAACGGCTCCACGTGAATAGTTCTTCGGTATGCTGGTGGTAGTGCTTTTGGTCGCGGTGCCGCGATAGCGGCCCTGCGAGATTGCCGATGCCTCTTCTAAGACGCCCATCGCGGGTCGGAAGAAGGCGAAGAGGTTGCCGAGGCTACTGAGCAATAGCGGCCAGAGAATCCATTGCCAACCGCCGAAGGGGCCGGTGAGGGCAGGTTCTCCGAAATAGAGGATCAGAAGGCAGAACAGGTAATTAAAGATAAAGTACGCCGCGAACCAGGTAAAAAACTTTTTCGCCTGGAAGACTTCGCGCCGTCCAAAGGCCAGTCGCCCGATGCTAAGAATAGCCATGACGACTAGCGCTCCGATGAGCGCCAGCAGGAGAATAATCATAACAGGCTCCTCTTGCTAGAGAGATTTGTAAGATAGATGAAGACATTGTTCTGTTCATCATACAATAAATACGAACGCCCATAGCAGTTTGTTATCAAAATTGGTGCGGCAAGGTAAGAAGAGCGCCCGGCTCGCTATTTTTTGGCAAATTCAGGAATGTTCCATGCGAGTATGCTGTTATCACTGGTAGACAAATAGCGGCTTTACCCCTTTTTATCCGATACAGGCATCTTCTAGTGTGAAAAAAGAACAGAGAATTGCGTATAATGGTAGAGTTGTTTGCCTGGATAGCACAAAGAGGAGTTTTTGAGTAATGCAATTGTTTGGCAAAAAATCGGCTACTGCTCCTGTTGAGAAGCGTCCCGATGGACGTGATCGTTTACCCCCCGGACAATACCTGACCAGAAAATGGCCCGTGCTGAGCTACGAGCCAACACCACGTCACATGCCGCCTGACTGGAAATTGAAGATTACGGGTGCGGTCGAGCATCCCTTTGAGCTGAGCTGGGAAGAGTTTCTGGCCCTGCCGCGCACGACTTTGACGGCGGATTTCCACTGTGTCACCACCTGGAGCCGCTACGACAATACGTGGGAAGGCGTGCATATCCGCGAGATTTTGCAGCGCGCCAAGCCTCTACCAACGGCAAAATATGTCATGGCCCACTCCTGGACCGGCTATACCACAAATATGCCATTGTCTGCCCTGGATGACGATGATGTCATTATTGCCCTCAAGCACGACGGCGAGGAACTACCCCCCGAACATGGTGGCCCTGTGCGCCTGATCGTTCCTAAACTCTACGCCTACAAGAGCGCTAAATGGTTCGATGGCCTGGAGTTCCTGGAGCGCGACCACCCCGGCTTCTGGGAGAAGCGAGGCTATAGCAATTCTGCCGATCCCTGGCAGGAAGAGCGCTACTGGTAAGAATACGAGGACGCTATCTGCCTCGAAAATTCGTAGGGGCGTGATTCATCACGCCCAGGTTGCCAGTCGAGGCGTGCTCAGGGGGAGAGCGAGCAGGCCCAGGTTGCCAGTCGAGGCGTGCTCAGGGGGAGAGCGAGCAGGCCCAGGTTGCCAGTCGAGGCGTGCTCAGGGGGAGAGCGAGCAGGCCCAGGTTGCCAGTCGAGGCGTGCTCAGGGGG
>Ga0080006_1141255_pt1 | contig 35017 bp, 36 predicted proteins | sample RS3BMetagenome_FD_69209 | JGI IMG/M metagenome (GOLD analysis project Ga0080006, IMG submission 69209) | Ferric oxide microbial mat and aquatic microbial communities from Rainbow Spring, Yellowstone National Park, USA - RS3B (SPADES... ...
GGTGTGGTTGTTCTGTCTCATTCCCCGTTGAGATCGAGGCTCCGAAGAGATCGCGACAATGCAGCGCCGGTATGGTAGGGGCGGGGGGGGGGGGGGGGGGTGCACAACCCGCGCACCATCGCGATCGCATCGTCTTCGAACGATTTGGGATATATATGTACATTGCTATTCAATACGGAATCGACCGTTGCAACCTCCCGCGCGCAGACTCGAATCGCCACTGCCGATCCCGGGGGGCTAGAACCGAACACCGCCTCCTCCGGCTGGTCGTCGACGTCGGCGTGCACGACAGGGCGTTTAAAGCGTCACCTGAAGCTATGTTTTCGTCAGGGGAGCGCTTCTTCGGTTCCGTGCAACGGAAACTTCGATATAGTGATGCGAGTTCTTCGGAAACATCGGAGGCGCAACAGGGCGGCGAATCGCCGACACTATCGTGCATTCTTCGAGAGCACACAGCTGAGCTGCGAAAGGCGCAGACGAAACGCCTCGGAGTGCGCCAGCGAGCAGCTGCCCGGCCGGCACTGCGTGATACAACAAACACAGTGAAGACGGTTTCTGGTGAAGCGGGGGTTGCGGCGACGTCGGCAGCGTCCGAAACGGGACTGGGGGTCGAGGAAACCAAAAACCCGGTTGCGCCAGCGCCTTGGGTCCAAAAGCACTCGCCAGCTGCAAGAGCGCCGAGCCCCACGCGCGATACCCTTACAGCAGAACGGCAACGTGTAGGTTCTCAGGGAAACAGTGCTCGTGGAGTGCCAGCGCGCACTTCGGCTGACACAGCTGTAGCACGGAAGCCAGCGCGCTGCCGAAACGAGTTGCGTGTTCAACCAGAGAACGAGTCCTCTGCTCCTGTCGCTGGTGCTGCACAAAACCAGAACGCCCAGCTGGTACTCGAGCTTGCCAAGCGAGATGCTTTGATCGCGTCGTTGCAACGAAGGTGTGCGCAACTTGAAATGGACCTCGCCGACGATCGGCAAATGGAGCAACTGCTCGATGGCTATCGCGAAAAGCTGGATACAGCTGCTGAAGAGAATCGCACTCTAGAGGAGGCCCTCAGAAGAGAACGTCAAAATCAGCAAGCACTCCAGGAAAAACTTGCATCCTATAAAGAGCGGCTCGCAGCATGGCCAGAAAAGCTCCGAGCCGAAACGCGGGCCCTCGAGGCAACCCACGAATATCAGTCAAAGGAAGCGCGATTGCGCATACAGCGACTCGAAGCGGAGAAGCACCAACTGCAGGATGAGTTGCAACAAAGCTGGGACACCGTCGCGAGTTTGCGAGCCGAGCTTGCGAGCGTGCGGGAAGAGAACGCGGAGGCCGTGCGCGAGGAGACCCAGCGCATGCGCCGCGACTACGAGCAGAAGCTTCTACAAGCGCTCAAGGAGCTCGAAGAGCAGTTCGATGCATATCGACAGGAAGCAACCGAGGCGCTCGGTCGGTGGCAGCGTCGATGTATCGAGATGGAACGGGAGCATTGTGAAATGTCGGAGCTTCTTCGCCACTATCGACAGAAAAGTGAAGCGTTGACTCGCTCCCGGGACGCGCTCGAGCGGCAATTGCAGGACCAGATAACATTCGCCGCAACCACTATAGGGAGCAAAGAGGCTGTCATCGGACAACTCGATTCTGAAATAGAGGCTCTGCAGAACCGGATTGGCGAACTACAGGCTCAGATCGATGACCTGGAACTTGGAGATACTCCAGCTGGGAGCGACGAGCTCGCTATCCGTGCCGCATCGGCGCCACGTCGTACGACCTTGACCCGGTAGGTGCCTGCACGTTACCGTTGCAGCACGCGACGCGCTCTCTCTGGACGCTTCTTCTCAGCGCCGTCATTGCATGCTCAGCGCAGCCGCCCCGGGGTCGATGAATCTCAGGCACATGTGCATCTCGTTCCGACTTTCGGCTATGGATGGCACCCGGAGAGCCGGCGTACACCATGGTAAACGCGCTGCTAGCCGGTTTCTTCTCGCGCACGAGCGCCAGCCAAGAATTGCCATGCTATCGGAGAACTGCGTAACATCCGAAAACTTTCGATGTAAAGAACAGACCTTGCTCCGAACTCGGACGCAAGTCGCTGCCTTGCTCGCGTGGTCCGACAATCATAATCTGTCGAATATGCGAGTCTCGCCCGTTCTGATGGTTTCCATATATGACGATCTGAAGATGAAAAACCTCCAACGCGGACTCTAGTGGAGGCTTTCGCATCATCGTGCGACTCAGTCCACTGGTGTTCATCGAGTTCTCTGTTCGCGAATGAGGAAGGGTGCTGTCCCCGCGGTCTAGGTCAACAGATGTATGCATGGGCTCGTCAGGTGGAGGCATTTCGAAACTGTCCTCCGTACGGAGTCTAGGTTCGACGCGCGCGTCCACCGCGGTCACCAGCTGCATCGCTGGGCTCGCTGCTGGCGATGTCGACACAACCAGTCCGGATTCATCGAATTCCAGGACAGCGGCCGGCGGTGGCAGTGGAATCGTGATCCATCCGCGTGGCTCATGAAGCTGGCAAAAAACGGTTTCGCGAAGGTCGTGGAAATCGGTGCCTGTCCAGACGCCGATTCGATTCGGTGTATAGCTCTCGTCCAATTGATAGTTCAGAAACATCCGTATTTGCGAGACTTTGGTTTTCTGACGAAATTGAATTGAGATCTTATGCGGCTGCGCACCATCGGTCTGGAAAAAGGTCTGCACATTGCCGTCACGCATCAGCTCGATGCCGTTCCCTTGTTTCGCAGATGAAACAGACCAAACCGCCTCGTCGCCAAGCTCTCGCAGCGCCTCAAGCTGCGTCTCGCTCTTATCGCTCTCGTTTGTAAGGCGCCGCAGTAGTTGGGGGATGCGGCGATCCCACAGCAGGTCCGGGTATCGCTGCTGGAGTACGCGCGGAAGGCCGAGTCGACCGGGGCGGGTCGGTGGCGAGGCTATCGATGTTTCGCGCCGTCGTTCTGTGTGCGGCGGCATGGAGCATCCGCTGGGACTCGAATCGGGTGTAGACACCAGCGATGCAGGCAGCGTTCCGTGAACAGGCCTCGAGCGGCTGCCAGCAAGCCGATCGATGCCTCCGCTCGCTGGCGTCGTCTCTGGTGCCGGGAATAGCAGTCTTCGCCGGCCACGTGGCGGAGGTTCCTCAGCACGGGTTCCCTCAAAGAACTCGCGAGAGGGCCTCAGGCGTTCCATAAACGTTTCTAAGTAGCTATGGAGGGAAGTTTCGCTACCGAAGTGTGCCCTGGTCGTGCTGGTATTGGCTCCGATGAGCGTCTCTGCCGCGGGGTGTGTGTGAGCGGGATCGACTCGCACACAGCGTCGTTGCCGCCAGATCGTCGGGGCGCGATCGCGCCCCGACGTCCGCAACGCACGGCGCGATGGGGTTGCTTCGTCGGGCGTCACGATGCTCGCGGCAACCTCTGGCGTCGTGCTTTCGCGGGTGCTTGTGCTCCATGCTGAGCTGCTCTGTGTTGATGGATGAGCCAGGAGGTCGAGCGGCGATACCCAGCAATGCGAGCGCGCGCGCTGGTAGCAGCTTGGGGTCGGCGTTGAGCTCTGATGCGCAGGGCGCTGCAGGGCTTCACTGCGGCAGCGTGCGTGCTTCTGCGATTGCTTGGACACACTGGGGTGATCAGTGCGTGTTTTGGGCTTGTGTGCTAGAACCAGATATTACCACGACGTTGGATTCTGAGATTCGGACTATATGGCATAGGAGCGCTCGTGTGGGTTTTGTATCGGATGGGATTTGACGTCACGGGAATTTTACGGATGTCTCGTGGTCAACGGGTGCGCGAATAGACAAGTCTATGGTGCTGGAAGCGGGCATGGCGTGAAGATATTCAAAAAATGGACGGAACTGGAAAAAGATTTGATTTGGAATCGAACCCACGGCCATTGGATTAAAAGTCCAATGCTCTACCGCTGAGCTACGTTGGCTGCGCACGGCGCGTCGAATGCTCAATTCGCGGTGCGTTCGCCAACGGTGGGGAATTCGCAGCAATGTACATAGTTCAAAATTGATATATATAGATATGGTTTGAAGCGTGCAGAGATTCGCCGTAACGTTTTGACGCTGGTGCGTGCACGGCACTCGCATCAGATTCCAGTGGAACATTGAACTGCTCGTTCTGTTCCTGAATCTCTTTTTTTTGTATATTTAGTCTTTATTTTCAATGCGCAGCAATAAAGGCTTACGGATTCACGGGTAATTTTTGGGTGCTCGGTTTTCGTTTTTGCGTAGCTCATTCGAATCTCACGTCGATGGCCCGCGTTGCGTCACTGGAATCCAGCGCATTCGCGACGCCCTCAAGCGGCGGTTCCGCGCCTAACACATATCATCACCATCATCATCCAGTTCCTATGGGTAAGCTTGGACGCTTCTGATTTGCTTATGTGTAGCATGCGCACATCATGTATGCTGCATGTTTTCCATCATTCTGTTTCATGGCGACTCGTAGGTGCAGTAACTCGCATCGCTAATTTGATGGGATATTAACGCGACGTCGTTTCTTGATGACTTGTTCACAAGCTCAAGTCGGAGGTCCACTAAAGTCGTCGCATAAAATAAACGTTTTTCAAAGAAACAAAGTCTCCGCTCTCTACCGCCATCGGCCAAACGTTATTCGTGAGCACCTTGATGCCCTTTGAGTTATGCTCTGAGAGACTTGTATCCCTTCCATTCGGACGAAAGAGGCTCTTGCATTGGGAACTGAGTCATCGCAGCGATCGCTTCTCGTGGGGAATGCGTCATCGCTTTGCAGGACGGGGCACGAGACGGATCGAAATTGCTCGGACGCTGCTCCATTTTAGATTTCGCTTCAAGTACTTGCTCCATCATAGGCAATATCGCTTTTCAGAAATCCTCCATGGAATGGGACAGCGTTCGTTTGGACGCGCAACGCAAAGCGTACTCGTCAATGGGATCGCCGAGAACAAGCCCGCGACCAAAGGGTACGGCACCGATCGTGGAAACGGAGGAACAGCACCGCGGCCAGCCTCGTGTACCCGTCAACAGCACGCATCGGTCGAGGAAGCAAGTCTTCACGTGCATCAGAGCGGCGCTCGGATGACGAGAAGAAAGGATTGTAGCCGACGTCTGAGAACATCTGATCGCAGCCAAGTGGCACCGATGCGAGCGGCGCATGACGGCTGTATTCAAAGAATATGAAACTGGCGAGCGGAGTGCAGATTGAAACCACAGTCTGTGCATGAAATGCTTGAACAGTTGTCGAAAGCAGCAATACCTGGAGTGGAACGCTGATATCAGCATCATTCGGCTGCAGGCAACGAAGTTGAAGGGCATGGGGAGTCCCGCGTATTTAAAGTCTGAAACCTGGACGACGAAAAGGTACAAGTGGCACGAAAATCTCGCAAAAGAAATCCATGGAGGAACAGTGGGGCATTTCGCGTTTGTTCGCTTTTTGATCGTACGTAAGTGTGGAAACCCAACCGCCTTGCCGACAACTACGTAGTCGCGATACGCCGTCAACTGTAAACGGGCCAACGGTATTGAAACGGAGTCTGCTGATAACGAGTACCGCAGCCGTCCTCAACACGCTCAGACGCTCCCAGGACTGACCCGAGAGGCGCCCCAGCGATGCCGCGCTCAGGGTTTGTAGTGCCGAACATCGCACGGGCGCCGAACAAGCCTTTACCAGTTTAGACGATTTTCGCCACTGTATGTCCATTCGATGAATTTTCACAACATCTCTGACCTGATATAAGCCTCCAAATAAAACAACTCGACACTAGTGGCGACAACGGATGGCGCCAACTAACCATATCCTCTATATGGACTGGAGCTCAGCAAAGTTATCGCTCCGAAATACACCTCTCCAATAGCTAAGATAAAGCAGTTCTACCTAGCCTATAGCATTCCCCAACGAGTACGTGTCCTACTGGTGTCCGAAGAGCTCCCAAATACCTGGCTTCGTACTAGATGCTCTCGCTTCTGCTTCGGATTCGCAGACTCGCCGATCGTTGCCGAGCCTGTGGGGCCTCCGGTCGATGCCATCGAAAAGAAATTTCGATTCGCTTCCTCGATAGCGTATTGCCACTTTTCGAGAAACGCTTTGCATGGCGCTCGCTGGACAGGGAGACCCTCGCTGGATTGTGCAAGATCTTGGGAAGCAGGGTAAAAATGTCGGCAACTGGCACTGGACTGAGCGAGATATCAGTGTTTGGGCGATGGAGCGACTGCGTTCTCTGCTTCAGGAGGATCCGATCGGTGAACTGCGACTCGCAGACGACACTGTTCAGGTGCAAGTCACGGGCTCTCCAAGCGTGCACGGGGACTGTGCCCTTTACAACCGCAAGGGCAAACTGCGAAGCGTGTATGACTTGAAAGTTCAGGCGGACTGGGAGGCACGATCTCTGGCGACGAACGCAGTTTGCGGGAAAGGCACGATCGAGGCGGAGCTCTTCGACACCGACCCTGACGTCACGATAACCCCAACAGGTACGTGGGAACACAGCGCTCAACTGGTTTCATTTTTAACGCTCGACGGGAAGTCTTGGTTGCACCGGGTTCTCGAGCGCTTCCAGGCTGAGGCGCTGCAACTAGGGACCGGAGACACCGGGTCGACAGTTGCTGGCCAGTCGCAGGCAGCTGAGGCGGTGAAAAATGCAAACAAAGACCACGCAGGGAATACCGCTGCGACGTCGGGTGTGCAGCAGCCGGAGCAAAGCACGCAATCCACGTGGACAAGCCTTCACATGGAGGAACGCTTTAGGGCACCGCCCAGCGTGGTCTTTCGAGCACTCACCGCTGTGGAGGAGCTGCAGCGAATCACGCAAGCGCCTGCAACCAGCGATACGACAAGCTCAAACGGAACATTCTCTCTTTACGCCGGTCAGGTTCATGGTAGCTATACGAAATTGCAGGAGCCAGAGCTTATCGAGCAACGATGGCGTATGGCCGACTGGGTGCCTCGCGATCACTACTCTCGGGTGCAAATGCGTCTCAAAGCCGTCTCCGACGATGAGACGCTCCTTGTCTTGCAACAAGATCAGATACCCGAGGAATATCTCGAACGGACCCAAGTTGGCTGGAGAGAACGTATCTTTGCGCAGCTGCGCCTGATGTACAATCTCGGTAGTGCCTATGTGTAGCGCTGGGCGTCGGTTACGGCCTCGTATGAGCGTCCGCATCGTTGATTCCACCGAGTGACTGCAACAGAAGGTTTCGCTGAGGCACTGTGCTACTTGGTGCTCCACGAAATCAGTTTGCTGGGCGCATAGACTGGGAATGCCGCGCTCATTCGGGAAACATATCCTGACTTGTCTTCACGGTGCGGCGGAGAGCCTTTTGCACAGAGTCCTCGTAACCGGTCTTGAGTTTTTGGAGCGAGCGCCTCTAGAGACGATGTCTAACGCCGAGGGCGCGCATCCCCGGGCACCGTTTCATGGCAAAGTGCTTCATCTCATATGAAGTGCAGCGCTTTGAGCATTGATGTCCAAGAGGATACGCGTTCAGCGATTGGAGCGCGACACAGATCGAAGCCGCTTCCCCGCTGAGCCGCGTCGAGGAGCCAGCACAAGCGCAAACCAGTACGCACCTATAGAAACGCGGACATTTAGGACAAAGCAGTGTTCTTGATGGGTCTTTTCTCACTCCAAGGAGAAGGCGTCGCTTGCAAACTACCGATCATCGCTTGCGTTTCTCTGCTAGAGCAGTTATACCGTTGCAGCCTCATGGAAAAGGGCCTTGCTTTATACTAGTCACGTTCAGAAAAACGAAACAAGATCCACGCAGTAATCGCAGGATTCAATCCGATGGTACGGAACATATTGGCCTTTGCGTTTCTCGAGCCATAAAGACGCTTGGTGCTCAGCGGAGATTCCATTTTCATGACCGCAAACGCTCATGAAATATGCACACCTGTGCGACTTCCGCACGTTCCACACGCGTCGAGACCTGGCCACCAGGTCTCTCTCCAGCGCAGCATCAACTGTCTCCGGTCTGACAGGGCACGACTGCTCCACGGCGATATGTTCGCGAGCAGGACTGCCTGCTCACCGGTTGTTCGCTGCCTCCGACTCGTTTCATCGAAAAGAATACTGTACCGAAAACGACAGAGCCAAACGCTCAGTTGCTTGGAAACGCTGGCCTCATAGCGTTGTTGACCGATATGCCTCGGGGTATCCGCTCTGTGCAAATATTATGACCGTGCTCCTGGAAACAAACTTCATGGAGGTTCAAGAAGTGCGTCTTACGCTTTCAGAACACACACAGGCGTCCGATGCGTGCTCCTTGTCTGAGACGTTCGCCGAAGTCGCGGCTTAATTGGCGTGCACTGCGCGTCAGCACCAGGTTCGGGTATGGACCTTATCCTAACCGCAGAATGCCCCAGACCTGAAACCGTTTCGAGGCTTGCGTACTAAAAATCGACTCGACAAGCGATGTAGGCTTCCTAAATGCCTTCGAATTTGCGTGAGATTGCTTCTTTCTTTTGCTGGATCTCGAAAGTTAGCCGATTCATGGCACCAGGAGGCCAGACAAGAACCAGCACCCTTCTCACGTCAGGTGGCCTCGTCGTTCCGCGAGTCGGCCTCACTGCAACCCTCAAAGCCTACTAGAACTCCTGGACACGAACCAGGACCCCTTCCTACACACGCTTGCCGAGTCGTTCTCGTTACGTCCCGCTGCAACACCCTAGTCACCAGGAGCATCGCTTGACGCGAACGAAACAACACCGAAGAAGCGGTGCGCAGCACATCGGTAGAGCGCCATTCGGAAACGTAGGTTTAGGGGCCAGAGTTGCTTCGCGCTTCAGACCTGCAAGTCGAGGGCCGGTGGACCTATACACCCCGCGCACAAAGAGTTTCGTATTGGGGTTACACAAAGGCACCGCGACTCACGTCGAGCTAGGCGTGTGTGTCCATGCTGCTCGTCAGCGTTTAACGGAGAGGTACGGCGAAGTTCCTGCTCACTGCCCGGTGCGCTGGCGTCCGTTGCTCGACGATAGGCGGCAGCATAGCTCAGGAGCTCAGTATGAAGCTGAGAGACGCCCCAGAGCGAGGCGAGGCTATGAAGACAGAGGATGCGCGTTGGCAAACGACTTTTCTCGAGCTCGAAAACGCAGTACGTTACGTAAGTGGCTCGGAGCCTACTCCAGCTCCGTGCATCAGTACCGGCGTTTACGCTGACGTAGAGCTGTGGCTCGATCGAGAGCTTTTCGAGTCTCTCGCTGAGGGGAGAAACGCACCGCAGACACAACCGAGTGCAGCTGCACTGTCGGGGAACAGTACGCCTTGCCGGCAAACGCAACTGCGCTCCGTGCGACCGTATCCACTCTTGGATGCGTTCGTATCCGCAGGTATTAACCATGAACCCGATGGTACATTGATGCATGGATCCACGTCGCGTCATGCTGGTGACCAGCACGTGCAGTCACGGAACGTCGCCGAGGGGCAGTTGCGACCTGCGATGCCCGAGCCGTCGCACCCTGTTCACAAGCGTCGTCGCACCGCAGTGGTCTTCCAGAGTCGCCACGAGATCTCTCAATACCTAGAAGCTGCCCTAGATGAACTAGAACGGGAAGCGGAGGATGGCGTCACAGCGGATGCCGATGCCACGGGAGGCAACGCCTCCAGCGATGTCGCAGCAGATGCATCCCATCTGGAGTCACCTAGAAAAGTTGGACGGGGAGCAGTTGCCGGAACGCGCGAGCACAAAACCTTGTCAAGTACGCGAACTCGACCCGAATCCATCGAGCAAGCGCTGCTTCGCATTTACGCAGAATTGAGACAACGAGTTCTCGCTCAAAAATACGAAACAATCGAGGCGTTTATCGCCGATTTTTCGCTGCTGCTCAGTGATATTGCACGCAGCAGCAAACCAGAGCATACCACATCACGAGTAGCGACACGTCGCAGAACAGACCTCATCCGTCAAAGGGTGGACAGCTTGCTTCAACCAGCGGAAATGAGCCGCATCATGGCGACCAGCTCCAGCGATCGACCTGCTTCTTCGGAGGAGCCGGCCATCCTGCCAGCACAACCCGATAAGATCAGCCAAGGACCTCTGCTTCCGTACTGGTACTGGTTACGTGAGCAACTCTCGCTTGACTTTGCATCCCGAGATGCACTCGGGCCGTGGAGTCTGGCGCTTGATGCAGTGGCGGCGGATCCAGAACATGTCATCCATCCCGAGTGCACCGCGAGCGCACAGGTGCCGGACCTGCGCGGCGCTGTGCGTCCACCGCTGGCTTCTGTGGAAGGCTATACCGGCTCACTGGCAGTGCAGACTGCAACGAAGGATGTGATCACTATACCCAAAAAGTACGGACATTGGTTGCATCGAATCTACCGCCTGCGGGAACAGAAAGAAGACCTGCAGCAACGCATGAATCGTTTCTACCAACTTGAAGCTATGCTCCACGTAGCCGAACGCGACAAAGCTATTAGTGAACAACCAAATGCTCGATGCGCAGAGTCTGTGCGTTCTACACTGGAATCATCACACGTAAGCGAAAAGAATGCCGTGCGCTCGCAGCAGCTTGAGGCGTCCCAGGGAGCAGCGAACCCCGGAAACGCATCCCAGGAGAAACCCGCTCTGCAATTACATGCGCTGCGAGCTGCTGACTCAGAGGCGCGCCCCCAAACCAAGGCCATGAGCACTTCACCGAACGCCTCTGTAAGGCTGCCACGACTCGCTGCTGCATGGTCCATGCCGCTTTTCATTGAGACAGATCGTGAGCCCGACGAGCCAATGCGCTCCACTGCTGGTCTCCTCGGCGTTCCCGCTGCATCAGTGACCGAGTCAGTGCCGACTGAAGCGGCTCCGCGACTAGATCAGCGTCCCCGCGGTTTGGTACAAGTCAGTCTGCCGCTTCCGCTGCAGGGCTTGCAGCGCGCAGTTGCGGCGGTCCTGGTGCTGAGCGGATTCACAGGTGCACATCGCTCCGCGCTCGAGTCGCTTACAGATGTTGTTGCGGAATTGATTGAAGGTCTTGGTCGACAGTTTAGCTGGATTCGCTACCAGATGAAGCGTCCGCCAGCTGATCAGCAGTCGTCGTCAGCGGCATCGGCGGAAAGTGGCGCAAAAGCGGCCAGAGTACGCGAGCGAGTCGACAAGGTGTCACGCGCGTGGTGGCAAGCACCGCGGGACTACCTCCACCAAAGTCGTTGTGCGTTGCCGGGAGCAGCGGTTGCTGACCCACTCCACTATTTCGTGTCGATCATTAGCCAGAGTGGTATCCAAGACGGCTTCCACGGCCTCATGCGATACAGTCAGCTGGAATTGCCCGCGCTGGAGCGAGGACTCGCCCAGGCCGAAGCGCTACTCAGCACAAAGATTGCGGAAACTGAGCGCGCGCTGGAGCATCTTGCCCAGCGTATACCAGCGTTCGATGCCCCTGCGGGGCATCTCGAAGTAGAGAAAAAGACATTCCTGCCGCCTGCACTGCAAGACGGGAACGCGACGATACGCTCTGATGAGGAGCTCGATCCCGAATCGAATCCCCTGTTTCGGTATTTTGGAATTATCAACGAGTCTGTGACGCTTGATGTGTTGCAACTTGAATACCAGCGCACTGACGCGGTTGCAGTGCCGTATCCCCTTGCGCAGCGCGTTGTGACGGAGCTCGAAAAGACCCCTGTGCAGCCGGTTTCCGCTGGACACCCAGCTCGGCGCATCACCGTCGTAAGGGCAGCCAGTCGGCGACAGCTTCGTCCACATGAAGCCGTCTCGTGACGCGCACCGGGCAGCGCTACGCCACAGTGCAGCTGCGAAGATACCTTGCTTCGCTGGGGCGGCAGCACCAGCAAAGCGTCAGAGCTCGATCACGACGATCTGCGCGTCAACAAGCTTAGCGTCGCACGTTCGTCTAGACTTTGGAAACGAATCCGGATCATACGCATATGCTGGACGCTGTTCACGCTAGAACTAGGCTCAGAATACCGCTCTTGGGCATTGAACTGATCAAGTTAGCGGTTTAGTGTGCACCTCTAGTACCGCTACGCGCTCTACATAGCAAACAGCGATCACGGTAGACACCGCTCGCTACACGTCGGATCCCGTGCAACGCATGAGTTGTGCTGCCACTCAACGACGGCCTTTGGGCACCAGCGCAACACCCGTACTGGTAATCGACGATCCATTAGTGCCCAGGCATCTCGTCAAATGGAATAAAGTGGCGAACCGTGTCGCTCGGCTCCACAGCGTTGCACAGCAGGCGGTTCCGCTGACCCACCCCGTGGACGCAGTCCAGCTGCCAACCTCGCGAAGCTGCTTCACGAAAGAAGTCCTCGGTCAGCTCCAGTCTGCTGAAGAGAAGCGCATCTCGCTCGGTGGCCTGCGGCTGCCTCACCAGGAAGATCGCGGCAATGAGCGCGCGTAGGGCTTCACGCGCACCGGCTCCGGTTTTCATCACAAAACCGACTTGTTCCTTGGACTGCGCGGGATGCTGGCGTCGACAACGCCCAACGACAAATGCTTCCGTCTCAAAAACACGCAGGAGCGTTGCTACATCTGATGCAGACTCGCTGAACCAGTGCATGCGCACATCTGGAACGACCTGAGGTACCGTCGACCAGTGACTTTGCCAGTGCAGGAAGCGCTCTCGCTGGGCAACCTCCTCCGGACTAAGGACAAGTAACGTCTTCATGGTGCCGTTTTCACGGACATTCGACACGTATTCTTGCTTGCGTATGGGCCTGATGGCTTCGCTCGCTGTCGCTGCGGCGGCTAGACGACTTGCGACGTACGCGTCGACGAGCAGCACTGCACGCTGCAAGTTCAGCAGGGGTAAGACGAGTACCCGCATCGACTGGATCCGACTGTACATCTGTCCGGCAACGACAATTCCGAAGATTGCCCATGTCCAGAAGAGATTATTCTCTGCGAAACCGCGATAAAGAGAGAGTCCGATGGACATACCCAGGAGTTCCGCGGCAATCGACTGGGCATCGCCCTTCGCGGTGACATCACCGATATTCGACCGCGTCGCAACGGTCCGGTAGATGGTGCTCCGTGTGGAATTGAAAACGACATGTGCCATACCCTTGAGCGCATAGGCACCCGAAGCCAGACCGATAAACGAATCCGGGAAGCTCCGTGATACCAGTTCGAGGCCGGTTCCGAGATGCCAGAGCACATCCGCCAGGACGCGCAACCGTTTGAGGTCTCCATCAAAGCGATGGGCATATCGAGAGCCAAATGCAAGTCGAACAAGATGCCCAACACCGTCTTTGAGGATCCACGAGGTTACCGCAGAGGCACTCGCAGCAGTCGGTAGGTGTTCCAGTGCTGGGTCTCGGGTCAGCGCTGTGCTCGCTGCACGAGACGGGTCAGCGACCACCCCTGCCGATACCAGCAACGCGGTGGTGCCCAGCACGCTATTACAGGCCGTGAGCGTATTATGCAGAAAGTGCCAAAACGCATACGGTGCATAGCTAGCGGTAACGGAGTGCGGATAGTTCGTAGGCAAAAACACCGATGCAAGCAGTCGTTGAAGCGGCTCCGTGCTGAACTGGAGGCCGTGCCTCACTTGCGGGCCAGAAATCTGGCGTTGAACGCTCAGCTTTCCTTCGTAATCACAATAAGTTTCAATGCGTCGACGACTAGTACCGCTCCACTGTTGCACAAGCACCCGTTTTTCCGGCAGTGCGTCAGTGTTTTCGGTTCGTTCTGACAGACCCGACGCTGCTGTTGACTCGGGCTCTGAACCTCGCGCTTGCAGCACAAGTGTTCGAGTGCGACTGCATGCTGGTTGCGAGCGACTCGCAGTGGGGCGTCGGCACCTCCGCGCCGTGCCCAAGTGACTACCTCTCTGCGTGAACGCCTGCCACGGGGTAAGCCAAGGCAAACGCGTCCCGAAAGCGAACGTGCACCAGCGTGTTCCTCTATGAGGAACTCGTGAAGCATTCCAAGCCACCTGGTTTCCGGTTTTGCTTCTTTTCATTTCGTAACCTCGAACAAGTCATCTGGAACAGTCACGTGTGCAGGCACTGCATGCTGGGGCACAAACGTTTTCACCCGCGAACCCAGTACGAGAACGTACGAAATGGCTTCGCGACGATTTGTTTCTCATTGACAAAACGTTTACGTTTGCCAGCGTTCTTCGATATTGCGCTTTTTTCTGTTCTTTTTTTCCTTATTTTTGTGTTTTTGTAGTGCGCGGTGACGCGTCGAATGCAGCAACTCGTTTGCTGCTGCGCACAAGACGACAAAATGTACAACACTGGTCGATCAGGTCGTTTGCTAGGAGCATTTGAGGTTTTTGTCTTCGTGCTGTTCGTAGAACGATAGGCGGTGCCACCGGGCTCACGCAAGTCACAGCAAAGGATGCCAGGGGGATTCGTACGTTGCTGTGGATCGAAGTAGAACAAAACAGACCACCAAGGTTGCTCGGGTAACCTCTCAATACTCTGGGAGGTTTGCATCCTGACTCAGTTGCTTGTGCTGCTCGCTACACGTATACGGTTGGTGCTCGAGTCGAGCAGGTAACCTCGAGGACTGTAGCAGCGTTCATGTGTGGACCACAGCTGCGATATTCCACAGATACGGACGCAAGCATGCACGTATTGCAAGGATTTGGCTGGGAGATCTACTTCGAGGATTCTCCAAAGAGAAAGCCTTGTGAACTGTTTGGAGTGCGCGTTTCGGTCACGAACGACATCCTGCCAGCGAACTTGCCCAGCATAACGGAACGCTCGCTCCGAGGCACTCCCAGCTGACGACGGAGCGGGGTGCTGTGAGAATCGAGTGCATCGTGCAAGTGCATATTGCTCGCTGGTCCACAGTCAACGCTCAGGGCAATATGAGACATATGAACGAAGCCGGCTTCTACATCCACGTCTGTGGACCGCTTTGGAGTCCTGGGTCCGAATCCAGACCCTTGAACGGCTGTAGTATTCGGTGGGAGATTCTCGCTTCTTGCTGTTCGTCCTTTTCATCATTTCCTGGTCAAGACAACCGCTCTTGTTGGTGCTGTTGAAGAGACGGTACTACGCTTCGTGAGGATGGTTGCAGCAAGCACTCCATCGTTTGCCTGTAACTGCGTTTTCGGCATAGCGACGATGGCCCCTAAAACAATGCTGTCTTAACAGCGCTTGTTGTTGAATGGTGTATGCACGCTTGCAAAGCGTCAAAGCAGGACCACGCGCTTCCTTCTCAAGCAGCATCCTCGCGAAAGACATCCAGTGCTCAGCGCGCAGTGTTGCCACCTGCGTCGGCCGTGAGACACATGAGCCGCCAGCTCGCGGAAACGCATAGCATAACTCGGACGCGTTCCTTGTTCGGCCTCGCAACCAGTACTCTGGTACGACATCGTTTTTCGTGCACTGTAATGTTGCCCCCGGATCCACCAGCGAAACCTCAAGGAATATCTACCTGTTTACACGAACAATGTACAGAGCCGGAGAGAGGCGAGCCCAGCACCTCGCTACGCCCCCAGTACCGCGACAGCCTCGCCCGCAGTCAGATGCTGCACGCTCCACCGGACACAATGACGAATCACTGTATATGTTTCAGCACCAGAAACCGAAGCGATAGCTGAGCTCGCCAAATCGATGCACAAATGTGCCCTGCACGTAAGAGGCTCGGCAACCTCGATGAAAAACACGGCCTTGGAGCACCAGATGATACCGCGTTCGCCGAGCGAAGCGCTCTGCCAGGCGCTGTGTTCGATGTCGCCTCTAAAAATTTGCCTCATCTTCCAGGATCGACACGAGCTCTTCCACATTCGCAACGGCTTGAATATGACAACGATCCCCGTAATATTGCTCAATCTCCTGTAATAACTGACGGCTCCAGTGATCGTAGATAAAGTTGATGGCGATCCCTTTGCGTCCAAAACGCCCGGTCCGCCCTACGCGATGCAGGTAGGTTTCGGGATCAGCGTGCCCTGTTCGATCCCGCGGCAGGTCGTAATTCATCACCACCGTCGTTGCGAGCACGTCGACGCCACGCGACAACACGGAAGTGCTGATCAGGATACGGTCGGTGCCGGCACGGAAGGAGTCGATGACGCGGTCGCGCTCCTCGGGGGTCATGTCGCCGCCGTGCAGCAGCGCTACCGAGTGGCCGTCGGCGCGCATGCGGCGTGCCAACTCGGATGCATCACGCCTTCGCTCCACGAAAATAATGGATTGACCAATTCTTAGCGATCCGTAAATATCGCTGAGTACCTGGAAACGGCCTTCGGATGAACCACAATCGATATAGAACTGTTTCACGTTATCCAGACTGAGTTGCTCTCTCTTGACAGTGATTTGATTCGCATTTGGCACCACTTTGAGGGCAAAGTCGCGCACATGATCCGGATAGGTTGCGGAAAACAAAAGCGTTTGCACGTCCGGTGAAAGCAGTTTCTTGATGCGCAGCGTTTGGTCACCCATACCCTGCGTGTCAATCATTTCATCTGCTTCGTCCAGCACGAGAATACGAATCGTCTTGCCGGAGAATACGCGGTGCCGCAAGAGATCCATGACCCGGCCCGGAGTGCCGACGATGATGTGATCACGAATGCTCGTGACGCGGGGCTGGCTGCGCTCTTCCTCTCCCTGCTTGACAGCCAGGTAGACACGGCAGCCTGTGTACTTGCCCAGGTTCATGATAACGTCTCGAATCTGCCGGGCGAGTTCACGCGTCGGCACTAAACAAAGCGCCTGGGGGACGTCTTTCGTCGTGTCTACTCGAGAAAGCATTCCGAGGACAAAGCAAGCCGTCTTACCCGAGCCATTGTGTGCTTGTGCGATGAGGTTGCGTGGAGGCGCTGCTAGGATCATCGGCAATGAAACTGCTTGAACTTTGCTCGGTTTGCTAAACTTCATGGAATAGACCCCCTGAAGGAGTTCAACAGGGAGACCAAGCTCTTCGAACGTGGCCGCCGACGTGTACAACGCACGGTCGTCGGAGAGCGTGACCTCGACCTGATCGGCGCCCTCGACCTCGTTGAGTCCGCGTAGAGGCAGAGGCTCATCTACGTCGTCCTCCTCGTTGCCGTTGTCATCTTCATTATTGTTGCCTGCACCGTTAGCGCTGCTGGTCTTGCGTGCGTCTTCGGAAGCCGCAGTTGTCGGCGCACTGGTTTTGCGTGCCGCGGAAGCGCCCGTGCTCTCGTGACCTCGACCAAGCCTCGGGAGCCGCTCCAGCTGCGAAATAACTTGGTCTTCCTGCTTAGATGCTTCCTCGTTGGACTCTGCTTGAGAGGAAGGAGACGACGTTTCCGCAGCTGCTGCTGGTACTGCTGCCTCCGCGCTGCTCCCTGGCGGAGACTCCGTGCGCTTCACAGCTGTGGCCGAGGCCGCGGCCGGTGCCGCTCCGATCCGAGTTGTCACATCTGAAGAGCTCATCTGTACAACTCTATCTGCCATGACAACGAGACTATCCAGACAGTTACGCTTTCTTTCCACCGCCTGGAGAGTGCTCGAAAACAGGGCGACGAGGTAGTGGGGGCAGCGAATGCGAGCGCCGCCACAGGCGCCACCAACATTGGATACTATTGGCAAGCTTTGTCCATAATCATGGCATGCGATTCGATTCTGGTCCACCGCCCCTGCATGCCATCGAACGCTTTTTCGCAGAACAGAGCAGGAGATGGAATTTTCTGTGTAATGTACTGAATTGATCCCAGACGCATAGCGTATAGTATATATTCTGCAATGAACAGGGCATGACGGAATGCATACCTCATTCAGGCCAGTCGTACAACTTGACTCAAATGGCTGAGGAACACTGAAAGAGTTACGTAGATGCACTTTGCGCTAGAAACCGACATTCTCGACGGCTGCTTGCAGTCCATGGCAAAAACGACCTGTTAGTCACTTTACGGAAACCGGAATCGACGATAGTAGCCACCGCGGGCATCTCTGCCTCTCAATAGCTTGTTCGTCTGGCCCAGAATACGTTGGGAAACAGTCGCAAAGATGCCCTAGTTCTTTCAGGGCCGTCTTCCACCGAAACCGCAATCACAGCTTTCTTGGAACTCGACGATCGGTATGAAGCGCAAGGACGTCGATTTTTGTTCTCAATCGATGAGACTTGCTTCGGACGAAACGGTCGGAGTGTATATGGGTATTGGCGGGGCATAGTGCCTGTTGCATGTATGATCCAACTCGGAGAGAACGAATATATCATCATCCGTTCCAGCTCCAGTGGATACCTATGGCTGCCTCAGTCTCGCTCGCAGAGAAGGCTCATCCAGCAGCATCCACTCTGTCGAATCATTGAAGACCTTTCCCCATCTGACGCCTAGCGAAGCCCGCCTGCTGGACGACGGGATATTCCACTATTCCCGTTGCTTTCGAGCGTAGGCGGATTCTATCCGAGTAGAGCTGCTTTTCATTCCTTCGTAATCTCCATGATTCACCCAGATTCAGGCAGCGTTTTCTATTGTGAAACGTAATGCTCGCTCTGCTGGGCACATCGCTAAAGCGTTCGGCACACGTTTACAAAACGGCACTTTTCGTCGTTCTTCCGCAAGTCAATCTCCCTACGGGAAGTTTCTCACCCAGAGGCATCAGGGAGTGCACGCATTTTCAAAACTAAGAAATCTAAAGGAAAGTTTCGGGCATGGAAGTCAGGGATCCCGGAAGGCCGTTATCGCCGGCTGCCGGAAAAAACTCCACAATCCTCCTCTCGCCCACGGTGGGTCGAAGAAGAGCAAGTCACGAAGAGAAAGAACAGGGAAAATAGAGGAGAAAAAGTGTTTTCCTGATGAGACGATGACGGTACTGTAGTGACACCGAGGGCACGAGTTCTGACAATCCTTGCAAAGGTGAATTCCATCAGAAGCAAGAAACGCATGGAGTTCGTGAACCGAGACTTCAGCGCGGCCATCAGTATCAGACGGCATGTGGTATTGAAGCCGACACCCGAGGAGCTGAAGCCATCCAACGTCACGGGGGAGGCTCTCAGGCTCGAAGTGTGCCCGGATAACCTGGAACCGATAGCAGTGGGCCGGTCGAAAAGGCAGGGAGGCGTATGCACGTGCACATATATGTACCCTCCTCAGTCGCGAAACAATGCTGATTTTATTGATCACATGTGGCGTAAAAAATCGTTTCCTGTTCACGAGGAGATTTCCATAGCCTCTCTCCTGATCATTTATTGGTTAATCATCGGGAGTCTTCAGCGTTTGAGGATAATCCCCACAATATGTAGTATACGATGTCATCAAAATTTGCTCGACATGAACCTGCGAGACATTCCGGAACCTCGACAGCCTTCCCAGACTTGAATCATAGCGCTCAAGTCTCGGTGTAGAAAGTGCTCGCGAGTGTATAACTATTGGTGTTATCACACCACAGCAAGCTTGCCAGCTTGGATTGCCTGGAAATCTGGCGTTCGCTCACCTTTTACTACATCACCTCGTGCATCCGCCTCTGTCTCACTTTCTTTTCTGCAAGTTTCAGCATGCACCTGAGCTCTTCATGCGAGCAAGTCTTACCGATCTCATTGATGGGAATCGAACACAGTCGACTCCTCGACTCGCTACATGCTGCCGTCCAGGGAGCAGGAGTGCAGTTCGTGCACGCTACAGCACATCCGCTGTTGTAGGTTGACATCAAACGACGCGAGTGACGAGTCATTTTCTTTTGTTTCTCACAGAGCAAGCTCGCGAGAGCACGCTGCTTGCCTCCGTACGATTGCAGTGGTTGGTGACCTCGGCGCAATGCTCAGCCTGCACCCGAAGCACATTTTTACCATCCATAGGACGGTACTAGGTACCGCCACAGCGTAAGAAAAATCAGCCAGTTCGCCTTTGGTGCTCGGACTTGTGCGTGACGAGCATCGAATGATGGTAGGAGCACTCGCTCAATCTGTCAATAGTCCTGATCCTCAACGGAAACATATGCACTCTCAAGGACAGGATCCCAAAGGCGCAATTACGTGGAGCTTTGCAACAGCAATTCGAGATTCCACGTTCGGTATGGTTTTTCGAGAGAGGCTTGCGAAATCTCTTATCCTCACAGCTCCGCGACCTAAATTCGTACAAGCTGTGCAGGCTATCTTGCTAGTTACAAAGGCGACAAAAGCGCCTCTCACTGAAGAGAAGCCGGTTGCGATATAGGATACATGCTCGCGTCTCTCGCGGTGCTATGCGGTTGTTGATTTGGACCAGAGGAGCACGGGCCCAATGGCTCAGGTGCTCGGCGCTTATCGTGACGCTAGACTCGCTCGGACAATTACGCGCTTTTCCATTTCGTCATGGCGTTTGATCCTTAGCGCGTACGGAGCCGGCGAGCGACCGTTTCCGCATTCGCCATGTTCTCGGTTGTGGTTATCGCTGACTTGAATCCCGTTCAGAAACAGATCCAAGTCCATGGGTGTACGGCTCACAAAAGCACCGGTTCCAGCGATCGATCGACCGGCTGACGCAGCATCTATTCCGAATACGGCTCTGTCGACATACGGCATAAGCGGCTCTGTGCGGCAGCTACACGAGCACCCTGTAGTTCACTTGCAGGCGAATGCGATGGATCCCTCGAACACGCTCAAGACTGCCATACGTTCTGGAAGGATGACCGGTGTGCATACGGCAGCGTGGAACCTTGCGCTTGTGGCCTGCCATGGAGCGCGACACCGATGCAGCTGCCGCGGACGCCTACAACACCATCCCAGGTGAGAAGCCTCTGAACATAACGCTCAGCTCGCCTCCAGCGGATGCTGGAGCGCTCCAGCAATTGCTTTTTCAACGAAAGGTGGCAGAACGAAGGCAGACTCGTGCATCTCGGGACTGTAGTAGCGCAGGTGACGTTGCAGTTTTTCACTGGGTCGCCGAGCCGCGTGTCGTGGTCGACCGCCGTTGCGCCATACCGTTCCCTTTCCACAGAGCAGGAATCCTATCTGGCCACTCGGATAGGTCGGAACGCTCGCTGAAGCGTACTCAACCACATCGAAGATATTGCGAAGGATGCGCACAACACTGACGATGAGATCAAGGTGCAACCAAAAACTCTCCCCCTGAACACATGCAATGCCACCCTCCCGAAGAGCGGCATACATCGATCTGAAGAAGGGTTCCTGATAAAGACTTTCCGCTGGACCCAGCGGATCTGAAGAGTCCGTGATAATCACATCAAACTGCGACTGATGCTGTTGCATGAAAGCCGCTCCATCCATGATCGCGATCGACACTTTGGCGTTGGTTCCATCGAGTGCGCCCCCGGAGACCCCTGGTAGATAGTCCCGACTCACTCGTATCACATCTTCGTCCAACTCGCAAAGCACAACTTTTTCAAGCATCTTATCCACAGCGTCGTGTCGCAGAACCTCCCGCAGCACGCCGCCGTCGCCGCCGCCAACCACCAGCACCCGCTCGGGTCGCGGGTGTGCAAACATCGGCAAGTGTGTGATCATCTCCTGGTACGCAAACTCGTCTCGTTCTGTGACCTGAATAGCTCCATCGAGAACCAATACACGGCCGTGTGCTCTGGAGTCAAAAACCAAAATGTCTTGGAAGCGAGAGCGCCCCTGGTACAGAACGCGCTGAACCTCCAGTGCCAGCGCCTGCCCCGGCCACAGGGGGCTTCGTTCCATGAACCAACCTCCTTGGATACATTCGACCAACTCACGGCCATTTGTAGCGGCTGAGTCCCGATCAGCATTAAGCGGACTAGGATTTTGTGTATTCATCTGGTGTAGGTGCTCCCAAAGCGGAAACGCTGGATGCGTTCCAAGCACGTGCTCCTGAGCGCAGGAGCCGCTGCGTACGTCGTACCGAGGCGCCGCACGCCGTTGCTGCCTCGGGATTCCCGGCAGCGATTTGCGTTCGCGGCATATGATCGTGGAAGCAGGCGTCAGCGGTCGCTTGTTCATGACAAGGAGGCACCATATGTCGAGCTGGCGTCCGTCAGGGCCTCGTACGGGCGCTGCCTGTACCCGAGAGCAATCACGTATCCAGCGGATCGAGGTAAGATGTATCGATTTTTCAGTATGAAAAAGAGCAGTGGCCCTCTTCTCGTATTGTCGGGTATCATTAGGCATCCACGGAATCCAGGTACGATTCATCCACGTCTCCGTATTGCAAGGAGCAGCAATCCTCTTCTCACATTTTCGGGTATCATTAGGCATCCACGCAATCCAGGCACGATTCATCCACGTCTCCGTATTGCAAGGAGCAGCAATCCTCTTCTCACATTTTCGGGTATCATTAGGCATCCACGGAATCCAGGTACGATTCATCCACGTCTCCGTATTGCAAGGAGCAGCAATCCTCTTCTCACATTGTCGGGTATCATTAGGCATCCACGGAATCCAGGTACGATGCATCCACGTCTCCGTATTGCAAAACGGTTTCAGCCTCTGCGGTTGCGCTGCCGCATGTTCGCCGTCGATGCTTCAGCGGCGCATCACTCTGAAGCAATTCGACATTCGGTTTCTCGCAGAGGGTGTGTGTAGAGGCGTGCCTCTACCCGTTTTTCATCGAGAACCACACACTTCACTGCCGGTCGATCGGAAGGTCTCCATGATATGGATCCAGGGCGCCGCCGACGAGACGGTTTCTACCGTCTAGTGGAAGATGAGGAGGCTGGCACCGGCCAGTCGACCGCGGTGCGCTCCCAGAGGGGAAACGCAGGTGCGTCTCTTCGCCCCGGAGCTTTGGGTTCCGTATGGGTCGCTGTTCAGGTGGTGACCGTGGGTGCAGTGCTGGTGCTTTTCACCACAGGCATCCTGTACGGTGCGCAGCGGCTCTGGTTAGAGCCACAGATGAACGCTGCGCACGGCAAGCTGGACACGGCAGCAGAGGCGCAGCTGCGCTCTGCCCTAGACGTAAACGCGACCGTTGTTGAGAACGCTCGCCAGGCGGTGCTCTTCACACCTAGCGCATGAGTAAGTACGCCAAGCGAATGATGCGGAACTATATACCTTATCTACATTGACGGAGGTTGATTTCTTACCGAAATCTTCGATGAGGAGCATACCAAGACTCCTTGGCTGACGCTGAGTACCAGAGACTAACCGGACCCGAGTGACGTGGAACTCGCTCACAACGGCGAGTGAGCGTCTCGCTAACTTAAACAGGCCTTGGGGAGGTATCCGGGAGTTCGCGATTTCACCACACGGGTTTTTGTGTCGAACGCATGGAGGTTCCAACGCCCAGTTCGTCGAGATTTTACGCCCGGCAAACCGAAGCTGGAGTTTTACGCAGAAGGCGGTGTGCTGCTTCGACAGGTGGACATCGACCTCCTGAACGCTGAGCAGATTGCGCTCGTTCTGGAGAAACATGGATTCCCGCGATTGCCTCCGTGATCGTTGAATAGCCGCGAGCACTGCAACGTGACCATGAAGCGGCTTCTATAAAGGCGCGCTCGCCGGGGAAGCGGCTGACCCGTTCCAGTGCTTGGGGCAGCAAAGGAACGAAGGGAACTTTTTCGGTTCAGGGAAGGCTTATCATTTAAAGGACTAGAGACGAGTGCCGGTGTACGCAGGCGATGAGCGACATTCCTGAAATAACGCGGCGGTCGCACCCGCATCTGCTATAGAGTGTCCGGGGGGCGGCGCCCGCCGATATCTCCACCAGACGTCCCTCGGTCCATTGTCCAAGAACAAGCGCATGCACGCAGATTCAGCGCTCAGAACGTCGCCAGGTATGAACTTGTATCCCAGGAGACGTCAGTCTCCGCCACAACGCCGTGGTTCGCAGGTGATAACGCCGCTGCGGGCACCGTGCACACATGCCGTGCACCGTGTGTGTCATGGGTGCACGTCAATAGTGCTGGCAGGTGATGCGCTCCTGGTGTACAGCACGCGACACAGGCCGCGGCTGCTTGAAGCCAATCGATGTGGCGCTCGTGCTTTTGCATGCTGGAGTTCACTGGGGTCTGCGCTCGCGCCTCTGGGACGTGCGTTCCGAAAAACAAGGATATGGCGGGGCCAGTTGGAGCTTGGTGCAGCTGCAATATCACGCGAAACATCCGAGGAACATGGTGTCCTGAGCTCTGCTCTCCAAGTATGAGAACAACATCTTGATCGCCACGATTACGATGTTCTGGGAAGATATCACATGAAATTCGCTCACGCTGTAACTGCTTTGACGGATCCTGCCTAGCAGTTACGATGCGACAACACTGGCGCGATTGCGATTCCATTCCTGAGTGCAAGAGATGGATGCATGTACTGACCAGGAATCCGCCGAATGCGAATTTCGTACCGTGTTCAGGGAAGCAACCATTAATATACCCTAGGCGCTTGCAGTGCCCCGAGCAACACACTACATTCGCAGAGGTCCGTTCAAACGGCCTTTTGGATTCCGAACTTATCGGGGTCGCGTCCTGCGGCATTGAAAGCGTTATTGCGGGCGCTATGCACGGAAACAGAACGCTTTCGCCATAGACAGGCGAGCGTCAACGCGAGCGGTCTTCAGGGACACTGCGCATGATGCTCTTTGTTTGCACGTGCGCCATAAAACGGCATCCAAGCGGAGAAATGCTACGGCCTCGATCACGTCATTGTAATGCCCGGAAATCCACTGGTCATTATGCAGCATTTTGATTAGCCATGCTCGATTCGCCGTCCCTCGGCCATATGGGGCGCTTGTTGAGCACGATGTGAAAGCATGGTACACGGAATGCCGCCGCCACAAACGTAATATTGTCCGTCCACATAGAGAATTCGACAAAGGCTGTCCGAAAGCTGGGCGCCAACTTCAGATCCCTGCCAAGACGCTTCCACTGGGGACGGATTCAAGGCAGATGGCGGTTCCCGTTCAACCGCGGGTGTCGATGGATATCCCTCTGTCCTGGGTGACGTGGCAGTCGTCTCTGTATCTGTGGGCAGGTGCGTGAAGAGGCGTCTGTTCTGAGGCAATGGAATTCCTCTCGCAGACGTCTTTGACTGCGAATCATCGGAGGTAAACGGTGTGGACGACGACGTCCTTCGCACGCTTTCATCCATAAGGTACTCGAAATCATCACGTTCACCGCTCCTATGCCGCGCAGAGGCGGTACTATTCGTTGATTCGAGGTCCAAAGCCGATGACGCGTTTCGAGAACCTTCAAGCCGTTCTCGGTGTGCTTCCAGGTATACCTGGGGGTCACTTAGAAGAAGATCCACAGGGTCTGCTGGGAGATTTTCAACAGGTCCACGCCGGTCCTGTGAAGCGTATTGTTGCTCCTCCACGATTTCCCGTGCGATATCCGCGAGCTCTCTCTCAATCAATGCATCCATGGCACAATGCGTTACGTAGCTGAGATCCACCATGGATCGCCACCATGGCGCTACCAGTCGCCCGGAAGCGCTGCTCGTATTTCCGGATGCGTCGACCTTACAGAGCCAGTTCAACAGGACCAGCGGCAGATTCCGCAAAAAAACTTGGTTGCATTCTAAGCGGGCGATGGCGTGCTGGCCCAGTTGTTTGATGGCTTCGTGAGATTCCGCCCCGTCCAACTCCGCATCCCAGGCAAAGGAGTGATACCTCTCTTGCAGTAGCAAACGTGTATCGAAAGCGTTCCGAACAAGAGCCCTTGCTCGATCCAATAGATGTTCCAGTGTGGGCGGATTTGCGTCCCGTATGGCAAGTTCTTCGGCGGGATCCTCCAATGCACGAAGCTCGCGCAAAAGCGATCGACATTGAAGATAGAAGCGAAGCACCAGCTGTAGGCCTCCGTTTTGGCACCATCCGCCGTTGAATAACCGCCACAGGAAGTATGCTTCTGTCTGAAGTACACCTTGCTCATAGACGGCCGCGTTGCTGAGCGCTCTCCAGGACTCGGCTACCGCCTCCCGCGCACGGTCCCGACTAGGGTGCCGGCTGCAAAAGCTACAAGCCTTGAGGGTCGCTAGGGCCCAGGCCCTGGGTAATGCCTCTTCGAGTTCCTTTTCTGCTCCAGTTTGTCGAGTGAATATAAGTTCAAGGAGAACGGGCTCCGCGAAGAAGCAGTCGATAAGTTGCGACAGCTCGGGTGTCGCGTTCGGAGTCACCTGGTCCGTAGTTTGTCCTTCAGCACTGACGCCAGTATCGCTTTCTGTTCGTTTCCAACATTCCTCTTCGGCTACCAGGAAGCACTGCTGCAAGAAACGCCTCGCCCGTGGCGACTCGCCGCGCAAAAAAGGCGACCCCGATGGTACCGGGCGATGCCAACGACATGCCCACCGCTTTTGCCGCAGTCTACGCAACTGTGAACATTCCTGGAGAGCCCTGGAGAGCTTGAGAATCTCAGAGGAATCGTTACCCAAACCTGAACCCTTACCGAGCGGTGTCAAGGAGCGGCTCTCGGGGAACGTGCTCATACCAGAAACGATATCCAGTGAGATTGTGCTTTTTCTTCGCGTGCTCGACGCAGAGCGAACGCGCGTGTTGCTCATCCTTATCGTTTCGGGGGATACCTTTGGCTCGATTCTGACAAGTTCTCGCGCAGCGCAAAACTCTGGCTTACTGACAGTATTTACGAGGCATGTCCAGGAATTATTATTCGAGGTTGAAAAGCGTGCGAGATGCATGCAGCACATACTGCATGATTTGAAAGACCAGGTCCCGTGCTCTGGATCTGGGGCTAGACTGCGTGAACGAACGAGCCCAGAGACGATGGGTGTTGAAAAAGCGAGCATGGGAAACCTCTTTGGCCTTATGCGCTTTTGTCAGCTCCATCGTGGTTGTGCTTCCACGTTACGTGCACCAGAGGAGCAGAAAGGCTCCCAGTGATCGGTTCCGGGGCTGGACCATCCGAAAACGATATAGAGGTCCGCAACATCCGCCAATACGCATGCAAGAAAATTTTCCGGACCCGATTACATTCACTTAGTCTCGTGAGCGCTAACTCGCTGGGAACACAAGTCATCTGGGGGCATTCATTCGACATGGAATTCGAAACGGACAGCGCTTGCACTATACGCATCCCGTTGCGAGAAGCCCCATCGGCTTTCGAGCAGGCGCTCGGGTCTCGCCCTCGGAGACGCGACAAACTTGACGCCGGTCTCAAAGGCAAAACCCGTACCCCAACGAACACCGGGGTGTTGCGATTCCCAAATGCACGATGCCGCCGCCACATGCCTACGTTGATTATGCGGATGACTCTGAGTTCGGGGAACATTTTCTTGGCGACGCAAGCTCGCAGCCTGGGTCCGACGCGAATCCTGCTACCGCGTTGGTTTATACGCCGGTTCATTGTGCTCAGCGGAGTGCGTGGGATTCTACTGTACCAGTTCTTTGCTTTACAAACGCAAAACAGAGCTAAACCCCGTTGATCTTATGATGCTGATGATCGCATCCGTGCCTACCAGGACGGCAGTGCGAGCGTTACCCTTGCAAGCGCTGACACGAAACGTTGCTCCGAGCTCCAGCAGAGACATCCATCCTTGTGATTCGTCTCGCGGTTTGGGAGCCAGCGTAGGTACGGAGGCCACGCTATCTCGATTCGCCCAGATTTCACGGCAAGTCTGAGAATCAAGTGACGGTCGAGCACGAACATCATTTGACGTGCGACAAGCTAGTCGCGTAAGAGCACGAAAACATTCGCTAGATTGCCTCGAGAGATGCGCATATCCTCATCCAAATAGGTGATGTCGAGCCATCCCCGCGCCCTCGCCGGCGCTGGAACCCGAAGCAGGCCGAACTGGAACTGTTTGAACTGAACACGAACCCGACGGGGCGGCTCCGGCGTGAATACTGCCTGGACCCGGTTCGTGAGAAGACCGAACAGCACGCGCTCTTCGTTCACAACTTGGCCGCGTTCCACGTATGTGGTTTGATAGATGCTGTTTCGTAGAGGGCGTGCGATATTCGGTCGATCCAGCCCCAACACGTTCTTCGAGTTGGTGTAGATGAGGCGCCAGCGACCGTCCAGAAGCGGTGACTCCACAGGCGTTCGCGTCGGGTTCATCGCCTCTAACGGTTTGATGTACTTTTCATCCAGCTCTTTCGCGAACGCATCCGAATACCCTATACGTCCCATATCAAGATCCTTCACGCGTTCAATGAGATCCGCTTTCGCCTGCTCCAGGGTGGGTGTGTTCAGGAAAACTCCCATGATGAGCGAGCAGCCCGGCTGCGTCCACAGCCGTAAACGAGCTCCACGCGCCCGAACACTGAGAGCCTCTCGCTGACGCGTGAGCGCGCATAGTGAAGTCTTCGGAAGGTGTGCGTTTCCAGCGAAAGCATGGCTAGCAAACGCAAACATTCTGCAGCTGTTTGTATAACACGAAAAGTGAACGAACCGCAGGTTGATGGGGTGCAACGAGCCTTCGTGAACCCGCGCTCGAGATGCTGCAGTTGACGCAGGCCGCTGGTGCATCGGGCCTCAGGCGTGGACACAGAGAATGGTGTACAGTTTCGGATTTTAATGGACACAAGTATACCACCCGGATAGCGATTCTCATCTGCGACATTCATTAACATATGGGTTTCCATGCTAGTGCACGCCCTGGATGCGCCCTTTTTACCGTCGTTTCCTACGCACTTGTTCGCTAAGGGTCCTTTTTTGCGTGGTTCGTGGCGTTCACTCGGACGGACACTCGTCCGCCGCTCGACGCCCTACTCCTTTCCGTATGAGAAACACGCCTGCAGAGCTAGCAGAGGCCGTCAGCACAGCCTGTGCAGCGCTAGAGAGGGAGTTTCTTGCACTCTCTGCGCTTCTCAGTCGTAACAGCGACCCGTTCGCAGAAGAGGTTCCGTATGAGCTCTTACACGAAAAATACAACACGTGCAAAGAACTTTTGCGAAGGCTTCGAAGCATGTTGTTCGAGCAGATCTCCGAATCAGGAACACTTTACCAGCACATGCAGTACTTGTGGCTCGCGGAACAGCAACCAGAGGCAACCGGCAGCGCAGCGCTCGTCGCGCAGCGCTCGCGTCTGGAGCAGGTGCTTCGTGGGTTTCGATACGTAACTGGGGGCGCCAAACCACTAGCGTCTCATAATGTTCAGGAAGGATGGGATGCTTCTGGTACAGTCGAAGTGCACAGTAGTCGTCTCAGTGCCGCAGTGGCCGGTTCGCGTGCTGCAAACGCCCAGGGTTAGCGTCTCGCCAAACGCCCTCCCGCGTGTACCGAACAAGGCTCCTGTTCATGTCTGGCTGCCTTTCCGGATAATGCTGTCGTGCAGTGTGTTTTCATAGCGAACGCACAACGAGATAGGAACATGCCAGAGAATCGTCTAGTCGTAGTCGTACCTGAAGGCCTGTCCCAGTGGACCCACCAGAGAGGATACGGTGCGCACAGACAACAGACGATTCAGGGCTACCACGTAAACAGTAGGTGCAAGTTGCCCTTATGCTGCACATTCCGTCACCCGTGTGCGTGGAGTCTATTTACCCCTGATTCTCGAAGCGTCCCGGACGCATCAGCGTATTCTATTCCCCATACGTGCGACCTCACACAAGGCTTTATCACGCGTCCGCAGAAAAACGCTTTCACTAACTGCGACTGCAGAATGCCTTGACGCTTTCATGATCGTAACAATAGCGCCGGAAGAAGTACACTCCAGAAACAGCACAGATACGAAAGCGAATCCCGTTTCAGGCCACAGTTGTCGCTGACGAGTGGCAATGTCAACACCTGGCTGCTCTCTGCCCGTTGCGCCGCGCCTATGCCGTTCTGCACGAAACTGAAACCGAGTCAAAGCAAGCCAGGCCCTGTGCACGGTGTACAGCGCTGCGACATGAAGGCACTTGCCCACAAAGCGCCTTGGGTCGGAGCCAGCGTTCTCGAGCTGCGCGCGCTCCTCGGTGCATTCAAGCTCTAGAAAAGCCCCTGCTTGGATCATATGGCAAGCCCGCACATGTCGTTGTCATCAAGGTCATGCCTGTGTCAGTTTTGAGCTGTATGGAGAGCGCGCTTGCGAAACCGCTCAATTCATAGGGGATCGTTCTATTCCAGACGCGAACACGCCATCTAGGTACCCGTCCCAGGATCCTACGCATTTCTGTAAACCAAGACATACGCGGCACGCGATAGAACGGTGCTTGCGGACACCATTTGCACATCCTGGTCATCACACTGCCACCAGATCGCGTCGGCATCAACCGAACGAGTCAATCCCCGAGGGGCGTTTCGTGACTTGGACAACGACCATGTCGAGTTTGTACCGCTCGCCAGCACGTCTGCAATGTAGTGCCCGTTCGCCAAGTCCGCGCCCAGGTGTGTGATGACCGCCACCAAACGATACCGACGGGAACACGCCTCGCCGAGTTGCGCTTTTGGTACGGCCGTACTGAACCAGGATGCATTCAGAACGAACTGCGGCGGGAATGATAGCTCCTTGTGCAGCTTCTTTCCCTGACCTGTTCCGTCTGACGCCACGGAAAACCGTTTCAAGTGAATGATAAGCGCTTGCGGCAGGGGCGTATCCAGCGTGACGTGCTTCCGCAGCGGGTCAAGGTTGGCGGCTACGCGCGTTCTGGTCCGTGCACTGCTGTCGCGCTCATCGGGTGCTTCAAGGAACTCCGGTTCCATAAAGTAGCGGAAGGCGTCGTCCAATGTCCGAATCCGTTGGTCTTCGATATCCAAAGATAGCATGAGGAAAGGTTCACGAACCGCAGAGCGCTTAGCACCTGCTTTGCGCACCTCGCTCCGAAGCGCACCACCGAAAATGGAAGTGATAAACGTCTTTCGCACTTGGTGCGTTCGAACAATAGCGCTACGTCCTCGTCGATCCACGGTTTCCCACTCGGTATCGCTGGTGGCATCCGAGTCGGTGAGCGAAGGCGAAGCGGCGCGCTCCAGCGAGGCCAGCTTGCTCTTTTCGCCGAGCAGGGATCGCAGTTCCAGCAACTCACTGTGCAATCCGTCCAACATGATCATCAGTAGCTCCTGAGCGTCTTCCTGGTGACCCGAACCCACGGTAGAAGCTAATCGCTCGTTCTCCCAGAAATACGTTGGCCGTAGCATAGGTGCTGCGGCTCCGAAACGTCCTCGCTGGAGGCGCGTCTGCTGACATAACGCTTGCCACTCGTCGATGAGCCGAAGCCAGCCAGCAACCAAATGGCAGTTGTACTTCTCCAAGAGATCCCGCTGAGTCGGGAGAAGCGCTCCGAGCGCAGTCCATGTTAAGCGGAATTCATCAATGGCCAGGAGCGCTTGCAGCACCGCATTCAGGTAACACGAATTCCCGGTGTTCACAAAACCGGGTCGTCTCCAGTGAGGATCTATGGCAATCGATGATGCGGCTACACTCGGTGACGGCGTTCTGTCGTTGGACACAGGGTACCCGTATTCCAGCAGCTGCAAGAGTCGTTCGCTCATCTGAGCTGGAAGCCCCGTGAACAGCCTTCCTCGACGATCCGACCCGGTGGCCTGATCGGCCTCGTCTATTCGCTTTAGCAACTTGCTCTCAGTCGTCACACTTGACTGGTTACTTTCATGGGAAGCGCCAGGTGCATCGGCACGAGCGTCGCCGCTCACGACGGAAGCCCAACGTAGTCGCGGTGTGCCTGCTGACACCGGCTCCGGTGCCGCTCGTGGGGTGCTTTTCGGGCTCTCACTTGAACGCAGCGGTACCACGGGGCTATTGGAGTTCGAGCTGTGGACCACTTCCGCAGGTGCATCCTTCTTCAAAGGCGACAACGAAGGTGTTTCCGTTTGCGGCAAAGCGACAGCTACTTGGCTCGGCGAAACGGCAAGCGTCGGCGTAGAAGAAGCGCTCCCCGAGCGCACCTTTACGGTGTCCGGGGCTTGATTCAGCTCTGGCTCCTGCTCACTCGTTGACTGTGATAAAACGGCTTCCGAACGCATGATGAGACTCGACCATTCACGCGCAGTTAGCTGGCCTAGGTACACGTGTGAAAACTGTGTCCAGTTTACACCTTTTCGCTCCATTCCGTCACCATGTAGGAAGGTCTCACACCTTGCCCGCACCCACGACAGAGTGGATCACAAGCTTTATATGCAATCGTTAGCGCTAAACTGTTACCGCTCCCAGGGCTGAGGTCCAGAGACCACACTCGAGTTCACGTTCTTTCGTCGACGTGTCCGAAGCGTCAGCGCTGAACAGTCTGAGCCCTAGCGGGCCGCGGCTCGTTTCGCACCGACTCCCGCAGCGCGTCCGTCTCGTTTCTCCGCCCAACGTCAAGAGGGTGCTTCGGAGCCGGCAATGGCGACACCGCTTTTAGCTGGTATTGCGGTTGCTGGCGCAGCTCTAGCTGGAAGAGCGGCTATACGGGCGTGGCAAGTACTGAAGACGGCGCCGGCTCGGCCAAAGTTTCCGCGTTCCTTTTTGCAGGGCGGCTTCGAGCCCACTATGAGTCGCACGGAGGCGCTTCACATTCTGGGGCTCAGGGAGGGTGCTCCCCGAGAAAAAGTACGCGAGGCGCACCGTCGACTGATGCGAATAAATCATCCCGACACGGGCGGAAGCGCATACCTCGCAGCAAAAGTCAACGAGGCGAAAGAGGTGCTGCTAGGGACGGGGCGCCGACCCACAGCCGGTGTGTAGAGTTTGGCGGTTCTGTTCGCTGCAACAGTACAAGATACGAACTTGTAGTCTGCTCGAGTTGGCAAGCATTGAACAAGTTTTGCTCGTTGGCGCTGTGCCGGGTCGATAGCGCTCGTCTGGGACACCGAGCACTCTGGCGTGCTTCTGGAGGTCGCGAGCGACCTCCAGGCACCTCTGGGGTGTGGAGCCAGCCACCTCGGTTGCTGCGCGGTAACTGCTGTTCGAAGTCTTTAAAGTACGCTCCGAGAGAGTTTTGCCTTTTTTTTCTGGATGCGGAACGATGATCTCGTGTTATGCAGTGCTTGCGCAGTGACAGTAGCCATGCATCATCCCGGGCCGAGATGTGCACTGCCGCGAACGACACTGAGCAGAGGTCCAGCCAATGAATTGCAATGCTGGAGATGGACTAGAATTTCATGAGAAAGGAACCTGCAGTTTACCCAACGGTACTGGATGTAAATTTCTGACATGGGGTTTATGTGCGATGAATGAATGATACCAGGGTCCGGCGTTGACATTCCCGGAGAGGTGCGGATCTCAGGCCCCTGAATCAGCCACGAGTGCTAGCTTTGTCTGCATCCGCAGCGTTCTCGCTGCGCTGTAATGTACCGTTCCTCGATGGATGTCAAAACGTGTAGCTGAATGGGCGTTGGTAGAGGCGTCTAGGGCGCGATACGGCGCGCTTCAAGCGTTCAAGCAAGGCACGGCACCCTGGGTCGATGCTCCGTTAAAACAGGCTTGGGTGATGGCGTTCAAAGTCCCAGCCATTTCCGTGACGGCAGATGCCTTGCCTGTGAAAACTTGAGGAAACAGCGTCGGCGACGATGCGACTTACATGAGCAGGCCGCTGCCGTCTGAACCGCGCCGTCTCCTTCTCCGGTAAGCTTGCGCACGTTTTCGCCTGCTTTCAGAGCAGAAGCTGTTCGATCTTTGTTCGAAGCGCGGTGATCTGGTTCCGCAGTTGACTCATATCCGCCCGTAGAACCGCACAGGCGATCACTGGACGGGAAACGCCGCATGCACGTCCCAGCGCGGCTTTCGAGGGAACGAATACATACGGTACCGCTTTATCCTCTGCAACGAGCGGCGCTGAGAGCAGTATCTCCAAAGGTTGCGTATCAGCCGCGAGAACAACAAACTCTGCCAGACCGCGATTCATCGACTTGAGCACCTCGTTCAGACCCTTTTTGATCTGCTTATAATGGCTCGCTTGCTGGACAAGATCGAGTATTTCAACGACTAAGTCAGCAGGAGCGAACGGGTACGCTCTCGGATCCGCCTGATTTGGCGCGGTGACGACGTCCATGGGCCTGCTTGGCGCTTCAGTGGAGCTCAAAGGTTCCATGTGTTGCCACACAAACTTCACTAGCAGTGGCAGCCAGTGCGGTGTTCAAAACTAAAGATTGTTCGAAAACCAGCGCAATCGCACCGTTGCTTGTCCAACAAGCGTCCTCGTTCGCGAGTACTTGTGCCGAAAGAAACTTGGCTGCGGCCTTATCGGATACGGGACTCGCACCCGTCGCAAACACTCTAAGAGGAAGCAAGCCCTCGGTCGCGTATGATCCCAGTTGGCTCTCACACCCGTGACCCTTTCTTGGTGCGAAGAGCGCCTCTCAGTCCCAAGAAAAACTCGATCGCCCGCGAAGCAGAACAAAAGCGCCTTGAAGCACTCTCCGAAGAACAAGGAGAGCGTCTCCTGAAACGTTTGCCGCAGGATTGATGCGCCGACGGGTGTAGGGTCGGCTAGAGGCCCCGGTTCGCACACGATCCCCAATGAGATAGGGACATTTTGGTAAATCAGTGATTTTTGATGTATATTATATGACAAGGGCTTCGCACTGCGTACGCTGCGCAGTGGAGCAGCAAGCGAACGCTGTCCATGGACCTCCAAGGTACACGTTTGGACGCAACGCGTTCGCCGGATGTCGGCTTACTTGCTAGTTCGTGTGGTGCAGCAATGCCTAAGGAATTTGACAAGTACCGAAATATCGTTTCAAAAAAGATGGATCGGGTGAATTTCCGTGCCCATGCACTGCGCTGAGCTTCATGCCGTATGACGGCTCCTGATCTGACGGTAAACGCATTCACGTGCCATGCGCTGAACGCCCAACGCGGTATTTATCTACTTTGACAAGGGTTTGTACAGGAATACACGAACCAATAGCTGTGCAGGTGCAGATAATCATTTAGTTATTAAACTTGATCCACTGTTTCACCCTTACTATTCATGGGTAGAGGTATCGGCAACTGCGAAAGCAAAAATAATCTTTTGCAAACAAGGTTTTGTCCTCTATGTCATTCACACAGTCAGGGATAGCTGCTTTGCAGGCTGCAAGAGCAGCCTCAGGCTGACGGTCCTCCCTAGACTCTGGAGATATATACTCGCCAGGGCTGCTTAACGCAGTTGTGGCAACCGCGCTTCCCGTGAGGGCAGCACGTCCGTCCGATACAGGCGATACACCCAAGTCAGTGTAGGATACAACCGGTCCCCTGATGTGGGCGCACATGCTAACGCTTGGTTTTCTTCCCTCGATCATCGTCGCCAGCCTATGCGAGAATTTTCTGTGACCGCTTCCTTGTCGTCTTTCTCTTCTCCGGCTTTACATCCGCTGGTCTCGCCTGCTCCTCCAGCTTCGTCACCATCACTCGACAGATGTTGATGGCACCAAGATCGTGCCTGCTACGCTGGTTCAGGCTTCGTCAACGCTTTCCATGCAAAAG
>Ga0080006_1264805_pt1 | contig 34994 bp, 28 predicted proteins | sample RS3BMetagenome_FD_69209 | JGI IMG/M metagenome (GOLD analysis project Ga0080006, IMG submission 69209) | Ferric oxide microbial mat and aquatic microbial communities from Rainbow Spring, Yellowstone National Park, USA - RS3B (SPADES... ...
ATCACGGCCAATCCTTGGCCTCCTTTTTAGTGCGGCATAATCTTCGCCAGCCTTCCTTGGCTGGACAATTCCATCATAAGTCAAGTGATTTCATCCTTCAAGAGAAAACTAAAAGACCCTGCATGGCACCGCCCCAGACGCCCCCGCCCGGAGACAGGCGCTTTTCAAGTACCACCACCTTGCGCCCGGATTTCGCTAAATAATAGGCGGCGGTCATTCCCGATGGACCGGCACCAACAATCAGCACATCGCTTTCCACCGCATCGCCCAGACGAACGTGGTACGCATTGATGATGGAGCGGGATATCTCGATTTCTGTAAACTCTGGCATTATGAAAAAGTCCTCCCTGAATTTCTCGTAAAAGTCCATTTCATTCCGACGGCACCGTCAGATATCTGATTGGGAAAGGCAGTCCATAACATGGCCATGGCCTTGGGGCCGGTGCAATGCGCGGGCGCAAAAATGCGGATATTCATATCGCGTATGGCGACAATCGTCTGGGCAATCCGCGCAAGCGAGGCATTAACCAGATGCGTGCCGCCGACGACGGCGTGAACGGATTGGTTCGTGAGTTCCCGGATATAGTTGAGAGTATTGACTGCGCCCGCGTGGGCGCAACCCAAAATGACCACCACCCCTTCATCGGTTGGTATATACAGTGCCTGATCATCCAGAATCGGATCCGGCTGACTACAACCGGCATCCAGAAAAAAGTTTCCACCAGTATCCTCATAAGTCGTGCGGCGCGGAATTTCGCCGGTGGCGAAGACCCCGGGCGCGACTTCAACGGGCCCAGTAGTCCAGACCAGACGATGCTGCTGCTGGCGGAGTTCCCGCTCTGTGATGGATGTCAGACCAATTTCCCGCGCCGGGTTATCGCTGGCGGAATAACGTGGTATCAGCGCATGGGGATGCAGGAATAACCGGGATTGGTCAGCATGATCAAAGGCATAACGCAATCCGCCAGTGTGGTCATAATGACCGTGACTAAGCACAATGGCATCGGCTTGGCTGAGGTCAATTTGCAACCGGCTGGCGTTGATGGCCAGCGCCAAACCCTGCCCGGTATCAAACAGCACGCGGTGTTCGCCGGTGTCCACCCAAAATGCCAAGCCGTGCTCGCCCCAAAGCTCCTGCCTGCGGACGGTATTTTCAACTAAAACCGTAACGATCAAGTTTTGCTTCATAACGCTATTCCCCGTGCTGGAAACGCGGTTGACTTAGGTAACATGAACGCCGCTCGCGCCGCTGCTTTAACCACACCATTCTGCATAAGCTGGGCCTGCAATCGGAACACCGGAGGATTCCCCTCGGTGATCCACGCACGCACGCACTTGCGCCGGCACATTCAACCGCACTGGATGGCGGAAATTGATGACCAGTTGCGCGGTTACCGCATCTCGTCCATGCAGGAACAGACAGTTGGTCATGGCTCCGTCCAGCAAGGCGGAAATGATTCCTCCGTGCATAATACCGGAGTAGCCTTCATAACGAGGGTCGCAATCTAAGTTGCCCACGGCCACACCGTGATCATCCAGGGCCAGTCGTATTTTCATCCCGTGTGGACAATTCGGCCCGCAGACAATGCAGTCGGGGTGATATTGTTCGCGCAGGTCAGGCATGATGTCCGCCGCATGAATCGGCTGCGTGCTGCCCATGATGATGGCCACATTCGTGATGCTCCTGGTCGTCATGGTTGCAGGCGTTGGAACTGGACTCAAGGTGCCCCTGCCACTAGGCGGTAACCACTGCTTCCACCGGTTGGGCTGGCGCACCGGTCAGAACTTGAATCCCATTCTTCGCGCACAATTCTGCCGCATGGGCACCAATTCCACCGGTGATCAAAATCGTGACGCCGTGCGATTTAAGCCAAACGGGAAGTTTGCCCGGTTCATGTGGGGGAGCGGCGATAATCTGGGTTGACACAATGGTTTTGGCGGTTAAGTCAATCTCGACAAAAGCAAATTCGGAACACTTGCCAAAGTGCGGGAATAACTGTCCGTTCAAAGCCGGAATTGCAAGTTTCATGATGAACTCCTTAAAATACTTTTTTCTTTATGTTTGTCGATACGATGGGAAGACTCTTGTTGCATCGCGCTCGTCGTCAGCCAGTCCAGCCATGGTGTGGCCTGATTGCGGGCGACGGAAATTTCCAGCAGCGGGGCGGTGCGATTGAGGTGCGCTACGTCCTGCCGGAAGTGTTCAAGGTCAAATGGGATGTAGGGTAAAAGGTCGATTTTGTTGAGAATCAGCAGATCAGCCGATACGACAAGGTTGGGATGCTTCGCCGCTTTGTCATCGCCTTCGCTGACGCTGAACATACCGACTTTGCAATTCTGGCCGAGATTAAAGGATACCGGGCAGATGAGATTGCCGACGTTTTCAATAATCAGCAAATCCAGATCGGCGAGTTTGAGTTTATCCATGGCGTGGCGTACCTGATTGGCATCAAGGTGGCATCCGCTTCCGGTGTTCACCTGCACGATATGCTCCGAGTGTTTGGCCAGACGATCGCCATCCCGGCAGGTTGCCGGATCGCCGACAATCACGCCGATGTTCATAACACCTTTGAGTTGCCGGAGCGTAAGCTCCAGAAGAGCGGTTTTCCCCGCACCGGGAGCGCCGATTAAATCCACGACAAACACACCGGCGCGTTGAAATACCTCTCGATTCTGCAAAGCCATTTCATCGTTGAGTTTGAGAACATTTTCAATGATCGGAACTTTGGTGCTCATGATCAACTCCAGTTTTATAAGTCCTTTGGCGGCCACGGCCAGATTTCGCGGTTTTCTTACTGCGATGCGTTGCAGTCGAATCAACATCAATGGAATCCAATTGGAATTCATCGCCGCCCAAAATATCAACGTGCGTGCCTCCGCAAACGCAAGGCTCATCAACGGTAACGGGCTCCCAGCACCGCCCACACGTCACACACCGCAAGCGCCATGGTGGGCTTACAATGTGCAACCGTGATCCGGACCAGCCGGCATCGGTACTGGCGATATTCCACGCCATCTCCATGGCCTCCGGAACTACGCCGTGCATCGGCCCGATGCGTACCGTGGCCCGAATCAGTCGCTGATGCGCGGGGAGGTGCCGACGGATTAATTCAACCAAAGATTCCGCAATTGAAACTTCATGCATGATTCAACTCCAGAAAGAATCCATCTCGCTTTCGGTCTTTCTCCATCCCTGAAGTATCCGAATATAATTGCCGCGCTCGAATAATTCCGGTTCCGGCGACCGTGCCATGCTCATGGACCCTTTCATTTGCTTCACGGAGGTATATTCATTGGCCCTCATCCATTCGGCCAAGGCGTCGCGCAACACCTTCAGATGGTCGGGGCCATATTCCAGAAGCGCTGAAACAATTTGTACGGCATCGGCTCCCACCATTAAACATTTTACAGCATCGCGGGCATTCTGAACGCCGCCGGTAATCGCCAACTGGCAATCCACCTGTCCGCTGATGGCCGCCGTCCATCGCAGGCGTGGCAAGAGTTCATCGGAGGTGGAGAGCTTAAGTTCCCGCTTTACCGTGAGGTTTTCAATATCAATGTCGGCTTGATAAAAGCGGTTAAAGATTACCACGCTTCCCGCGCCGGCTTTGGCGGCTTGGGCAACAAAATGGACCGGAGAGGTATAAAATGGTGAAAGTTTCACAGCCAAGGGCAGTTGGATCGCTTTGCGCACGTCCTGGATTATCGCCACGGATTCGCGTTCAATATCCGTAGAATCACGAAACGCTGAAAGTGCTAAATCGTAAAGATTCAACTCTATGCCGTCGGCTCCGGCTTGCTCAAGCAACTTGGCGTAAGAGGTCCAGCCGCCGAGCGTGCGCCCGTTTAGTGAGGCAATGACCGGCACACGCACAGCCGCTTTTATTTTCTGCAACTGCTTGAGATAGGCATCAGGTCCCAGGCGGAAATTGTATGGCGTGGCAAGATAACTCGACGCTTCACTGGAACTGTCCTGCCCCTGAGCGATGGTCCAATCGACATACAACTCCTCCTGCGCCAACTGTTCTTCAAATATTGAGTGCATGATGATCATCGGTGCGCCGGCATCTTCCAGCCTACGCACGGTATCCATATCGTCCACCATGGGCGATGCCCCCGGGATAAGCGGATGTGGAAGATCGAAACCCATGTAATTTGTAGACATATCCATAAACTTATTCTCCTTTCGCCGCATCGGCGGCTTGACTGGTCTGGGCCGGAGCCGGAGTTTCCGGGAAAGCAAAGCTCGCAAGCTGGCTGTAAAGTGCCAGTCGTTCAGCGGTGTTGCGTACCGATGCTTCCGAAAGCATGCGGAATCTTTCAGGATTGATTTTTTCAATCATGGAAAACCGCGTCTCATTGCGGAGATAATCGCGTACATTGGCCTTTTGGCTTGGTGAATCAATCTGCAACGGAGGTTTGCCCTGCGCGATAAGCCGCGGGTCATAATGATATAGCGGCCACACGCCGCTATCCACGGCTAATTTCTGCTGACTGATGCCGAATTTGAGATCATACCCATGCGCAATGCAGTGGCTGTAAGCAATGATCAGGGAGGGGCCGGGGTAGCTTGCAGCTTCGCTGAAGACCCGAACGGTGTGATTGTCGTTGGCCCCAAAGGCGATGCTCGCCACATACGCATGGCGATAGCTCATTGCCATAAGACCGAGGTCTTTTTTCTGCGTGGCTTTGCCGGCGGCGGCAAATTTGGCCACGGCACCAATGGGGGTGCTCTTGGAACTTTGGCCGCCGGTATTGGAATACACTTCTGTATCCAGGACCAAAATGTTGACATCAAAGGGAAGACTCAAAACATGATCCAGTCCGCCAAAATCGATGTCATACGCCCAGCCATCGCCGCCGAGTATCCAAACGCTCTTGCGTACGAGATAATCCGCGATTTGGGCCAGCACCGCAGCCTGCGGTTCTTTACTGTTCTGGAGGAATTTGCGTAATTCCACAACACGTTGCCGCTGATCGGCGATTCCCTTTTCTGATGTTTGATCCGCTTGGAGGATGGCGGAGGTTAAGGTATCGCCGATATGGCCTGTAAGTTCTTTCACCAGACGTTCTGCCTGTCGGATGTGCTGCTCAATTCCCAGACGCATGCCCAGGCCAAATTCAGCATTATCTTCAAACAGGGAATTATTCCATGTCGGGCCACGACCTTCACGGTCGGTGGTATAAGGCGTGGTGGGAAGATTGCCGCCATAGATCGATGAGCAGCCTGTGGCGTTGGCAATCATCAGCCGATCTCCGAACAATTGTGTCAGCAGTTTGATATAAGGCGTTTCACCGCAACCCGCGCAGGCTCCGCTGAATTCAAACAGCGGGAGGAGGAATTGGCTGGCCTTAACATCCAGACGTGTAATGCGCGTACGATCCCACTCCGGGATGTTAAGAAAGAAGTTGAAGTTCTCGCGTTCACGGTCACGAATCGTTAGCTGCGGTATCATGTTAATGGCTTTATGCTTCGGGTTGGCTTTATCTTTGGCCGGGCAAACCTCCACACACAGCCCGCATCCGGTGCAGTCTTCGGGTGCCACCTGCAATGTATACGACATACCCTTAAAGTCCGGAGCTTTGTAGGCCGTATGCTTAAACGACAACGGTGCATTGGCCAACTCACGGGCCTCATAAATTTTGGCCCGGATGGCCGCGTGCGGGCAAACAAAGGCACATTTGTTGCATTGGATGCAGAATTGCTGATCCCATTCCGGAATTTCCACCGCGATGTTGCGTTTTTCCCACTTGGTTGTGCCGGTCGGCCAGGTGCCGTCCACCGGAAAAGCGCTGACCGGTAACAAATCACCTTTGCCGGCCATCATGACCGCCTGCACCCGCCGGGTGAAGTCCGGCATGGTCGGCTGGGCAAAACTTGCTTGGTGGATGGTGGAAGTGGCGACGGCGGGAACCGTTATTTCATGCAGGTTGGCCAAGGTCTGATCGACGGCATCATAATTGCGACGAACAACTTCTTCCCCTCGCTTTTCGTACGTCTTTTTAATGGCTTTTTTAATCGCGGTGATCGCCGCATCGCGCGGTAACACCCCCGATATGGCAAAAAAGGCCGTCTGCATAATGGTATTAATTCGCCGGCCCATACCGGTATTCCGGGCTACCGCATTGGCATCTATCGCGAATAATCGCAGATGTTTTTCAATAATGGCCTTCTGAATTTCAGCCGGCAGATGATCCCATAGCTTCTGTGGCTCCAAGGGGGCATTGAGCAGAAATACCGACCCGGATGCGGCGTTTTCCAGTATGTCCATGCGTTCGAGGAACTCAAACTGATGGCACGCAATGAAGTTTGCATTGCGAACCAGATATGGGGCACGGATCGGCTCTTTGCCAAATCGCAAATGCGAGATCGTCATGGCGCCGGATTTCTTCGAATCATAAACGAAGTAACCCTGCGCATGTAAATCCGTCTGATCGCCAATAATTTTAATGGAGTTTTTATTGGCTCCAACTGTGCCATCGGCTCCCAATCCAAAAAACATCGCTTGCACCACATCTCCCATGGGCAGATCAAAACTCTCGTCCACAGGTAATGACAGGTGAGTGACATCGTCATTAATTCCCACGGTAAAGCGTGGTTTAGGATTAGATTTATTTAGTTCATCAAATACCGCTTTGACCATGGCGGGCGTAAATTCTTTGCTTGATAAACCGTAGCGTCCGCCAATTACCTCGGGCATCTCTCCCATTGGTAACGTATGGACCATCATCGCCTGTGCCAAGGCGGTAATGACGTCCTGATACAGCGGTTCTCCGACGGATCCTGGTTCTTTGGTACGATCCAACACCGCGATTTTCCGGGCGGTCGCGGGGATGGCCTGGACCAGCATATCGGCGGCAAATGGACGATACATTCGTACAATCAAGCAGCCGATTCGCTCCCCTTTTGCCGTGAGATGTCGCACGGTTTCACTGGTGGTTTCCGCTCCGGAACCCATGATGATCATCACCCGCGTGGCCTGTGGATGGCCCCGATATTCATAGGGGTGGTAAAACCTTCCGGTAAGTTCGCCGAAGCGCCGCATTTCTTCAATGACAATTTCCGGCAGCGCGTCATAAAATGGATTGGCGGCTTCACGGGCCTGAAAAAAGGTGTCGGGATTTTGGGCTGTTCCGCGCAGGACCGGTGCGTCGGGCGTTAACGCCCGACGGCGGTGGGCGGCAATGAGATGCTGGGGAATCAGCGTGCGGAGTTGATCATCCGTGAGAATATCAACGCCATTAAGCTCATGAGACGTGCGGAATCCATCAAAGAAATGGATAAATGGAATTCTGCTGCGTAAGCTGGCGGCTAAAGCGATAGCCGCCTGATCGTGGGCTTCCTGCACATTCATCGAAGCCAGCATGGCGAAGCCGGTTTGTCGGCACGCCATCACATCAGAATGATCCCCGAAAATCGATAACGCATGGGTGGCCAGAGAACGGGCCGCCACTTGAATGACAAAACTGGTAAGTTCACCGGCGATTTTATACAGGTTAGGAATCATCAGCAGCAACCCCTGCGAGGATGTTGCGGTGGTGCAAAGTGACCCAGCCTGCAGGGCGCCATGAACAGCACCGATGGCACCGCCTTCACTTTGCATTTCCACCACCTGTGGAACCCCGCCCCAGATATTAGTTTGTCCGCGCGATGCCCAGTCATCAAACAATTCCCCCATCGGACTGGCCGGTGTGATGGGATAAATAACCGCGGCTTCGCTGGTTCGGTAAGCCACACTGGCCGCCGCCTCATTGCCGTCGATTGTTATATGCTGTTTGGTATTCATAAAAAATCCTTTCAATTTCCGTCATTAATCATGGATGTCGAATCTGAATCCACAAGGAGCTTCGGCATAAATCCTGGCTCGCGTGCCCATCGGGACAGGCACCTAAGTAAGTGTCTGGCCAGGTGATCCACCGCGGTGGCCACTGTTGGCGTGAGTTGATCGCTGATCTCGATGGATTGGCATCCAATTGCCGCCACCCACGCGCTGGGGCATGCGCGCAATGCGTGTTGTGTGATTGCCAGCAAGACTCCGGGTGTGAAATGGTGGCCCATAAGCATGTTGGATTCTTCCGGATGGGCCGGACTGATGGTTATATGCCCCGGCGGAAGCGCCATGGTGGCATCCACAAAAATAACGCGATGGGCCTGCGCGATGTCCGTTGCCAGTTCCGGCGTTAATTGCGCGCACGAAATCAATCGCACGGATGGGTCGCAATACGTTGGCAGAAGCGCTGTGAGTTTTTCGATGACGGCCAGACCGGCCCCATCATCGGTCCGTAAGGAATTGCCATAACCAATTACCAGTGTGGTAAGCGTGGCAACAGAAAGATCAGTTTCTTTGCAATACATCGCACACCTCGCCATCTGAAGCACAAAGCTCAATGCGCAATGGCATTTGCCCCAGTGCGTGCGTTGAGCAACTCAGGCAGGGATCAAAGCAGCGAATGACTGCCTCCACGCGGTTGAGCATACCTTCCTGCAGCTTGTTGCCATCGACAAATCTCTCGGCGACCTGCCGCACGCCAAGATTCATCGCCAGGTTATTGTGACCGGTGGCGATGATCAGGTTGGCCCATCGGATCAAACCATTTTCGTCAATTTTATAATGGTGAATCAGCGTGCCGCGCGGTGCCTCGGAAATACCAACGCCCTCGAGCCGATTGGGTCTGGCGCGCGAACGAATATGGGTGTTGAGAATATCCGGATATTGCAGCAGCCGCTGAATCATTTCTATGCCGTAAAGAATTTCAATCAGCCGCGCCCAGTGATAATGGAAACTGCTCTGCGGGGCCCGGCCAAGGCGCGTGCGAAAAACGCCTAATTCCATATCCGCGCGGACGGTGCCGCACCGTTCGGCCACGATCAGACGTGCCAGCGGGCCAACACGGTAAATTCCGGCGGGGTACCCATGGGGTTTAAAATATGGGAATTTGAGATAAGAATAATTCTCAACGGCTTCGCTGATAAGCGATCCGTAATGGCTGTGATTGCTTTGACTAAGTTCCGCCACCGGTGTGGCATTGTGATCCACAAATTTCATGGCTCCGTCATAATGTTCCAGGAGGCCATCGGGCGTTACCAGTCCGGCAAAAAGCGTTGGAAAATTAGCGAACGCATCAACTTCTGCCGGGTAGCGATCTTCCACCTGATGAAAATAATCCAGTGCTCGATCAACACGGGCGATGGCTTCGGGAATCTGCTTGAGAATCGTGTCGCGCGTTCCTTCCGTTAATGGCGCATTGACCCCGCCGGGCACAACCCATGCGGGGTGAATTTTCTTTCCGCCCAGCAATGCGATAACATCCTGTCCGAATTTACGCAGCAGAATGCCATCCCTCGCAAAATCCGGATGTTCACGAATCAGCCCGAAAATATTGCGGCGCATCGGATCGCCGTCCATACCGAAAAGCAGATCGGGGCTGGAGAGGTGAAAAAATGAGAGCGCGTGGCTTTGTACCATCTGGGCCAAATTCATGATGCGACGAAGTTTATCCGCAGTGGGTGGAATTTGTACCGCCAGAATATCATCGCAGGCCTTGGCCGCCGCCATCAGATGGCTTACGGGACAGATTCCGCAGATACGAGCCATAATGCCCGGCATTTCGGTCAATGGCCGGCCTTCCACAAACTTCTCAAAGCCGCGGAATTGGGTGACATGGAATTGCGCATCGCGGACTTTGCCGGCATCATCCAGATGAATGGTTATTTTGGCGTGTCCCTCGATGCGGGTAACGCCGTCAATGGTAATGGTTCGAGTCATGATAAAATCCTCTTTTCAAGGCCTGTTCGTCAGGCCGCTTTTTATTTTCCAAAGCGCGAGACGCTCATGGCGTTGGGCACGCGTCCGGCCAGTAATTCTGTCAGCACAAACCAGATCGCATCCGCGGGTGGCGGGCAGCCCGGCAGATAAAGATCAACCTTGATCACCTCATGCAGCGGCGTGGCATGGGGCCGCAGCGGCGGTACGACAACCAGCGGAAGCAATGCTTTGCGTTCCTCGGGCGTGGGCGGTTCCTGGGCATTTTCGACGTAAGCGCGGTCAAACAAATCCGAGCGGTCCCAATAGTTCCGCATCGCCGGAACATTACCGGTAACGGCACAATCGCCGAGAGCTATGACATATTTACTATGGGCGCGGATAATCTTGGCCTTATGCAAATCCTCTTCACTGCTGACGGCTCCTTCCACGAGCGTTAAATCCACGCTTGATGGAAATTCTTTCGGATCTACCACCGGCGAATGTAAAATGTCCACCAGTCCGGCGAGGGTAATAAGCCGTTCATCAAGGTCCATGAGGCTCATGTGGCACCCTGAGCAGCCATCAAGCCACACGGTCGCCACGGTTGGTCTGGTTTTAGTATCGGTCATGATTTGGCCTCCCGCATTAAAGTCAGATAAGGTAAAAAATCGGTCTTTTTGGTCATTTCGCCGACGGCGGTACCACGGTGGGTTAATGCGCCGGTCGGACAAACATTGACACACTTGCCGCATCCGGTGCACGTCTGGCTTTCACCCCAGGGTTCATCCAGATCATGGATAATCGCGGCCAGCACGCCCCGGCCCTTCACATCTTTGGTATGAGCACCTTCAATTTCTCCGCACACGCGCACGCACCGCACACATAAAATGCACCGGTTGTGATCCAGACGCATGTAGTCGTGGGAATTATCCACCTCCAGGCGCGGGAAGCGATAAGGGAATCGCACGTGATCTATTTCCAGTTTTACGGCCATATTTTGCAGTTCGCAATGCCCATTGCTTACGCATACCGAACACACGTGATTACGTTCCGCAAAGAGCATTTCCACAATCATCTTGCGGTACTCTTTCAGGCGCGGCGACGTGGTGCTTACGGCCATGCCTTCGGCACAGGTTGTGGCACAGGCGGCATGAAGTTTCGGCGATCCGGCGATTTCCACCATACACAAGCGGCATCCTCCCCATACCGTCAGGCCTTCAAGAAAACAGAGTGTCGGAATATCAATATTATTCTCGCGCGCCACTTGAAGGATCGTTTCGCCGCTTCGGCAACTGATATCTTTGCCGTCAATTTTCAGCGTGATGGATTCAGCGTTTGGTGTAAGGGAAGTCATGGGAGCACCTCCAGTTCAATTTGTTCAGATGTGGCGGCACGGTTTGGATCGCCATGCGCGGCCTGAGCCTGCTTGATAAGGTCCAGATATTCATGTTCAAAGTAGCGCAGCGTGCTAAGCACCGGATTGGGCGAGGATTGGCCCAGCCCGCACAGACTGGTCTGCTTAACCATGTCGCACAAATCCTTCAGCAGTTGCAGGTTTTCCGGCGTGCCGCGTTTTTCACATATTCGATCCAGCAGTTCGTGCATTTCATACGTGCCAACTCGGCACGGCACGCACTTGCCGCAGCTTTCAGTCATGCAGAATTCCATGAAGAACCGCGCCACATCCACCATGTTGCTGGTTTCATCCATGACAATCATGCCGCCAGAACCCATAATTGAACCAGCTTTTGCCAGGGATTCATAATCGACGGTAATATCCAAAAGTTCCGCGGGGATACACCCGCCCGATGGACCGCCGGTCTGCACCGCTTTGAAGGCTTTTCCGTCCGGAACGCCACCGGCAATGTCATAAATGATGTCCCTTAGCGGCATTCCCATGGGAACTTCAATGAGTCCGGTATTTTTAATTTTTCCGGTCAGAGCGAAAATTTTTGTACCTTTGCTCTTTTCTGTTCCAATCTGCGCAAACCATGCCGCCCCTTTGTTAATAATCGGAGCGACGTTGGCATACGTCTCGACATTGTTGATCAGGGTGGGGCATCCGAAAAGCCCATAATTCGCCGGATACGGCGGACGCGGACGCGGCACACCACGCTTGCCTTCCACACTGGCGATTAATGCTGTTTCCTCGCCGCATACAAATGCACCGGCGCCGAGTCGCAATTCAACATTAAAGCTGAACTTGGTTCCAAAAACATTATGGCCAATCAATTCATGCCGCCGGGCCAGATTTATGGCTTTGGTCAGACGCTTGACCGCCAGAGGATATTCCGCCCGGACATAAATAACGCCGTTTTCAGCACCCACCGCATACGCGGCAATAGCCATTCCTTCCAGCACCCGATGCGGATCACCTTCCATGACGCTGCGATCCATGAATGCACCGGGATCACCTTCATCGCCATTGCAAATGACATATTTGGTGGTGCCGCCCGCCTTGGATACTGTGGCCCATTTGAGTCCGGTTGGGAAGCCCGCTCCGCCGCGTCCACGCAGGCCGGAATCAGAAATTTCCTGTATGACCTGTTGTGGAGTCATGGTAGTAAGAACTTTCAGCAACGCCTGATAGGCCCCATGGGCGACGCAATCTACCAGACTTTCCGGATCAACGTGTCCGGAATTTTCCCGCACGACCAGCTTTTGTCGGGTGAAGAACGGCTGCTGCATATCACAAAGCAACTCTGCGACGGGCTGTGTTGAAAGCCCTTGCACAATGGCAGGGGCATGTTCCGGTTTGGCAAACTGATACATCGCCGCATCCGCTTTCACCAGTGGCCCGTTACAGCATAGCCCCATGCAGCCAACCCCTTTGACGCAGACTTTATCCGTCAGGCCCCGGCTTTTGACTTCATCGCTGAGGGTTTTCAACAGTGTATCGCTTTGCAGGCTCATACATCCTGATTCCGTGCAAACACGGATTTCATGCTTGAACGCGGCTGAATCCGCGCGGGCCTTTTCCATCATGCTTACTAATTCTTCGGGTTTCATGGTTACTGCTTCCTTTCCAAAGTTTCATCCAAAGCCGTCAGAAGTTCCGCCGGAGAACGTTTTCCAAGAACTTTTCCGTCAACCACGGCAGTCGGGGCCAGTCCGCAAGCGCCAATACATCGCGCCACCAGCAGAGAAAGCTGGCCATCTTTGGTGGTCTGTCCTTCCGCAATGCCGTAGTGGTGTTGCACCTCGTCGAGGAGTTGCCGCCCGCCTTTGATGTAACAGGCTGTTCCCATACAGACTACGCAAACATGCTTCCCCTGTGGTTTGAGGGTGAAAAAATGATAAAATGTCGCTACTCCGTAAACCTTTGATAGCGGTACTTTTAGCGCTCCGGCCACCCAGCGCATGGATGGAATATCAAGAAAGCCGAACGTTTGCTGCACGCTGTGCAGGCTTTCAATCAGAGCGTCGGGTTGAAAATCATTGCGCCGCATAGTGGTCTCAATAATTTTCCACCGTTTGTCCTCCGTGGGAGGCTTGGGTACAACCGTGGTAACTGGCATGGTAAGAACTCCTTTTAAGCTGCGACATACCGCCTGACATCAGCAGATGCGCGGCAACTGTTCTCCATAAGACTTCTGCAGCACTCTCCATCCGCCGATGGAGGTATGCAGGGTACAAACCCCATCTTTTTCAGACGTGACATAGCCGATGATTTGCGCCTGCCGCCCCAGGGGATGTTGTCGCATGGCATGCAGTGCTGCCGGGGCCTGTTCGGGCCGCACCACCACAACGACTTTTCCTTCATTGGCAATGTCCAGTGGGTCCAGGCCCAGCATGTCCGCGGCATGTTTGGCCTCGGGCCGAATCGGAATATGCGTTTCCTCTAGGTTTATCCGCCAGCCGGTGCGTGCAGCCAGATCAGCGGTAAGGCCCGCCAGGCCACCGCGCGTCGGATCCCGCATAAAGACCACTTCCGGAATGGCGCTGCGCAATTGCTCAATTAGACCATTGAGCGGGGCCACATCGCTGCGTAACACACTTTCCACCTCGGGCATTTCACGTGCCAGCATCACCGTCAGGCCATGCTCGCCGATCGGGCCGTTGATAATCAGCACATCTCCGGGCTTTATATGATCCGGATGCGGTAGTGCATGACCCATTAATTCGCCGATCCCGGCAGTTGTCAGGTAGATTCCGTCCGCCTGCCCGTGTCCCACTACTTTGGTATCACCGGTAATGATCCTTACACCTGCTTCGCTGGCGGTTGCCGCGACCGAGTCCAGTACACGCTCAAGTATTTTGCGATCCAGTCCTTCCGCTAAAATCATCGACAGCGCCAAAGCTCGCGGATGCGCGCCGCATACCGCCAAGTCATTGACTGTTCCACACACCGCCAGGCGGCCAATATCGCCACCGGGAAAAAACAGCGGTTGAACAACGTAACTGTCAATGGTCAAGGCGAGCTTGCCGCCGGGAATAATGCCGGAGTCCAGAAGCTGGGATAATGCCGGATTGGCCAGTCGCGGCATGACAATTTGGCTAAGCAGTGCATCGGTTAATTGTCCGCCACCGCCATGCGCCAAGGCGACGTGCGTAAATCGTGCGGGCATGGCGTGAGGCTGCATCGCAACATCATTGATGGATTGTTTATTCATGACTGAACCTCCAGCAATTCATCCGAGTGTGAACGCGGATTTTTCAGTTGTTTGCTTGGACCATACTTAAACCATGCCGAGCAGGTACCTTCGGAACTGACCATGCACGGGCCGATCGGTGAAATGGGTGTACAGGCTCGTGCAAAGAGCTTGCATTGCACCGGAAGTGCCGCACCACTGATAACCTTGCCACAAATACACCCTGCCGGTTCGCGCTCTTGTGGTTCCGGCAGATTGAATCGCAGAGCCGCATCAAAGCGCTGATATTCGCGCCGCAGCACCAGGCCGCTGTCGGGTATGTTGCCCATGCCTCGCCATCGCGCATCACCAGGTTCAAAAATCTGCTCCAGCAATGCCAATGCCCAGCGATTTCCCTTGGCATGCACCGCTTCAGGGTACTGATTCACCAGTGCGGTTTTATTATTTACAACCAACTCGGTCAGGCAGACCAGAGCCGAAATCAATTGGGGCGGTTCAAAACCACCGACCACACACGACACGCCAAATTCATCGACAATGCTCTGATATACCTCCGAGCCGATAATCACCGACACATGGCCCGGACAGAGAAAGCCCTTGATTCTGGGAATTTCTCCATCGGTCAGAAGTGCCCGCATCGCGGGAATGATGCGTTTATGGCTGGCCAATACGCTGAAATTTTTAACGTTAAGCCGCTGTGCTTCACATATGGCCGCCGCCGTAGCCGGCGCGGTGGTTTCAAATCCCACCGCGGCAAAGACCACCTCGCGATCGGGTTGCGTACGGGCTAGTTTAACGGCGTCCATACTGCTGTACACAACTTCAATTCGGCTGCCATGTACGCGGGCATTTTCAAGGTTTCCCTGCCGCCCCGGAACCCGCAGCATGTCCCCGTATGTGCATAAAATTACATCCCGCCGCGAACCGAGATCAATGAGCCTGTCAATATCTCCCTGGGACGTCACACACACCGGACAGCCCGGTCCGCTGATCAGTCGCACATTCGGCGGCATAACACTTGGCAGGCCGCAACGAAAAGCGCTGGTGGTGTGGGTGCCGCAAACTTCCATAAATGCCACATCGTGCGCAATTGCTTTCGCGGCAACCCGCAGACACTGCAAAAGACTGTCGGTGCACGCACGTGTCAGACTCATGATATGCCTCCCCGCGCCGGCTGTGCCGTCGTGTTGTGTTGTTGTGTATCGTTCTGGTCGGCGCTGTTGCAGGTGGCGCGTTCGACTTCTTCGATAAGAGCCCAGGTTTCGCGGGCCTCCTCGGGATTAAGCCGTTCAATGGCGAATCCGGCATGAATTAAGATCCAGTCGCCGCTCTGGGCGTCGGGGGTCATCATCGTATTAACGGGCAGGCGGTTGCCGTGCAGATCCACAATGCCCTGCTGGCCATCATGCTGAATAAGTTTTGCCGGTACTGCTAAACACATGTTACACACTCCGTTGCGGATATTTGAGGGCCGCCAAATTCGTTGGTCCATCGGGTTGCCGCAACCATCGCCTGCCCCAACGCCAGTCCGCCGTCGTTGGGTGGTACAATGCGATGACGCAGAACCCTCAGGGCGTGACGTTCGAGCCGATGCGCCAGGTCGTTGGCGAAAAGTTGATTGGCAAATACACCGCCCGATAATGCGACCGTGTTAATGTGTGCATCAATCGCTGCATGACAAATGATGTCTTCCCAGCCCGCTGCAAACTGACTTTGGAATATCGCCGCAAGCATTTCAACCGGCATTTCGTTCTGCTGCTGCTGGAGCAAATGTCGAATCAGAGGCCGCAAATCCAGTCTCTTCAGACCCTGACCATCGTAGATAATATCCCAGAGCTTCCCGGTATGAACCGAGGCCTGTGCCATAGCTGCCGCGGATTCCAACGCCATCGGCGCCTGGGCTTCAAAAGTGTTACAGGTGCAAAGCCCCAACAGAGCGGACACCCCGTCAAAGAGTCGCCCGGCGCTACTGGAGATCACGCATTGAAGTTTACGCGTCATCATCAGTTTCAGCATCTTCCGGTCCGCAGCATTTGCAACAAGCCGCTCTGCGACGGGATGTTGATCACATTCCTTGCCAAAGCTCTGATAGAGAATGGCCAGAGCGCTGCGGCTGATGTCCTTCGCCGCGACATCTCCGCCGGGCAAGATAATCGGATTCAGTGAAGCTACGCGTTCAGATGCGTCCGCACTTGCGTAGAGCAGTTCGCAGCCCCAGCCGGTTGCATCAAGCCCCAGTCCCGTTCCATCACATATCAGCGCCAGTACCGGCCCGCGCACAGCATGTTCAGCCATTACTGCCGCCGCATGAGCATGATGGTGTTGTACTGCAATAAGGGGTGCCTTGAATTGCCGCGCCAACTGCGCGGCATATTGGGCGCTGATATACAATGGATGCATATCATGTGCTATGAATTGTGGCGTGGCTTTGTACAATCGGCACAAATCATGAATGCTCTGCATGAATTGCGTTCGCGCCAGTTGGTTAGTTAAATCCCCCAGGTGCTGGCTTAATATGACCTGTGAATCCGTCACCAGTGCCACGGTATTTTTCAACTCTCCGCCCAAGCATATTCCCGTTACGCCTGTGCCGGTGTTCAACGCTATGGATGATGGCACAAAACCGCGCGACCGTCGAATCGGTACAGGTGATTGTCCAGGCCCCATATCCAAAAGTACCGAATCATCTATACAACGGACGATGGGGCGATCATGCCACAAAAGCGCATCGCACATTGTGCCCAGCCGCTCTAGTGCTTCAGAATTGCTTATCGCCAGAGGTTCATCGGTTACATTGCCACTGGTCATCACCAGGGCCATTAACGCCTTCTCCAGTTGAGAGAAAAGTAAATGTTGAATGGGCGTATATGGAAGCATTACTCCCAGCCGGCAGTTATGGCCCGCTACCGCTTGTGCCACCGGTGCATCTGCCTGTCGCATGGCTAGAATAATCGGTGCCGCTGCGGATTCCATGACTTCCTGGGCTTGTGGGCTGATTTTAATAAATTGCCGGGCATCGGATACTGATCGACACATAATGGCAAATGGTTTGCTGTCGCGTTGTTTAAGTTGTCGCAGCCGCGTTACCGCCGCCTCATCATCGGCTCGCGCCGCTAAATGAAAGCCACCGATGCCTTTGATTGCGATGATCCCGCCGTTCAGCAGCATATCGGCCGCTTGGGCTATTGGATCGCCGTCCAGTGGTTCTCCACGCGAATGGACCAGTTGAATCTGCGGCCCGCAATTCGGGCATGAGATTGGTTGTGCGTGAAAACGTCGATTTCCTGGATCGTCATATTCCTTTTGACACGTTCGGCACATGGGAAATTCGGCCATGGTTGTGGCTGGGCGGTCATAGGGGATGTCAAGGATGATGCTATAGCGTGGGCCGCAATTTGTGCAGGTAACCAGCGCGTGATGAAATCGGCGATTGGTGGGATCAAACATTTCCTGCCGACATTCTGCGCACAGCGCGGTGTCGGGCGTAATGGCGGTCTGGCCCTGGCCATGGACGTCACTGGGCATGATAGAAAAATCGTGCTCGCCGGCGTTTCGATCAATAATGACCTGCGTCATGGCATCAATTCGTGCCATGGGAGGAGGGTTACCTCTTAGCGTTTCCGAAAAATGCTCAAGATTGCTCTGCGGCCCCTGTCCTTCAATGATCACCCCCCGATTGTCGTTGGCGACAAAACCGCTGATCTGTGCGTTCTGTGCCAGACGATAGACGTAAGGACGAAATCCCACTCCCTGCACCTGACCGCGGATGATCCAGCGGCGGCGTTGTATAACCTGATTGTTCAACAGCGCGTTCATGCTGCAAACCTCGCCAGAGCTGCCGGGCTTCCAGCGGCCTGTGAATCGATCCACACGCCGCCACGTCGAGCCTCTGCTCTGCACGGGTCTAATGGTACAGCGCTTATGAAATTAAAATCATCAGGACAATCCCTCTACCGGATATAGGTCGTTCAACCATAAACTCCATCGGTGAAACTCTTAGTGTTGCCGCCGCTGTGTGTGATTAAAAATCAGAATCGGAAAAACGCGGTAATGGGGATAGGTGAATCTCCGTGTCCGCATATCCGTAAAGTTCCTAAGCGCGTATGAGGATGCTCTTGAAGACCGTGTGCGGAAAAAGTATTTCCAGCACCCGTGCAGTGGACGCGATCAGTTGTGATCATTGAGCATTGACAAGGGTAAAGCGTATTTCACTGTGGGCGGAGCTATATTCAAAATCCAATGGAGTCCGGACATGATTCATGTCCCGGCACGGCGACGTTCATTATTTATTGCGGTCAAACAAAACTAAAAACGGCCCTTGCGTTTTCAGGCACGGTATCCAACAATGACATTCAAGCTGCGGAAATAGGTGGCGCCTCGTGATGTCGTGCGGAGATGGGCGCACGCGAGGCGCGGGTTGAGGATCGCGCGGATTGTGCGCGGAAAGGACGTTCTTTATGCCAATGTCTTGGATCCAATGGAAAGCGTTTATCGCCGCGCACGCTAAAAGTGCTGCCATGACGGGTGTTCTGGTATTGTTTCTGGCGGTCTATATCGCGTTGACGCGCAGTCATTATCCGTCTAACGCCGTCGCCGTTGGGACAGCCCGGCACGTCACCAACACTCCCGGCGTATTTCACCCGTTCGGCTTTTTATATACCTCCACTTTTACCACCTTTGAACGCTATGCTCTTTTTGCCGTTCTGTTTATCGCACTGGCAGGGTTGGCGTATGCGGTAATACTCATGCGGATGATACGCCGGGCGGATCATGGAACGGAAAAAATGAAGGAGGTGGCCCATGCCATCCGACAAGGTTCGATCGCGTATCTCGGGCGGCAACGCCGAACCTTGTTGCCCTTAATTGTGCTGATCACATTTATCCTGGTCGGCACAGCGAGTTGGACTACGGCGGCGGGAGCGAGTCTACCGATTGGTCGTGGCATAGCGTTTCTCATGGGATCCCTGTTTTCCATGGCCGTGGGTACCATTGGTATGCTTATGGCGACGGAGGGCAACGTGGTCGTGGCTGCCGCCGCCCGCCAGGGTTTTGGAAAAGCTCTGCAGCTCGGTTATCGCACCGGCACCGTCACGGGTATGCTGAACGACGGATTGGGGCTGCTGGGGGCAACGACTATCTTCATGTATTTTGGCAACCGGGCCCCAGAGGCATTACTGGGGTTCGGATTTGGAGGAACGCTGCTTGCGCTATTTATGCGTGTCGGCGGGGGAATTTATACCAAAGCCGCCGACGTCGGCGCTGACCTTGTTGGAAAAGTTGAAAAAGATATTCCGGAAGACGATCCGCGTAATGCCGCAACAATCGTTGATAACGTTGGCGATAATGTTGGTGATTGCGCCGGTATGGCCGCGGATATTTTTGAAAGTTATGAAGTTACCATGGTCGCCGCCATGATTTTAGGATGGGCGAGTTTCGGGCATATCGGCATGCTTTTCCCCTTGCTGGTTAGAGCGGTGGGGGTTTGCTCGGATATGATTGCGACTTTCAGCGTCCGGGCCGCTGACAAAGGGTCGGATAAAGATGCCATGGCTGCGATTAATCGCGGCTATCGCCTCGGTGCCGTTATCAGCACGATTGGCTTTCTCCTGGTTGGATTTTTCTATCTGCGTTTTGGTGCCGCCGCGATTGCTGAAAATCCAAGTCTGCAGCATGTCTTAGCCTCGGCACCCTGGTGGGCTAATTTTGGTGTTCACGGTTTGGATATGCGGCCAGCGGAGGCTACGTTTGTCGGTGTGATATTGGCTCTTACACTGAATTTATCCACGGAATATTTCACCGGCACCCATGAGCCGCCGGTGGATTCGCTGGTTAAGTCTTGTTCCACCGGACACGCGACGAATATCATCGCCGGCTTGGCGGTGGGGTTGGAAAGCAGTGTAAGTGCTATCGTCATCATTGCCTGCTGCCTTACCGCCAGCAGCCTTATTTTCTACGGCACCAATCCTATATTTGTGGCTTATGGCATTGCCATGGTCGGTATCGGAATGTTAACACTCGCCGGTAACACCTTGAGCATGGATGTTTTCGGCCCGGTCGCCGACAACGCTAACGGCATAGGAGAAATGGGCTACGACCCCGAAGAAATGGGAGCGCAGCAGCACAGTGCCGCCCGACAGGTTCTAGCGGATTTAGATGCCACCGGTAATACCACCAAAGCCCTGACCAAGGGCGTGGCGATTGGTTCGGCGGTGATTGCGGCCGTCAGTCTTTACGCGGCATTCATTACTCTCGTGGCTACCGGCGGCGTATCCGATCACGCACGCATCAGTGGTGCAGCCTATAAGGTTATTTCCGGAATCATGACCGTTGCGAGTCCGAAATTGCTGGTCGGATTGCTGCTTGGCGGAGCTGTGCCATTCCTGTTTAGCTCAATGACCATTCGCGCCGTGGGGCGGGCGGCTTTTTTAATTGTGAAGGAATGTCGATTGCAGTTTCAGGATGAAAAGATCTGGAGCGGCGAAACCAAACCGGATTATGCCCGCGTGGTTAATATCTGCACTGCCACAGCTCAGCGCGAGTTGATTGGGCCGGGATTCCTGGCTATTCTCTCCCCGATTCTCGTGGGATTTCTGCTGGGTGTGGTCGCGCTGGCAGGGTTTCTTGCGGGGGCCATTCTTTCCGGGCAATTGCTGGCGGTATTCATGACCAATTCCGGCGGTGCTTGGGATAACGCCAAGAAAACCATCGAAGATGAACCGCGAAATATAAAAGCCAACACCGGTAAAGGCTCTGAACGCCATAAAGCATCGGTTACTGGTGACACCGTCGGTGATCCGTTGAAAGACACCGCCGGCCCCGCCATCAACCCGTTGTTAAAAGTCATGAACATGGTGGCGTTGCTTTCGTTGCCGCTGATGCTTCCCTTTGATGCGTCGCTGTGGAGGGCTGAAACTGCCATGCACAACTCTGTAGTGGTGCATCCATTAAGTCCATACCCTTGGATTGCCGCAACGATCGGCGTATTGGCCATCGCGGTGATCGCCTGGGCCGTGTATCGCTCCAAGCATGAAACCAAGGAAATGGCGGATATGGAAAAGCAGCTTGAATCGGTTTAGCCGGCGAAACCACAGCGACGATTATGATTGATCCATTCCGTCGCACGGTGTTGTTGCCATGCCACAGGTTATGGATCCTGCGCGAAGCTCCCGATAATCGGACCGGCGGTATAGAAAAAGTGAAACCGGCGCGATTCCGGCTGACACTAAGGCAGTGCATGGCGATGCGGCTTTGGGAAATACAGCGTGCCCACGCAATCACCGGTGCCGTCGCCGTGGCAGCAAAAAGGAGACACCATGCGACTGAAGCACGATTTTCAAACCCCGTCACGTCGTACCGCCTTGAAGTTTCTAGCTTTGGGTGCAGCGGCCGCCATGGCCACCGAGTCGTCCACCGCGTCCGCCGAACCGCCGTTGGTAAGACTGAAAACAAAAAGCATCTTTCGGATGTGGATCAAGGGAAATCATCGGCATATTGTTTCCAACGATATGCCAGGGCATCTCGTTGGAAAATTTCCTGATCGCGGCTGCCCCAATACCATCCAGGCACAGAATTTTCATTTCCGCATGGAACTTCACCCCAAGCACAACAATCAACTCATGCCGCTGGCCCAGCGGGACGGCGCGCCCATTATTTTTGGCGTGGCGCTGGATGGTGCGCCTTTTGATCCCGGAACGGCAATGTATTGGCATGAGAATCGGCATTGGGCCATATCCGCGATGACCTCGCGCCGCGGAGACTTGGGATTTGATAACAGCCACGCCCATGTTCAACCTTACGGTGCGTACCATTATCATGGCGTGCCTACGGAGTTAATTTATCATCTGCACGGCTGGGGAAAAGTGTGTCTTATCGGATATGCCGCAGACGGCTTTCCTATTTACGGCCCATGGGGATATACCAATGCAAAAAGTACCGAAAGCGATATCAAAATATTGCACGCCAGTTATCGGCTTAAGCAGGGGAACAGGCCGAATCCCTCCGACGGCCCCGGTGGGCAATATGACGGTACGTATACTTCGGATTTCGAGTATGTTCCCGGTTTGGGGGATCTGGATAAAGCCAATGGCCGATATGGTGTGACACCGGAATATCCCGCGGGCACCTACTATTACGTGATTACTGAATCATTCCCGTTTGTACCCAGATTTGTTGTTGGTACGCCGGATCGCAGTTTCTATAAAGGGCCGCCAAAGGGGCGTTTTGGTCCGCCGGGCGGCGGTCCGGGCTGGCCCGGAGGCCCGGGTTTTGGAGGTTTTGGCCGCGGACCCGGAGGGGGCGGTCCGGGTGGCTTTGGGGGCGGCCCCGGTGGTTTCGGTGGTGGACGTTTTTATCCACCGGGCAATGGTCAATAGCCCCGGTTTGGTGGTGCGGGAATGATAGGTCTGCTGAAACCAGCCCCTATTCCGCGAGCCTCAGGAGCTTGGAGAATTTCGATGTTACCCGGCAACACACTGAGATTTTTTCGGCGCGGCGATCGCATGACTACACAAAGTAGCGACGTAAGATTTCGCGCTTCTGCACTGATGTCATTGCTGCTGCTGATCGGATTATTTCTCTGGGCGCTAAGCTTTCTGGCCTTTGCCGGCAATAGATCACTTTTGGCTCTGGCCTCGCTGGCCTTTGTTTTCGGCCTGCGCCATGCCATGGATGCCGATCATATCGCCGCCATTGACAGTATTACCCGTCGGCTCTTATGCGAAGGCCGACAGCGCGTTTCCGTCGGATTAATGTTTTCTCTGGGACATTCCACCGTGGTGATGGGGTTGTCGTTACTGCTTATTTTAAGCGTGCAGCAGGTTCGGGCTTCGCTAAGCCACTTAATGACCTTCGGCGGTATATTTGGCGGGGCTGTATCGGCGTTATTGCTGTTGGTGGTAGGGGCCGCTAATCTTGCAGCATTATGGAAGTCGATCCGTAACAATCGGGAAAACGGCGGTGATGGCGTATCCGCAGATAGTCTTCCGTCCGCTTCCGGCGGCTTTTTTACGCTCCTGCTGGGACGGGTATTGCGACTGGTTGATTGCAACTGGAAAATCTACGGCATCGGCTTTCTTTTCGGCCTGGGTTTTGATACCGCCAGTGAAATTGCCATCCTCGTTATTTCCGCCGGAGCCGCTTCGCGCGGAATGCCCCTGTGGCATTGCCTGCTGTTTCCGCTGTTGTTTACATCGGGAATGACGCTCATTGATACCGTGGATAACATTTTGATTCTATCCGCCTGTAAATGGGCACTGGCCACGCCGCGTGGCACCCGGTATTACAATGCCGCCATGACACTTACGACCGTTTTTATGGCTATGGGTATTGCCGTGATTGAAGCTTGGGGACTGTTTGTGCCCACCGTAACCAACGCTGCGCCCGGCGGCGACATTATTTCCTGGGTAACAATTCTCAACAATCACTTTGCCGCCATTGGCGCGACATTTGTCGCTGTCACCGCCATAATCTGGCTAAGCCTCTGGCTTTTGTATCGCCTGCGCGCCGAAATGATTCCAGTGAATTAAATATTATTGCCCTTGCAGATCACTGGCCAAAATGGTTTTTGACAAAACAACATTGCCCTGCGCATTGCGCAATTGCAGTGTGATATGCCGGTTACCCGGCGGGCCACCGACGTTAATAAATCCGAAGTTATGTTCAAAAACCGGTGCACCGATTCTCTGCGCGTTGGGCCACGCCAGCATCTGGCTGGCCGGCATTGGCTGAGCAGCCAATGAGGAACTCGTCAGATCATAAAGTGGGTATTGATCCAAGCCATTGGGGTTTGCTTTCCGTCGGGTCAATTCTCCAAACCGCCGATGGCCGCTTAAAAACACGACGCCCGAAACATTGTGCCCAAATATCCAATGAATAAAATTGCGACGTTCGCGTGGAAAATTCCCCCAACTTTCATGCCCCGGATAATCTGCCAGCATCTGATCGCCATCCACAAGGACTTTGAAGGTGGCGTTGCTGGTGAGCAAATGCCGTTTTAGCCACGCAAGTTGGCGGGTGCCAAGCATTTTTCCACGAGCTTTATCCGTTGGATTTACACGAAAACTTCGGTCATCAAGGAGAAAAAACGCAACATCGGATATGCGGAAGTGGCAAAAGGTTCCCAGCGTGGTGCCGCTGCCGTAGGCCGGGTTGGGCCAGAACTGTTCAAACGCCAGAAACGAGTCATGCTTAAACACAAAAGACGAATCCGAATGCGGTGTGCCGAAATCGCGGTCATCCCAGGTTGCGTAAACCGGGCATACGCTGAATAACTTCCGCAGTCCGCCGAACATCCGCGACTGGTCATACCGGGTCAGTATGAAATTGTATGCATGAATATACGTATATGGAAAGCGGCTCAGTTGCCGGGGCAGATACGCCGTGTTACCGGCGAAAATAAAGGCCTGGGGCTGAAGTTGCGCAATGCTTTGCCAGATAGTCTTAGCGCGATAAACCCCGGTATCCGCACAGGAACCAAACGCAATATGCACCGGCTTATAGGAGCCATACGCGGGCACGGTGTGAATAATCACCAGTGGCGGCGGCAGCGCGAGCGGTTTGCCATTGACTACCAGAGAAATGCGATAATCATGATCCGGCAGCAGATCATTCAGCGCGGCGTTGACAATAAATGGTGCCGGTCCGAGAACGGTAGTGCCCATGGCTGAAACCTGTTGACCCGTGGTGACATCAAAACAACGAACCTTGACACGGTCGCTTGTGCTTAACTGAATCCAGACGCGCGCCGAATCAGGCGTAATGCTTCCTACCAGTGGCCCGGCCACCACATGCACCGCCCATGCCCGTCGCGCCGTGAACGTAAAAAACAGCAGCAGTATCATTGTGATGCAGAAACTAAACCGAAATACCCCAGTCAAGGCAGACCTCGCAAAAATAACCAACCCCTATTGTCTGTCCGGACAGGCCTAACTGGCAAGTGAACCCAAGTAATGCCTGTATTCTTGGCGCCTCCAACCCACACACGCTCCCAGGGGAGCATCGATACCGGGTGCGTGACAGATTCCGCGGGCAATGGCCGATAATCCGCGATTGAACCATACCGCTACAGAACGGATTTCGGCAGCATAGAGTCCCGGCGCGCCGGGAATAACCCGGTGGTTGGTTCGCGGCATAAGATCAATCCCGGCGCGCCGGGAGATTTTCATCCGGTGCTCGGAACCCTTATTTTCATTACCCGCGTAACGTGTCACGCACCCGATTAAAACTGGCCAGTGCGCAAGACGAACGTCAACAATTGTGCCGGTTACGCGAATCGCTTCTTCCGCAGTAAGGCGATTCCGCCGAGGCCGGCAAGGCCCAGTGCCAGCATGGCGCTGGTGCCCGGAAGCGGCAGCGCCGCGGGGGTTGGATCAGTCTGAAAACTCAGCGTGGCGCTATCACCGGAATTCAGTCCGAGCGTGAGTGTAGACCCCAGCGTGTAGGGATTTGTGACCGCAAAATCAACCGGGCCAACAGCGACGTTTTCCGTTGCCACTGATGTTGCGGCAGAAGGACTGAACGCCACCATACTGGAACTGACGGCGGTATTATTGGCGGAACTGGTATATTCGAAATAATCCGACTGCTGGCTCTCCGACGGCATACCGGAAAATGTAACCGATGCCGCGCCGGTCAATACGGCCAGAGAACTTGATACGCTGGGCGTAAAGCCATTATCCAAAAGATTAATTGTCAATGTTTGAAAACCGCCGCTGGAATTCGCCACCACGACACTCGTGGCCGCCGTTTCCAGGGGCACTTGCCCATTGGCCGGAGCCGAAGGACTGTTGGAGGAAGCGGAAAAGCCAAATATCAAGAAGCTCCCCACACCAGATACCTGACTTGAATTGATTTGATAATTCTGGCCACTGGAATCCAATGTGCCATTGACGGTCACCGCATCCGAACCAGAAGTGAACGTTGCCACCAGTGATGCGTTAGCCGCGGATGCCACAAAACCTGAAAGCAATAATCCGCAAACCCCTGCGTAAATCATGTTTGTTTTCATATTCGTTCTCCCTTTTAGTTAAACTACATTCAAAATAAAATACCATTGAATCTCTTAGCGTTCCTGATGAAAGCCTGCACGAAACCCTTTGCGGCCCAGCAGGCCCAATGCCAGCAAACCCGCCGCAAACATGGGCAGTACTGCTGGTTCCGGCGTGCTGGCCATGGAAACATTCGATTCCGATATCAAGCTTTGGCCATTGTTGGTTAAACTCAGTGACTGATTGGGTGCCAGTGTGACCTGCAACACCGATGTCAGCGAAAATGGCAAACCAGAAACTGCCAAAGCGCCGGAGACTGCATTGGATAAATTGTAATCGGTTAAAGTCGTAGATGCCGAACTAAACGATCCCGTGCTGACAGAAGTTGCATCGGTCGTACTACCCGATGCGGGTGCCGTTGTAAAAAGCGTGTTTGCGGAATCGGCAAAGGTTTGAAAAGTCATGCTGAAGCTGCCCCCTTCAAACGTCCCGCCATCACTGTGGTTAAATTGCACAGCATTATACGTACCGGGGCTGGACAGGCCGAAGCCGGTAGCACTTAAAATCACTTCCAACGTGTCCGTGGTTGAGCCGATATTGGAGATCGTCGAGTCGGTATAGGACAAAACTGGTGTTGGCTGCGAACTGGCCAAGACACCCAAATCAGCGACGTCAGAAATGTTGTACTGAAAATTTCCCAGGCTTTTCGTGCCGTTTGAACTCACCGGAGCGTATCCCGACGCAGCAGAAACCGGATACGTTATCGGCGTAACTGCCGACCCCGTGTCCACAACGGTCAACGCCAGCGAATCAGCATGCACGGTGGCGGCAAGCGTTGAAATCGTGGCCGCAGCGGCAAAAGCAATCAAGCTTTTGTTAAACATCTTTCTATCCCCTTAAACTACCAAAACAGGTAATAATTTCTCAACGCGCGGATATACAACACCGCAACGTACAACACATCAGTTCAAGAAGTCAGCACCTGGGAATTGAGTTTTCTCTTCTCTCCCGGCGCGACGCGCTTCTGATAAATGAACTATAGCGATATGGATTCAAGAGTCAAAGGAAAAAGTTGATTTTCCCGCATATTAATGGTTATCACACGTAACAACATGCCGATAGTGTCCAATAACCACGAACCGGGCGCAAGAATCATTCCGATAATATAGGTACATCATGCCTTGGATGGAGTTCGTTTTTCCGTTACCATCTTATTTGCGCATTTTGCCACCCGACTGGCGGTATATAAACCCGGCGTTTTAATTGGTGGCGATTAACGAACTGCGGAGGATTTTATGATGGAACCATGGACAGCAACGCGACGGCAGGCCTTACTTTCCGCGGCGACAGGCGGGATGGCTTTAGCGGTAAGTGCGGCAACGCGGGCCAGTGTGCCACAGGCAAAGCAAACCGGTTATGCCGATCCGGGTACGTTACCCATGAAGGCATACAGTTTCGATCTCGCGGATGTCAAAATTTTACACGGGCCATTTCATGACAACATGATCCGCGATCTGAATTATTTACTGGCTTATGATTGCGACCGGCTTCTGGCGTCGTTCCAGAAAGTATCGCGTCTGCCGACCAAGGCGCCAACGTTGGGCGGGTGGGATGCTGGAGGGCAGGGCGGCACCATTTGCGGGCACTATCTGTCTGCCTGCTCCATGATGTACGCGCATACCCGAGATCATCGCCTGCTGGAAAAAATCGATTATCTCCTGCCGCGCCTGGCACAATGCCAGAAGGCCAATGGAAAAATTGATCCGCGCTTTGCCGGTTACGTCGCTGGACTGCCCGGCAGCATCAAGGCCTTCGGTGACGCACTGAATGGCAAAATAAATGTCGGAAATCCGCACGCGCTATTCACCTTCTCACTTAACGGGATGTGGTCGCCCTGGTATTCCATACATAAAATTCTCGCCGGCCTGCGCGATACATGGCTGCATACCGGCCGGCCGCAGGCAAAAGACATCCTCATCGGGTTGGCAGACTGGTCGCTGCAATATCCGGCTCGACTTTCGGTTGCCCAGATGCAAACCATGCTCATCAGCGAACAGGGTGGCATGAATGAAGTGCTTGCCGATGTCTACAGCATTACCGGTGACCGGAAATATCTTAACGGCGCCGAAGCATTTAATGAACACTCCCAGCTTGATCCGCTGATGCACCGAAAGGACATTCTTACCGGGACGCACTCCAATCAGTATATTCCGAGGGTTATCGGCATTGCCCGCGAATATGAACTCACCGGAAAGGAAAATTACCGCGCTGGTGCTGAGTTTTTTTGGGAAAATGTTGCCCGGCATCGCACATACGTTTTCGGCGGCAACTCCAACCATGAATACTTCTTCCCGCCGGGCGATGCTTTCCAGCAACTTTCCGTTGGTTCTGCTGAAACCTGCTGCACCTACAATATCCTCAAACTTACTGAACATTATTTCAGTTGGAATCCCACCATGGAGGCCGCTGATTTTTTTGAACGCGGATTGGTGAATCATATTCTCGGTTCCCAAGATCCGGCCACCGGTATGATGACGTATTACATGTCCATGCGGCCCGGGCACTTCAAGACCTTTAATACGCCATGGGACTCCTGCTGGTGCTGCATGAGCACCGGCATGGAAAACCACGCCAAGTACTCGCGCGGGGTGTATTACCATAATGATGATACGCTGTGGATCAACGTTTACATGGCCACCGAGCTGGATTGGAAGGACAAGGGAATAAAAGTTCGGCAAACGACACAATTCCCCAATGAAAACAATGTCCACATCGCTTTTACGTGCCAACAGCCCACGCACGCAACCATCAAGCTAAGACACCCTTATTGGTCCACGCCGGCCATGCGCGTCAAACTCAATGGCAAGGCCATGAACACCGGGAAGCCGGGAACCTATCTGGATATATCCCGACAGTGGGCGGACGGTGATGTACTGGACATTCAATTGCAGACGCCTCTGCGGATCGAGCGCATGGCGCATCACCCCTCCAAATTCGCCATCCTGGCCGGACCGACGGTATTGGCCGCGGTTTTAGGTAATGATCTGATGTTGCCCCCCGTACCGTATGCCAATGGAGACCAGTACCAATGGGCTAAGATACCCGATCCGGTCACCATCCCGGTGATGGTGCCGGCGGATCAACCCGTTGATGCCTGGGTAAAGCCCGACGCGGTAGAGCCATTGGTATGGCACACCCACGGTGCGGGCCGGCCCATGGATGTCAAACTTGTGCCCTTTCACAAAGTAGCCCATGAGCGCTATGTGGTCTATTTCGATGAACTAACTGAAGCACAATGGCAACAGCGGCAATCTGAGGCCAAAGCGGAAGCGAAGCTGGAAAAAGAACTCTCCAAAAATACCGTCGATCATTTTCAGCCGGGCAACGCTGCATCGGAACAGGGCCACGAGCTATCCGATGTTGAAAACAGCGATACCGGCAATTTTGATGGCCGATCGTGGCGCGACGCGCGCAATGGCGGCGGATTCAGCTTCAATATGAAAGTGCTGCCAAACAAACCCATGGCTTTAATGATGACATTCTGGGGTTCAGATGCCGGGGGCAGAGTTTTTGACGTGCTGGTGGATGGCCGGAAAATCGCCACGGAAACGCTCAATAACAACCATCCCGGTAAATTATTTCATCAGCAATGGGCGTTGCCGGCAAATCTGACCGCAGACAAACATCACATTGCCGTCCGGCTGCAGGCGCAGCGCGGCATGATGGCCGGCGGCTTATTTGGATGCCGAACCCTGCGGATGACAAATTAGGTATCGAGCAGTAAGGCGGTAGCGACTCATGCCGCAGCAAACATAGTTGAGCGTGCGCGTAAGGTGCAGGGATGTGTGGCGGATGCTGGGAAACGAGTGTATTTGCCTGCAGCGACAGCGTGCGTGTTATGTCGGTAGCAACCAACCATTTGCCGCCGAGCGCCGCAGAGGATCTGGTACCCCGTGCGTGACAGATTTTTCGGGCCACCATGCCCATTGCCCGTGAAAAACCGCGCTGGCGGATGTACAGAGTCTTAGCGGTGCTATTTATGCCGCCCACTTTTTCGCGGGTAAGACTGCCGGATTGGATTGTAAATATATGACTGAATCCGTTGCACCATGGCCTGATCGAAAATTGCTGACGCTCCTGCGGCGACTGGCCATTTATCCGACCGTGGCGGAACGTTCGGCTCTGTTTATCGGCCAGCGCAGCAATCGCCGAGGCTTAAGTATGGAACCCGCGGATTCCAGAGCCTATGTTCAGGGAGACGATCTACGGCATCTGGACTGGGGGCAGTTGGCAAAATTCGATCAGCTTGTGGTGCGGCTGTTTTATGCCCAGCGTGCTTTGCGTGTTGCCATTGCGCTGGATTGTTCGGCCAGCATGACTTTGGGAACACCCCGCAAATTTGATATGGCCCGTTCCCTTGCCGCGTGCCTTGGCATTATTGCTCTCCAAGGCCGCAATGAATTAACGCTTGTGACCTCCCCATCCGCTGTGTCGGCGCAACGCGTATCGGCTTTTTCGGGTCGTGACTTGATAATGGCGGATACTCTCGCGAAACTGCGCTCGCTTCAGGCAGGCGGCGAAATGGATTTACCCTCTCTGCTCAACAATGCCATCCGAAAACCTGCTGACATGCTCATTGTTATTTCCGATTGCCTGCCGCCCCGGGATTTTACCGGGGCATTCGCCGCAGTTGCCGCGCGCGGCACGCGGCTGATCGTGTTGCACACACTGTGCCCTGAAGAATGTCAGCCGCCGTTCGTCCAGCGCGTGACGCTCTGTGATGCGGAGACCGCGCGGCGGCGTGAGGTATCGGGGGCAAAATCAGCGCGAGACGCGTATATCAAGGCGTTGCAGCATTGGCGAAAGGATTTATCACAGAGCGTCAAGAGCTGTGGAGGAATATTTATTGACATATCCACAGCTCAAGATATTGAAGCCGTTCTCGCGCATCATTTCTCCGGTGTTCTGGTCGCTCAATAAAGATAAAAAGCGCATGGCGGAGAACAAAATAAAAAATTCCAGTTTTTTTTTAATGACAACTGCGCGATAGTGCCGATAATATCGATGTCGTGATTTTTGTCCTTACCATAATTGAAAGGGGGTGATACAAATGGCGACGAAAAAGAAGGCTGCCGCAAGCAGCAAGAGCACGAAGAAATCTTCACCGAAGAAATCTTCCAAAAAGAGCACGAAGAAATCCGCGAGTCGGCGATAATTTGTGTTCCCCGCGGCGCTTCGATTTATTCGGAGCATCTTGCTTGGCCGCGAACATGCGATCTAACGCATCAGCCCGCGAGTTATCGCGGGCTTTTTTCTGCGCCGTTCCCACCGCCATCTGGACAGTCAGCCGGGATCAACATACACCGCATCATTAGATTATGCGTCGTGGCCAAGAACCTGTATGCCACCTAAGGGGCCGCCAAGAAATAACCTTTCCAATCTGACTTGGTCTTTTGACCTCTGGCCGCGTTGCCCGCTCGTTATCCCGACGGGTCGGGACGGATATGCTCCTCGCGGGCGTCTTGCCAGACGCCAAAATCCCGGCGTCATATTTGTAAACGTTATTTCTTGGCGGCCCCTTAGTATCCATACGGTGCATTCCTATATACGCCGACTTTATCACCGCTTAAATGTCTCAAGCCGAGCAGAACTGTTCCGCGCCTGCTATGCACCGGCAAAGACATTGGATCATCCACCGGCTTTGCCGAGCAATCCACGCGGCAAGAGAAAATCGCAATAACGTTAAACTTCGGCTTTTTCCCCCATTTACGTACATTTTTTGGATATCCGAAGTTGTGGATTTGGCGTTGCCTTACCTTATGCGTATAATACAGAAGTATTGGTCATGCTGGCGGAAAATAAGCAGGCCCACCAGCCGTCTTTTTTGCGAGGTAATAAACCATGATAGGGCCTATTCACACACTACCATTGGCGTTGGGCTTTGGAAACCTTTTTGACGGGCCGGATCTTTTAATCGTTCTGGCTATCGCGCTGATATTCTTCGGAAATCGGCTGCCCGGCGTCGCCAAAAGCTTGGGCCGGTCCATATTTGAATTCAAGAAAGGCCTTACGGAAACCCGCGAAGAGTTAAACAAAGCGGCCAACGAAGAAGAACCGCCTATTGAGAAACCGGCCATTCAGGCACCACCGCGCAAGTCGCCGGAAAATCCCTATCAAATTAAGCAGGTTACCAACGTCAGCGACGAACCATAACTTTCCATGACTTCATGGGAATGCTCCTTTCATAAAGGCTGCCACAATGGGCGGCCTTTATTCTTTTTGAGTTCACCGTGCAGCCATACCCTGTAAGCCGATCCGAGTAATAGCCGCGATTACTTGGACGGACACCCGCATCTGAGAAAATCGCCAAGGCGACGGATCTGAAAGTTGCGATCAACGTGCCAATCCAAGTCAAATCACATCACATCAATAAGCTGGAACATTTGAAAAATACCGCCGTATCACCCGCCGATACTTAGCCGGAATTTCTGCCGCATGAGCCGGATTCCCATAGCCCCATTGCAGTGGCATTGAACGCGACATTCTTTGTCCGGTTGGAATATCTGTGATAATGCCATGGCCAGAATCATCTGCCCGATCGCTTGGATTACTCCCGTCAGGCGCACCGTTTTTTCTATTGAATCCCTGATTCCCCGCACCGTTGATTTCGGCATTTGCTTCAAAGCGCGAGGCCCCGTCCCCCATGTCCGCCGTGGCCGCTGCAAGATACTTTTCCAGGTGCCGATTTATTCGGCGCAACTGTGGCGCGAAGGTTCCCCGCGATGATGCGTGAATTCCATCCGCGGCGGCAATTAACATGGTACGGGCCTTTTTTCCAAGCCCTGGCAAAGCGGCGGCAGATAATATCCGGGCCTCCAAAGCCTCAGCACCGCGTTTGCCAGAATTTCCGCGGATATTGGACTCCTTTTCCGCACCTTTTTCCCTGATGATGTCCGCATTGTTTTCCGATTTCATCAGCAATTGTTTTACCGACGCGTGTATCTGTTGGATAACATGAATTGCATGACGTTGCGCTAAAAATTGCAAATGGCTTTCCGCCATTGATCGCGGTTCTGCCGCGTTTAACTTGGACTTGGTACTTGCCATGTCGGTGAGATCACTGGCATGTGCGCCCGGCCCTCCCGCCGACACCTCCGACACCTCCGCCACAACAGGAACCTTTGCCAAAGCATTTGATCCCGAATGTTCCATCATCGCCTTCCCCACCACCGCCATGATCAGCAGGCTCAAAAGCAGCAACCCGTTTAATGCCCAGATTCTTGGAAAAGCCGTTGCGATTTGGCGAACATTTACATTCCGCAAGCGTTTGCCCTGGCACACATTTGCTGCCGCACAAATAATCCGCAGGTCCTCGGCACTTTGCGATCCATCCATTCTGCCCTGCTCCAGCATCTCCGCCGCCGTGATAAATAAACCGGGCCGGTCGAATTGATATTCCAGATATACAGCCGCATCAACGGCATTGGCCCAAGGCCCCTGCAGCAACACCCCCACCGTAAAGGCAACATTGACCGTAGCCATTATGGCCACCATTTCAGGTCCTGATAATCCGTACCAAAGCATCAGCGGGAGAACCGGAAAGCAAAACATTAAACCAAGTGATATTCCCCCCGCCACCCGCCGCCCTGAAAGCCGCCGGTTCAAATCACTTCGCGCCCACATGAGTGAGCGATGTAAAGCGCGTTGCGCGAAAACATTGTTTTCCAACATTTCCATTGCAACCATTATAAAGCGATCCCATCATTATACGGAATCCGAACAACTGAAAACGACGCGTGGCTTACTATGGGCGCCAATGGTACTCTATTTCCAATGAGATCACGTTGTTGGCTTTACGACGAAATTTCAAGCCACCCACGACGGCCATACCGCCCAGTGTCAGGCGGGCCGGCCAAACGGCGACGGGAAGCGGATTGGCGGAAAGCGGCACCCCACACTACATTATGACGGACGGATAATCCCGGCAACATAATTAAGTCACAGACCGTAATAGGCACGAGCAACTGCAAAGTCCAATATCTTTGGGGGCAATAAACCAAATGGTTATCAGACACTTTCACACAACGCGGAATGCTCCTTGGCCCCATAACCATCAATTAGGCAAAAAGTGTTATCAGTTCCTCTCGACAAGTCGATCAAAGTAAGGTTGTTACTCGCCGGCGACCTGAGCCTTTGGGTTGCCTGAAATTTGATGCGTTGTACCTGCGGTTTGGAGCCTTCACCATGACTACGAAATGTCCTGTTTTTTCGTTTTTCACACCATATAGATATATTCATATATACGACAACATTTTTACATCTTCGCCGCACAATGCGCTGCGGTCGATGGTGCGCCCGGCGGCCCAACGCGATTGGACTATTGGATGCGCGATTCTGGCGGCCACAGGAATGTTGGCGGTCGCCGGTACAGCCCAAGCAACATCCATCATGGATCAGGTGGGTGTAACGCAGATGCAGCAGGTGGCACCGAACCTGAATGGCTCGGGTGTGACGGTAGCGCAGGTGGAGGCATCGGTCAGCAGCACCACCCAAAATGCCTTTGAACCCAATCCTGCCAATGCGGGCATGGCGGCTTCCAATTTCACGTTCTTTGACTCCGCCGGCGTTGCGACCGGAAGCTACAACAGTGCTTATGGTTCCTGGCACGCCAA
>Ga0080006_1158049_pt1 | contig 34926 bp, 31 predicted proteins | sample RS3BMetagenome_FD_69209 | JGI IMG/M metagenome (GOLD analysis project Ga0080006, IMG submission 69209) | Ferric oxide microbial mat and aquatic microbial communities from Rainbow Spring, Yellowstone National Park, USA - RS3B (SPADES... ...
GACTACCATTGCAGGCGAGCCGGTAGAGAAGTACATCTACAGATGAGCCCTAGAAGACATGAGCTTCGATGTGAGAAAGGCGTAGCGAAACCAACAGATTATTCTACATCACCGTCGGCTATGATGGCAAAGTTTTTACGACTCCTGGAACCAGCCGTTTCATATTCGAACACGAATCAGAAGGGAAGAACAAAATGAGCAATATTTACAAGTAAATACGACAATACAGACTGGCGTGCCACGTGCAGGACGTTTCATGTATTCCATTTTGGCTGGCATGGTGGCACTGCTGATCTCATACATTTTCAGGATTTCGGTCGGAGGTGTGTTCATACCAGAGCTTGGGTCGCAAGCCTTCTTTTCATACGTTCCCGCGTCCATCGAGTCTGTTGCTACAGAGAACTTGGGAGAGCTCGCCAAATACACAACCTTTGGCGTGGCAACATTTCTGACTCTGATGGTTTATGGGTTTGTTGGACTGTATCTCCATAGACTCTTCGATAAGTTTGGCGAGAACTCCCCAATCCTGTTCACGATGATAGCCTCGGCCCTATCGTTTGTGGTCTTCCTCGTCATTGGTGGGACGCTGCTCGCTGTCACATTGATCAGCAGCCAACCGATCACGCTGCCTTTTCTTGTGACGAGCACAATACCACCTCAGCTGGCCTTTGGATTTCTGATTTCCTATTTCTACTTCAGGGAATTAGAGAACAAGACCATAACAACAGAGCCTGCACATAAGGTCGATACAAGACGCAGATATTACATCAAGGCTGGAATTGCTTCAGCCGTAGCACTTGCTATATTGTTGAGCGGCGTCGAAATATTCTTACCAAAACCATCAACGAGAACAAAATTATCAAGCGAAGTACAATCATTCTTCATGAATGAGGTAACGGCAAATCCTGATTTTTATAGAGTCGACATAAACATTGAAGCTCCTCAGGTAGATGTATCGAGCTGGTCCTTGAAGGTAACTGGACTTGTGTCTTCTCCCCTAACGCTTTCTTACCAAGACGTAATTTCAATGCCCTATACTGAACAGTATAACACACTTGAATGCATCAGCAATTTGATAGGTGGAGACCTAATAAGTAATGCAAAGTGGAGAGGCGTAAGACTTTCGGATATTCTGAATGCTGCTGGCACTCTCCAAGGCGCTGTGTATGTAGTCTTCAGATGTTATGACGGTTACGATGTGGGGATACCAATCGATAAGGCGTTACAATCTGGTACCATATTGGCATACATGATGAACGATGAACCTCTTCCCAAGGAACATGGATATCCACTCAGAGTCATCGTACCTGGCCTGTACGGTCAACATAACGCAAAATGGATAACCGAGATTCAGGTCGTGAACGAGGTGTACGAAGGATTCTGGCAAAGAAGAGGGTGGGCTAACGATGCGACGTATAAGACGATGTCAACCATTGTGATACCCGGCGACAGCCCCCTTAGAAAAAGATTCATGATAGCGGGAAGCGATGAGCGAGTTGAGCAGGGAGTTATACCCGTTGCGGGGATCGCATTCGCGGGGGACAGGGGGATAGAAAAGGTAGAGGTGAGTGCAGACGGCGGAAATACATGGCAACAGGCCAGCCTAAAGGACCCTTTGTCAAATTATACATGGGTTCTGTGGAGTATGAATTGGAACCCACCCACCGAAGGGTCGTATAAGTTACTGGTAAGGGCAACGGATGGTTCCGGCAACATTCAAACCGCTGTTATCGAATCGCCATTTCCAAGCGGAGCAACAGGTTATCACGTTGTCGATATTTCTGTAGTAAGTTGAAAAGTCTGGTCCACGCCAAAACCCTTCAATTACCCTAACCTTACGTTCTTAGAAGTTGCTTCATACTTTTTCAGAACTGATTTTATTTTAAGCGAAAAGCTTTTGACAGATGGAGATTACACAACAATATTTGAAAAAATATGACCTTATAGTCGTCGGCAGTGGCTCAGCGATGAACATTGTGGAGCCAATGATACGGTCCAACCCTTCTATTAAAATTGCTGTGATTGACAAGGACGAGCCCGGTGGAATATGTCTTACTCGCGGATGCATTCCATCCAAGATAATGCTATATCCGGCAGAATTGGTCGCATCTATCGAGGGTGCCTCTGCACTTGGTGTGGACGTGGAAATCAAAAGAATAAGTTATGAAAAAATCATGAAACGCATGAGGAGTCTCATAAATCGGGATATACAATCTATTCGCCAGGGTCTTACACACTCAGAGAACATAGATTACTATCATGCAGAAGCTGAATTTGTTTCCCCATATCACATGAAAGTAGGGGGAGATGTTATCTCTGCAGAAATGATATTCTTAGCAACAGGTTCAGAACCTTACATTCCACCGATAGCTGGGATTGATAGAATCAAGTACCATACAAGTGATTCTATCATAAGAATGGAGTTGAAGAAATTACCGCGGAGTATGGCAATAATAGGAGGAGGATACATAGCTGCGGAGTTCGGGCATTTCTTTTCAACACTGGGGGTTCAGGTTACAGTATTAGGGCGCAATCCTAGATTCCTGCCTGACGAAGAGCCAGAAATTTCAGAATTAGCCAAGCGGGAACTTGGTAAGAGAATGAAGATACTGACCAATCATGAGGCTAGAAAGGTCGAACAGTTACCTGACGGCAGAATAACTGTCGAAGCCTTGGATAGGGCAACGTCAGAAACCAAATCATTTATTGTTGACGAAATATTGGTAGCCGCCGGCAGAAGCCCGGTTAACAGTATACTAAAACCGCAAAAGGGAGGAGTAGAAACAACTAAGGATGGTTGGATCAAGGTGAATGAATACCTCGAAACAACCCAGCCCAATGTTTGGGCCTTGGGGGATGCGGATGGGAGATATTTGTTCAGACACGTCGCCAACTATGAATCAGAAATTGTGTACTATAACGCTGTTCTTAAGCGGCGGGTGAAGGTAAATTATCGTGCGATACCCCATGCTGTTTTCACCTACCCAGAAATTGCAAGCGTGGGAATGAAGGAGGAAGATGCAATCAAAAAGGTGGGTTCAGATAAATTGTTGATTGGATTTTGCAAGTATGAAGATACAGCGAAAGGTGAGGCGATGAACGCGAAGGATTATTTCGTCAAAATAATTGTTGATGGGTCAACGGACGAAATACTGGGCGCCCATATAATTGGACCCTACGCATCCATCTTGATACATGAAATAATCACCGCAATGTACACGCATGATAGGAGCTGGCGGCCCTTGGCCGATGCCATCCATATTCATCCTGCACTCAGTGAGGTAATACAGCGAGCAATCGGTTTCATGCTGCCTGTGGAACACTACCATGAGCACATCCTTGGCCAGGACCTCAAACTTACATAGAATTATGTAAGAAATAGCTACCTACTAATTGAATTGGGAACAGCTGTAGAAAATTTCGAACTTAACTGGACGGTCATTGAGAATATAAAATCTTAAATAGTTTCATTTTATTTTATGACATCTCGGCCCAGGGATTATTGACATCATTTTCAATGCAAGGAAAGATCTGCCTTGTTTCCGGAGCGACATCCGGTATAGGTAAGGCAACGGCGATGGAGTTTGCTAAAGTGGGAGCCAGCGTAGTATTGCTTTGTAGAAACGAGCAAAAGGGATATTCTGTGGCTAAGGAGATAACCGAAGCAACCAACAATCAAAATGTGAAAGTGATCGCATCAGATTACAGATCACTTAGGTCTGTGAGGGAAGCATCCAAACAGTTCGTATCATTGAACAGAAATTTGCATGTGTTGGTTAACAATGCTGGATCATTCAACCTGACACATACACTTACAGAGGATGGCTATGAAACAACCTTTCAAGTTAATTATCTATCACATTTCTTGCTTACGAATCTTCTTCTGGATGTGTTGAAGCGCAGCACACCTGCACGAATAATAAATGTGACATCGGTAGGCCATTACCACGGTAGAATTACAGAACCCTACTGGATATCCAGAAACGGGAGTGGAATGTCGGCATATGCAAATTCGAAGCTTGCGTTGGTTCTGTTCACATATGAGATGGCTCGAAGGTTGAATGGCTCAGGGGTAACTTGCAACTGTCTACATCCGGGAACTGTGGCCACAGGCATCTGGTCGCGTCCATTGGGCATATTTGGGTTCCTGGCAAGCGCCGTAAAACCATTCATGAAATCACCTGAAGAAGCATCCAAATCAATATTGTACGTAGCATGCTCGCCGGATATGCAAGATGTCACCGGGAAGTACTTCGATGAGATGAAAGAAGCCCAATCTTCAACTCAATCCTATGACATAAACCTTGCCTCGAGGTTATGGGAAGCAAGCAAACAGATGTGCGGTATTGATAAAAGCTAGTTTTGTATAAATTTCGCATCTTTGTTGCAGGCGTGGTGGTTAGAGGGAAGCGGCTTCGTTGCGAGATCACCTCTGTACATCTGAACCATTTGTGAACTATTATGTGTGAGTTCGGTTGGTTAGATAGTTGCGTTCTGGTCTGATGTGCCGCAGCATATAACGCAATATATATTTATACATGTAATCTGCGCCCGCCTGCATGGCAAAAGACAGGGCAGGGTATGCTCGCAGCGGTTTAATCGGACTCTATTCTCTCCATATGATGGACAAATCACCAATTTATGGTAGTGATGTTGTTCACCGGATATCGCAGCTAACCAACGGCACCTGGGTTCTTGGTGCCGGAGCCTTGTATCCGACTCTTGATCGATTAGTGGAGGACGGATACGCCAAGGTTGATAAAATCAATGGACGAAAGAGGTATACCATCACTGAAAAGGGAAGGAGATCGCTTGCCGGGCTTAGAGCAGATGTGAGTTCTAAAGCGAGGAAATACATGTTCGCATGGAGACTTGTATTGGACCTACTAGATCACGAACAACTCCCCGATTTTATGATTCAATGGGTAAAGGCGACCCTCAGCGCAACCGAGACCGTTCTGACAGAGAATGGATACAAGCTTTCGCCAGAGGAAAGGGGTTACTTACTATCTTCAGTGAAGTTCGAAATCGAGAGATTTGAGAGAAGAACGATCAATCCTGGGAAAAAGCAGGTGATTCAAAATTGAATCTGAAGACTATCCTGCCATTTGCGTTACTCCTCCTTTTAAGCTCAGCCTTGCCCTCTACCATGGCATACACACCCGCAGAAACCTTTCAGGCAGAAGCTGTTTGGGGTTCACCCCAATCCCCAATCATCGCGTCCCCTGGCTCAACCGACCTACCTCTCTATATTACCATCACAAATCTAGGCCCGAGCTTGGTAACGAACGTCACTGCCGTATTTGACACATCGTACCCCCTGGTTCCCGCGCTCGGACAAACCTACAATCTGTCACAGTACTTTCCTACACTCCCGCCTGGGTCCACTATCAGTCTTTTTGGATACTTCAGTGTGTTTCAGGATGCCAAGCAGGGAATCTATAACGAGACTATCACACTCAGCTTCTTGCTGGGTAATAGTGCGACCACCGAGAAGGTAGGGGCGGAGGTGGCCATTCTGGGTCCCTACCCCGGCCCACAAACATTCGAAGCTAGTGCAACTTGGGGATCGGTCGAGTCTCCTTTGGTCGCATCACCTGATACCACAAATATGCCATTGGTTCTGAACATCATGAATGTGGGACCCAAGACCGTGTTCAACTTCTCTGCAACCTTTCACCCAACCTATCCTATCATTCCTGTTCATGGTGAATCTGTAAATATCTCGTCAGAAACTCCAGTGCTACCTGTTGGGTCATCGCTAGTTCTTGCGGGGTATTATAACATAGGCGCTTCAGCAACAAGCGGGTTATATAATCAGAGCATAACAATTACATATTCAAACGGAACGCAAAGCTTTTCTCAACCCTTGTCCGTGAACATCCCTATACTGGGTTCTCCTAATCTTCAACTTTCTTCTTTCAACTATTTACCTTCCGTACTTTATCCAGGATATCCATCGGCAGAACTTCAGATTTACCTGATAAATACAGGCACGGCACCAGCGTTAGATGTCAACGTTTCAGTTTCAACTTCGCCGCCCGTCTATCCACTATACGCGGGCTCTGCCTCTAAATTCGTTGGTTTCGTTCCTGTTGGTCAGCCTGTGCCGGTTGTATTCCAGCTCGGAATTACCAACTCCTCTATAGCAATGAATACGACACTAACTTTGAAGATCACTTACAATGGAGAGAGATCAACATCTTTCGCAATCCCATTCCAGGAGAATCCTAAGGCAACACTTGAGGTTACTGCTGTATCATCACCAACTATCAACGTAGGTGATAGTGCGGATTACATCACTTTGACAATTAAAAATATAGGAGGTGCAGCCGCCGAAGGGACAAGCCTGACCCTAATACCATCAAACGTATTTCAGCCTAGCATTCCTTCAAGTTCGAGTCCGTTACTTGCAACAACGTATCTGAATGCTTCTGCTGGCACAATACTTCCTGGTCAATCTACGCAAGTAACATATGTGGTGACTGTGAATCCCAACATTGCGCCAGGCACGTATCAGCTGACTCTTGTAGGTGAGTGGCTGCAGAGCGGAGCCTCTCTTCCATTTAAACAACAATTGACAATACCATTACCTGTGCATCAATCCTTCGTACAATTGTTCGGTTCAGAGTTGACGAATCCGATAACTATAGTGATAATAGTGCTGCTAGTTGTTCTCATAATTGTGTCTGTTTTGCTCGCGATCAGGGGAAGGAGGAGGAAAGACTGAATGCAGGAACAAACAACTCAAGAATTCGATTCTGGGTACGCGAACCGCACCCTGCTATTGTTTGGTGGGTTCGCTGTATTCGTCATGTATGTTGAATCGATGTTAACTCCCTCTTTACCTTCTATAGCCAGTGAATTCAACGTGTCTGCTTCTCAAGTCAGCCTTGTGCTTTCAATGTATATGGTAAGTGGAGTGGCATTGAATCCAATCGTCGGAAAGCTTGGTGATATATATGGCAAAAAGAGAATGTTCACCTACGTTTTGATCTTGTACGCCTCTGCAGTTACCGTAACGGGTTTCTCTCCAAGCTTCTCCTTCCTTGTGGTATCAAGAACAGTCCAGGGTATCGGACTTACCATGTTTCCGCTTGCCATGAGTTTGGTAAGAGAGGAGTTCCCTCGGGACATGATACCCAGGGCGCAGGGCATTCTCAGCGGTATGTTCGGAGCGGGTTTTGCAATAGGCTTGCCCTTGGGTGCATATCTGTCGAACGACTACGGATGGCGTACTACCTATCACACCGCACTTCCGTTTGCAATTCTATTTGCGGTTCTGATATCAGCCCGGGTGAAAGAATCAAGGTACAGACGGCCCAATGTCAAGCTCGACTACCTTGGTTCAATACTGTTAGCTTTGTCCTTGGCTTCAATTGTTTTGGCTCTATCACTAGGACCATCATGGGGTTGGACATCCTACCCGATCCTAGCCCTTATTGTATTTGGGATCGTTATGTTGCCTCCCCTCGTAGCTTGGGAACGAAAGGCACCCGAACCGATACTCAATATGAAGCTTCTTGGACAAAGAAATGTATTGAACGCCAATCTGGTGGTGCTGATCGCAGGTCTGGGCATGTTCCTTGCTTTCCAAACAGTCGTTTACAGGTTGGAGCTACCACCCCCAGTTGGGAGCGGATATGATATTTTATCCACAGGTTTGGCGCTTGCACCAATCGCTTTGATAATGTTTGTTGTGGCACCAGTTGGCGGTGTACTAATCTCAAGGACAGGGGTAAAGCCGCTCAGTGTAGCCGGTTCGATAATAGGAGTAATTGGATTTTTAATGGCGGCTGCAGTGCCAAGCACTCAATCGTTAATAGTTCCAATGATAATTTTTGCCGCAGGAATAGCTACCCTGATGGTATCCACCGCGAACCTGCTTGTATTGACCGTAGACCCCAAAGAAATGGGTCTTGCTACATCCATGAACACGGTTTTCCGGACACTGGGAAGCAGTCTTGGTGCTCCTATCGCAGGGTCCTTAATCAGTACTTTTACCACTTGGATATATGCTGGCTCAGTAAACGGCATACCTTCATTCTACTCTGCTCCTTCCCCAGCATCCTTCCAGTATTCCTTTTACATAGCCGCCGTCGTGTTCTTGGCTGCCGGCTTTATTTCATTGACTGCATCTGAAGTTCTGGGAAAGAGGAAGCAGAATATTTCATTTTCGGAGTAAAACCAGTCGAACAATTATGCCATCTGATAGGCACAGGCGTTGTCGCTTCTAAAACAACTAAAACACAAAAGAGTGCTTGGGTTTATCCGGTTGCTACTGATCTACTCATCCTTCTTGCTGTTTCCCTCTTTTAACAGATGTATCATTGCTGGGAAGTAGAATGTCCTTATGACAAAGGTGTCAAGAAGAAGCGATATTATAAAGGCAAGCCCGAGTTGCCTTAGGAAGGAGATTGGCGCCAGCCCAAGCGAGCCCAATGAAACAGCAAGTATTATACCAAGAGATGTGACAACACTCGCAGAACTGGACATTCCTCTAAGTATCCCCTCTGCGAACCCATCCTTCTTCTGATATTCTCTTATTCTACTTATAATGAACACGGTGTAATCATTGCCCAATGACATTAGGATAACAAATAATATGAGTGGAATTAGGTATAGTAGTTCTTCGTTAAGCATATATTTCGCTACTAGATACAAAATTCCTGTTGTCCAAGTTATACTGATAAATACACCACTCAGCGCTATCAATGGGTACTTGAACGATTTGAATGATGCGCCAATTATTACAGCAATTACAATTACTATTAGTATCTCCAATTCCGTGTATACAGAAGAAGAATAACTTTGTTCGTCTATCACTGTAGATGTCAACCCACCTACCAAAAACGCACTATTCGAGCGCAATGTCTTTACAACAGATATAGCCTGAGAGGTGTATGGAGAATAATTATCATATGCAATGAAGTAAGCACGTGCACCATCATCGAAGATAAAACTTTTCGATACAGAAGTCGGTTCCAAAGTCGCATTGGATGAGACTGGACCTATTACCTTGACTATCCCAGGCACAGACGCGATCTCCCTGTAATACGCTTCAAGTTGATGGATTGCATTCTGTGTCAATGATCCATTGGAAGCAAAAACTTGACCGGTCATGTTGACCACGATATAATTCGGATAGATCAAGTTTGCACCAAAAGAATCCTGCACAAGGTTAAGCGCTTTGACACTCGGTAGGTTTGATGGAAGACCTTCGTTGAAATTGTAGCTTGTTGGTAAGGTGAACCACGCATAGACAGCTGGTATAGCTAATATTATTATCAAACCTATCACTATGGATTTTCTTGAAATGCTCAGAGCTGCTGCTCTGTAAAAGACGGAGTTCTTGTGGTTGCTCTGAAACCGGCTCAACGTCCTTCGTATGAACAATCTTGGACCCAATATTGCGGCTATTGAGGGTAAAAGAGTCAGTTCGGCACAAACCGTGAAAAGTACGCCGATGAAAAGGACTGGACCCCAACTTTGGAGACCGGAGATGAAAGCAAAGGTTCCAAGACTAGAGGCTACGGTCAACCCACTAACTAGTATGGCTGGGCCGGCATTCCTTACAGCGACTCGGATAGCTTCATTTTTATCTAAACCCTTTCTCAATTCTTCCCGGTACCTATGAAGAAGAAAGACAAGGTAGTCTGTTGCAACGCCCAAAACGACAGCGGTTAAGGTATAGGTCACTATAAAGTTGACACGGAATAGAAGCACACCGGTTATGTAAATACTGACATACCCCAAAAGCGTTGATACCGAAACAATTAGAAGCGAAATCAGTGGAGCAATGTACGATCTTAGAGTTATTGCCACGGCTACCGCCAAAAATACAAAAGTAAATGCGAAGATGATACCTGAATTGGCTGTGATCTTTTGCGTATCATAAGATATTGCGCCGTTTCCCGTGAGTTGAGCGTTTAAACCAAAATATCGAGCGGCCAGCGTCCTAATCAGTGGTGTGGCTGTCTGCGAAGGTGTCCCGCCACCCGGTCCCACATATCCTGACCGAACGTTGAATATAATATCTATGAGGTAGACACTGTAGTTTTTATCTACGAATTGTTGAAGTATAAATGAAGGCGCACCTTCCAAACCATAGTTTAAAACATAATTGGTTCCAGGATCCCCCGGCTTTATTATGGAGTCAAGAAGCTCCACACTTAAAGGGTGTTGTGTACTGTTGATTAACAACGCAAAGCCATTTAATTTAGAGTTGTAATAATCTGTTACATTAAGGTACTTCAAGACGGCGAAGTAGTATGGATTTCGAGTACCAATCGATAGGATTGACTCGAGAGTAGAGTTTTGTACGATCAAGGCCGGGTTTGCATGAGGTTCCGCTGTGAATGTAGCATTCAATGTATCAATGAAAGTTTTTTCAAATGGCGTCCCAGAGTAGTTAGTCATTTGTAGTGCTGTAGAAATGGATGTGTATCCAGTCTTATTCCAGCTCACAAGAAATTCATACGGGAAGGAGTAGACATCATCCGCCGCTTGACTGAAGTTAGAATATCCAGCCCGGATCAGGTTCGTATAATTATTGAGTATTGTATCAATGAATGATGCGTAGGAAGAAAAGGCGCTCTGACTGGTGCTATAGTTGGTAATTTCTGAACTTGCTAACGAATTCTGAAAACCTAGTGTCATGTTAGCCAATGTAGTTTGGCTGATATTGTTTGGTCTTGATACGACCACGAGAAGCGATTCGTTCTGTGGGGAAGCTGATGAAAGAAGTGCTTGAGCCCGGGATGATTCATAGTGTGAAAGTGCAGAGGACGAAGTTGAATAATCAATGTATAAAGTATATTGTTGGAGCGCAGGCACGGACGCTGTTATTACTAAAATCCAAATTCCCACCACTAACCATCTATACTTGATAAAATCCATTTTTAGTAACACTTTGCTTACGAGCTTGGTGGAAGTATAACAGAATCTATTACATGAATTACCCCGTTGGAACCCTCTATGTCGGCCTTGATTACCTTAGCACCGTTCACATACAGGCTTTTGCTGAGGACTCCTTCTACTTTCAGTTCTATCTGTGAACCCTGTAGAGTGGTAACCTTGGCGGGTTTCTGGCTTGATGCCAGCTTAATAGCTTCAGTCGACATCACTTTTCCACTAACAACATGATAGGTGAGCACAGACTTGAGTTTTGGCATATCTTCCAGTAACCCCTCCACCGTTCCTCTGGGAAGTTTGGCGAATGCATCATCATTAGGTGCGAACACAGTAAATGGGCCGGCCGATTGCAAAGCCGACACTAAACCAGCAGCTTGAAGAGCAGTCACCAGAGTCTTGAAGTTCCCCGATTCTATTGCAATTTCTACTATGTTTTTCATTGCGATCATAGACCCCTTTAATATAAGTATATTTAACTCTGTCGTTACCAGTATATTTCGATATATCAGAATATATATGGGAACATATAATTCGGAAACACTTTATATCTATGACTAATGCAGTGGTAGCGATTTAAGTGAGTGAGAGCATCCAACCAATGAGATTCAGTGGGAGAGTTGGTTTGCTTCCTCTGTACATACTTAATGCGTTGCATACGAAGCAGATGTCGGGCTACGAGATAATGAAGGAGCTCAACACCATAACAGAGGGAGCTTGGAGGCCAGGGGCTGGTTCGATTTATCCTGTACTAAAGAGTCTTTCAAAGAAAGGGTATATCAAAGTAGCGGGAAGAGGCCTTCGTGAAAAGAGGGTGTATATGATAACACCTTTGGGATTGAGAGCATTCGAACTGGCACGTAAGGAGTATGATGAATTCTCTGTTCAAAGATGGCATATGATAAGGGGGATCATGATGACTTTGGTTGAGCCACCGTCTTTGGCGAGGATGCTAAATGAAGCAATAGATATGCAACCAAAGGCATGGGAGCGTGTAATTTCATCAGAGGAGATATCAAACGAGGATAAGTTGTTCCTTTTGAAGCAACACCTGCTTATGCTTGATAGGCATTACGATTGGGTTAAACAAAAAATTCGACAATTAGAAGAACGAAAATAATAACAATTCTCGCTGATTAAGGTTGCTTAAAATTGATCAGGAATAAAGTTAGACAGGCTACCTTCGTGTATATCGCTATTTTGCGCCCGAAACCAAGGCGGAGAGCCGCGAGCTTAGTGCCTCAATTCGTTCAAAATATGGGGTTATCTTTTGCTTGTCTGACTTCGAAACATCTTCCATATAGGAAAGGAAACCTTCCATTTCATTTAACATATCCTCTATTCTGGAGGCACCTCTTTTGCCAAACCAAGGATACCACTCCATCTCCGATTTGCTCTTATCGGTGAGTTTATACCTACCGTCCCCTTGTTTCTGAATATAACCATCTTTCTCAAGTTCTCCAAGAAGTGGATAGATAGAACCCGGCGATGGTCTCCACCATCCTTGGCTTTGAATTTCTATCTCATCCATGATTTCAGCCCCATTTTTTGGTCCCGAACCGAGTATGGACAGGATCCATATACGCAAACCTCTATGCCTTCTGAACATATGATGTTTCCACATTTGTATCGAAATACCGATATCGAAATCCCGATATAAGCCTTTGCCCAAAATCAACCAAATCATGAATGGGTGCGTGCCGGCCGTAGCCCTCCTTCTGTTTTAGGCAGGATTCGGCTAAGAGGTCTACCCGGGCCTCAGGCAGGAACATCATATGCCCTGTTTGACCTTGCTCCGCGTGGGTTGGCCGTTTCACCCCGTTAAAGGACGACCTCCGGCAACACCATCATCGCATTTGTCCAGACGGGTATCGTTTCTGTTCCATTGCCGACGGTCTCCCGTCATGTCTCTCGACATCACGCTTCCTGCATGGAGGGAGGAGCTTCCTCAGGCTAGCACCCGGCACCTGCCCGCCGGCTCGCACCCTTATAACATACATAAGGAAGTAATTTAAGGATTAGATCGAAATTCTACGAACTTTGTAAAATCAACTATCAAACGATCCGCATTCATTATCCTTCTTTGTACTTGAATGATCTCCGAACTATCTTTGCACTGCGCATACATTTCTAAATAATCATTATTAAGCTGGAAGAATGTATGACCCCAACGAAATTGATTCATGATTTTCATGGCCTCCTGAATGAATCCAGATATGTACAGAGCGGAAGCCAAAGCTTCGACTGTAGATAGTTTGAATGGCTTCCCAAAATTTGTTGGATTTGCGGCGATAAGCAAAGGTAAGGCCCTCCTCTTATCCTTTGGCCACTTTATCTTCATGAAGGCGTAGTCAACCAGCTTCCAGCTTCCGTCCACAGCCACCAGCCCCTCTTTTTGGATCGTTTCTTTATCCTTGATTGAGAAAGCCACTGGGGCGAACGGGTCCAGCAAGAGCCCTCGATTTAATTTGCGAGTAAACTTCGCCAGACCAGCCATCTTTAGTTTAACTGCGGTACACTTGGAAGGGTCGTCCTGATGCAAATGAACAATACGAATGGGGACGTGCACAGACCATCAGCTCGGCGCATCATGACCAGTATCCTAAACACTTAAAACCTTGTCATGGTGACGTAAGTGTGAAGAAACATGGCGAAGGCCTTCGTCCTTATTAACGCCGATCTTGGTGCGGAGGACGAGCTCGTAAATGAGCTTAAGAAGATCCAAAATGTTACGGAAGTCTACGTGGTTTATGGTGTGTATGACCTTATAGCCAAGGTCGAGTCAGATGACATGGAAAAGGTGAAGGAAACCATCACCTGGCACATTAGGCGGTTAGAGAAGGTAAGGTCTACACTAACTATGATTGTGGTTGAGGAGTGAACCTCAATTCAATATAAGGACTGAGTTATATCTAAAAATCACCATTCAAAAATGTTGCTTATTCATAAATAACCCGCTTGTGCTGGAGAAGCAAGTGGCTGCACATGCCTAGTTTGTTACACATTGGACTGGATGATACGGATTCCAAGAAGGGGATGTGTACCACTTACGTTACAACCGTCATAATAGATAATCTTAAGGAGCTTGGCTTTGTTCCGGCTGAAACACCTAAACTCATCAGGTTAAATCCAAATTGTCCCTATAAAACAAGGGGAAACGCTGCACTCTCTCTTTCTTTACAAATTGAGGAAAGCGATCTAGAACAGATCAAAAGGCTTGTTCTTGGTAAGGTGGCTGAGCTTGCGGACTTGAAAGAAGTTGGAACGGATCCGGGCGTTGTATTCCTTGTAGGAAAGGTTCCTGAATCCCTTGCCAGATTTTCAGCGAGAACTGTGAGGGAAATGGTCACGATGAAAGAAGCATTGAACCTAGCAGAAGAGATTGGTGCTGAGGTATACAGATTTAAGTACGGGCGTGGAGTTATAGGAGCACTTGCAGCTATCGGCAATCAGTTTGATTACGGTTTCACTTACGAACTTATAGCGTACAGAACCAGAGACCGCTGGGGAACAAAGCGAAGAATAGACACAGAATCTGTGGTAGAAATGGACAGGAAAACTCATCCTTACACCTTTGACAACATCGACTATTCCACTGGTGAAATCAGAATAATGCCACACACACCCTGCCCTGTATATCTGGGTATAAGGGGAACAGATCAAACAAAGGTTGAGGAGGGGTTCAGGATGCTAAAACTCGGCGAACAGGTGGAAAGATTCATGATATTTCGCACAAACCAAGGAACCGATGCTCATCTTTCTAACGTGAACATATCCAACACAAAAGTAAACACTTCTGTAAGGGTTAAAGGTTTTGTGAAAAGCTCGCCATACGTGATCAGAGGAGGGCACGTCCTGTTCAGGCTGGCAGATCAAACAGGTCAAGTAGATTGCGCTGCTTATGAGCCAACTAGGGACTTCAGAAAAATTGTGTTGAAATTGATGCCAGGAGATGAAGTGATGGTCTATGGATCGGTTAAGGAACGTCGCGGCTTCCCAAAGACAATCAATCTGGAAAAGTTCGAACTTTTGAAGTGTGCTGTTGTATTCCGTGCTGTTTCCCCAAGATGTCCAAAGTGTAATAAAACCATGAAAAGTGAGGGGGTTAACAAAGGTTACCAGTGTCCCCGTTGCAAATTCAGGGATCGTTTAGCGAAGAAGGATGTCATGGAGGTGGTCAGGGGAATAACGCCTGGTCTGTACACAGTGCCACCGAGAGCTAGGAGACACCTTAGCAAACCAGCCGAACTACTATAATGCTCTAGCAAACGTTTTATATACACTAAAATCTGGAATTTGACGCTGTTCTTTAGTAGCGCGGTGGGGAAGCCAGGCCTATCCCGGCGGGCTCATAAGGAAAACTGAGAGACCCGCAGAGCGGTCGTTCAAATCGACCCCGCGCTACCAACGATCTCTGAGCAGTCAGAAACATGATTATCGTCTGGCCTTTTGCATGATAATATAGTCTGATTACCAGCTGACGAGAGTAACACAACCTGAAGGCCTCGAGCCTTTGAGATCTGCTTGTATCTTACCAAAAAGAATGGTGGGCTCGGCCTTCAGACCGTTCAATTGAGCCACGGGTACGAACTTGAAAATACCATTAGTGTTCCCCTGCTTCATTACGGTTACATCAAAAACGAGATGAAGAATTTTGATATTATCCTTGATTTCTTCGACCAAATATCGTAGTCCACCAACAGCGATCATCCAATTCATCCTTTGGAAAAACGAGGTTAGGGCCATTTCGTTTGTTTCGTCATCGCTGACCTCCACTCTCGGTAGTAGGAACTTTTCTCCATCCTCTTGAAGTAGCACGCGACCATCATTCACCCACAAAGCACAGGCCAAGACCCTTACTGTCATGTACAATGCTGAAATCGCACACGGTTTTAGATTTATGTCTTGCCCCTGTGCTCGAATCATTCTGAGCGATATGGATAATGATTCAACAATGGAATCAAATCATGTAATTACCGTTTTAAAGAGGTCAACTTATAATACAGCAGTTTTAACGCGATTATAGCGGGGTCGTGGGCTAGCCTGGTCTACGCTACCAGCCTCGGGCGCTGGTGATCGGCGGTTCAAATCCGCCCGGCCCCATGTGCGATCATACGGAACTCAAAAAGAAATATTAATACACAATGACATGAATTTCTTAAAACGCAATCTATTTGCTGTCTAAACGTTGTTTGATTTTGCAATGAGCTTACTAAGAAGTTCAAGATAGTTTCGATAGACGGCCAATCCCTCCTGTGTTATTTCCACTCTAACCCTTAGACCACCAAAGGTTGGAATTCGACGAACCCTAATCAGCCCTTTACTCTCCAGTTTTTGTAAATGGTTGCTAAGGCTTCCCTTACCCACCCCCGTGAGATTCAACAGATCAACGAAACCGAGTCTTCTGTTGATCCCCAAGGAAATCAATATAAGAAGCCTTGCTGTTGATTTTAAGACAGGATCGTTTAACTGGAGAGAAAGTGCGCGGAGTTCAGATTCTTGCCCTTCTACTCCACTTTCGCTCAACAAATCACTCAACCATATAATCTGGCGCATGATAAAGTGCGTAAAGAGAACAGAACAACCAAGAAAGGACCATAGGTAACCAATCGACGCCAAACAAAAGATAACTATTCGATACCAAAGATGCATAAAGCCCTAAAGCAATGCTGGCAGCAAAGCTTGCAATAGCCAGCAAACCTTCAGGTGGTATCCTTGAAAACGACGCCTTCAACTCATAGTATACAAACAGATCTACAGATACTAATAATATCATGAGCAGAGTGTAGAAGTAAGGTTTTACGAATATGAAGGCCAATATTATGAATCCATAGAAAGGTAACCACCACATTCTGTAAATGAGTGTACGTTTGGGTCTTCTGACTTTGCTAACTATACGTCTGAGCACGAGTGTGCGCCGAGCGTTTGAAAATATTCTAGCCGTGGCTGCACCAGCTATAATCCCAACTATGCTGTAGGCTACGAAGTAAGACAAAGAAGGAGCATGAGGGTATAAAAACTCGATTATGGAAGGCAAAAACATCCAAGATAAAGTTGCAAACGACCAAACAGAGTAATATATTCCCCACGCCCTTCTGAGTATATATTTCTGAAAACCAAGAACCCTTTCAGCCAATTCTTCGAGCTGGTTCTCGACTCCGGTCACCTCGTCTCCCATATCTCACACCTGCCTGGCCTCCTCTATTGCCCTTGGCTTTATACGGCTCAATAAATAAGTGTCTACAACGGACAGTGTGACCACCCAAGATAAAATAGAAACAAGTAATTCAAACCAGTTCAACGTAACAGACGTTTGATTTATGACCTGAGCATGAATTGGGCTTCCATCGTATGTATTGTAAAGAAGTGAAGCAATAGAATTAAAGGGTGATAAGTATACAAACCACGTAGGAAGATTCGCATAAATTTGACCAAAGCCCAGCAGATAAGAGAGAATAAGCGGTAAAAAGCCGACAAACCCTATATTTCTCACACCCAGATAGTTTACAACAACAATTACCAACAGGATAGCAAGAGACATCATAAAAGTTCCTGAAAGAGCTGAAACGGCAAACGCGCCCAAGGGATTGGAAGGTAATAAATTGTAACCGAACCTTCTACTGAACAAAGCATATGTCAGGGTCAGCATGAACGCACTCATTATTATGGCCATCACTGAAGAAGCGCACATTAGACTCAGAAAGTACCTAGAAGGTCTCAGTCGAGTGTACCTAAAGCCATAGGCCAACGAAGAACTTCCGTAATATATTGTGTACGCTATCGTAATTGCTAAACTTGAAAATGAAAAGAGTGATATCTCACCGTAGTAGCTGGATGTATACGCCAGGTCTGCCTGTCTTGAATTAAGGAAACTTCCATTGGCAAAGATAAACGCTCCTAAAAACAGCCAGAACATCATAAAGAGCACGCCCCAGCCCCAAAGACTCCTGTTGGATACTATCGCCTTGAGAAAATACTTGAATATCATTCTGTCACAGCCTCCAAAATTGAAGAGAAATTCGTAGCACTGCTTAACCTGATTTTACCAGTATCGAATGTCACAGAGAACACACCAGAAGCAGTTTTTATCACAGCAATAGCTCCGTCCACTTCCCCAGGGGAGATATACAGCCTCTGAAGATCGGTGATGTTGAATCTGCCCCATAACCTCCCCTCAATAATGAAGTAAAGCCCCCAACCTGTAAACTGACCTAGTAAATCGAATTCATGTGTGACCATAATTATTTCGCACTCAAGATTTCTTAGAAGTTCAGCAAACCTCTTTCTCCTGTTCTGGTCAACATTGTCGAAGGGTTCATCCAGAAGCACAAGCTTAGGGTTGAAACCTACGGCAAGTATATTACAGATCATCTTTTGCTGTCCGGTACTTAACTGGAACAGCTTCTTTCTCAGAGTTCCTTGCAATTCAAAATCCTTAACCAATTTTAGAATTTCCCCCGATGAGAACCCCATCATATCGGCGTATACCTCTGTCAGGTCGCCAACATTCAAATTCGCTACCCGGTAAACCTCTGGGATATTTGTTGTAACCCCCCTCATACCCCGGACCCACTTTACATCCTGACCAAACACCAACACCTTTCCTTCTGATATTGGTGCCAAACCCAATATAGCTCTAAAAATAGTCGATTTCCCTGAACCGTTTGGTCCTACAATCGAGACCTTTTCTTTATTCAAATTGAAGTTTATGCCCTTAAGAACATCTTCATCGTCCTTAGAATAACGAACTCGAAGCGATTCGATCTGGAGCATGCCTAACCATATTAGTACAGCATATTTGAAGTCGGGGCCGAGTTCATTTTTTGAACCGGCGAGCAATCGTTTGGACGTTCGAACTGAGCATCGCAAAACCAAATAAAAATCTCATAGTGGAATAGCATGGGAATACCACTTCCGAGAGCTATAGAGTTATCAAAACACTTTTTCTCTGAAAGGGTAGTTATTCAATATACTATACCAAAGGCACCGCGATCAAACAAGCACAACAGGTGCACCTAAATTGATAACACCGACTTTGTTAAAAAATATCAACTTGAAGAGTCGATAGCATGAAGAGCCCAGTGCAACCATCAAACGGGTGGCTCACAAAGGACGTATTGCTGATCTCGCTATCGGCGTTCTTTGCCGATATGGGATACCAAGCTGTTACAGCAGTCTTTCCTGTTCTGATTGTTGTAACACTCAAGCATCCGGCTTATGTATATGGTATATTGCTCGGACTCAGTTATGGCGTCGGATCCCTATTTTCGCTGGTTGGGGGAGTTCTGGGAAATAAGTTCAGGAAAAAGCCTATGGCGCTCCTTGGAAATCTCATGATACCGCTTATGTCTTTGAGTGGGTTAACCCTCAATCTTACAGTTATAGGCATACTATTCATCCTTGGATGGTGGGCTAGATATTTCAGAACTCCAATAAGGCGTGCTTGGTTGGTCGAAATATCAAATCCATCGTACAGACCCAAAATATTTGGATTTATTCATGCACTGGATGTAGGCGGTGGAATTATTGCCGTTACATATTCAATAATGCTCCTCATCCTAGGAATCTCGCTCCAGGATATAATTCTAATGACCTCAGTGCCATTGCTTATATCTAGCCTATGCCTCGGTTTGGCTGGTACCAAAATACATCCTGATTTTAGGCTAACATCTCCGGAAGTTGAGGTTAAAGATAAGATCAAAGACGAACGCGAAAGGATAAATGATTCACTCTTCAATGCAATAATCTTGTCAGCCACCTTATTCGGTTTTAGCTTCTATGCCTTTGGTTTCCCCATTGTCACCGTGGCAGAAACAACCAAAAATGCTTTGTTAGGCATTCTGACCTATGGAGTCTATTTGGGCATATCGGCTGTTTCTGGATATTTGCTTGGTTCCACCAGAGGAAATTCTCCCTTACGCACACTCTGGAGCCTAGGATACCTTTTGGCGGCCCTATCTTCGTTTTTCGTAGGCCTATCTTACCGAATTCGGAGCAATTTAATCTTATACTATATCGGAGCAGCAGGGCTGGGATTTGCGACAGGCTCGATTGAAACCTTCGAACCTGCATTGACATCTATTCTCGTAAAAACCACTCAGCTTTCAAGTGGGATGGGGAAGCTTTCATCGAGCAGAGCATTGGGCCTCTTTGTCTCTAACATAATCATGGGTTTTATTTTTTCCATCAATCAATTCGATTCCTATCTTTATGCTGCTTTTGCATCCTTGTGCGCAGCTTTGATTCTGGTTTTTGCAGAATTGAAGTACAAGAAGCATTAAAAGTGGTTGTAATCGCATATCATACTGTTATCTATGCGAGCCGCATATAAGAGGAATGGCCATCTGGTTGCTATGAAAGCATCAGTGTTACGACACCGATATTCATATCTATATGGCAGTGTATATATTATAACCAACTGAAGAGTTTCCTTTGGGCATGAGCAGAGTCCCGCCTTACCAGATAAGTATTTTACAGAACGATTTTATTCAACTTTTTAGGCTAACTAGAATATGGATGTGTACGAGGCCGTAAAATCGAAGCTTGATGTAAGAGAATTCAGCACAGAACCCGTCCCAGACTCAATAAAGTTGAAGGTTATTGAGGCAGCCAGACTGACTCAGTCTGGAAACAATAGTCAACACTGGAGGTTCATATTGCTTGACGAGAAGGGAGAATTGGAACAGCTCGCAAACGATAGTCTTTATGGCAAATGGGTCAAGGGCGCAAATTTTGCGGTCATTGTGTTGACGGACCCAACGCTGAACTTTCACAAAATAGATGCAGGGAGGGCGGTCCAAAGCATGCAGTTGACTGCGTGGAATTACGGGGTGGCTTCTGGCGTGTTCGTGGGAGTCAAAGATCAGGAAATACGACGGGATTTTAGCATTCCTACGAATTTAGCACCAACCATAACTGTTGGCTTCGGTTATCCTATAAGGAAAATTCTTGGCAGGAAGAGTCGGAAACCACTGAGTGAATTAGCATTTCATCATAGATTTGGAAACCCACTTGAGCTTGATAACGCTCGCTAAGAAAACAACTTTGAAAATGTCGTTCTATAATTCCATACCCATCATAGGTATTTTTATTCCTTTGCTTGAAGCCGTCTTTATGGCAATATCGTAGCCGGCATCGACGTGTCTGGCAACACCAATACCCGGGTCGTTCGTCAAACAGGTGGTGACCTTCCTCTCACTTTCTTCTGTGCCATCTGCCACCACCACCAAACCCGCATGGATAGAGTAACCAATTCCCACACCTCCACCATGATGAACCGCCACCCATGAAGCACCAGATGCAGCATTCAACAAAGCATTCAAAATCGGCCAATCGGCTATCGCATCACTACCGTCTTTCATTCCTTCTGTTTCACGATATGGTGAAGCTACCGAGCCAGAGTCGAGGTGATCCCTTCCAATTGCCACTGGTGCAGAAACTTTTCCGCTCTTTACCATATCGTTTATGATTTTACCGAACTTTGCACGCTCACCATACCCAAGCCAGCACACCCTGGCCGGTAACCCCTGAAACTTTACCATTTCTTGTGCTTTACGTATCCACCTCGTCAAAGATGAATTGTAGGAAAATTCTCGCAGTATGACCTCATCAGTCTTGTGAATATCCACGGCATCCCCTGATAAAGCAACCCACCTGAATGGCCCTCTCCCTTCACAGAAAAGTGGCCTAATATATTCACTTACAAAACCAGGTATCTGGAACGATTCTTTGACACCGCATTCTTGCGCCAGTTTTCTGAGGTTATTACCATATTCAAAAACAATAGATCCTCTCTTTTTCATTTTTAGCATTGCTGTAACATGTAATACTACAGAATGTCTGACCATTTCCATATAATTCTTCGGATCACTTTTTCTCAAATCAGTTGCTTCTTCGGGCGTCAATCCCACAGGAATATAACCGAACATTGGGTCGTGTGCTGACGTTTGGTCAGTGAGTATGTCTGGTATAAGATTATGTTCCAGAAGGTATGGCAGGACTTCCGCAATATTTCCAAGCAAAGCTATCGAAATTGCTTTACCTTCCTTTGCAGTTGACTTCGCAATATTGATCGCTTCATCGAGATCATCCGTAAACACATCACAATAATCAGTATCGACTCTTCTCTTTATCGCTCTCCTATCTACTTCCGCTACAATCGCCACACCATCATTCATGGTTACAGCTAGTGGCTGTGCTCCACCCATCTCACCCAGTCCTGCAGAGAGCACTATTCTACCCCTTAGACTGCCCCCAAAATGCCTATTGGCGATAGCCGCCAAAGTTTCATATGTTCCCTGAAGAATTCCTTGCGTCCCTATGTAGATCCAGCTCCCCGCCGTCATCTGACCGAACATTGTCAATCCTCTCTCCTCCAATTCTCTGAAATATGTCCAGTCGGCCCATTTGGGAACAATCATAGAATTTGAAATTAACACCCGTGGAGAGGATGGAGAAGTTTTGAATATTCCTACAGGCTTACCGGACTGAATTAGTAATGTTTCATCATTCTCTAACTCGTGTAAGCATTTGATGATCGCATCAAAAGCACCCCAGTTCCTCGCTGCCTTCCCGGTTCCTCCATAGACGATAAGATTATCTGGATCTTTAGCAACATCTGGATCGAGATTGTTCATTAACAATCTCAACGCAGCTTCCTGAACCCACCCTTTGCATGTTATCTCATTTCCTCGAGGAGCTCTTATTATCCTTTGTAGCAAACCTTCTAACCTATCAATTAATGCCAGAAGAAGTATATAAATTACGATAAACCTGGTATAATCATCAGGTTCAATGTGCGATGTGTCCGGATCTGGCAGTTGTTAACATATCGCAGATGGTCACAAACTCAGGATGCGTTGCCGGCAAACCTATCGATGAAGATTCGATCGGCTTGGTGCATGACGCAGCAATGCTTGTCGAAGGAGGCAGGGTGATTTGGGTGGGTACAATGAAGGAGTACAAGACTAAAACTCTGGGTAAACCTGCAAGAACATTGGATGCGGCCCAAAGATTGGTTACTCCTGGCTTTGTTGATCCCCACACTCATTTAATTTTCGCTGGCGGTCGTCAGGACGAATTTGATAGGAAAATAAAGGGAGAAAGCTACAAACGAATACTTTCCTCTGGCGGTGGCATCTTACGAACCATCAGAGCCACAAGAGATTCATCTAATAAGATTCTATTGATAGAAGCTCTTGATCGTCTTCTGCAATTGAAAGCTTCGGGGGTCACTACGGTTGAGGTCAAGAGCGGATATGGACAGGATCTGGCAAACGAGGTAAAGATGATTTCTGTTGCGAATCAACTTGGAGAAATGTCCGGGGTGGAGATCATAAACACATTTCTCGGTCTTCATGCTGTGCCTCCAGAGTGTAAATCCGCAAACGATTACACAAAATTCGTCATAAATAATATTCTGCCTGAAATTGCCAAACTTCCGCACAGACCGAAATTTTCTGACTGCTTCTGTGAGTCCGATTTGTTCAGTAGAGATTTTTGTAGCAGGTATCTAAAAGCATCCGCCCTGCTCGGATTCAATTTGAAGATACATGCAGATGAATTCAGTGAATCGGGTGGGGCTGAACTCGCCGCCAATCTTGGTTGTACGTCCGCTGACCATCTAGAGAACAGTACCGAAGAAGGGTTAAAGGCAATGGCGGAAAAGGGGGTTGTAGCTGTTCTTCTACCGTCCACCGCTCTCTACAGTTCGATAAGACCGGCAGATGCAGATAGAATACAGAAAAATGGATGCGTATTATCCCTTGGTACGGATCTTAGCCCAAACTCGTGGGTGGAGTCTCCTCAGCTTGTAATGCTGCTGGCCTGCACGACGATGCGAATGTCAATCGCACAGGCATTAGCCGCTTTCACGTGGGGCGCTTCTTTGGCACTGGGGCGTTCTGACCTTGGTAGGTTGGTCCAAGGCGCAAAAGCGGATTTTACAATTCATGAGTACCATGATTATAGGTATTTACCATACAGGGTGGGCGGCCGTTACGTCACTTCTGTATACAAGGCCGGTAAGGAGATTTACAGGAATCCAGAATCAGACACGAAACCCAAGAATATAGGAGGATAATCGCTCGATATCGTCGCCGAGAGGCCTGTCTTCTGCGAGAGGCTGACTGATAGCTTGCACCTTACTCAGTAGCTTTGCACAGTGAGGTGAGAGCCTATCGGCCTGATCAGGTTCAAGTGCGTTTGAATTGCATATCAGTTCTATAGCAAGTACCTTTGCAACATTATCTGCCACACATAACGCCTTCAATCCAGCGTTTACACCATGACTAGCATGATCTTCAACACCACCAGACACATTTGCAGGATAAGATGATGAAGGGTGTACAAGGTTAGAATTTTTATTCATTATAGCGGTTGCGGCGTACTCTGTCAACATCAAACCTGACTCTAATCCTGGTTTGCGCGCATAAAACATTCTGTTTTGTTCACTAGCACGCATCAACTGGTGTATTCTCGCCAGTGACAAGTCGCCCAGGTAAGATAATGCAAGTGAAAGCAGGTCAAGAACCATGGCAATTGGTTGAGCGTGGAAATTACCACCATGCAAGATCATGCCATCTTCCTTCATGACAGGATTATCAGTTACCGCATTCAACTCGGTCTCAACAACTGCCTGGGCAAAGGAAATTGCATCGTAAACAGATCCATGAACTTGAGGCGAGCATCTAATCGAGTAAGGATCCTGAGGAACGGCTGAAGAGCGAGTATTTTTGCTTCCTTTTAGCTTGGCCATAATATCACGTGCCATTAATATCTGTCCAAGCTGACCCCTGAGTTGCATCAAATCTTCGTCAAATGATTGTAGACTGATTCGTAAAACCTCACCTGTCAGGGATACACATGAGTTAGCAAAGTCGAGCAACTTCTTCCCAAGAAGTATCACTACGCAACCTATAGCCGTCGTGAAGCTTGTTCCGTTAATAAGTGATATTCCTTCCTTAGGCTCCAGCGTGATTGGGGAAAGACCAGCCTTCCTCAGAGCTAAACGAGATTCTGTTAGTTCACCCTTGTAATACGACTTACCCTCACCGATCATCACAAGTGCGATATAAGCAGATGGAGAGAGATCGCCGCTAGCCCCCAAGGAGCCGACAGAAGGCACAACAGGGACAACATCTTTGTTCAGCATATCTTTTAGCATCAAAGCCACAGATGGCCTTACACAACTGTTCCCTCTTAGCAGACTGTTCAACTTGATCGCCATAGCGCATCGCACTATTTGTCTAGAGAAGGGAGGATCAACCCCTGTGGAGTGACTTCTTATGAGATTCACTTGCAGCTTCTTCAGATCGTGATCGTTTATCTTTCTGTTCGAAAGTACCCCGAACCCTGTGTTAACACCATAAATAGGCTCATTTCCGGCTATTTTCTTCTCAAGTTTTTCTCTAAATACGGACATTCGTTCGAGAGCCTGCTGAGAAACGTCTAGCTTGACACCACGAAATGCTATCTGATAGACTGTGTCTATGGTCATCGACTCCCCATCTAAAACGAGCACGCTCTTTTGATGTGAGTTTGGCGTTAATAATCTTTCACACCATAAGATATTTTACAATGAATGTACGAACTCCAACTTATGAACGAGCTATCGGATCCATCGTATCCTACCCCCCCATATAAAGATCCTCTTGACAAAAGAATTGTTTCTATAATAAGAAAAAATAACAAGGCTCAGGAAGGAAGTCTGAATATAGTGGGAATACCGTTCGATGGGGCCACTTTGGGAAGAAGAGGATCGAGGCTCGCACCAAACTACATAAGGGACTCCCTACGGTTCGATTCAAACTTCAACGTCGAAACTGGAGACCTCCTACTTGAAGTAAAGATGAACGACCTTGGTGACATGGTGTTCAGTGACGAGGAGATAGATTCGATCCATGGAGATATCCAAAGGCTTGTGTCTCTCAATATAAAGGAAAGGTCATTACTTATCTTACTAGGGGGAGATAACAGTATCTCTTTACCGGCTATTCTCGCATGCGCGAATAGGTATACGAACGTTGGCTTGATAGTGATTGACTCTCATTTTGATTTAAGAGGTAAGATCAGAAATAGGCCAACCAGTGGTTCATCGTATGGTCTTGCAATAGAAGCGCTTGGCTCAAGGATATCAAACAGAGTAGTTGAACTTGGCATTCATGGTTTCGTGAATTCATATAAATATATGAGAAAGGCCCAGCGGATTGGAGTTACATTCTTCACCGCTGAAGATGTTCGAAAATACGGCGCAACAACTTCAGCGAGAAGAGCATACCAGATAGCTGCCGAAGGAGCGGATTGCGTATACCTCAGTCTGGACCTAGATTCGGTGGATATTTCTCAGGTATCTGGGGTAAGCGCCCCTAGTCCAGGGGGGTTGTGTGCCCAAGATGTATTTGACATCATTTATTTCATCGCCAGCCGCCCGAAGGTCAAATGCGCAGATATCGTAGAGACATCCCCGCCACTTGATCCAACAGGCAAGACCCCAGTTGTAGCAGCAACTTCACTCCTCTACATGGCTGCCGGATTCGGCTTACGGGGCTTTTTGTCTCGATAATAACTCCTAGAGGATCCCTAAAGCTTCAACAGCATGCGTGCGTTGGTATCAAGCAGCCTTTTGACTACATGCTGACCAAGTTTGTGACTTATACTTTTAAGATCGTCCATCCATTCGGTTTGCCTTATGAGCGGATAATCAGTACCGAAAAGGACCCTTTCCTTTAATGGACCCTTTATGTAGGTAAGAAGGGTTTTTGGTAGTTGTACAGGTTTCCAGCCGGAAATATCAAGGAAGACATTCTTGTGTCTGAGTGCAACAGCTATGGCTACATCTTGCCAAGGCCAACCAAAATGTGTCAATACCATCTTCAAATCTGGAAAGAGAGTGGCTACCTCATCAATATATTCTGGCTTCCCGTATTTTATGTCACAATGGCTTAGACCAGTGGTCCCGGTGTGAAAGACGATGGGAACGTCGAACTCTTGGCAGATTTCGCACAACAGACCAATTCGTTTATCTGTCGGGTATATTTCATTCACACAGCTATGTATCTTTAACCCTGAAAATTTTAACTCCAATAGCGCATATCTGAGTTCCTTGGCTGCTATCGTTCCTGCGTTCGGATCAATACCCGCAAAGAGTACAAATCGGTCTTCAAACCCCTTGACCAATTTCGCCATCCATTTGTTTGAAATGGTGAAATTTTTGTATTGTGGGTTCTTTGTATAATTTGCATCTTGGCCATGTAGCACAGACCTGTCAACCCCAGCAGCATCCATTTCTTGAACGAAATCCTCAACCGATTCAGGAATCTGATTCAATTTAACATTAAAGTATTTACAGGTATCAACAAGAGGAGAATTTCTGATCACAAAATTCCGTGTCCAGGGATGAACATGGACATCTATTGTCAAGGGTAGAATGGAACAGATTGCATTGTTTAAGTTTTGCTAGTAATGGAATGAAATTAGTTGAACCAATTAATGTAGGAAGGTCATTATGAGTAGGGTAAAACGGCTTGAATACCTCATACCGTCGATTCCCAAACGGTAAAATCTTTTAGGCCACATCTTCTTGACCTTGCGGGTCAAAGAAATTTGAGTATGCAAACTTCTGTTCGAAGAGTGAAGGCATTATTTTCAGTCATAGCTTCTCCCAGTCGTCTTGAAGTACTTCAGATACTTAACACAAAAGGTCCTATGACTTATTCTGAACTCAAAACTCAGGCTGGTTTCAAGGCCAAGAAGGAATCAGGGAAGTTCGCGTATCACCTAAGAAAACTTCTGAGGCAGAATCTAATTGCGCAAAATCGGGCGGAGCGCAAATATATGCTCACTCAACTTGGGAGATTAGTTCTCAACTCTTCAAAGGAAATAGAAAAGCAGGCTTTGATGGAAAGCGGTAGGCTATTTGTTCGTAGCAGCGAGCACAAGATGGAGGAATTCACCACGGATAGGATAGTGCACTCTCTGGTGACCGAGGCGGGAATGCCAGTTGAACTGGCTCAAAGAGTTGCCAGTGAAGCCGAATCGAGGATTTATAAATTTCAAACTGCGTATCTTACGGCGCCGTTAATCCGCGAATTGGTGAATTCGATACTTATTGAGGAAGGTCTCGAAGAGTACCGCCATAGGTTGAGCCGGTTGGGTATGCCTGTATACGATGTAACAGAGATATTCGAAAAGATAGGTCAAAGCCCATACGGCGTTAACCATTTAGTAAATCAGACAGCGTGTTCTGTTTTATCAGAATATCTTTTACAGATACAGTTACCAAGAGATATAACAGATTCCCATCTATCTGGAGACATTAACATTTCAAATGTGGGTTATTGGAGCCTGAAACCCGATACCGCATTTGTCGACCTTTCTGCTGATTCCAAGAATTTAAAAAATGCTGAAGGCAAATTCCCCTTTTTGCCAAGACTCGACCACCAGGACCAAGACCAGCTCGGAAAGCTTTTGGCCATCAACCATCTCCTGTGCGAAGAGACCGGTCGCGATATATACTATGCGGGATTTTCGGATTATTTCACCAATATAGAAGCTCAGGATTTTAGAAGGATCTTCAGTTATCTCGCTTATTCTTATTCGTCGACGAATGAGAGACCTCATACGATGTTCGAGGTGGACGCCAAGGCACAAAAATCCAAACTATCTAGCATACTTTCCGGATATTCACTTTATGCTAAATCAACCCCCATACCTTCTATCGGGCTAGCTTTGAGAAATCCAGACTCGTTAACCAAGGAGAATTATGAATTATTATATGAAATATTAAGAAATAATGGATTACTTTCATTCAACAAAGATGGCGAAAAGAGACGTTCCTCCTTTGGTGTCGTCGATGATGGTCTTATAAAGGCGGGCTCCATATCGCTCGATTCCGTCTCTCTCAACATGCCAAGAATAGCTCTAGAGGCGATGAATGACGAAGTTTATTACCGAACCCGAGTCAGATTGCAATTAGAAAACGCCGTTAATGCCCTGAGAATAAGACGGAAGTTAATAGATTCAAACATCAAAAGAGGACTTCTGCCAGCGTTCAACATGCTTGAGAACATGGTGTATGGCGAATCAGTTTCTTTGAAAGTAAACCTCACTGGATTCGCCGAATCCCTGAGCTTGGTCAAGCCAAATGGGTCGCTGGATGAACTGTTTGAACTACAAAGTGAGACAATTACTTCAGCTTATGAATATTTTACGTCCCTCTCCGATGCACAAGACACAAACTTTTCCTTGATAATGACTAGTGATGAAAGCTCAATAAGATTTCTTCAACTTGACAGAGATAAATTCGGAAGGTCGAAGATCAAGGGCTTGGTCTCGGACAAATATCCGCAGGGGATCAATTTAAAGGCAAACGACCTTTCAGATAAGCATAGGCTTGCTTATGTAAACAACACAATGAAGCTGGTCAAAGGGGGGGTTCTCACCAGATTAACACTGGAATTAAACGAAAGGGAATCAGTTATTCATATACTCAATACAGCTACAAGTGCACTTGATTTTTGTGTGCTATCACCCGTTATCAGAGTTTGCAAGAAATGTGGAAAGAAGCAGTATAAAGATGGGGCCGTAAGATGCGAATCTTGTGGCGGGCCAACAGTTCTTGTCAATAATATTGAAGGCCAAGGTTAGGCTGTTGGGCAGTAGCTAAAACCACAGATAGGACATGTTGCACAACCCTCCTTGAACTCAAGTTTGGTTGCGCATACAGGACAGTTACCATCACTACTGTTCGATTCTGTTGTGATTGTTAAGCGGGCAGGTGTCGGATTTATTAGTATCTGAGATGATGGATTACCTACGCTCTCAGCTTGTGCGGGAGGGGATTGTAGCACTTGGCTCTTGATGGACTTATCTCGAAACACGGTTACGTCTTTACAGCCGAGCTTGTAAGCCTGGAAGTAGGCTGTCTTTATGTCTTCCACTGTCGCGTTTTCTGGAAGATTTGTGGTCTTTGAAATTGACGAGTCGACCCACTTCTGGAATGAAGCTATGGCTTTGATGTGATCGAGTGGTGATATGTCCATGGCTGTAACAAATATACGCCTCAATCTTTCAGGGATATATGGTATTCTCTGAATCCCCCCACCATTCTCCACCACTTGCTTTACAAAATCATCATCATAAAGCCCCTCCTTCTTCATCACCTTTTCAAAGACTCGATCGACATAGTAGAAACTACCAATCGACACATTTTTCTCGTAGACCAAAGAGTAAACCGGTTCTATACCACTGCTGCAACCGGCTATCATCGAAATGCTTCCTGTGGGAGCGATTATTGTGGTATATCCATTCCTTATTCCCTTCTCGGTTATTTCTGTGGCAAGCTCAGCCCAGTCGAAATTCCAACTTAGTTTGTCTTGAAAGCCGCTAAAAGGTAGCTTTCCTTCGGCGTAGCTACTTCCCTTGAAAGTCGGAATCGCGCCCCTCTCCTGTGCAAGCTGCACAGACGCCCTCTTTGAGTGATAGTTAATGAACTCCATCAACTTCTCCATAAATTTTCTCCCTTCGTCCGAGTTGTATGGGAGACCAATTTCGAAAAGAAGGTCAGCCAGTCCCATCACCCCCAACCCTATCTTTCTGGTGGCCAGCGTCATCCTCTCGATTTCCTTAAGTGGATACTTGTTAACATCTATTACATTATCTAGAAATTTCGTTGCAATATATACCGCATCTCTGAGAGAATTCCAATCGACGTCAGTGTTACCATTATCATCCTCTATCACAAAAGCGTCAACATTTATACTTCCCAGGTTGCAGGATTCATTCGGGTACAACAAAACCTCTCCGCACGGATTTGTAGTAACGATTGGCCCCAACTCTTTCAGAAACGGGTTAAACTCGTTCACTCTGTCAAGGAAAATTACCCCAGGTTCAGCACTCTCCCATGCTTGATAAGCTATCATATCGAACAGTTGTCTCGGATTCACCTTGCGAACGACTTCTCCATTCCTTGGATTAATCAAGGGGAAGGGTTCATTCTTCTCGAAATAGCTCCAAAACTCGGGCTTTATCAACACAGATATGTTGAAATTCCTAAGAGCCTTGTTGCCCTCCTTTGCCTTTACGAACTTCTCGATGTCAGGATGGTCTATGTTTAGGATCCCCATGTTGGCACCTCTTCTTATGCCACCCTGCTTTATCACCTCGGTCATCGTATCGAAGAGACGCATGAAGCTGACAGGCCCCGAAGCCATACCAGAAGTGCTTCTTACAAAATCCCCTTCCGGCCTCAACTTCGAAAAGTTGTAGCCCACCCCCCCACCGGCTTTGAATATAATGGCTGCATTGCGTAGGGTTTCCATTATACTGTCTATCGAATCCTCTATATCGAGCACGAAGCACGCCGAACCCATCCCCAGCCAGTTTCCAAAATTGGCGATGGCAGGAGTGTTTGGAAGGAATTTCCGACTTACCATTATGTTGAAATATGTTTCGATCTCACGCTCGTATTTATCGAATTCCCCTGAATCGAACATCCTCATAAGTTCTGTCCAGCCAACCTTCAGTTTGCGTTCTTCGTTAAACCTATCATATAGCCTTCTGAACGCTTCAAAATGAAATTCATTGAATTCATACTTACCCAACTTCAGCTTTCGAAAATTGGGTCCAGCTGGTTCCCTTAGTTCCTGCGAGCCGGATACATCGTATACTTTCAGGTCATAAAAGAGACTTGGTATTGTGGTGTGTATGGCGACTCGTGTAAACAGTGCCTTTGGGGTTTCAAGAAGCGCCCCCCTTTCGTCCTTCTTGAGGTATCTTGCCTTGAGCACACGTAACGCATTAACATCAAATGACTTGTCCACTTCGTCGATTTCCTGTTTTTCAAGAATCTTCTTCTTCTCATCCCTGAGCTCTGTCCTCTTTTGTCGGTATAGTATGTACGCCTTAGCTACCCTAACATCGCCTCTTTCAATAAGGACCCTTTCAACAACATCCTGTATGTCTTCGACTCCTGGTACAGAGTCCTCTGGAAACAAAGTTTCCAGCTTACGCACAACTTCTACAGCGAGACGCTCGGCTACAGTCTTATCCTTCCCACCGGTTGCCATGATGGCCTTCCAAATGGCTTCGGTTATTTTTGCCGGCTCAAACCTTACGACTCTCCCGTCCCTCTTTCTAACGTTTTTAATACGAGATTCGATTGCTAACATGGTACCACCTATCTAAATCCTCCCGCCTATTATGTACGTAGTTATTAAGGAGGACATATATCATAATTTTGACAAAATAAAATCAGCAGATATTTGACAGGGGGGCTATTGTATTATCAACTCAATTAGCCAAGCCTATACAATTTGACAAGTTCTCACTTCTCATGAGCTCAATCGCATTATTGCGAGGGCAAGGTCGCCGTTTGACTCCTCTAAGGCGGCCTGCGCCTTTTCCCTAGAAACTCCTGTCTGTGACATAATGAGCACGACGTCCTCTTCCTTGAATTTAGGTGACTGGAGGGGTACCTCCTCAACTTCAGACGAGGCAACCTGAAATATCTTACTCCCCTTCGCCGTTATCTCGAAAACCTGAGCATTCTTGAGATGAATCTCCTTCTGAGTTGTGACTATGGTGACTTCTTTGACACCTTCTATTTCATGCATGTTTAGCCCCATTCGTTCCATCATTCGCCTTGTTTGGCGGTTGTCTATCAAACAAAATTCGGATTCATATATTAGCTTAAATTCTTTTCCAATCCTTTTTGCTCAACCCCGAGCCGGACTCTGACAGCCACCCCTCTTTTGAATGAGAGCATATACTCTCTCGGGAGAAGCGCCTTCCCCGTCGCCAAGAGCTTCCATCTTTTATCTACAACAGCGACATCCATTCCCGGCGCAACATTAGAGCCAACCTTACTTACATGTTTGCAGAAGAGGCTGAACCCCTTCTTTATTTCATTCTCAAAACCATTCTTTACAAGCACACAGCTATGTCGAAAGATCCTTTCCTTCATGAGAAATGTAGCGCACTCGATGGAGAGGGCGATCATCCCATTTTCTTGTATGGTGGCGAATACGGTACCATTCCTGATTACCTGTTTTAATCTGGAACTCTTTCGAGATTCCAGATATTCGAGCTCACTCCATGGAACAGAGTTGGCAACCCCCCTGCCGTAAAGGTATTCCAGAAGCATTCTGAACCTTATTTCGTTGATAGACATGCAAAAGTATTTTTAACACATCTTTATTAAACATCTCCAACCGGATGAACGCTGCCATGACCGTGTGCGAAGTATGTGGTACCAAGATTGTTGGTGAACAGCTTCAAGCAGAGATAGATGGCGCTACCCTTGTCGTTTGCCCAAGGTGTGCCAAGCTTGGGAAGCCAGTCAAACAACTTTTTTCTGTAGCATCCTTATCTCACAACACCTCAACTCAGATGTATCGTAAACCCGAACAGGTGATAGCTGACGATTCACTGGTGGTAAGGGACGACTATCCAACAATAATAAGGAATGCTAGGACTTCGATGGGTTTGACACAGGAACAGTTGGGCATGAAGGTCAACGAGAAATCTTCGGTTATCGCAAAACTTGAAACTGGCAAACTGAAACCAAGCATTCAACTGGCGAGGAAGCTGGAGAACCTGATGAAGGTTCATCTTCTCGAAAGGGACCAGTCGCTTTAATATGCCCGGAGAACCCTTTCAGACAGCGATTTTGGTCACCTTCAAGGACGAAGACATCATAGAAGAAGCCATAGGGTTGGCACAGGCCGGAGGATACTCTCCTGTCGAAATAGTAACCATTAAGGAATTGCGTCACGGAAGGTTTGGTATTGGTGAAGGAAAGGCCGACCTTCTAAGGGAAATCATTCAATCAAACAAAGCCAGTCACATTATAGTGGATGATAGTTTGAGTGTATCGGAAAGCTACAATCTTGCCAGATATTGTGGGTGCGAGGTGGTGGATAGAGAAAAGCTTGTACTGCAAATATTTGCAAAGAGGGCAAAAACTGAGGAGGCCAAGCTACAGGTCAAATTAGCCGAACTGTCATACGAGCTACCGAGGGTTAGGGAGTCTGTCAAGATTCAAAAGTTGGGCGAGCAGCCTGGCATGTTCGGGTATGGTTCATACGAAGTTGAAAAATACTTCAGAAGTATAAAAGCCAGAATGGATACAACCAAAAAGAAGCTGGCAAGGATCGAATCGAGAAGAGATCTGTTCAGGCTTCGGAGGAAGGACTTTGGTTTGCCTACGGTGTCTTTGGCTGGTTATACATCAGCTGGCAAAACAACGTTGTTTAACGCCCTGACGAGGTCGCAGCAGCCCGTTTCTCCGAAGATATTTTCAACTTTAACAACAACTACACGAAGAACAAAATTAAACCACATCGACATACTCGTTTCTGATACCGTTGGGTTTATTAGTAGACTTCCACACTATATGATTGAAGCATTCAAGAGCACCTTGGAGGAATTAACATACTCCGACCTCATCCTTCTGGTAATAGATATCAGTGAACCGATGGAACGGTTTGCTTCAAAGCTCGAGGTTTGCCTTGATACGCTTTCGGAGTTGAAGGTTCAAGATGATAAGATAATGGTGGTATTCAACAAGGCTGATAAACTGGACTCTGTTGATAGCAGAAGACAGATAAAGAGTATATCTGAGAGTTTCAGGAGTTCCGTTTTGATTTCAGCTAGAAATGGAGAAGGTTTGGATGACCTGAAGAAAGAGATTGAAAAACATCTAATCAGTGAAAGTGTTGCTCTGATTCAAAATTCATCTGCAGAGGCGCCTAGCTTATTGAATGATTCACAAAAACGGGTTGTTGTTACATGACATCCTCCAACGGGTGAACCGTTGGCTTCCGTACTTTTTCTGAGGGTTGCCGAGGTGCTTGCTTGCGCGCAATCCTCTGGGAGTTTTGTATGGAAGCTACCAAGTTATCAGGGGCTGGGCGGGTGAGGGTTCTTCCTTCATCCATGGTAGATTGGAGCCGTTGCCATTCTTCATGGACTTATTTACATGGTTCCAGATGTCCTCATGTTCACCAGTCCAGCATC
>Ga0080006_1139541_pt1 | contig 34921 bp, 30 predicted proteins | sample RS3BMetagenome_FD_69209 | JGI IMG/M metagenome (GOLD analysis project Ga0080006, IMG submission 69209) | Ferric oxide microbial mat and aquatic microbial communities from Rainbow Spring, Yellowstone National Park, USA - RS3B (SPADES... ...
GGGGGGGGGGGGGGGGGGGGCGGGGGGGGGGGGGGGGGGGTGGTGGTGGGGGGGGGCGGGGGGGGGGGGGGGGGGGGGGGGGGGGGGGGGCAGGCCGCAGCCGGGCGTGCGGGCGGCCTGACACGGCGGGCGCCGGGTTGAGAAGGCGGGAACCGGGAGGCCGGGGGCGCGGGGCCGGGGCGGGGCGCGGACAGGAGGCCGGGGCGGGGCGCGGGGCGGGGCGCGGACAGGAGGCGCGCCCGTACCGGCGCGCCTCCGACGTTCAGCCGACCGCCGGTGGGTCCGCGTCCGTGCCCAGCCACTCGGCCGCCCGCGCGAGGACTATCTCGCTGGTGGCGAGGAGGATCTCCGGGTCGGGGAGGGAGCCGAGGAAGACCCGGCCGTAGTCCGCGCTGACGAGGCGGGGGTCCAGCACGACGGCGACGCCGCGGTCGGCGGTGCTGCGGATCAAACGCCCGAAACCCTGCTTGAACCGCAGGATGGCCTGCGGGAGCTGGAGTTCGCGGAACGGGCTGCCGCCGCGGGCGGCGATGCTTTCCTGCCGGGCCTGCTGCAGGGGGATGTCGGGCGGCCAGAAGGGCAACTGCGCGATGACCAGGCAGCGGAGGGCGTCCCCCTGGACGTCCACCCCTTCCCAGAACGACGCCGAGCCCAGGATCACGGTCTCCTCGCCCCGGCGCAGCGTCGCGGCCAGATGCGACCGGCTGCCGTCGAGTCCCTGGGCCAGGCAGGCGATGCCCTCGGCCTCCAGGACCGGCCGCAGCAACGCCCGCATCTCGCGCATCAAGCGGTTGGAGGTGAACAGGACCAGCGCGTGGCCACGGCTCGTGCGCAGGAGGCGGGAGAGCCACGGCGCGACCGCGCGGGCGTGCCCCGCCGCGTCGCCCGGGGCCGGCCGCGGCGCGTTGGACGGCACGCAGAGCAGGGCCTGCCGGCGGAAGTCGAAGGGCGAACCGACGGCGAGTTCGTCGGTGCGGCCGCCCTGCTCGTTGTCGCCGAGTCCCAGGCGCCCGCGCAGGTAGTCGAAGCGGCCCCGGACCGAGAGGGTGGCCGAGGCGAGGACGACCGAGCGCTTCCTGGCGAAGAGTTCCTGCTCCAGGATGGCGCCGGGATCGACGGGACAGGCGCGGAGTACGACCGCCCCCTGGCCGCCTGTGCGCGTCTCCGCGACCTCGCACCAGGTCACCCAGCCCTCCCGTCCGGTGAGGGCGAGCTCTACGTCCTGCGCCAGTTCCGCGGCCCGCGCGGCCAGACCCTGGAGCTCGGCGACGTGCTCCGCCGCACCCGCCGTCTCCGGCGATCCGTCGTCGAGACACGCCGCGACCGCCCCCAGGGCCGCGCCGAGGTCCGCGAGCCCCTGCATCATGCGCTCGCCAGGGACGGTGATGCCGTCCCAGAGGGCGTCGCCCCCGAGCCCCGGGCGGGGTTCGAACCGCACCGTCGCCCGCCCGTAGGGGGAATCGGGCTGCCGGCGTCCCACCCATGTCCGGAGGCCGTCGAAGTACGCTACGGCGCCCTCGCGGGCGGTGTGCAGCGCGGCAGCCGCGAAGTCGAGTTGGCGCGCCGTCTCCGCCCCCGGCCCCACGGCGCCGAGGAGCACGCTCGGGGCGTAGCGGGTCCGCAGGACGGGCAGCAGGCCCCCCGGGCGCAGAGGCGCCGGAGCGCCGTCCCCGCGGTCGAGCAGGCGCCAGAATCGCTCCACCGACCGTTCCCCCACCACGCGGCCGAGGTGCTGGCTGGCCTCGTCCTCCAGATGGTGGGCCTCGTCGCAGACGAGGTAGTCGTAGTCGGGGAGGACGTCCGTGCGCAGGTTCGCAAACAGCAGGGCGTGGTTGACCACGACCACGTCGGCGTGCTCGGCCTTCCGCCGGGCGCGGAAGAGGAAGCACGGCTCATAGTAGGGGCAACGGCGCCCCGTGCAGGCCACGGCGTCGGTGGACAGCGCGGCGAATCGCTCCTCGTCCTCGCCGTAGAGCCCGAGTTCCCCGCGGTCGCCGGTCTCGGTCTGTGCCAGCCAGGTCGCGAATCGGGCCAGGAAGGGCGCCTCGGCGGGATCCGCCTCGGATTGCAGACGCTCGTCCCAGAGCTTGAGGCAGGCGTACTGCGCGCGGCCCTTGACGAGGGCGACGCGCCCGGGGACAGCCCCGGACGCCACGATCAGGGGCAGGTCTTTGCCAACCAGCTGTTCCTGCAGGTTCACCGTGTGGGTCGCCACCACCACCCGCCGGCCCTGGCCGGTCGCCCAGGCGAGCGCCGGCAGCAGGTAGGCGAGGCTCTTGCCGGTCCCCGTGCCGGCCTCGACGATCAGGTGCCGGTCGGAGGCGAAGGCGGACGCGACGGCCTGCAGCATCCGCGCCTGGCCTGGCCGCACCTCGAAGGGATGGAGCAGACGGCCGAGGGGGGATTCCTCCCGCAGGAGCACCGAGAGGTCGGCCGCGATCCCGGCGCCGGGCTCCGGATCGGGGTCGGCGCCGACCGGCGGCAGGCCGCGGCGCACGAAGGCGGGCACCCCCCGGCCCCCGGCCGTGTCCACCACCAGGCGCGCCATGGGATCCGGCACGCGCGCGAGGAAGTGCGCCAGCGTGCGCAGAAGCCCCAGATCCAGGCCCGCCAGGTCCTCGAGGAGAGCCCCGAAGAGGAGACCGGCGGCGCGGGCGTCCGCCAGGGCGTCGTGCGCCCGGTCGAGCGCGATGCCGCGCCTCTGGGCGAGGTCCTCCAGGCGGTGGCTCTCCGCGGCCGGCTCCAGGAGTCGCGCCAGCGCCAGGGTGTCGTAGACGGGCGCGGCAAGCGGGCGCAGACGGTACCGCCACAACCCCTCTTCCACGAAGCCGAGGTCGAACGCGGCGTTGTGGGCGACCAGTGGCAGGTCGCCCACGAAGGAGCGGAAGTCGCGCAGGGCCGCTGCCGGCCCCGGCGCCCCGCGTAGCCGCTCCGGCGTGATGCCGGTGAGGCGGCTGATCTGCAGGTCGATGGGGCGGCCGGGATCGACCAGCGTCGACCATTCGCGGCTCCCGCCGGGGTCGACCGCCACTGCGGCCAGTTGCAGAAGTTCGTCGCGCCGCGGGTCGAGCCCGGTGGTCTCGCAATCGAAGGCGACGTAGGCGGCGGGCAGGGGGCGGGAGCGGGCCACGGGGGGGAAAGCCTCCGTCGTGCCGCCGTCCGGGTCGGTGCTGATCGGCGCGGGCGGGGCCGGTTCCCGGGGTTCGCCGCCGCTCATGCAGGGCCGTCCCCCGGTAGCGCCGCGGGCAGGACGGCGCTCAGGCGCCGCAACGCCTCCCGGTACCGCTCCGCGCAGGCGGCGACGACAGATGCGGGCAGATGGGGCGCCGGGGGGGCGAGGTTCCAGCCCGTGGACTCGACGTAGTCCCGGATCGGCTGCTTGTCGAGCGAATCCACCGGTTCCCCGGGACGGTGGCGGTCGGCCGGCCAGAACCGGGAACTGTCCGGGGTACAGATCTCGTCGACGACGGTGAGGGTGTCCCCCACGAAGCCGAATTCGAACTTGGTGTCGGCGAGGATGATCCCCGCGTCGGCGCAGCGCGCCGCGGCGAAGGCGTAGAGGCGGAGGCTGGAGTCGCGCAAGCGGCCGGCGAGGCCGGACCCCAGACGCGCGGCCACCCCCTCAAACGCGACGTTCTCGTCGTGGCCGACGTCGTTCTTCCAGGCCGGGGTGAAGATCGGCTCCGGGAGGCGCGCATTCATCGGCAGGCCCGCGGGCAGGGGGATACCGCAGACGGTCCCGTGCTGCCGGTACTCCCTCCAGCCCGATCCGGCCAGGTAGCCGCGGACGACGCACTCCACGTCGATCCGCCGCGCCCGGCGCACCACCATGCTCCGGCCGGCGAGGCCGGCCCCGGTGGCGCCGGACAGGCCGGCGGCCGCCGGGTCCAGCGACAGGAGGTGTCCCGGCACGATGCCGGCCGTGGCCATAAACCAGAGCGCCGACATCCGGGTCAGGATCGCGCCCTTGCCCGGTATGCCCTGACCGAAGACCACGTCGAACGCGGACAGGCGATCGGTGGCCACGAGCAACAGACGATCCGCGTCAACGGCGAACATGTCCCGCACCTTGCCGCTGTGCAGCAGGTGCAGTCCAAGTGGCGGACATTCCAGCATCACGGCCGGGGCGTTCAACGGCGCGCGCCCCCCTCCTCGGGTCCAAGACCGCGGGCCGGGACCCCGCGCCGGACCCTTCTGGGCGCTGTATCGGCTTCCCTTCGACGGGCCATGCTGATTCTGCGGGGTGATCGTTCCATGACGGACGGCGCGGACCGGCGCACCGCCCCGGAGATCCGCCGGGGCTTCGGCATCGTGGATTCGGGGCACTTCCTCTCCCAGGCGATCGTCTGCGGGGTGCCGGCCGGCCTCGGCGCGGCCGTCTGGGCGGCGCTGTGCGCCGGGTTCCTCGGGATGCCCTGGTGGTCCCCGTTGGCGCTCTACAGTACGCATATGGCGGGACTCAGCCGCACCGCCGTGGTCGCCCCAGGCCTGGTGGCCGCGGTCGTCGCCGGCTGTGTCTGGCTGGCGCTGCTGGGGATGGCCGTCGGCGCCGTCTGGGGGCTGGTGGCCGGCGTCGCCGCCCCTCGACCGGCGCGGCGCCGCCAGACGGCCCTCCTTGGGTTTTTCTTCGGCGTGGTGCTGTTCGGCCTCGCCGCCGGGGCGCGGGTGGCCCTCCTGCCGCCTTCCTTTCAGGCGGATCTGCCGGCGTGGACGCGCGCCGTGGCCCTCGGGGTGATGGCGGCCGTGATCGGCGCGTGGGCCGCCGAGGGGCATGTCCGGGATTGAGGCCCGTGCCCCGACCGGCCGACCCCGTGGGTCGGGGCCCGGGGCGAGTCGGCGCCCCCCCGTGCCGGTGCGGCCCGCCGCCGGTGCGCCTCGGCCCCTTTCGCTCGGCGCACGCGGCTTCCCCCGCCGTCCTGCAGGGCGGCCGGAAGCCGAGGCGAAAGTAGCCCCCCGCCGTCCGGCACCGCGGCGGGGTCTCGGCGTCCGGCGGCCAGGAAGGGGTTTTCTGGACTTGGCCAAGGGGCGGATCGCTCTGCAAATGTATACGGTGCGCGACGATCAGGCGCGCGATTTCCGCGGGACCGTGACGAAGGTGGCGCGCATGGGCTATCCCGCGGTGGAATTCGCGGGTTACGGGGGCCTCGGCGCGGAGGAGATCCGCGACCTGCTGGGCGAACTCGGCATCACGGCCGCCGGGACGCACACGGGGATGGAGGCCCTGCAGAACGACTTCGCCGGCGTCGTCCGCTTCCATCACACCATCGGCGCCCACTTCGTGACCGTGCCCTCCCTGCCCGGCCGGAGGTACAGCCGGGATGAGGCGGGCTTCCGGGCTGCCGCGCAGGATCTGGGCGAACTCGGCCGGCGGCTGGCCGCCGAGGGGCTCGCCCTCGGCTATCACAACCACGACTTCGAGTTCTTCCAGGCCGGCGGACGTTACGGCCTCGACATCCTCTACGCGGAGACGGACCCGGCCCACCTGCGGGCCGAACTCGACGCCTTCTGGGCCAAGAAGGGCGGCGTCGACCCCGCGGACTACATCCGCAAGCTGGGCGCCCGCTGCAGCCTGGTGCACATCAAGGACATGGCGGCGGACGGCTCGTTCGCCGAGGTCGGCACGGGCTCGATGGACTTCGCCTCGATCTTCGCCGCGGGCGAGTCGGTCGGCACCGAGTGGTACATCGTGGAGCAGGACGTCTGCAAGCAGCGCCCGCCGCTGGAGGCGGTGGAAGTCAGCCTGCAGAACCTCCGCGCGTGGGGTCGGCTCTAAGACGGTGATGCGAACTTTCGCATCACCCTCAGGCTCCGTTCCCCCGTCCCTCAGGGCCGGCGAAAGCGGCTTCGCACCCCTGGGACGGTGCGGCCAAGGTCGCTTGCAGCGGTGAGCCCGAACCGGGGGCCCTGGGGACAATGTGCATCGGCGCGGTGGCCCCGCAAGGCGAGCACCTGAGCAGCGGCCAGGTATGGTTCCGGCGGGGAGGGAGGGGCGGGGACTCGCGTCCCCGCCCCTCCCTCCCCCTGCCTTCCCTGCCTTGACGTTGTTCGGATCATGTATTCCCATATGCCCATGGAGACGACGGTCACACCCCTGGAGTGCCGGTCCGCCCTGAACCGGGTGCGCGGCATGGGCTTCGGTTGGTCGCTCAACCCATACCGCGGCTGTGCCCACGCCTGCGTGTATTGCTTTGCCCGGACGACGCACACCTATTTCGATCTCGGCGCCGGCGAGGACTTCAGCCGGCGCCTTTTCGCCAAGACCAACGTCGCGGCCGTCCTGGAGGCGGAGCTGTCCTCTCCGCGCTGGAGACGGGATCCGGTGGCGGTCGGCACCGCCACCGATCCCTACCAACCCCTGGAGGGCCGGTTCCGCCTGACGCGGGCCTGCCTGGAGGTGTTGGCGCGCCACCGCACGCCGGCCCAGCTCATCACCAAGGGGCCCATGGTGCGTCGGGACACCGACATGCTCCAGGAACTCAGCCGGCGGGCGGGCTGCACGGTCTGCTTCAGCATTCCGACGGTGGACGAAGCGGTCTGGCGGCGCACCGAGCCGGGGACGGCGGCGCCGAGGCACCGGCTCCTCGCGGTGCGTCATCTGGCGCGGGAGGGCATCCGGGTCGGGGTGCTGCTCGCGCCGCTCCTGCCCGGCATCTCCGCGGACCGGCGAGGGATCGCCGCGGCGGTCGCGGCCGCCGCCGACCACGGCGCCTGCTTTGTGGACACCAACCTGCTCTATCTGAAGCCGGACGTGAAGGCCTACTACTTCGAGTTCCTGCAGGCGCACTACCCGGAGCTGATCCCCCGCTATCGGACCCTGTATCCAGCCACATCCGCCCCGGAGGCGTGGCGTGCGCACGCCCAGGCGGTGGTGCGCGAAGCGGCGGAGGCATACGGGGTTTGCGACCGGCGGGTGGTGCGCCTGCAACCGCCGCCGCGCCCGGTGGCTCTGGCGTTGCCCGGCCTGGAGGGGGTGGGCGGCCGATGAGGCCGGTGGATCCGCTCAGGCGGGGTACCCACATCCGGCGGGCGCGGTACCCGGCCCTGCTCCAACGGCTGTCGGGCGCTCTACCCGGCATCGGCCCCGGAGGCGTGGCGTAGGCGGTCGCGCGCGAAGCGGCGGCGGAGTCCGACCGATCACCGCAAGCGGGGAACCCGGCGCCAGAGGCGCCGCAACTCCGCACGATGGGCCAGCGTCAGTCGTTCGATCAGCGTGTCGCCGTGGGGCGTCAGCAGCACGCGCACCCGGCGGTGGTCGGCCGGATCGGGCTCCTTGCGCACGAGAGCGTCCCGGAGCGCCCGGTCGACGAGGCCCGCGGCGCTGTGGGGCTGAATCAGCAGGGCCCGCGCGGCCGCGCCGACCGAGAGCCAGCCTCGCCTGCTCCCCCGGATCGCCAGCAGGAGTTGGTGCTGTGCGGGCGTCAGGCCTGCCTCGCGCGCGCGCTCCTCGCTGAAGTGGAGGAACCGCCGGAGCGCGAAGCGGAAGCGGGCGTGCTCCGCGTACGGCACGGGTTCGGGGCTCGCGGGCGTTCGCGGGGCGGGGCGGCGGACGCGTCGCGGGGACGGGATGCGGTTCATGCAGGAACCACCGCCGTGGTTGCCGCGTAACCCGCGCGCAGGGCGCGCCTCTCCCCCGGCCAGAGGCCGCCCGGGTGCGCCGGCCGGCCCCAGCGGGTCGCGTGGGGCTGAGGGGCGGCGGGGCCGCCGGCGCCCGACCCGTCCACTCGGGGATACGCCGCACCCCGCAGGGTCCGTGGGTCGCGGCGGCCGCCGGGGCGAAGTGGATGAAAACGCGATCGTCGTCCGTCCCCGGGCATGATCACCGCCCCCTTCCCTTCCGTCCCTGCGGTCTCGCGTGCATCACTGACGCCTCTGCGCGGGCCGGGGCGTGCGCGGACCACACGTCATTGCGCCTCTGCATCGGCTGCCGCCGCTCCGGCGACCACCATCCGCCGGTCGGCCGGCGGCGCATCGTCGAAAGGATCGGCGCCGTCGGGGATCTCGGGCGTCTGCGGCTCCGGCGGAGCGTAGTCCAGCGGCGGCCAAAGCCCACGCCGCACCAGCTTCCCGGTCATGATGTTGTAGGGCAGGAGTCGCTGGGCGACCGCCGTCGCGATCACGACCGCCACCAGCACCGGCACCAGGGCGGCGGCATCTCCCGTGACCTCCACGGCGAACACGGTCGCCGTGAGCATAGCACGGCTCCCGGCGCCGAACACCGCCGCCATGAAGACCAGCGCGACGAGGGCCGGATCGAGGCCCGTGAGGCCGTGGAGCAGCCGCCCGAGCAGTTCGCCGCTGCTGCCGGCGATGAGGAAGAGCGGGGCCAGCACCCCGCCGACGGTGCCCGAGGCAAGGGCGACCAACCACCCGGCACCTTTGGCGATCAGCACCGTGGCCAACGTTCCGGTCGGCATGCCGCCGCCGAGGACGCCGCGGATGAGGTCGTAGCCCATCCCCAGCACGCTCGGTGACCACAGCGCGACGAGGCCGACGGCCAGGGCCCCGATCAGCGGCCGCGTGACGAGGCCCGTGCGCGGCAGTCTCGCGAAGAGGTCCTCCAGGCCATAGAGCGCAAGGGTGATCCCGACGCCCTCCAGGCCGGCGAGGGCGCCGAGCACCACGATCCAGAGGAGAGGTCCGGCCCCGCCCGGCATGATCGCACTCGAAGGAAACAGCGGGCTCGGCGGCAGGATGTGGGGACGCAGGGCCTCCGCCACTCCCGCCGCGAGGGCGATCGGGATGATCGCACGGGCGGAAAACTCAAAGACGATCAACTCCAGGGCCAACAGCACGCCGGCCAGCGGCGTGGCGAAGATGCAGGTCATGCCGGCGGCCGCCCCGCATCCGAGGAGGATCTTGCGCTCCGTGTCGGACACGGGCGTCCACTGACCCACCAGCGAGCCCAGCGCGCCGGCGGTTTGGATGATGGGGCCCTCCGCGCCGAAGGGGCTGCCGGTGCCGATGGAGAGGGCCGACAGAAGCGGCTTGAGCAGTGCGACGCGCGGCCGGATGCGGCTTCCCCGCTGCAGGACGGCCTCCATGACCTCCGGAATGCCGTGGCCGCGGAGCGAGATGTCCACGTAGCGGATGGCGAGGCCGCCGGCCAGCGCCCCGAACAGGAGGATGGCGATGGTCAGCGGGTGCGCTGCGCCGGGCGCGGCGTGCGGCTCGACGTAGCGCAGGGCGAGGCGGTGATAGTAGAAGAGATTGCCGAAGAAGGCGATCAGGAGAAAGAGCACCCCGGCGGCAACCACGCCCAGCAGGCCGGTCACCGCGGCGAGCGGCAACAGTAGGGGCACCCGGACGGTGCCCCGGCTGGGCGCGGGTCCGAAGCGGAGTCGCAGGGGACGCAGGAATCGGCGCAATGTCAGCGGTCCTCCCCGCGGGTGCGGATGCCGTCCGTCGCCCACGGGCACAAATATATCGCGGCACGATATATGCTGCAACCGCGGGGTCGGAGGGTTGCGGCGCCGGGCGGATGGGGGGGGGCGGAGCGCCTCAGGGTGATCGCTGTGCAGGGCGAGCGCGAGGCGGGGCCAGCGCGAGGCGGGGCGAGAGCGGGCCCGGGGAGCGGGCAGCAGAAGCGGAGAAGTGGCACGGCAGGTGGAACGGCGACGGGAATGCGGTGCAAGCAGACACGTGCCGCCACCGGGGGCGTAAGGCCGCCGGCGAGGCCCGGGGGCACTGGGAACCGCGCGGCGGAGGGGCCAGGACACGGGGCGCGGCCCGCGAGCGGCGCGCGCCCGTACCATCACACGGGTTCCAGGCTATGGCCCGGCCCGTGTGGCGGAACGAGATCGGTGGCGCCTGCATAGTTCGGGGCCGACCGGCCGGCGGGACATGCTGGGCATGGGACTCGGAGGATCCGGGCGATTGGTGGCGCAGTGAGGCTGTCGCGGGCGCCCTGTTGCCGATGGCTGGACGCCCGCCCGGACGCGGCAGGGCCGCGCAGTCACCCGGGCGGCCGGCCGTTGAGATTCGGCGTCGTTCGTGGGACAAGATCGTTGACCCGTCCGCAGCGGGCGTGCTATTATGCGCCTCGCGGCCATCATGCCGGAGTGGTGGAATTGGCAGACACGCGGTGTTCAGGGCGCCGTGGGCGAAAGCCTGTGTGGGTTCAAATCCCACCTCCGGCACCAAAATCGGCAGCGAAGGCGCCGGGTACCTCGCCCGGCGTCTGTGGCCTCCAGCTCGACGGTATGTTGCGCGAGAGTGCTGGAACTGGCAGACAGGCACGTTTGAGGGGCGTGTGGCGTAAGCCGTGGGGGTTCAAGTCCCCCCTCTCGCACCAAAAACTAGAGCGCCAAGGGCTTCCGGGAAGGCATGATATGGAAGCAACACGTGTGGTGGCTCCTTGGACGTGTTAGACGTGTGGCTTCCAGCGGTGCTTGACGTGAGGGGTAGCGGCGACGCTACCCCTCACGTCTTCCCCGGAGGCGATAGACGTGCCCCGCAGAAACGTGGTCCGTAACGTAACGCTCGCGACTCCCCAGCCCCCGCTCACTTGGTCGGAGGCGTGCGAGCGCTTCCTGCAGGAAGAGCGCATCAAGGGATGGCGCCCGCGGACCCTCAAGTTGCACGTCGAGGTCCTCACGGCGACGCGCAAGGACCTCGACGCCAACGGTGTGCCGAACGCGCCGAGCGAGATTTTGCGCGAGCACCTGGTCGGGATGATCGACCGGATGCAAACAAGCGGTCGGAAGCCGAGGACGATCAACCTTCGCCTGCAGTCCCTGCGTCAGTTCTTCCGGTTTCTGAAGGAAAAGGGATATTGCGCCAACAACGTTGCCGAGGACTTGCCCACACAGCCGAAGGAGGGTCGCATCCCCAAGGCGCTTGAAGATCACGACGTCGACAAGCTGCTGGGCGCTCCAGACCAGCAGACCTTTCACGGCTTGCGCGATCACACGATGATCGTGTTGCTCCTCGACACGGGGATCCGCCTGAGTGAACTGATCCAAATCGAGCTGGCGGACCTCAACTTGGAGAAAAGGGAACTCCGACTCCAGCACCGCATCAAGGACCACGAGCAGCGGATCGTCTACCTCTCCCCCGCTTCCGTGGGTGCACTGCGGCGATACCTCCGCGACCGCGGAAGCCTTACCACGGAGCGCGTCTTCGTGAACCGCGACGAGAAGCCGCTGTGCTCGGCATCCTTTCAAACGCGCCTCCAGGTGTACTCCCAGCAGATCGGCGTCAAGGTCAGCCCCCACAGGCTGCGGCATACGTTCGCCCGCGCCTGGATTTTGAACGGGGGCGATCCGTTCTCGCTGCAGGCGATTCTCGGGCACTCCGACATGAACGTCGTCCGGGGCTATGTGGAGCTGTGGGGGCACGATGTGCAGCGCCAGCACGGCAAGTACAGCCCAATCACCCGGTACACGGTCAAGTGAGCAAAAAGAGTCGGAGGGGGGCGAGCACTGCTCGCCCCCCTCCGAGGTAGGTCACGCAAGACGCCGCCGCATCGGTGAGAAGCGGTCATGGGCTTCCTGCAGATCGGTCCCCCAGAGGCGCGTATACCGCAGCACCTGTGACGGGTTGCGGTGCCCCAGCAGGGATTGCAGGTCTGCCAACCCGCCGCCGTTGCGGAGATACAGGCGGGCAAAGGTGTGCCGCAAGGTGTAGCCGGTGACCTTCTTTGTCAGCCCAGCGTTCCGGGCGTAACGCTGCAAGCCCTTGCTGTAGGTGCTGGTCAGCAGGGGCTGGACCTCCCCGGCGCGGTTGCGGTTGTCGCGGCTTCCGGGAAAAACTTGCGGGCACTCAAAACCTTGAGCTTCTCGCTCCGCCAGATAGCGGCGCAGAAGGTCGACCGTCTGTTGCGACAGGAAGACGTGACGCCACCTCCGCACCTTGCTCGCCTTCGCCGAGAGGCGGATCGTTCGCGCATCCAGGTCCACGTCGGCAAGGACCAACTGCAGCAATTCGCCCGGACGGAGTCCCCCATCGGTTTGAACGACCGCCGCGGCATAATCGCGGAAAAGGTGAAACTGACCGTACCGCCGGACCGCCTGCCGCATGGAATCGAACAGTTGCCCGAGCTCGTCCGGGTGAGGTCCGTCGCTATCCCCGTAGAGCCACGTGATTTCCTCTTCCACTTCTTGGAGTTCGACGATATCCACCAATGGGCTCTCGGCGATGTAGCCCTCGTGGCAAAGCCACTCGAAGAAGACCTTCCACCGTTGCAGCTTGGAGTTGACGCTGCGCCCCTTGAGACCCTGCGCCAATCCGCCGTCCCCGCCCCTGCCCGGGCGGGAAAACCGCCCGTCGAGCATCCCATCGATCAGTTCGTCGATATGGTGGCGGCGGACTGCTGTTGGTTCCGCCGGGCACCCGACGAGGGGCAAGCGCCGCTGAAGCCACCCCAGACACTCCAAGTCCAACGCCAGGGTGCGGTCAGCCAGGTTCTCTCGGCGACGAGCCCGTTGGAAGCTGCGCACACACGCATCCCAGTCGTCTCCGCCCGGGACGAGCCGTCGCTCCCTCCGTCGCAACGGCGCCGCAGAGCCGTACCGCTGGGTGGGCATCCTGCGCCTGGGTCCGATCAACCCATCCTGATCGACGCCCTCGCCAGTAAGCATCCTTCGAGCCATGTCCAGGACTCCCCTCAGCAATGTTTTGGCTGATGGGTAGCCTGATGGGTGCGCCTCGCACCGCAGCCAAGGGGTGTGCAACTTCAGGCGGTGCACTCGCCGACCTCCGTGTCCTGGGGCGTTTGCGCGAGAAGAAGAACATGCATCCGTGCTGAGACATCACTGCGGGCGATCATGATTGCCACCGGATGTACGCTGCCGACTGGCAAGCGTCTCGCGTCAACGTGCCCCTGGTGCTACCCTCGGTGGTCGCGCTATATGTGGTGATCCGTGGGCGCAACGATGACGACCATCCCGATGGTCCATCCTTCGCGTGCCGCCCCTCCGTTTCGGCGGCTATGAACCTGCCAAGGTCCGCGCCCGGTCCCGTGCGAGACGAGCCTCGACAAGATACAACCTGGTATTCCGCCAGGCAAGCTACAACGTACTTTCTGCACAGGGATCCGTATTGCGTGTGCCGAGAGGCATCGATGAGGCACGCCCGGTCCGAGGAGCAAGGCGCATTGCGCAGGTGAAAGGTCCCTCGTGTTGTAGTGATACTCGGTCCACCGGAAGTGCCTGAAGTGCTGGGCTGTAGGTGGAACGGGGGTTGTCGCGTGCCCATGAAGGACCCCTTGTTGAGCCAAACCGAACGTGAGTACGGGGAACTGCATCGGGCGCACCTTCTTGAACAGTATAAGCTCTACGTTGAGATGGCGGACCGAATCAGTCAGCGCCGAGCAGTAGCCAACACGTTCTTCACGTCCGCCAGCGCGTTGCTGCTCACCGTCTACGGCGCCGTCGCCACGCTGAAAGTCCCGGCGCTCTCAGCAACGTGGCTTGTGTTGATCGCCGTCTCCGGAATCATTCTGTCCGGTACATGGTGGGCAGTCATCCGCAGTTACCGGCAACTGAACTCCGGGAAGTTCAAGGTGATCCATAAACTGGAGAGGTTGCTCCCCGTAGCCCCATATGAAGCGGAATGGATCATGCTGGGCGAGGGCAAGGATTTGTCCCAATATTTGCCTTTGTCCCACGTGGAGCAAGTGATCCCTGTCGTGTTCTTGGTGATCAACGTATGCGTACTCGTCACCGGATTGGCTTCGTAACACTCATGTGATCGGGAGGCAGTACGAATGCCCGCCTTGCGCGACTACCACCTGTTCATCAGCCACGCTTGGCAGTACAGCGACGACTATCAGAAGCTTCTGGCTCTGCTCAAGGCGGCTCCCCTATTTGTCTGCAGTGACTACAGCGTTCCGAAGAGGGATCCCCTCGACGCGCGCACCGCCCGGCAGTTGTGGGATGCTATCTGCCAGCAAATCGCACCCACAAGCGTCGTTTTGGTGTTGTCTGGAATGTACACTGCTTACAGCAAATGGATGCAGGCGGAGATCGATATCGCACAGTTGTACCGTAAGCCGATCGTAGGCATTGTTCCGCGAGGAAACGAGGTGGCTCCGCGTGCCGTCACCAGCGTTGCTGCCGAAATGGTCGGGTGGAGCACTCTCTCCATTGTAGGCGCCATTCGTAGGCGAGCGTTGTAGCGTAGAGGGAAGCTTTGCTTTCCCTCATCCATCTCCACTGACGCGGGCTGTCCTGACGGAACAAAGCCACTTGCAGCCCCGTGCCCACCTCGGCATCCACGGAGCTGTTTGTCGCCACGCACCGCGCTATCTCGCAGCCACTTGCCGGTGCCCAATCGGGCGCGCGGACCACTGACGCCTCCGTAGAGCGACGAGTCATGGCGGGGTCCCGCTGCCACAGCCATGGACGGACACCCGTCGCGTCCTGCTGAGGTTCTTCGTGCCGTTTGCGTCACGGACGCCCCCGCAACAAACACCCAGAGGCAACCGTGCTGGCTGGAGGACGGAAGTGCCCCGGCACCCCGACGAGAGGGGCTGTTGTGGTGCCTTCAAGTGCCCCCCTGGCGGCGCTCTGTCGACGACGTCCTGTCTCGGTGGCGGAACGCGGGCGAACTCCCATGCATGCGAAGCCCGGAAAGTGGCGATAGTGCCGGGCAGCACTGGATGGAAAGGGTTGGGGGGCGTTGACAAGGGTCGATGTCGCCTGGGACCGGGGCAGGTGGGACGCGTGGAGCCTCAGTCACCGAGTTGAACCTCCCGCTCCAGGCTCATATCCGCTCGCCCATACAGCCGGGATCGTAGATGGCGAAGGGCACCTGGCGGTGATTGCCACTCCCTGGGAGTCGAAGGACTATCATCGGCTCCAGGTGGTGGTGACGAACACCGACCACGCGGTTTTGGAACCGTTCGAGCGGCGTTGGGGAGGGGCGTCGACGTACAACGAGGGGGGTCCGTTCCGCCCATCGTGGCGCTGGGCGTGCAGTGGAATGACGGCGGCAGAACTGGCTCGGGATCTCTTGCCGTACTCAGTGACCAAGAAGGAGGTCTGTCGCCTTGCGTGTGCGTTTGGTCAGCTTCTGTCGCCTTGTCACAGCACCGTGACCGACGAGAATATCGCCCAGCGGCGACGGCTCGCCGAGCAAATGGCAGCTCTCAAGGGGGAAGAGTTCCCGCATCGGTGCTGCCCCCTGGTCGAGGTGGACGAGCACAAGCTGCGGGCAGGCATTTACCTTGAGTGGGCGGCAGGCTTCGCCGATGCGGAGGGATTGTTCCGCGCTTACCGCTCACACAGGGCGGGGCGTCACAGTCCTGTCTACGAGTTCGTCGTGCGGATCGCCAACGTCCATCTGCCGTCGCTGGTGCTGTTCCGCTCAGTAGTCAGTGCGACACTTGGACGCGCTGTCGGGTATTGGCAGGACGTGAAACCGACAAAGCCCCAGCACCGCTGGCAGTACCAGTTGGTTTTTTCTGGGCAGCAGGCGGTCCGGGTTGCCCGACTCCTCCACCCGCACCTGACCACTAAGCAGACCGATGCCGAATATATGCTCCTCATGGACGACTTGTTGGTGCCCGGCGGGCGCGGTAAGGTCCTTACCTCCAAGCAAGTCGCCCAAAGGGACGAGCTTCTTGCAAGATTTGGGAGGACGCGCGCGCAGCGAAACCCCAAGGGAGGGAGCCGTAGCGCTGGCTCTATATGAGTCAACGCGTCGCACCCTGGCTGCCGACCGGGGGGAAGGGTGCATGCGTGCGTGGGTTATCCAAGACGCGAGGTCGCTGCTGACACGCAGCGTATATTTATGGTAACACAACAAAACGCAGTGCCCCCGCCCGCTGGCAGGCGGACGAGGGCGCCGAAAGCGAGCGTCGGGGGCTCGCCGTCAGGGATGCTGCTGCAGTAGTGTACGCCGTTGGCGGCGGACATCCATCTGCTGCCAATGCTGTTTTCGCCGGACCTCCGACGGTGTCGGAGGTCCTCTTTTGTCTCAAAGAGAGGAGGTGATTATCATATCCGCCGCCCCAAGCCCCCCCCAACTGACCGGTGAGAGCATGCAGCGTTGGCAGGAGACTCTGGACCTCCTGGGACGTGTAGATCTAACCCACGAGAACAAGACCCGTCTGCGCGAGCTTCTACGACTGGACGAACTTGACGCCTCCATAGCGCTGGCACGTGAAGCCCAAGCGCTCGCCGCCCAGCAGGGCTACCGCTTGGTTACCACCATGCCCCGCGAGCGCTCGCCATTCTCGCAGGTCATTGGTCGCAACACCCACTTCCTGGTTGCCAATGATGTTCTGACCCCAGCCGAATGTAAATTTCTACTCGGCATCCAGAACATGATTCAGATTGAGTCGAATGCCTTGGTCGTCCAAGAGGGCGAGACCAGCCGACCGGCAACGATTGCCGATGTTGCCAAACACCTGCAGCGCAAGTCGGATGCTACACTCCGCAGGCTGTTTGCCGAACTGAAGGGCAAGTATGTCCTCGGTTGTAGCACCACAGGTCGCGGTAATCACGCCCGAAAAGTGTGGTACGTTAACCCCCATATCTTTTTTGTGGGTAACCGCGCTGACATTAACCCCACCCTGAAGGCGATGTTCGCGGATAAGATTCCCGCCATGCCGGTGCATTACATGGCGGACCGCGCCCAGAGTCGTGCGACGAACGCGAAAGCCGCACGCGCCCGTAGACGTGGACGTCCTCCAAAGGACCCACCGGTTGACCAGGCTCAGTCATAGAAACGGGGGACGGAAGCATGGCGCAGCGGCGTTGCGTTGCTGCGCCATGTCCGCCCTCCGATGACGTCGGAGCCAAGCCCATCTGCCCCGGATCCCACTCTTCGGTGGGTATCCCTTCCGTCGTAACGTGCCGAGCCTCGCGCGTGAATCCTGCGGCGTGCCAGTGCCCGAGTTGAACGCTCGCATGGCTCGAACTATCGTCGCCATGTGGTGATGCTCATGCGGTGCATGGGCGCAGAGAAACGGCTACGGAGAAAATGCGGGCGCCCGCAAGGCTTTGCGCGCCAAGGCGTCCACGTCCAAGCGTTCCGAGTCGGATACACCTCTGTGTCCGAATCGGATACACAATGCAACCGTATGTTCGCTTACTCCCACAACGGTTTGAGGTCAATCTTGATCGCTTGGCTCTTTCTGTATCTTTACGTCACGCACACGAAATGCCTGAGAACGGAAACCGGGGCATTTCGCTGCCGTGGCGGCAGCGATGTCATCTCGCTTCGCTCACTGACAGGGGGGAAGGGCGCTGAGCCGCCCCTTCCCCCCGCTGGCGCCCCCCCCTACTCCGCATGTGGCGGACTACGTCCGCCACAGAGGGTCGAGTCCCGATTGGCGGACCGCGTGAGGGTGCCGGAAGCGGGCGACGCCGCAGCGAGAGTGCCGCCGGTCCGGGTCTACCTTGAAAATGGGAAATTCCGGTGTATCCTGAGGTGCCGACCGCAGCCGGAAAATGGAGGCAGCGAAGGACGCCTGGCAAAGAGCCCGCACGCCGAGCGAGAAGGCGCCAACTCCTGCTGAGGAAAAGGCAGGCGAAGCCTTGGCGATCCAGGGAGAGAGACGCCAGCAGGCGTATTCTAAAGCAGCGACCCTCCCGCTGGGGAACGAGAGGGCGCAACGCTCAGCGTCAGAGAGCGCGATCGCGGGCGATCCCGGGACGTAGCTCTGCCGCGCCAGAGCCGCGATTCGCTCGTCAAGCGGACGGGGGCTCAAGAAGCCAGCGCACCTGTGATAAAGCGCGAGAATCTTCGCGAAGACGTCGCCAGCGAATCGGCGACCGGCAAAGCCGCGAGGAGTTATCGACTGAACCAACTGACCGAAGGCAAGCCAGGGCGGATCCCCACCGCATCCGATGTTGACAGCCGTTCCCAGCCTCACGAGCAGTGCAGGGAGAAGATCCGCAGCGAGTGAGGCGGTACGCGCCTCTCCGGTGCCCCTGCCGCGCGTCGGCGCGCCTTGGTTACACGCATACAGGACGTCCGGGAGCAGGCGTAGACGGCGGGGAGGCGCGACACCACAGTCGCGCCTCCCCGCCGTCTACGCCCAGCCCGGGTAGTCCTGTGGCGGGTAACCGAAGGCGCGCCGCGGATTACCGCCCCACGGCGCAGCCGTTGGGGCGGTTCCGAGACACGACTGGCTTCCTGGGGCGGACATGGAGGTCCGCCCTCCGCAAAGGGGCTTTCCGCCCGGCGGACGGCGGCAAGGAAGCGTCTCCAGCGGCTCTCAGTGCGGGGGACCGACTCACCGCGCGCCGCCCCCACACCCCCATCGCCATGGGGAGATCGCGCGATCCGGATATCGGGAATGATTGTTCCGGCAAAATCCATGCTTGCAAGAATCCGCCACGGGTACACACCGACCCCGCAGGTCGCGACGCCGAAGGGTGCGGCGACAGCACCGAGGCTGAGCCGTTGTGCCGCAAGCAGTTGGCGACGGACGGCGTGGTAAGCCATTGTTCCGGATCGGCGCCAGAGTGGTTCATCAAAATCGCCGCAAGTCCCTTGTCATGGGAGAAATGAGGTGCCATACTATAATATGGCAAACCAAGCTGACCAACCGAGGTCAAGACGCAAGCAGTGGTCTCCGTCCCAAGAAGCTCTTTGGATCCTGAGGAAAGTTTACGCGCTGGGCACGAAGCGCCACGTGGTCAAGGGTCTCGGAGTGGCGGCGCCGATCACGTCCGGCAAGACCATGAAGAACTACGTGAAGCATGTTACCACCTTTTTGAAGTGGGCAAAGGACGAAGGCTTGCCCCTGCCCTCCGATCTTGCCGATGGCTCCAGGAAATGGAAAAGACTCCCGGAGCAATGGATCCGGGCGGGACAGGCTGCGGGATGGAGCCCGTACACCATTCGGATCCGCGTTGCGGCACTCAAGAAGTACGAACACGCCATGCACGTAGCGATGGGCAAGCCGACGCTCGGCTGGCTCGATGGCTTTGACCTCCACAAGGAGGCACCGCGCCACCTCAGGGACATCCGCCGAGGCACGAATGGAAAAGACAAGAGTGCGTACACGCCCGATGAGGTGCGTCGCCTCATCGAGGCTGCCAAGGAGCATTGGGAGAAGGACGCTCGCGCGCGAGACGCCTGGAAGCGCATTGCACTCATGGTTGGGCTGGGGCTTCGGAATTTTGAGCTCGACGAGACGCTGTTGGTCCGCAGCATCACCATCGACCCGAACGCGACGTGGCTGGCGACTCTTCCCAGCAGGGACGGCAACCGAGAAATCGCCATGCCTCTCCCCGAAGGGTTTGGCGCAGTGGTTCGCCTAAAGGGGAAGGGGGGGCGCTGGCGCGACGTGCCGGTCGCCAACAAGTGGATCCCGGTAATCCAGGACGTGATCCAAGACCGCGACGAGCAGGAGCGTGTCTTCGAGAGGGGGTGTTCGGAGCATGCGATCAGGAACATTTTGAAGAAGTCATGCGCGGACGCTCTGATCACGTACCGGTCCCAGCACCACCTCCGCAAGACGTACGCACTGGAGATCTACCACTACATCCGCCAGCACACCATCTACGCCCGGGACGTGGCGGAAGCGCTGGGGGATAATCGCGCAGGGGACCTCTTCGCCCGGAAGATCGCCATGTCGGCTTGTGGTCACTCTCGCATTCAGGTCGGCTACCACTACATCCCCGCCCAAGTCAGACCGGGCAGCAAAACCCCGGAGACGACTAGTCCGGCGCGGGTACCTCCCCAACGGTCCCGGCAAACGCCTGCGCCCCTCCATGCGCCCCCGCCCCTCCATACGCCCCCGCCTCCGCGTGATCACAAGGTCGACCATGAGGCGGTTGACGAGCCCCGCGATGACCTCAACTTGAGTCGGCGAGAGCGGGTACTTCGGGAGCCGATGACGCCACTCGTCGTCAGGTACTATGAGTCGCTGACGCCCGAGCAGCGAGAGTTGTTCCATCATTGGTGGCACAAGGACCCTATCGACGGAACACCCCTGCAGTCACTGCCCTGGGACCGGGACGTCGGGAAACACCTGAGCGTTCACCAGATGCGCTTCCAGGGCGACACGATGGGCTATGACTACTGGGACGAGGACGCGAAACCCCGGCGGCGTTCGAGCAACTGGCGGATGGGTTACAGCCCTCAGCGCTGACCTCCCCCGCCCGGAGAAGGCTGCGCGGGGACGATCGCGACGCCGGGTCGTCCGCAGGGCGTTCCGCCCCGAATCCAAAAAAAGGGGGGGCTGGTGCATCAACCGGCTTGCGCTCCTACGGAGACTCACTCATCGGAGTCCATCACAGATGGCGCAAGCGCATAGGTGCCACGCTCCCTGGGGCGCCGCGTCGACGAAAACACCGCCTCTACGCCCCGCCGCGTGAGGTCATGCCGTCTCCGCCCATCAACACCGCCGACCATTGAGAGTAGCGACCGGAGGGTATCCAGCCCAATGGGGTCCGTCCAGATCGGGAGCAACAGCGCATCGGTGCCGTGGGTGACATCAGCCGCGATGGCGGCGGTCTCGACGTGCCGTCGGTCGCAAGCACACGGAAAGAGTACGAACGCTTGAAGCGCCAACCAGATAGCGCCCGGGACTCCATGCGCAGTCCCTTCCGGCACGGGGTTTCGTGCCCGGTAGGCGTGGAGCCGAACTGTGGATGGGTCCAGCCCCAGCGAACTCTGCTCCTCCCTGTACAGCCAGGGACCCAGGATTGCTTCCCTAAACAGGTCGGCGGCGGTCGCAGCATCGTGTGCCAGCAGGTCTTCCAGTTCCCAGACGCGTTTCGCCCAAGGCGAGTTTCCACTTTGAGGCATACACAAGGGGGATGCCTGCACCCTTTTCTTCGAGTTCGCCACCAAGTCGGTACCGGCGGCGACCAGGGCGTCGGCACGCCGTCGATCGTCGGCAGTCGCGTTGACAGCGGCGTCGCTAAAGGCGGCAGCGAAAGGCTCAAGCAGCATCTGGGGAAACGTGACGGGGAGTTGCCGCCACGGGCTGCTCAACCGCAGTTGCGGTGCACTCTGGGCAAGCAGAGGTAGCAGTTGGTCAGTGTCGATGCCCTCCGGCAAATCGATGACCGCCGTCCACTGCGGGAGGCGGCGCCAGGAAAGGCGACAACCAGGGAGTTCCAGGTCCTCGGTACAGGTCTGCAATAGCCCGTATGCGGCGAGAGCTGCCAGTGGAAAGTACTCTTCGCGCAATCCCGAGCAGATCAGTTCGCTCACCATTCGCCGCCCTCTTCGCGGGAAGCCTGCCAGTCAGCGGTGCGCAGGATGGTTTCCAGTAGCGCCAAGCCCCAAAAGCCGTACCGCCGGTTGAGCCGCCAGAAGCGTTCCACCCAGCCGGATCCAATCCGTTCAAGTCCCGAATCAGTAGAGCCCTCAAGGGACAGGGCACCCAAACGCACCTTCGCGCTCGTCGGCGTGGCGTCATCGACCACGGGAGGGAAGGGACGCCCGTACCCGTGATGGGTCCCGATGAGGTAGATCACCAGATCAGGATCTGCAGCATTGCGGAGCGCCGGGGACCCGCCGGACAGCATACTGGCTGAGACAAACTCATGCCGAAGACCGAGCGGTAGCCCTGAAGCGCGCCACGCCCGGTGACGCGCGGCGTGGTCCCGAGGGTCCATTCCCGATTTGGCGATGGGCTGGGGCGCGACGGCAACTGCGAATGGATCCCCGCCGTGGAGCATGACCTGAAACCGAGGCTCTGCTTTGCCGATGTCGTGCAGGAGGGCGGCGAGCCGAACATCGCGAATCAGCCGAGGCGGCAGCCCAGCAGCACGCGCCAACTGCCGAGTCCAACGCATTACGTGGTGCGTATGTCGGCGCAACGTGAGCGGCTTGCCCGCCGCGTCGCTCAGGTCTGGGTCACCCTCTTCGGCGGTCCGCGGTAAAGTGCTCTCCCGCGGCGACCAGAGCAGTAACCCCTCGGGCGCGTTCCCGCCCGGCGGCACCGGGTATGCCACCACGCGTGGCACCTCTTCCGGAAGAAAGCCCCCTGTCGCATCCGTCGACCGCAGATCCATCCGCACATTGGGGTCCGCGAGGAGGTCGTCCAACAAGGCTGCCCTCTCCCGCGTCGTAACCTCGTTCCAAGCGTCGAGAGTCTCCCTCAGCCGGACTTGCATCCCACCGGCGGTGGCTCCGAGCAGTTGACCGAGGAGTGCCGGATGTAGGCGGACACGCGGTCGCCTGCTGGCGGTGGCAACAGCATCTGCTATGTCCGTCACCGCCGCTGGCGCTGCGGCTGCTCCACGCCAGCCGAACTCGTCGGCACCTCCATATCCCACCGGTACGACTAGCACGTCCCCTGGGCGGACCGCGGCGACGGTCACGACTCTGCTGTCATGGTCGCCCCGCCAACACAGCACCGGCTTGTCTTCGCCGGTCGTCTCGTTCCCATCCGATTCCGCCGCCGCCGCTCCTTCAACGTCCCCGAGGGGTGCGGCGGACGGGACGTTTGCGAGCCACGCGCGCACCTCCCAGATCGGCACCTGAATGGCTTCGGCGCTCCGAGGAGGCGACAGTGACACCTTCAGCGTGCAATGCGCCAACCACTCAGTTGAGATCAGGGCGGCACGCAACTCCGCCGCGGTGATGTCCGCACGCCAGACGATGGAAACGTCCGCAGACGGCGGGACGTCCCCATGCAGGTACGGAGAAATGTCGGGATCGGGATGGGGAGCAGGCGCGCTGGTGTGCGCCCAGAGTTCCACAAAACGGGGCGGGATAGCCGGTGCTCTGGGCAGTGCGTCGCTGGGCATCTGCCCTTCGAGGCGCAGTTGCTCCAGTCGGAGGGCAGACATGTCCACCGCAGCCTTGCTGCCCCTGCCTTCCGCATGCTGCCGGAGCCACGACCAACACGTCTTGAGGCTGTCCGCGTCGTAGACCCCAGGATCCTTCTGGCGGACAATGGCTGCGGATGCCGTCTCCAGACGACCGCGACGGTTGAGCCTGCCGAATCGCTGAAGAATGGCGGGCAGGGGCGCCAGATCGGTGACCAGCGCGTCGAAGTCGAAGTCTGCTCCCACCTCGACGGTCTGAGTCGCGACCACAAACAGGCAGTCCGCCTGGCTGCGGTCGCGACTTTCCGCAAACAATCTGCTTTCGTAGCGGCGCAAAATCCCGTCCCGATCATAGGGGCGACTACGTCCGGTCAGCAGAACGGCGTGCTGCCCTACAGAGCGCAGCGACTCGAAGATGCGGCGAGCGACCGCCACACGACTGACCACCACCCCAATCACGGCACCCGGAGCGGCGAAGCTCTGCGCCTGCCGCACCACCGACGCCTCAAGAGATTCGCGCGTCTCGTCCAATTCGACCAGCGTCGCCCGCTTACCGGCGCGCAGCCGCCGCCCTAACTCCTCGTGTGCCACGTCGTTCGCATCCAGACGGAACGACTCGCCAGCCGCTTGTGGCAACGTGGCGGACATCGTGACCACGCGGGGCACGGGCAGAAGGAATTCCTCTCCCCAAGCCGCGTATTTGGCGACTGAGCCGATGGTCGAGGCGAACACCCACGACAACTGCGCCTCATCGAGCAGGTACAGGGCGTCCAGACACCCGAGCGCCGCATGCACCGGGCGCATCTTTGGCGAAACGCCGTAGCCACGGAAAAGCAGCCTGGACCCGATCTGATCCACAGTCGTCACGGTGACGAGGGGCTGATCTGGGCGGTCAACACCGCGCGCCGCGGCGTACATGCCGCCCCTCAATTCCCGAACCAGGAGGGGGACCTCGCCACCGAAGGAGCGCAGGCGGTCTGCCACCTCTGCCAATATGCCGCCCTGGGCGACGGATAGGGCTTCGGCTAGCTTCCGGGCGCGCAGCGTTGCCTGTTGGACCACAACGCGACGATCCACAACAAAGAACGTACGCAGTGCTGCTGTTCGGTCTTTCGGCGACCATCCTGCTTGGCAGGCGAGTGCGAACACGGCGACATCAATCACGGCGCTCTTACCGGAGCCCGTGGGCAGTTCCACGCGGGGCATCCACCCGTGTCCGGTGACCTGCGCTGCCATCCGCTCTTGCCACGGGAATGGGTCGATGCCATGCACCGCACGGAAGAACGGAGCAAAATCGTGCGGTGTCATGACCAGGCGCCCCTCTCCACATGGACCCGATCTGCCCCGTCCCCGGCTTGGGTGTCCTCGTCCAATGGCACGCAAAGCCCGAGCCCGAAATGACGTCCGGCTCCCAGAACCACCGGACCGAGGATGGGTTGGGCGAAGTGGACGGTGACGTGGGAAACGTAGTGATGCGTGCCGTTGTTCCTCGCGGTCTGGAATCGGCGTGAGGGGGGAACCCCCTGCACCCCGGAGAAGCCTGAGACCGCCACACCGATCGGAGCGGGCAACCCGATGGCGGCACAACTGAATGCCATCACGTCGCCAGCATCCGCACCGCGCTTACCTGGCTTGGGAAATCGATCAAACACCACGGGTGTGACCGATGTCCATACCCGAGATGGGCTGGACCAACGCCGTGCCTGCAATGAGATCGGCATCCCGGCATACGTCCCTACCGGCTGCACGCGGAAGGTCCCGAGAGGTGTGCGGAGGTCCTGCTGCGCCAGGCGTGCGAGCGCCACCAGGACGGCGTTCCGACCAGCCGGGGCGACATTCTCCGGCAGAATGACGCCGAGCCCCAAAATCCGCGCGGGGTCATCGACGTACGGGGAACCGACGAACGGTAGAGCCAGGAAGGCGCAGTGCGGTTCGGGGTCATGTCCATGCAGCACGGACGCAACGGGTTCATCGGCGCATGACAGCAGTGCCGCGCGCAAGCTCCTGGTGAGGTGGATGGTTGCGGTGATGTCCGGCTGGATCGCACCAGCCAGCATGACGGGGATCAGTTCACCGAAGGTGCTCCTTGGCGGCGGGCTGGGCGTCAATGCCGCTACCACTGGACCGTACCGCACCTGCCGACCGGGAGCGGGGCGCAGCCCGACTGTGAAGCGCGCTTCCAGTTGGAGCAGGCGACCAGGGGCGGGTACTCGCAAGACTTGGGCGCCTGCGGCGTCCGGTTGCAGCGTCGGGACCGGTGGAGCATCTACGACCTCAAGCGCGACGAGGGATGCGGCACTGCCGAGTCGAGCCACTCGGGACGCTATTTGTCCGAGCGCCCTCCGCACCCCTGCAGATGGTTCTGCAGCCTGCCAAACAAAGTGGATGCACCTACCAGGAACCTCCACCGATGGGAAATGCCTGGGCTTTCGCCCGTGTACGCTGCGTATCGCGGGCAGAATCTGCGCGTTGAGCCGCGTCATCTTCTTGTCACCGTAGGGGTCGTTGATCGGGACCATTGCTGGCATCCGGCGAGGCGCGATTCCCTCAGGTACGGCGAGGGCAGGAGGCTCCTGTTGCTCCAGCCAGAGGAGGGCAGCCCTCTCATCCTGGGGAGCATCACCGGCGTGGTGCGCGGCGACGAGGGCGGAGAACAGGCGATCCGGGTGGGGCACCGTCTCGGGCGCTGACCGGTCGCGAAAGTCGCTGGCATAATACCGACCGGTGAGAAAGTGCACGGCTATTGCCAGCATCGCTCACGCCTCCTCGCCCGCGTCCGCATCCCGCCCCTCATCGGGATCGGCGTCAACTCCAGCCACGGCAGTAGCGCGCGCGATGGCGTCACTATTCCGAACCAGGGTGAGCAATTGAGGCGAAGGCAGGAGATCTTCGCGCAAGCCCCAACGGAACCCAACCGCCTCCGCCTGTTGCCGCGCCACCTTCACCCAGTCCATCGCCGTCTTGAGGTCGATCTCGAAAGTTGAGCGGCTCTCCGCTGTTGGACCGATCAGGGTGAAGGGGACGGCTGCCGTGGGAACAAGGTGGCAACGGGAACGGAGCAAGTAACCGTCGGCGTCCAGCCGGAGCAATGCGTAGAGTGCCAGACAGCAGAGGAGTAGCCGTCCGGCAGCGTTGCGCTGAGCTGTAGCAGCAGGGTCTGGGGCGGGGAATTGGAGTTGACGGATTTGCACCAGGGACAGGGTGAATGACTGGACCGCGTGCGAGACGTATACCCCGCCGGTGTTTCCGTCAATGGTAGGCGTCACGTTCCCGAGCCCGACCACCGATGGTCTGCCTGCCTTCGTTCCCTTTCCCACTGGAACTGGTTTGTTCTTCTCATCCTTCTCTGCGGCGCCGGGGTCGAGCGTCCAACCGATGGAGTCCTCAGCGGAGCGATAAACCACCCCTGCGTTCCAACGGATGCCGAGCGAATCGATTCGGCTTCCAACCTTCGCTCCTTTGCCCACTTCCAACGCAGACATCTCGGCGACCACAGCGCGCGGGACTTTGGTGCCCCCGCCTCCCAACGCACCGTGCGAATCCCACCCCCCGAACAAGAGAGCAGTCGGGCAGTATTCGAGCAACGCCTGAGCGTTGTCCGCGGAGCTGGCTGCCACCGCGCGACCGAGGTCGGTCTCTAGAAATGGCTTCCCGCTGCGATCCAGGGATGCGCGGAAGATGGCGTCGTAAATCCGATGCGGTGCCCGGATGGCGCTGATCGCGCCGTGCCCAGGCACGGTCACAGAAACGTGGGGGAGACACAAATCCTTCCCATACCGCTCCAGGACCATCTCCAGGCGGTTTGCGTGGGACTGCACAGAATCCAGAAGCACCCAGGATTCGTCGGTCCCGTCGCGCCGTCGCTGCTCCCGCACGTAAGTGCTGCGATTTCTGGCTCCTGGGTAGGTTGGGGGAAAGACCTTTTGCCCCTCACCATTAACTGGGATCAGCGTCATGGATCGAGTGATCGCGTTCCATGGTGCCGCCGTTGTCGCATCGACGTCCCGGCACCCGCTTTCCAGCCATCCAAAGGCTTCCGCGTCTGTCACAATGCCAGCCCCCCTGGGTAGAGTGGATGTCGACCGGTGGCGAATTGGGCGACAAAGTGTTCACCGAAGTCGGTCCAACTCCTGGCAGCACGAAGGACATATTTACGACTGTACAGCCCCACCGCTGCATGCGATCAGACGCCTCGGTGGCGGGGTGCACCATGGCAGCGTTAGACGCCCACCCCGACAGGCGCCAGAGGGTTGATCAACGAACTGACGGACTGGTCGGCATGTCCGCGCAATCCGCCGCAGCCGGACCTCGGCGGTGGGCGACTGCGAGCACCTTGACAACCCATTAGGACTGGGGGGCGCTCGCAACGCTTGGCGCTGTAAGCGTGCCTGCCCGCCACCCGACCTGTGTCCCCCTGGTATCATCGTCGTAGGCGCGCACCCCTCGCGAACTGACCTTGAAACCCTTGGCGCCCAGGATGTCCCTGACCTGCCCTCACATCCGCGGCGATGCCGCGGCTTCATTGCAGCTACGTGCCGGCGGGGACGACGCCGGTCCCGGTGGCGACTCACATCCGCGGCGATGCCGCGGCTTCATTGCAGCCTGATGTTCGCCCCGGTGTTGTTCTGCGCGGACAGGCTCACATCCGCGGCGATGCCGCGGCTTCATTGCAGCCTGACGGTCGCGCCGCCCAACGCGGGCAGCGCCATCCTCACATCCGCGGCGATGCCGCTGCTTCATGGCAGCCGCTGGGAAGATCGCGCTGCCGTGCGCGAGTACAACCTCACATCCGCGGCATCGCCGCGGCTTCATTGCAGCATGTGGACCGTGACCACCATCCTCGGAATCGCGATGCCTCACATCCGCGGCGCTACCGCGGCTTCATTGCAGATAGTACAGAGCGATGGCGAGCACCACGCCGAAGCCCTCACATCCGCGGCATCGCCGCGGCTCAATTGCCGCTTCCCCTGGGAGGCGCCGATCGGTTGATCGACGAACTTCGCCGTACCCGGACAAGCTACCGATGGGCGCCTGCGAGCACCTTGACAACCCATTAGGACTAGGGGGCGCTGCCCGCCCGCCACCCAACCCTGTGCGCCCCCGGTCTCATGTTGGCAGGCACGCACCGCTCGCGAACTGACCTTGAAACCCTTGCCTCGCCCAGGATGTCCCAGCGTTGCCGCACAATCGCCGCGGCTTCACTGCGGCAACGGCGTGAACGGAATCCTGGAGTTGGTCCAGACAGCCGCACATCCGCGGGATCGACACCGCCATGGCTCCATCGTAGAAGCACGAGAATCCCGAGAATTACGGCGAGAACGAGAATCAATATCCGCGGTATCGCCGCGGCTCCGTTTTAGCACCGTGTACCCGTTGTCGTCGGTCACCGTCGGGTCGACTCACATCCGCGGCATCGCCGGGGCTTTATTGCAGCGCGGGCATCGCGGACGGCTTCATCTGCGTGGTTTCGTGACATCCGCGGCGTCGCCGCGGCTTCATTGCAGCACCATCACCGACGCGATCGCGATTCCGTCGCTCTTGCTCACATCCGCGGCATCGCCACGGCTCCATTGCAGCATCGGGGCGGAGACTGGATCGCCAGCCAGAAAGGTCGGCACCTCTCATCCGCGGCACGCGTGGCTCCAATCCAGCACGTGGACGGTGACGACGATTCGCGGGGTTGGATCTCACCTCCGCGCCGGGTCGGCACCGCCGCGGCTTCATTGCAGCACCCACCCGAGATCGGGTAGGTACTGGCGGTGGACCTCGCTCACATCCGCGGCGTCGCCGCGGCTCCATTGCAGCAACAACACCCTCTGGGGCAAGCCCGGTTGGACGCTGCTTACATCCGCGGCATGCCCGCGGCTTCATTGCAGGTCGACGTAGGCGAACAGGAGGATGCGTTGGACAACCCCCACATCCGCGGCATTGCCGCGGCTCCATTGCAGCAACAACACCCTCTGGGGCAAGCCCGGTTGGACGCTGCTTACATCCGCGGCATCCCCGCGGCTTCATTGCAGGAAGACCGCCGTCCACGAGTCCAAGGGCAGCCACCGCCCCATATCCGTGGCAACGCCGCGGCTCCATTCCAGCACCGTGTACCCGTTATCGTCGGTCACCGTCGGGTCGCCTGACATCCCGCCCCATCACCGCGGCTTCATGGCAGCAGGAAGTAGACCTGGGCACCGGTCGCGACGGTCCCCTCCCCTCTGCGGCATCGCCGTGGCTCAACCGCTCTTGACGTATCACCAGGCGCCGACGGGTTGATCGACGAATTGACGGACTCGACGGCATTTCCGCTCACTCCGCCGTCCTCGGACCCCCCTACCGACGGGCGACTGCGAGCACCTTGACAACCCATTAGGACTGGGGGGCGCTCGCAAAGCTTGGCGGTGTCAGCGTGCGCGCTTGCTACCCACCCTGCGCCCCCTGGTCTTATATCGGCAGGCACGCACCGCTCGCGAACTGACCTTGGAACCCTTGGCGCCCAGGATGTCCCCGACCTGCCCTCGCATCCGCGGCGACGCCGCGGCTTCCTTGCAGTGACGACCACGCCATCGTGCACGACCGGGACAGCGACCTCACATCCACGGCATGCCCGGGGCTTCAATTCCGCTCGTGGCAAACTACCAGGCGCCGAGGGGTTGCCCGACGAACTGCCAGACAGCGGCGGATCCTTGATTGCGAGCACCTTGACAACCTATTAGGACTGGAGGGCGCTCGCAAAGCTTGGCGCTGTAAGCGTGCCCGCCCGCCACCCGCCCGGTGTCCCCTCGTCTCATCTTGGGCAGGCACGCACCGCTCGCGAACTATCCCTCAAGCCCTTGGCGCCCAGGATGTCCCTGACTTGCCCTCACATCCGCGGCGATGCCGCGGCTTCATTGCAGCGTCGGAATCGGCATGGCGGTACGGGTCCCGAAGTATCTCACATCCGCGGCGATGCCGCGGCTTCATTGCAGCCGGAAGATGGACACCATGGCGGTGACCGGCTGGGTCATCTCACATCCGCGGCGATGCCGCGGCTTCATTGCAGCAAGGCGCCCTGGTCGAAGTCGCCGCCGTAGCCGCGCCTCACATCCGCGGCGATGCCGCGGCTTCATTGCAGCACCCTGCAGCCCCAGGGGTCCCGCAACGTGACGTGGACCTCACATCCGCGGCGATGCCGCGGCTTCATTGCAGCGCATGGGCGTTCGGGCTGCCGGTGACGGTGACGCCCTCACATCCGCGGCGATGCCGCGGCTTCATTGCAGCTAGTCGAGGAGCGGCGCGTTCTCATAGTCCGGGTCCTCCTCACATCCGCGGCGATGCCGCGGCTTCATTGCAGCGTCGCGTAGCGCCTCTGATTGAGATCAGCCGAGAGCACCTCACATCCGCGGCGATGCCGCGGCTTCATTGCAGCATGTACGCCGCACCGTTGCTCCCGAGCGTGGCGCCGCCTCACATCCGCGGCGATGCCGCGGCTTCATTGCAGCACGGAGTGGGACCTGACCGACGAGAAGGTCGCGGCGACCTCACATCCGCGGCGATGCCGCGGCTTCATTGCAGCGACCAGTGGAACGTGGCGGCGTACACAGAGTGCACCCGCCCATCCGCGGCATTGCCGCGGCTCAATTGCCGCTCTTGGCACCACACCACCAGGCGCCGGGGGGTTGACCGACGAACTGCCGGACTCGTCGGCATTTCCGCTGACCGCGCCGTACCCGAACAGCTTACCGATGGGCGACTGCGAGCACCTTGACAACCAATTCGGACCATGGGGCGCTCGCAGAGTTTGGCGCGATAGGCGTATCCGTCCGCCGCCCACCCTGCGGACCCACGTCTCATACCGGCAGGCACGCACCGCTTGCTACTGACCTTGAAGCCCTCGGCGCCCAGGATGTCCCCGGTCTGCCCTCACATCCGCGGCGTCGCCGCGGCTTCATTGCAGCCGCGAGTCGGTGATCTGGGACTGCACCGTCGCGCCGCTCACATCCGCGGCGTCGCCGCGGCTTCGTTGCACCGTGGAGACCATCCTTCAGGGCAGGTGCATCGTCGCCAACATCCGCGCGCATCGGGCTTCCTTGCAACAGCGGCTCTCACACGACCATATCTGGGCGCTTGCCATGCGGAGGGTGCGGGAGGAGATTGTACGCAAGTGTCCAATTCTTTCATGGACGGGTGGCGCAGGCTACCCGTACTCTTCTGACGTTTGGCGTTCGGCGTCGGTTTCGCTGCCCAAAACGACCGGAATCCTTTGTTGCCCTAGGGCTTGCGGGTTCGACACGCAAGCCTCAAGTTTGAGGGGCGTGTGGCGCAAGCCGTGGGGGTTCAAGTCCCCCCTCTCGCACCAAAAACCCTTGGCGCACAACGGATTGACGATCATGGCCGGGCCTCCCACATCTGGATTCTCCGCAGCGTGGATCAGTGCCCTGGCGATCCCCGTGCGCCGGTGGGCAGGATCCACCCAGAGTGAAATCAACTCGATCTCGACGCGGCTCCCTTCGGGGGCGTAGACCCCGACCATGCCGCAAAATCGACCGCCATCCACCGCAAGGAAATAGGCGGTTGCGCTCGATTCGGCACCCCTATCCGCCCGCTCTTCCCACACTGCATCGGAGAGCTGCAAGCCTTGCTCGAGCGTGGTGCTGAACGCCTCGGGTGCATCGGCGAGTGCCTTGAGGCGAAGGCTCCTGAGCGCGGGTCCCTCTCCCGCCCGGATTCGGCGCACCTCTATCACGCGTCATCCCCCCGGCAGGGCGCCCGTGTGATCCCGCTCTCGCCAGCCACAGCGCGCCGAGACGGATTTTGGGAAGCCGGTGGGTAGACCTGTTTCATGGTGGAAAACGCGGGAAGCCAGGCGTAGTGCCACGCGCGCGGACTGACGTGCCAAACGCTTGTGGCGATACGCTGGGGCAGGCATTCGGCATGGCGTGGGCTACCGATCGAACGCTGGTGAGCGCGGCTCAAGGGGTCGAATCGCTTGACTCGACCACGGGGAGGCGCGCCGCACCTTCGCCAGACGCATACGGCTTCAACAATCAGCCGCCTCCGCCCGGCTGACGGTGTGCCGGCTCGAAGTCGTGCCGATCCAAACTCCGTGCGCCTTGAGCGCCTGGACCGCCGCGGGCGCGCCTCCCTTGGCGGGCACCCACTTTCGCGAACGCGCCACGGCAACGGCAAAGTCCTGCATGGTCACCGGGGCGTCCTGCGGACCAAACGTTCCCGGAGTTCCGGAGAGCCCTCCGACACCCATGAGCCCGTCGGCGACCACTGCGCACTCATCCTGGTGCGCCCACGCGCTCGGTGACACGTCGACCAGCTGGCAGTCCCGTCCGGCTGGGGGCGCCAGGTGACCGACCCGCGTCAGGATCGCCGCCAACTCTGCACGGGTCAATGGCGCATCCGGGCGGAAGGTCCCATCGGGAAACCCCTTCCACACGCAGGTGACGGACTCGTCGACGATGGCGCTGCGGTGCGTAGCGTTCGCCAAGTCAGTGAACGGGGAAGCTGCCGGCGCTGCGACAGCCAAGCCCCGCGCACCGAGCCTCGGGTACATGACGAATCCGTTGCAGCCCGACCTGACCACAAACCCCGCCCCGCCATGGACGGGTTGAAGCATCCCTTGCGAGATGGTGTAGGGCATGCCGTGGATCGGATACACCACCGTCGCGTCCCTGGAGGGGCTGTATTCCACGAGGAAGCCTGCGCCAGCCGCAGGTGTTGTGCTGGTCGCGGGCGCGGATACCAGGGGCGCGGATATATCAGGAGCATCGGCAGACAGCAACAGGTCATGCCCCTGGACGCTCCCGCTCGGTCCGCCACGGACCACGATGGCGTTGGCGCCCGCGAAGCCGATCGCCGCCCAGGCGGCTCCTGGAGCAATACCCCGAACGGCTATGTCGCGTCCGGTTCTGGTGTTGAGGACGTAGATCGCGCTCGTCGCGCCGTGCGCTCCGTTGGTGGTGTACAGCAACTTGCGGAGCGGGCACCTCCAGCGCGACCTTGGCTGATGGTCTTGCTGCCGGCGCCCCCGCGGGCGGGATGCAACCCGGGATCTCCGGCAGACTGCCTGCACGTCGCGACGTTTGGGAGGCACATCCCGCGAGGAGCAATGCGAGGGAGACTGCCAGCCCAAGCACGGGTCTGACCCCATACCGGTTCACGTTGACGCGGCGCGTCAGCGGGCGCCGCCGGAAGAATCGCCGTCGTCCTCGACACTCGCAGAGACCTGTGTCATCCTGCTCGCAAACACCGGCGCTCACGTGTACCACGCCGACGCGCGCGGTCACCATCCGGGGCCGGGACAAACGACATGAACCGCTTGGGATGCGTTACGCATCCGCTATCGCGGCTGCGGCGCCCCGCTTGCTGGCGACGCGCACGCAGTGGGGGCAACCCGCCCAGCCGGGACAGGCGGCGGTGCCCTCAAGCACTTGACCCGAACACGCGCCGACGTCCTCGATCCGGTCGCAGTCGTGTGGCTGGACGGGCTTGACGCCGCGCAGCCAGCTGCCGGCAGCAACGTATCGGTAAGCGTCAGGGGGGGGCTCTGGGACGGGGCCGGGATGTCCCCTGGAGCGGGTGAGAACCGAGAGTCGTGGCATGGCGCCGTGGGTGATGGCCGGCGCGGCCCAGGGGTAGAGCGTGGAGGCGAAGCGGTCTGACCAGGCCCGGGCCCCTGCCGCAGGGCTGATATGCCCTGCGGCTGTCGCCGGGCTGGGCACGAGTTAGAGGAGGGCACCCGGGGCAGTGCGGTAGGGTCTCACGGCAGGAGGAGACACCGAGGTAGACGCAGGCATCACGCCGCGCGCGGAGGGGACGGGGATGGGTTGTCAGGGGGAGCGCCGGGGGGGCCATCCGACGGACGGCCCCCGGATGCGCCTATGGGGATGCGTTCCGAGGCACGAGGGGATGGCCGAAGGCTATCGGCAACGCTCCTCGCCCGGCCGGGTTGGCAGGTCCGCGGGACCGGCGGGGCGAGCCGACGGTTGGGGCCGCAGCCGCAGCCGTCCCCGTGGCGCCGGGGGTCTGGGAGCGGGTGGTTGGTGCCGGGCCGCGAGGCACTGGGCAGTCGGCCGCGGGGGCGGAGTCCCCACTGGGTCGAGGATGAACCTCCGCGGTGGTGGCAGCCGGCCCCTCCTGGCCCTGTGCTGATCCCATGTGCGGCGCAGGCACCAACGTGGATTCCGTGGCGTCCGGCGCGCCGGGAGCGCAACCTGCCCCCAGCGGGGCGGGCTGGTCAAGGCCGGGGTGCGGCCCCGCACCGCCCGCGGCCAGCACGGCTGCCGTGACCGGGATGGCCTCTGAACCCGACCCGGTTGCCCGGGGCCCCTCCGCGGCCAGCCCATCGGTCATCGCGGGTGGCTGTGGCGCTCCACCCCCAGGCCCACCCTCTGGCGGTGCCGGGGGTAGCAGCGAAGGGGCCGGCGTTCCCGACCGTAGGGCCTCCGCCGCTGCGGTGAGGTAGTGGAGCGGCGAGCGCCCCTGCTGGCGGCAGGTGGCGGTGACGGCGAGCATGCGATCGACGAAGGCGGCTCCCTTGTCACTGTGGGTCCCCAGACTCTTCTTCCGCCACTGCACGCCCTTGCGCACCGCGCGCTCGCTGCCGTTGTTGGTCGGTGCCACCCCCTCTCGGATGGAGAACACCCATAGGCTCTCCCAAGCCGACTCCATGGCCGAGCAGAGATTGACCACCTTACGCGTCCGGATCCGGCACCCCCGGAGCAACAGGGGCCGGAGCCGCTCCTGCACCGGAACCAGAGCGGCCTGCATCGCCTGCCGCGCCTCCGGACCGGAACCGGCCTCCTGGAACTCTCGCCAGATCTTGAAGATGGCCGCGGCCGCCTTGTGGATGCCCTGGCGGTAGTCCGCCGCCGCCTTGATCCCCAAGTCGATCAGTGCCTGAGCGTCACGGTCGAGATGGGCCCAGCACAGTTGGCGCTGCTGCGGCCGGATCCAGTCGTGACCCACGTACCGGTCCGTCATCACGCCGCCGGCAAAGTCTGCGCCGAGCAGACCCTGGCCCACCTTGGCCGCGCGGCTCCCTATCTTGAAGATACTGCCGATCGCCGAGCAGACCACCCAGAGATATCGCCGCCGGTGTTTGACGCGCCAGCCGGTCTCGTCCATGCCCACGGCCCTCTGGGTGCGGACGGCCGCCGCCAACGCCTCCACCGGCGCGGCCACCGCCGCCGAGATCTGCTCGCAGAGCTTCGGCACGCTGCCTACCGAGACGGAGACACCGCACAACTCGCTGC
>Ga0080006_1145724_pt1 | contig 34907 bp, 28 predicted proteins | sample RS3BMetagenome_FD_69209 | JGI IMG/M metagenome (GOLD analysis project Ga0080006, IMG submission 69209) | Ferric oxide microbial mat and aquatic microbial communities from Rainbow Spring, Yellowstone National Park, USA - RS3B (SPADES... ...
GGGTTCACGTTGGATTTGAACATTATGTGTGTTTTTTTGGCTCCTTCTTCTGCTGCGGCCAACACGTCGCGTAGCACTTCGGCCGCGCATCTTCTGCTCTTCTGCGTGTATCTGCCCAACATTTTTTCTAGTCTGAGTTCGCTCAACTTTGCTCAGAGTTCAAAGCGGCTCCGAGCGCTCATAAACATTGTTATGTATTGTCGATTGATAACGGCTAATCACCCATAACCGCAGCCAACCGCCACCCCCCAACTTATTTACTCATCCGCACAGCGACCTGAGCCGTGGTGTCTGTGACGGCTTCGATAAAATATAGAAAACGTCTGAGGAACCCACTTTGGCGTTGAACGTAGAAACCGAACCCTCTTGGTTCAAGCATCTTGAACAAACCCACATTACTGTTGGGGGACGTCTAAGTCGGTTCCCCTCCGCTAAAACGCTGAGGGTTGTGGGAAGACAGTTATCGTAAGGAATCCCATTTAATTCCGAGGTATCTTTTGAGAGAGATCGGCAAATTAGACTTTTCCATTGTTGGGGGAAGTCGTGTCGCTTCTATGCGAAGGTGAAACGCTGCAGCTTTCCAAGCCGCTAACTCTTTACATGAAAAGATTGGTTAATTTTAGGGGTGTATGAAGTCGGTCGTGTTGAACAGTTGGCCGACTTCACGTTGAATAATACTGGTACCCATACAGACCTCTCAGTTTATGAGTTCTGAATCGAGTTTTTAACTCCTTTCGAGGACAACCGAAATAAGCCTGCAACGAACAAAGAAAAAACTGTTACAGTGTACCACGACTCCGATATCTGGGAGCGCGCAAGCTGAAAGCTGAGTGGTGCAACGAAGTTGGAAGCGGAGCGCCCCAAGCTTGTAGCAGCAGAGTAGTATCCTTGGTAAGTCCCTTTGTTACCCGAACTTGAAAGACTAGCGATAAGACTCTGTGTTGGCACAGTCAAAAGTATTTCGCCAACTGTTCCAACAACCATTGCTGCCTCGAGGTCTAAGAAGCTCTTAGAAATTGCAACCACTACGTATGCACACGCGAATAGCAACATACTAATTACTTGGCTAGCGAGTTCGCCTCTGAGTTTTTCGATTATGCGCATAATGGGAAGCTGCAGCACCACTATTGTTAAACCGTTTGTAGCAAAAAGGATCCCAATATATTGATTGGATAAGTTAAGAAACCCCGCTGAGTACAGCGACAACGGAGTGTAAAGGTAACCGTTTGCGAAGAATGCGCAGAACACCACAATGAGTAGTGTTATAACAAGTTTGTCGGCGGACCAGCTGAGCTTTCTCCGCGATTTAACGGGGCTCTCTCCGTCAACTTTCCGCAAATCGCTGGAAGAGTGCACTAACGTAGCTGCGACAACGGCTGAAACAGTAGCGGCTCCAGCGCTCAAAACAAACACCGACGAATAGTCGTAGGCCTGAGTCAGAAATCCTCCCGCGGCTGGTCCAAAAGCGAAACCCAGGTTGCCACCCATGGTTTGCAGTGAAAATCCCCTGCGCATGCGCCTCTTGTCTACGTAGCTTGCTATTATGGTCGAAGTGGCTGGCTGTGAAAATCCACGCAGAAACGAAAACAACGGATAGAGGAGGAGCAAAAGGAAGACGTGTGCTTCAATCATGATGAGGTATCCCGTAATCAGCGAAGATAATGCAGAGAAAAAATATCCGAACAGCATCACCTTTTTGGGACCCACAATGTCCGTCAAATACCCGCCGACCACTTGGCTGACAAGCGTGACCGAGCCGCTTATAAGATAAGCCAGTCCAATCACATCGAGCTCGACTCCTCTTTGCAGTTCTAAGTAAACCGCAAAGAAGGGCATGGTAGAAGAAAAGCCGAAAGAGTTTATTGTTCTAAGAGAGAAAATGGTCCACGTCAGCCTGTCCCCGTTCACGCCTTTCTCAACCGCAGCGCACCGTGGGCGTCCAAATAGGATTTACTATAGGCCACTCAGTGGGGGAATGGGTTTCAAACAATTTAACGATGATTCGAGCGGGTCTGGTTTACAAAAAGAAAGATTCATTTCATAAAACGCTCTGCTAAGCGCGCTCCCTTTTCACTTGTAAACATCCCGGGCGACCAGTTGAACGGGATTGGCCGGTTTACGGTGCCTGAGAAACTCGGCCCTGCACCTCTTAGAGGACTTTAAAGTTCCGTGTCCAACGGCTCAAACAGGCGCTCAAAGCTTAATCGTTTCCCAGCGGTGTTAGCAAAACGTTGCAGGTGATTAGAGTCGAGCAGCGCTGAAATCGACAAAAGCTATAAGTCCCTCCTCTTCTCTAGAGGGTTCCGAAGTGTTGGCATAAGCTTCTCCACGCTGGCTCTCCCACTGTATATGTCCGCGCTGGGTTATAACACGGTTGTCATAGGGATAGCCTTTCTTGCAATGACTCTCGTTGGAGTCTTTACTCTGCTTGTTTACGGCGTCCTCGGCGATCGACGGGGATACAAAAAAGTCTTGATGCTCACCGAAGCATTGTTTGCATTGTCCACACTGGCACTCGCAAACACCGCGAGTCTTCCGGTGATAATCATAGCTGCTTCATTGGGGGGCTACGGTGGTCAAGGCGGAGGCGGTCTACGAGGCGGATTCGGCCCTGGTAGCACGGCTCTGGTTGGCTCATTGTACTCAGAACAAGAGGAAAGATTGAAGAGGGTTGGCAGATTGACTTTCGTAGGTGGAATTCTTTCAATCGTTGGTAACGCGCTGCTAGGAGCTCACGCCCCTCTCGAAGAACGTGTTGGAACCATCGAAGCATTCAGATTGCTTTACTATGTCGCCTTTATAGCCTCAGTTCTTAGCTTGGCAACACTTTCGTTTATTAAAGAACCGCCGAGACCGTCGCGCAGAGCCTCTGTTCTTACAAGCAAAAGTGCCCGATTCGTGACAAAGGTTTCCATCGCAAACTTTGTGAATGGATTTGGGATAGGACTCGCCATCCCCTTGTTGCCCTTATGGTTCAAAGTTGCGTTCGGACTCAACCCCTCACAAATATCCGTTATATATACGGCATCTTCAATAACCAGTGCCATCTCATCGTTTAATGCCCACAGATTTTCGTCAGAAAGAACTCAGATCACAGTTGGAGCATTAACAAGGGTATTCAACGGAGCGCTGTTAGCATCAATGGTTATACCCGGAAACGCTGTAGTTGCAGCTGCCCTCTACGCGGCTCGCAGCGCGAGCGCTGGAATAGGCGCCCCCACACGTTCGGCGGTTACGCTTGGTGGTGTGGGTTCGGATGAGTTCGGGGTGGCCACAAGTCTGACGGCTATCGCGAATCGCTTAGCTTTCGGAAGCTCCTCCATCGGAGGATACCTGCTTTCCGTGACTGATTCGCTTCCATTGGAGTTCGGCGGCCTACTACAGTTCGCAGCTGGCGCACTATACTACTTTCTGCTTAAAGAAAGAGACGAACAGAAATAGCGTTGCAAAGATTTTTGGGTGTACTAAAGCGAGACCGGCACTGTGGTCCTTCAACGGTTGTGTGTATCGGAAACGCCGCGAAGCAGAGAACCGCATTGTGCCGAATCGCGGGGAAAACACCAAAACAGACAAAGTTTGTGTATTGTTTAGCGCTGGGCTTGTACTTGGCCTTCAACCAAGGCGCTTTTCTGTTGGGGTCGCAGAGACTGAAAGTTGGGTTCGGATGACAGAGCCAATTATGTGGGCAAGCTATGCTTTTCTTGGGTGTCCCATTTATGTGTAAATACTCGAAGCCAAAAGAAGCCAAAACCAGAATAGAGCACACATTTGAAGCAATTTTTCGGTTGGAACCGAGGGTTTTCGATTATCGAATGTGAGTTCTTCGGTCTCCAATAGCTTCATCAGCCCGAGTAAGGCCTATGACTGGATCCTTGGCCTAACACGCTTTTGTACATTCGCCTTAAGAGGAAACGAAGCCGCTGCGTTCACCGTGGTTGACTAGTAATGTTCACAAAGATTCTCCCTTTCCAAAATCATTGGTATTATCACAAACCTTTGATAAACAACAAAAAGACGCAACGTCATAAACACAGGAACCGGGGGAAAAGTCCGATTAGCCCCTTCGCATCACTACTTTACTTTATCCAGTCTTTAGTAGACCAAGTTCTCGGAAGACTTGAAAACTGGGCGAGATATGAATTCGTTGTCCAGAGCTAAGACGTGTGAAATTGGTGCGCCGAAGAGTCTCGCTCACTGAGCCTTCGAAGTATTCTGCATGAATTTGACAAAGGCTCAAAGTTTTACGGTAAGCGGTTCGGAGAGGCACTCAGTCCGCCAACCGGACCCAATTTGCGGGTGCATTCGGCGCTCGGCGAATCAGTGGCCAAACAGCGCGGGGTGCTAACCCAGGAACCGGCCGAAACAGACAACTTATCATCCATTCAAGTTCGGCTCGTCGAAGCGAAAACTCGACGTTCACAGTTGTTTTGAATTAGGCGGGCGACACGTTTATTAGTATTTAAAAAGAATAAGGCAAATATGCGACCTTTTATTTTTCGAAGGGGTCGTTCAATACCTTTCATTTTTGTTGTAGTTTTGCTGATTCTGCTGGTTTTCTCTACCCCGGTATAACACTGTTTGCTCTCTCTTCTAAGAACACGTCGTTCCGGGTTTATCCCAACCTAGCGAACTTTAACACACCCGTTCTTTCACCCGGCCAAGTATCATACAATCAACCGTATTTGCGAAGGATTGTTTTCGACTGGCCCTATTCGAGCGAAGAAGCCATTTATGAGGCCATGAATAGTGGTCAAGCGGATATTTACTCTTTCACTGACCCCAGCATAATCAAGTCCGCTGAGAGCAATCCTGACTTCAACGTCTCGGTGGTGCCCACCTTTGGATTCTACTACTTGATGTTCAACTTTCAAAAGTATCCCTATAACAATACGTATTTTAGAAGAGGAATAATCTCTCTCTTGGATTATAGCGCTATCCAATCTACGGTTTGCAACGGTGGTCTTACATGCACCGCTTCCCCGCTCTTTCTACTTCCAGAGCTGAGCCCCACTTTCGCGAATCCAGCTGCCTATCAGTATTACTTGGAGCACGAGTCGTACAACTTGACCAGAGCGATGCTTTATTTTGAAAAAGCTGGATTGGTTTACAGTAGCGCCGACTCAAAGTGGCTGCTTCCAAATGGGACCGCTTTCCAGCCCACATACATATACTATGCTGGAGACGTGGACGCACAAGACTTGGCCGAGCTTCTGCAAACATCTGCCGCCAAAATAAACATGACGATCAACATTGTGGGCGAGGCCAAAAGCACGGTTTTGTCGCTGCAATCGGAGCCTTATAATCAGATGACTTGGGACATGTCTTACTCCGACTGGCTCAGCCTGTTACCCACTGTGCCGGTCACCTTTGAGTATCTATACGGCTCGGAAGGGTATCCCGTGGAGAACGCCGGTGGGTTCTATAACTCGACAGTTTTTAACACGATCGACGCAGCTTATTATACGTCGAATTACACCGAGTCACTTGCTCTAAGCAAGCTTGCGCAGGTCTATCTGATGCAGCAGCTTCCATATGTGATGTTCGACTGGATAGTTACTGACACCGTTGTTAACACACGCAGCTTCGCCGGCTACGCAGTGGCGCCTGACACTGGGATTTCCACTATCGACGTGCACCCAGTTGGAAGCGCCTTAAACGGAACCTTCTACGAGCCTGGCTTGGCAAACAGTGCGCCCACGTCGATGAACATTTACAGCGCGGAAGCCGCTTCCGAGTTGGGCTTGTTGGACGGGGTGTATGATACACCGCTTATCACCAACATTAGTAACCCATCTCAGCTTATACCTTGGGTGGCCACGAGTTGGAATGTTGTCTCGAACCTTAACACAACTGTGCCAACGGGTAAACTTGTAAACGGCGAGGCGATCACTCTTAACTTTGCCAGAAACGTGACTTGGCAGGACGGTGTTCGTTTGACCGCGGCGGACTATAACTTTACGCTTTGGTACCTCGACGAAGCGGGTATATCCTCTGGCACGTACAGCTTGGACGGGTTACAGCTTAACTACACTGCTGAGTCATCCAGAGCTTCAGCCTTCTATTATGACTACGCGCCTGGCTTGGTTTACTCTCAGGTCAATTCGAGCGACCCTTATCAGATAACGATTTACTTTAACACTTCGTCTTATTGGAACATTTACGACTTGAACTCGCCTATTCTACCCATGCACATATTTGATAAAACGCCACCTCAAAGCTTGTACAACGCTGTCTACGTAGACGAACTGGGTTCTGGGCCATACATTTGGGACGGATGGAACAAGCAAGAAGCCTTGGCGGAAGTGGTTGACAACCCTTCTTATTGGAAGTTTAATCCGCTTGTTCAGTGGACCAACTTGTCGCAGGGGGTTCCGCTGACCCTTTCTGCAAATGTGTCCACGATTGTGTGGAACAATCAAACCCAACTGTTCAACTATGTGCCGATCACTAATGCGACGGCTCAGATGCGGATAGGTTATCTGAGCGGGTCGGAGGCACGCTTTTTGAGCGGTGCACCGGCTGTGGTGCCCATGACAGCGTCGGGCTCGGTTTACACGGGTACGTTGAACACCGCGGACTTGTCTCCGGGGCTCTACGAAGTCATTGTGAACGCGACTTACACGGCGAACGGTGTGCCACACGAGTTTCTGCGTTTCTACAGTTTAACCGTGACGCCCAGCGTGGCCACTTCCACGTCGACCACGGCGTCCACCGCCGCTGTTTCCACGGGTGCATCATCGCCGTCTCCGACGGTCACCTCTGCTTCAACCGCTGTTTCAACCACGGCTTCAAGCGTGTCCACTTCGCTCGTCGTGGTCATCGTATTGGTCGTGGTGGTCATCGTGGTAGCAGCAGTTTTAGCGCTCAGAAGACGCTGAGAACAACTTTTCTGTGCAAGTGCCGGTTCATAACCCCTTTTTGTCAGAGGGGCTTACCCATTTGGGAGCCAGCGTGGTTCAATACGAACGTTCCGGGCTTATTCGTGTACACCGATGAATTGTGGTGAACAGTTGAATTCGTATCCGTCATATCAGCTTCTGTGCTAAGGTAGCCAAGGAGGATTCGGTGTTGCAAGGAACCTTGAAATAGCTTTTTCAACGCTTGATTGCGGCGCAACCAGCCCAGCCTAGCTGGATGGGGAACCCGTTTTCTGTGTTTTATGGTCAGCGTGGAGCTCTGACCGATGCCTTTGTCTTCGGCTCTAAGAAATCTCTAAGTAAGAGTTGTGATTTGAGGGGTCATGGCTCAATTTACCAAGCGGCTAATTGAGGTCTACGGAAGAACCGATGGGTCGGCTGTGAGCATACCCGTTGTGGACTTTGGGCGAGGCGAAAAAAAAGTATTCATAGGCGTCTCGGTTCACGGCAACGAGATAACGGGGCAGGGAAGCGTCTGGCAACTCATGGATCTGCTTAAGACCCAAGAATTGGGGTGTGCCGTAAGAATTGTGAATGTGATAAACCCCGAGGGCGTGAACACTAACGAGCGCGGGATACCTTACAGGGATGGCGACATAAACCGGCTTTATCCGGGAGACTCAAAGGGTTCAACTGGTGAGCGGCTCGCCTCAAAGGTATGGGAGTTGGCCAAAGAGTATGAATGCGTAATCGACGTCCACACGGCTGGTAACTGTATGCCACATATTTTGCTGGATCCTTTGCCAGAGCCTCTTCGAACCAAGACCCACGATGTTTGCTGGGCTTCCGGTGTTACAGTGATAGAAGAGTTTCCAGAAGAAGAGTACAACAAGCGAAGGCTTTCCGCGAGCCTCGGCGCCGTGGCAGCCAAGGCAGGCAAGATAAGCGCCACACTTGAATTGGCGGGTTCCGGCAACATTGACTGGGTTAACGCCAACGCGGGTTTTGCGGCTTTATCCAACATGTTGGTTAAGCTGGACGTGCTGAGTCAGGGGTGCTCCAGAGTTGTTAGTGGTGTGCCCGTTGTCAACGAGAGGAGTCTTCACAGAGAGATTTTGCGCACGGATCACGCTGGATTCATCCAGTACTCGGTTGAGCCGGGAAGCCGAGTTGAGAAAGGCGGCAGAGTAGGGGTGGTTCGAAGTGTTTATGGAGAGATTGTTGGCGATGTGGTTGCCTCTACGGAATGCTACGTCATCGGAGTTAACAGGTCGCACGCAGTGTTCGAGGGAGATGCAGTGTGCAGCATAGCACTCAAATAGGTGTTCACCCGAAAGTGAGCCCGACCGTAGCGACCCGCGTCTAAGCGACCCAGTTTTGGGTTTTAAACACAAACTCAATATGTATGCTACCGCTTTAAGTGGAGTCCTTCCACTGCCAAAATGGGTGGGCTTCTCGCTCACTGGTGATAAAGCGGTTGAGAATCCTGTAGGGTGATCTGCGTCGGCGAGCGGCTTAAATTGTGTGAACCGTGTCACAACCGTCGATGAACACCGAAGATAGGAATCCTCGAACAGTAAACATAGACCTTTTGGATACGCCGCAAATTCTGATGCTAATCAACGATGAGGATGACTCTGTGCCCAAAGCTGTGAGAAAGGCGATACCCGAGATTTCAAGGCTAGTGGACAAAGCAGCAGAATCGATTAGAAAAGGGGGAAAACTGGTCTACGCTGGAGCGGGTACAAGTGGGAGGCTCGGCGTTTTGGATGCTGCTGAGTGTCCACCCACGTTTAGCGCGGATGAACGAATGATTCGTGCAATTATAGCTGGAGGCAGAGACGCACTCAGCGGTCCAGTCGAAGGCGCCGAAGACAATTCGGAGGCAGCCGTCAAGGACCTGAACCAGATACATTTGAGCCCAAGAGACGTGTTGTTCGCATTGTCCGCAAGCGGCAGAACACCCTATGCGTTGTCGGCGGTCAGATACGCCAAAGGCTTGGGGGCTACGACCGCTGGCCTTAGCTGTAATCAAAGCGAGCTGTTAAGAGAGGTGGACATACCCATATTTGTGGACACTGGTCCAGAAGTGATTTCAGGCTCAACTAGGATGAAGGCGGGAACGGCTGAAAAGCTGGTTTTGAACTCTGTGTCAACCGCCGTAATGATTAGACTGGGCAGAGTATACAGAAACTATATGGTCGACGTGCAACCCGTAACCGAGAAGACCAGAAGAAGAGCCATAAAAATTGTGTCCGAAATAACCCGTGTTGCCTCGGAAGAAGCCGAGGCAGCACTGGTTAAAGTGGATTACCACGTAAAAACGGCTATAGTCATGCTCAGGCTCAGAGTCGGCAAAGAGGAGGCTGACAAAATCTTGGCACGTCACGGCGGCGACCTTAGGTCCGTGTTTGGTGAGAAAGTTTGAGGGTTATGGGCCTAATGTCTGGGACGTCGCTGGACGGGTTAAGCGCGGGATACGTTGACGTGAAAAGTGTGAGCCCAGCTTTCTCGGCGCGTTTCATAGCCGGCAAAACCTACTCCTTTCCCAAAAATATTCGAGGCGCTCTGCTCAAAATCGCTGAGTCCTCACCCACCCAGCCCCGAACATTCGCCGAGCTGAGCAGAAGACTGGGAGTGTTTGCTGCTCAAGCCATAAAAAGATTCGTGGAAACAGAAAAGCTGAGCCCGCCCGAACTCGTGGGTTTCCATGGTCAAACGGTTTATCACGGCGGCGACAAATCATTCGTTGCCACACTGCAGCTTGGAGACCCTTCACCGATATGCTACGAAATGGGTGTGCCGGTAGTGTCAGATTTTCGAACGATGGATGTCGCGGCGGGTGGTCAAGGCGCGCCTCTAGTGGCCATCGTAGACTACCTTAAATATCGTAGCGAAAACGTTGGCCGAGTGGTTCTGAACTTGGGTGGAATCGCCAACGTAACCTTGCTACCAGCCGCGTGCAGACTGAGTGACGTATTGGCGTTCGACACGGGTCCAGGCGTCATGGCGATAGACGCCGCTTACAGGCGTTTGGTGAACCCGAAAAAGTGGTATGATAAAGACGGCGGAGTCGCTTTCTCAGGGTCAGTGTCCAAGAGCCTGCTCAACTCGGTTCTAAACATCGATGATTATCGTCATAGGCCGTTTCCGAAGACCACTGGTAGGGAGCGCTACGGTAAAATTTTCGTGGACACGGTTCTCGTAGAAGCAAAGAGGCTTGGCGTTGGGAAAGCGGATGTCATTGCAACACTTAGCTATTACACCTTTTACATGGTGGACCATCACTTAGAGCAGCTCCGGAGGAGAGGGTTCGAAGCCAACGAAATAATTGTAGGCGGCGGCGGTTCCAAGAACCCTTTCATCATGGAGAAGCTACGCGCAAACTGTTTGGGTGCCAAAGTTTCTGTCCACGACCGATACGGTATTCCCAGAGACTATTGGGAAAGCTTTGCGTTCGCGGTATTGAGCCATCTTTCCTTTAATGGTTTCGCTGGCAACGTTCCTACTGCCACAGGTGCTTCGAAACCCGTATTGCTGGGCAGAATCAACTTTCCTGCTTATAGAACGCTTGGGTGAGCCAACATGGGTTTGAACTCGTTTCTCAGAGCCGAAGTGGACGCCAAAACGTTTACGGCTTACGCATACTCGGTTATAAAAAACGGCGTAGTTATAGAGAGCGACTGGGGCGGCCTAACCGGTATAGAAGGAGAAGTGGTGGATGAACACACGCTATTCGACCTTGCGTCGGTCACCAAGCCCACTGTTACAACGACGCTGGTGGGCCAACTCATCAACGAATCCAAGCTGAGGCTTGACACAAGGATTTCGGAGGTGGTGGACCAGTTCAGAGATAAACAGGACAAAGCGGGTTTGACCGTGGGTTGCCTGCTCAACCACACTTCTGGTCTACCGGCTTGGAAGCCCTTGTATGAGTCGGCCTCCCGTATCGATGAGGCTATCCGAGTAATAGCATCCACGCCGCTGGACTATGCAACTGGTCAAAAGGAGGTTTACTCCGATTTGGGTTTCATAACGTTGGGGTACATGGTTGAAATGTTGGAAGGAAAAAGCATAGACATAGTCGCCCAAGAAAGGGTTTTCGCCCCGTTGGGGATGCATCATACGTGTTATAAACCCGACCCCAACGACTCAAAGATAGTTTTAACGGAGCGCTACGCAAACAGGAAGTGGGGGCCGGGGCTGGTTCACGACGAAAACTGTTACTTTTTGGGTGGAATAACTGGTCACGCGGGTCTGTTCTCGTGTATCAGGGACTTGGAGCGATTCGTTCTGTCTGTTTTGCAACGCGACAAGAAGGTTTTCCCAGAGGTCACTATAAGAATGTCCTTGGACTATTCCAACATGCACATAGGAGGCGAACACAGCTACGGGTGGCTCATCAACACCAATCCCCAAAGCTCCTTTGGCAACCGATTCAGTAAGGTCTCGATTGGTCACACGGGGTACACTGGAACAGGTCTCTGGATTGATTTCCAAAGAGACTTTGCCACTGTGCTGTTGACAAACAGAGTTTACTATGGTAGGCAAAGTCTCAGAATCCAAGAGGTAAGGAGACTGTTCAACGACGCTGCAGCCGAAATATAGTCATGTCCAAGCCTTGAACCTTTTTAGGTCTTCCCCTCTCTTGTAAGCCCTGAACACGACGTTTGTACCCCTTAATGAAGCGTTTCTTACTATACGGACATCCAGCACCCCTTTTTCTACCAGAGTCTTTCTGATAAGAGTCATGTAAAAACGGTTGTTGGTGAGCCCACCCGTGAGATAAACCTTCTCTTCTGCAACGCCGACTTTACGAAAAACCGCTTTGATAAGCGGGAGGGTCGACAACGCTTCTCGTTCAAGTATTTCCAAGGCCTCTGGAACACCCGTCTTTGCGAGCTTTATTACCTCAGGTGCAAGCGAAGCTATCTTATCCTTTCTGTTGTAGGTTAGAAGAATTCTCTCCCCAAAGCTTCTAAGGGAACTCTTTGACCTCAGTCGAGCGAACAGAGACGAATTCACAAACAATTCATTGTATCGGCCGTCCACCTCTCCGAGTAAACGAGTTAGGAAGGATTGACCGAGCCTGTATCCGCTTCCTTCGTCTCCGAAGATCCAACCCCATCCGCCAGCTCTGTAGAACCTGTTACCGTCGAAGCCGTAGCAAGCGGAACCGGTTCCCAAAACAAGCACAACGCTGGGTTTCCCATCGGCAGCCCCCAAAGCTGCTGCAACCGCGTCACTTACACACAACACGGCTTTTACTGGGAAAAGGTTTTCAAGAGAACGCTGAGCCCGATTTGAGAGTTTAGAAACGGACAACCCAGCTCCTGCCAAACAGATGCACTCAACGTCGTCTTTATCTCGAATCAGCTGCCCCACCACTTTTGCAACATTGCTCACCGCCGCGTTAAAGTCATAATAAAAGCTACCCGGACCAGCAATTTTCTTTTTGGGCCAGTCTATACCATTCTCTCCCATTAGGACGCCGATGGTTTTTGTGCTTCCGGCATCCACGCCGATGGCGGATGTCAACTTTCACTCACCACAAACGCAGATAAGTTCTTCTCGTATTCGAATGCTCTGCCTTAAGCTTAAGCGTGTGCTTCTAGTCCCCTTAGTCTTTTCAAATCCAGCTTCGAACGCTGCGAAGCCACAGCTTGGCGGACACCGTCCACCCAGCAGTGAAAATTTGACGGCGTGGCTCAGTCGGATTGGGCTCTTTATTCTACGCGTGAAAGTCTATGAGCGCCGCAAAAAGCGTCTTTGTGAACACAAGGGAAGCAAATTCACACACAACACATTTGGGGAGTTGTGTTATGTCAGTCGCTTCTCGCTGAAGCTTCGAAGCTTGCAGCTGGGGGTCAAAATGGTGAAAACCAGTGGTCGACAAACGTGTTCTTTGGCAGTCACCTAAAAGTCTGAGTCACCCGTTCTGCGCTTTCAGAAGGTCGGACATGCGATTGAGAATCCTGAATCCTTGGGTCTGGGGGGGAGAGTTCTTTGCACCCAAGGTCTTTGGAAGGAAGAGAAATGCGCGTAGCCCAGCATTGACGGCTTCGTCTACTTCATCCGACTTCCCGCTCACAAACGAAGACTTTGCATCAACCACTTTGCGGTTCACCAGCTCAGAGATTACTTCGGTGTCAATTGACGGGTGTCGAGTTACGTGGACTTCGTGAAACAAGTGTTGTAGACCCAGTTGAATCAACTTCTGCCACTCCTTAACTGGGTCGCCCGCGGTCAGAAGAATCAGCCTGCAGTGTTTTTCGCGTAGTGAAATCAGTGTTGAGTGAACGTATGGGTAGGGTCTCAGCGCAGCTTTGCTCACCTCTCTATAAGCAACGACTCCGGCGGCCACGATTCTGTGGTCGTCTTTGAACCCCAGCTCTGCGAGTAAAAGATTAAAGTGGTTGGGGGCGTCTCCCCCACTCTTTTTGACCACTTGTTCAAGGGAAGAGTAAGCTGTTTCAACGTCAACCGTCAAGCCGTTCTCTATCATGGCTTCCACAGCGGCCAATCTGGCTTGGCTTTTCTGAAGCGATGCGTTGTACAGCGTGTCGTTCAAAGTAAAAACAAAAGTCTGGTTTTCACCATTCAACGTTGCTCACCGTTTATCAACCTCTGACAACCTTGTTGAGTTTATCAGGCTTATCAGGGTTTAGACCGCGTATTACAGAAGCGTGATACGCGAGAAGCTGGGCTGGTACTGTGAGAGGTATCGTTGAGAACTCTTGTGGGACACCCATCGGTAACTGGAGAAACGCTGTTGACAGGCTTCTGTCCGCATCGCTTGGCATGGCTGCTATGACTGTGCTTCTGAATTTTTTGAATCTCTGGATCAATTCGACCATTTCGTGGGTGGGCTCCGCGGGATGAAGCACCACCACGCACGTATCCCTTCCCAGCAGCTGGATTGGTCCATGCAGGAATTCCCTCATCGCAAATCCTTCGGCAAAAAGGTTCGCCGCTTCCTTGAGTTTGAGCGCTGTCTCCAACGCAACTGCGTAAGCGGAACCGGTACCCATGGTGAAAACCGCCTTCGCGTGCAGAAGTCTCTGCGCTGCATTGAGAGCCGCCCAGTCGTTTTCAAATATTGTTCGAGCCATTGTTTCGGGCAACGAAAAAAGCTTTGACTTCAGTGCAAAGTATCGGTCATCTGAGAGTCTATCGCCTGCGAATCCAGTTTCGATGGACAACAAATACAGAGCCGCAAGCGACGCCGTGAAAGTCTTTGTGGCTGTGACCGCCTTTTCCTCTCCAGCTGACAGAATCATTTGATAGTCTGATAGACGCGCCAAGCTGCTGTGCGCGTTGTTTGTCACGCACAATACCTTTAAGCCAGCTGCTTTGGCTTGGGAAACGGTGTTCAACGTGTCCAAGCTTTCGCCGGACTGCGAAACTGAGACCACCAAGGAGTCTTTGGCCATCGATTCGTTTATCCACGATGGGAACTCTGAAGCTTGGACGGGTACTGTTGGAAAACTTGCGAACTCCGTGAATGCGTATCTAGCTGCTACCGATGCGTGGTAACTGCTCCCACTGCCGATTAAATACACCATTTTGGGGGCCGTTTCAACGAGTTCCTCGGCCAATTTTTTACTGGGTTCGTTCAGTGTCTGAAGGGTGTTCCTTAGGCGCGTGGGCTGCTCGTAGATTTCTTGGTACATGTGGTGAGTGACTCGTGGCCTCTTTTCCTTTTCGCTCAAAAATAGTTGTTCACCGTTTATCAGGCTGCCCACAACTTCTAGGGTTGACTTTTCTAGAAACGCTAAGTCGGCTACACACCCCTTCTCGAGCACACCTATGTCACTTCTACCCAAAACTCTTGCAGGTGTTTTGGTCACCATTTCAACCATGTCCCTTAGGCTCAGAGCAGCCTGCTTGGCACCCACGACCACTTGGTCTCCTTGGAAAGCCGTGCTGCCAGCGATGGTTCCATCTCTGAATTTGGCCAAACCCTTTTCCACGAATATGTCTCTGCCCTCAAAAACGAATTTGCCGCTTTGCAGACCCGCGCAGAGAAGCGCGTCAGAAATCGCGGCCACTGAGCCAGAACCCTTCGCTCTAACAGCTGACAAAACCACTGGCGGGTCCACGTGTCGGCCATCCATTATCATGTCCACAGAGATATCTCTGAGGCTCAAAGCCGCACCTATTATCCCTGGGTCACGGTGTTGAAGCGGTCGCATGGCATTATACATATGAGTGACATGGGTGAATCCAGCATGAAACGCTTCGATTGACTGGTCGTAGTCAGCGTCTGTGTGACCAGCTGAGACCACTGCTCCCATATCGCTCAAGCGTTCACTCATTTCCAACGCTCCTTCTAATTCTGGTGCAACCGTAAAAATCGCTTTGTGAGAAGAGCCAAACTCCTTTTGTGTCACGCTTCTGGCCAAGGTTTCCGCGGCTTCGATAGATGGTCTCATAATGTAGGATGGATTGAGCGCACCCTTTCTGACTGGATTCACAAAAGGTCCTTCAAAGTGTACCCCGATCACTTTCGACCCCTTCGGGCTAGTTGAGACAAGTTTCTTGGCTGCGTGGCTCATCTTCTGGATATCGGATGGAACAAGGGTGGGACAAAAAGACGTGGTTCCCTTGGCCGCGAGTTTGGTCGTGAACCCCGAAAGCCCAACCTCGTCTTTCAATATGTCCAGTGAGTCAAAACCGAATCCCCCGTGTATGTGCATGTCAATAAAACCGGGCGTTACGATGTATGGCAAATGGACCACTTGTCGGGTTTCACCCAAAACTTCCGAATAATCCTCGTATACCTTTTCAATTTTTCCCTTGTTTACCAAGAGGGCACCGTCACTGAAAACACTGTTCGGAGTGACCAGAGTCGCGCGAATAGCAAACCATTCAGAGACTAGGCTCTTTCTGAGTTCCAATAAATCTATTGAGGCGTCCACTGGTTGATAACCTCTACACGACGGTTATAAACGTATTTGTTCTCAGATGGGCGAACTTTGAGCGACAAGCAGGAAATTCACACTCGTCAATTTCTCTTAATAGAGGTCAATATCAAGTCTTTGGCGCTTAATGAAGCAAAACAAAAATATACTTAAACACGAATAACTGCTGTGTTGCGGCCTCTGTGTGCTTTGATTACTGCTAACGAAGATGTTGATGGGGTTTAGCAAAGAACTGAGAGTTGTCTGCCTCGAAACGTTATTCGGGCGAGTGTGTCTTACCCTTGTGTTTCATGAACGCTATTGCAATTTGTGTCACCGCGAGTCTGGAGGAACAGCTGAATCTGGTGTCATGAAAATTTATCTAGAACATGTGGGATGCCCACTCGCTTTGGTCGTGGGAGGAGGTTACCTAGTACCACTTCTTAGAGCAGTAGTTTGTGTAGCCCTCCTTCTACTTATACGTTCAACAAAATAACCAAATATAGTAGCTGCGACTCAACGAAGTACCATTCAGTTTCCATGGTAAATGGTTGCGTTGAGCATGCTCGCGAACCCTATAGAAATACTTAGCGCCTATCGTTCAGCCAACTACAATTTTAAAGCGTCCCCACAACAATTGGAACAAAACACCAACAAAGCGTTATCGCAAATAAGCGTATTCGCTAACACAAACTCAAAGTATTACAGAAGCCTGTTTAACACCTGTGGTTTGAGCCAAGGCGTCATCAAAAACTCTACGGAGCTTGCGAAACTTCCCGTCCTAAGCAGAAAAGAAGTCGTGGAACTCGGAGAACAGTTGATGTGCACTTCCGTGTCGGACGACTTGGCTTGGAAGCAGACCTCTGGGACCTCCGGAACCCCGCTTCGGATCCCTTGGTCCAAGGAGCAGCTGAACGCGGTCATAGCGGTGCGGCTGAGGTTTTCTAGCCAGATGGGTTTGATGCCATGGCACAGCATAGTGTGGGTCCATTATAAGGGAAAACCTAGGGACACGGGTTCTTCGGAGGAGTTCTATGAAGCTTACGGCAAGAAATTTTCGCCGTCCATCATGTGGACCAATCCATCCAAGCTTCCCGGATTCGGCAAGCGAGTTTCTTCGCTTGCAGAGTTCAAACCCCACCTACTAGCGTCTTGGCCATCGGACCTTCTGAGAGTTGGACAAATATTTGAAGAGCAGCGCCGGCCAATCAGCGTAAAACTTGTTCGACCCATGGGCGAAGCTTTGACAAAGCAACGCAGAACACAACTCGCCAATCTCTGGCACGGAGAAATCTTTGAGGCATACGGCACAAGCGAATTCGGTCTAATGGCCAACGAATGCGTGGATCACCACGGCCTACACCTTAACTCGGATTTCTTCATATTTGAAGTCCTGTATAAAGACGGGGCTACCTCTACGACGGGAGAAGGAGAGCTGGTCGTCACAAATTTGTATAACAGGGCGCTACCGCTTTTCAGATATAACACTAGGGACCTAGTTGTACTTTCCACTCAAGAAAGGTGTTCCTGCGGAACCTACCTTCCTTTGGTTACCGCTTTTCGTGGGCGTTTTCAAGACGGATTGCTGAGCCGGCAAGGGCGAAGAGTTTCCGCTGGCCGAGTCATGGAAGCGATTGAATCCCTGTTGGGCAATATGGAGTATCAGCTGACCCAGGTTTCATCAAACGAGTTCACGCTAGCAGTTCCAAACGGTCGAATAGACGAAGGGCTGCTTGAAGAAATTGGTTCACTTTTGAACGATTTAGTGGGCGACAACAATCTCCGAGTCATCGAGCTGATTGAGCAGGTGGGTCAAAAACAGAGGAGGGTAATCTCAAACGTCTAGTTTTTGGACTGAATCAGCATGGGCTTTGGTTGCCCAGGCGACCCGACTGCGACGAAGCAGACCAGTGTGATCAAAGCGGATAACAGGAACATGAAACCAACCGATTCAAAACCTTCTACGGCTGCCAACCAGCCTGTAATGAACCCTGAAAAGCCTCCTGCAATAAAGGATGAACCCAGTGCTGCGCCCGAGTTGGTCGCCAATCTACGCTCATGGGCAATGTCTTGAGCCAAAGCTATGCCCAACGGTGTCAGTGAACCGTGGAAACCCTGAAAAAGTGAACTCAGAACCAACGAGTTCGTTGGATTCGTCGAAAACGGGAAAAGCGGATACGATACAAACACGTTGACAACCGCGTAAATCGCAATGATTCTGATTCTACCCACTTTGTCGCTTGCCAATCCTCCAATTATTCCAACAATGAATGCGGACCATCCAGAAACGGATATTATGTTTGCAGCTTCGTTCTGCGACATGTGTTGGTAAACTCTGAGATATGTCGGCATCACGCCCAAATAGGCGTATTGGGTCAGACCCAAAGAAGCCATGGCTGCTAAAACAGCCAACAGACTCTTGTCTTTAAACCACGGCTTTTCGGCCGCGTTGTGTTGCATGGTCTTCGTGTTTGGCGACTCCAAAGATTTGGTGAACCTCGACGAAATAAACGCGATTATTCCCAAAGCGAACCCCAGCAGACCCATATATACGAAGCTGAGTCTCCACGAATCGTTTGCCAAACCGTAGAAGTAAATGGTGACCGGTGGATTCACGGCTATGCCCACCGCGAACAAACCGGAGAACACTCCCATCGTGAGCCCCCTCCTAGCGGAAAATAGTGCACCCAAAAATGCGTAGTAAGAGGGCTGGTAGAGACCTTCTGATAATCCCACGAGGAATCTGGTCGCCAACATGAGGTCCAAGGTGTTGGCGTAAGCGGTGAGCACGGTGAACCCACCCATTGCGAACAAACCCACTACCATGATTTTCCACTTGCCAACTCTGTCGGCCACGGCTCCGAACACAAACGAAAAGACAGCTATTCCAAACAGCGTCATAGTCGAGATGAGTCCCGCTACGGCCAATTGGCTTACACCCAGTGACTGAGCAACTTCGGGTAAAACAATTGTGATGTTCAGTCTGGTCACTGAGTAGTAAAGGAAGCCTGCGGCAACCAGCGTGGAAGCGGCTATGAGAGTGATTTGGTTCAACTTTTTGGAGTGTTCTTCAAGTGTTTTGTCAGAGCTGTTCAACTTTGAATCCACACAACATTTCCAGACGCGTCCAATATGTACTCAAGAAACCAAGTGTTGAACGTTAATGAATGGTGGCCATTCGTCCGCTTGGTTCGATTCACGGAAATGCTCAAATATACCATCCACTTCAAAGTGTTCTCTACGGTTTGGGCAGAAGCAGTGACCGGCGAATCCATAACAGGATGCCTAGGGGACGCTGTGCACCCATCATAACCTTTTCTGAAACACGGCACGTCTTTACAGGAGTGCGTGCAAGAAAATCGGTTTCAAGGCACAAAACGCTGGACCGCGAGGAGCCGCCAAACTTTTTGTTTCGGCCGCCACGCAGTTTCGAAGACATTCTGACACAACCTTAAGTTAGCAGAGCAAAACGTGTGCGTGTTCCTCAGAAAATTCAATTGAATCACTCGCCGAGTTGGAAGACTGCAACGCCGCTGTTGGCGTGGAAACATTGTGTTTGCTGGGGAGGCGCTTACAAAAGGTTTATTTTGTGCATTAAACAGTGGAACAGAAGTCACGTCATGAGCTCGGAACCATCCAGTTTCAATTCGAATTTCTTCTATTACTTTTATTTCTTTTTGGTGTTCATCATAATTCTCAGGTTTGTTCGCTCAATCTATGGCACAAGGGTGAGCGTAACTGGTTTTGTTCGTGTGTCCATTGTCTACATCGTTATAGCGACGCTGGCGCTGTTCGGAAGCTACGCAATCGGTGTGTCCCCAATTTACTTTCTCGTAGACCCAGTCATTGCTGTCGCTTCAGGGTTTTTGCACAGCGCATAATGAAACAGAGACTTATCTTCTGGCGCACAAACGATGGCACCGTTTACTATAAGGGTGGTTCAGTATTGATTTTGATTTACGCCGCCTTACTTTCATTAAGAGTGGGTATCGAATTCTTCTATTTTGGGGGGTCTTTTTTCGTGGGAGCATCTTCCAACGTGGGTCAGAACGCTGTTTTTGCTTCGATAATCGTGGACGCCCTACTTATGGTAAGTATAGGACTACTTATGGGAAGAAACATTTTGGTCATAAAAACATATAGTGCGATAAAGACTGGTAGGCTGGACGTCCCCATAAGGCAACAAATGTGAAGGGTCTCCAAAGATTCACACTCAGGTGACCAACTGCTTAGTGGTGAACACAACTGGTTTAACTGCGATATACGGCTGTCCACTGGCAAATGCGGCAACGCATCTCATATATTCGATCATCTACATTATGATCCGTTGTTTCGCTTGAAACGCTGTGCTCGGCTAAAAACAAACTGACCAAATCGCAACTCATAGCGTCAGCGAGCCGCTTGCTCGGTTTTTCTGCCATGAACCATATAAACACAATGTGTATGTATGATGCTCAATTAAGGTACTCGGCAATTGGATTATGTTTATGTATACCCTGTATGTATACCCTTTTGAATATAGCAAAGAGGGGCGGCCTACTGTTGCGTGCAATAATAGTGTTTCAATATTGTCCGCATGAACTGTACGAAACACTGTCCACCCAAATGGTAAGAGCCAACATGTACCGAGAATTTGCGTGGGATTCCCTGATGCTGTGGACTCATCCCAACCGTTGCCGCCGAGTTGAATCGAAATGTTGCTGCACAACGGATTTTTCTACGCTTGGCTTTGGCTGAATTCCGCCAGTTTTTTCCATTTACTTAGGTGTCTCTCTATTATGGCGTCAAATGATAGGAACCGCGAAGCCGCCCTCCCAGTTTCCAGCTCCAAAGCTATGAGGGCGAGAAACACAAAGGCGTACATCACCGGTGCCCCCAAGTCTGAGCTATAAGGCGTGTATGGCCCTCCGAATCCGGACAGACCCCAGAGGATGAGAGAATATGGCACTCCGAAATAGTAAACCAGTTTTCTTGCGACGCCGAGTACCAGAGCAACGCCCAGAATTATTTCGCTCAGAAAGAGCATCCCCAACATCAACGCAGCGTTGTGTATCACTATGGGAGTCCAAAAGTTGAACCAAGGAGTCAACCAAGACGGCTGACCGTTTGCGTTGAGCTGATAAAGCAGAGATAAAACTTGGGGTGTAACCCCCGCTTGGGTTTCAAGCAATCCGTCGAGGACCCACACAACTCCAAACAAAACGCGGAGAATAGTGGTTAACAAGCATTTTTCCATGTTTGACACCATGAAACCGGACAAAAAAAGGAGGTTGAGCCGTTATACTGGGTATGGATAGATTGGTGGATCACTGAAGTAAAGCAGCATGTTGCTGTTTGACGCGGAGGAAAGTTGAGACGTGGTTGATATGCCTGGCACTACGACTTGCAGCGTTGGATTACCAAGGGTTTCCCATATCGGGTTTCCAGCGTTTGCGGCAGCCACTGCTGAATCATGAGTTGTCAAAGCCGATTCCAACGCAGCATAGTTGTTGAGACAGTTACCCGTTGGGTTTGACAGGTTGGATGGAACCATGGTTGAACACTGACCAGTTATTGGGTTGGGGAAAATGTTTGGGTTGAACACCAAGACTATGACGAGGTACCAAGGTATGGACTGGTTGTCTGTGAAGGTTACCAAGTGTTCATGCGCTGGTGTGGGAAGCACTCCCTCAGGAAGTCCGAAGACACCGTTTTTGATTCCCAAGTGTTGTTCGACCGCCGTGAACGCTGGGGAATAAATCAGAGACATGTGGTCTGGGCACTCCGTTTGAGTTAGCGCCGCTCCGCACTGGGTGACTATGGTAGTGTTTGTACCATTATAGACAAATGTGGGGAAGCCCAACGATGTGGCACCAAGGCTATGAACACCGAATATTGATAGTCCTGCGAAAGCGGGTACAAGAACGTATAGTGGCGCAGAGTCGCTTGGAAACGCCGACATGTTTGCTGCACCCACTTCGCAACCTGAAGCCAGCTGGTTCGCCTGCGTTTCGTTGGAGAAGAACTGCGTGAGTGGTGGTGTGCAGAAGAATTTGGAGGTGTAGTTGAATGTTATAACCTTGTCGTTGTAGAAAGCTCCGCTTGTGAGTTCCTGAATCGGTACAGTGATTGTTGTGGTGGACCCTGGCCCCGTCACAGTTGTTGCAGACCCCGGTATGGTAACGGTCACCACGGACGTGGAGCCGGGCAGAGTTGTTGTTATGTAGGATACAGAGGTTACGGTTGACGTTGATTTTGTGGCATATAGTGCGTAGCCAACCACCGCTATCACCAGCAGAACAACTATTGAAGCAACGAACACTGATGTGGTTACGCCTTTCTTGTTGCGTATGTGCTTGTCTCTTGGCGACGGCTTTGGATCACTTTCAAAATTTTGCTTTTTCATGTTTAGCCAAGGAAGAATTGTGCTCAATTAGTTAGGCGTGACCCGTCAACCGTTATATGTGTCGCACTAATCAATCGGCCGCTGGGTTAGAATCGACTTTGCGGATAGCAGGCTGAAACTTGAACTGTTTACGAAACGGAGCTGAATCTCTCTATATGCTACCTAACCGCTTTGGACAACGGGTTTCAGAAAACCATATTATGTCGGCGACCGCAGTGACTGAAACATGAAAAAGCGGTGGCTCCCCACTTCAGGGACCGACGAATCAGCAGCCGCTACCAGAGAACCAAACCAAATGTTTAAGGTAGAGAGGCGACGTTAAAAGTGTCAAAAATAAAAGGACTTTTGAAATCTTTGAGGAATCACCCGAGTAGGCGGCCAGCTATACTGGTATCCAACACAGCCTTGAGCGACGAAAAGCAGATTGAAGCCCTTGAATGGGAAGCCAACAAGAAAGACGAGAAATTCGACGATTTGGCTGATTCCTTTCCCAAAGTCGAGGTGGACTCTGCTCAGCTAACTGAGATGTGGGTCGACATTACCCAGCGTCACCCGTTATTGGGTACGCCGTGCTTTAGCTGTCAATTCTTTGTTGAGTGCAGAGAGGACGGCGACGTTAATCCCGAGAAATGCGAGTTCATAATGCGTTGGTTTCAGGATTCCCGTACAAACTCATCAAGCTAAAAGTGCCCGCCCTGCCCGATGCGTGTTGCCAATCAAGTCGACTCGAGGCGCAGACAACGGTTATAAACCCAAAACTATTCGCACGAACGTTCCACCCAGTTGAGATACCTGACCGCTCCGAGGGAGCGAACGAGTAATTTGGGTATGGCGCGGCGGTTGCCTGCTCTGAGCTCGTCGCGGTAGAATTTGAGCAGAGCTGTACGTGTGTTAACCAAATGTGTCAAGCAATCTTCATTCCAGGTGTTTTGGTCCACTTGACGCGGGTCCACTCCCTGCTTATACTTGCAGCATCTGTAGCCGCAGGGATACGCGTATCCGTTGCGTTCAAAGAGTCTTACCGCCGAGTCAAACGAGACGAGACCCAGAACACTTTCGCTGTCGCCCATCCAAAGATACTTAAGCCTGTCTTCGTGGCAATCTTGCCTAGCGTCAAAATCGCTTTGTTGGATTTCGGCGTTTTCCGAGTATCCATCCAAACCCGACGCGAGCAGTGGAAAACCCGCTTCGCCAGCATCCAAAAGGAAGACCGCGAGTTTATTGAGTCTTCTAGCTGAGTTGAGTGTTCTAATCAGGTCTTTGAGCCCAAGAACTTCGTCGTGGGTTAACTGTTGTAACCCTAAGATTTTAAGAAACAATACATGGGGGTTGTGCTCGCTTTGAGCTTCGTTGGTATCATCTAAAAACAAAAAGTCCTCAAGCGCGGTTCTGAAAGAGCTGGTGTGCAGCGCTGAACGAGCCAAAGCAAAATAATAGGATGGTCCATACGGTTTAAGAGGCGACTGTGCGAACGTGCGTGCAACCACACGATTCACTGAAACCGCCAAAGAAATTATGTCTGTATTTTTTCCGTCGATTATCGGTGTGAAGGGAGTCGCCAAGTCGACGTCCACTTTTGCCTGAGCCTGCAGACAGGCGTCCACGAGTTGCCAGAACCATTTGCGACCACTCATCTCCAAGACGGAATCATTATAGTTTTCTTTGTTAAGAGCCGACAGGCTGGCTTCAACCTCTCTGACTATTGGTACGCTCGCCAATCGTCTTAGAGTTTCAAGCCAAACTCTGAGCCTAGGCGTATTGTTTTTATCTAGGAACAGTTCTGGCTCTGGATCAACAAGCTTGGGAATGGCTCTCAAATCAAAGCTGCGAGCGAATCTTCCCAACTTGAGTTTTGAACTCAGGTCAAACAAGTCTGCGAACCGAAGAAATATTGCGGGAGGTGCGGTGTCAAGCTTATCGCTTCTTGCAAGCACCTCTAATTCGTGAGTCGTGCGACAAAAATAGATAAACGTGGGCAATTCGAGCAGAACCCTTCCACCAATCTTTAATCTTCTGACGGCTTGCGCGGCTTCTTCAGTGATTTGCTGTGAGTCTTGCAGAACCAATTGTCCGTTCATTTCGGCGCTCTCTAAGGAGCAAGCGACACATTATAAATCTGTTGCGCTGCTCTGCTCAGCTCTTCGAGAATATGAGATGCTTCGTTGAGTGGTAGAGCGATTGCTCCCTGAACCCTTGGAATACCATCAGAGCCCTTCGAGATTTCCTGAACCACCGCGTAGACGCCCGTGAGTTTGTTCCCAGTTATTTGGAGCCGATAAGCCCTTCCTTCGGCGGTTGTGAAAGAAGTATCCCCGTTCGGATGCTCCAGCTTGTCGTTGGGATAATACACCCCAGTGCGCTCTTCGTAATACACTTCTCTTATCGCAGTGAGCCAGGTAAGATGCCTTTTAACAATATGGTCGCTCAGACCAGTGAGTTTTACAACATCAGAAATGCGGGCGCCAGTTCTTAACTCTGCAAGCGCGTCCTTAATCAGTTCTGTGTTGGCGCGTGTCTTCATCCTCTTTGAAAAGGCGTCCACTACTCTTCCTGTTGATAGCATATTCGCCCCTGAGTCACTATCAGCCAACCTTTTACTGGTCACCGCATTCAGTCACCATACAAAGTGACTAATATATAAGTATTTTTGTGTGTCCTGAATTCTGCGAGATAGGTGTTCGGCCCAGTCTGGGTGTGATTCGTCAACGATGAGTATTGGACGATGCTTACTGAGAACTTAGCGGCCAAGATGTTAACAGCAGCGTTTACGATGCTCCTCTGAACGGGGATTGGAATGCCACAGGAATGCTCCGTGCACCCGAATCCGAGAGTGCCCAAGTCCTCCGTTAGCCAATAGACGAATAAAACTACGAACTACAAAATTCGTTTTAACCCGATATGATAAGGCGCTGCACAAGTCTCAAACTGCGTAAACAGGGATCGAACTCTCTAACCGTGCTCGTCCAACACAATGCTTCGGCAACCACTATCAGATCAATAGCCATTTTGGTCAACTTTTCAGCCGTGCATGAATCACTTGGGCTTCGAACTTTGCATCTAATGAATGTATTGTGCGCGTTTGTAACGTTGAACCCAAGCATAAGCCACCGCAACAAAGTCCAACCAATTGTCCCATACACGCACAATTTTTGGGTTTGGCGTACACAGCGCCAAAAGAGTTCCGGAAGTGTTTCCTTTAACTAAGGATGTGGAACCTGATTTTTCTCAGAACATTCAGCAGACTCCTGTACCCTTTGACGAAGGGGTCAGGGTAGGTTTTAAGTTTGGCTAAAAGGTGGAAAATCAGTGGTCGAAGTCTATAGGAGTAACACGCAGAAGAGAGAAGGTTTCGGATTCAGTAGCGTTGCAGCAGCGGTTGTGCTATTCATCGCTGTAGTAATATATTTTTCTTCTTATTTCGCGTACTTTTCTTTTCCCAGTTCCGCCGTCAAAGCGTCTGTCGGGCTGTTCTCAGCTGTCTTCTGGCTCGCGCTTTGGCTTCTGCTTAACCAAACGGTTTTTCGAGAGACCTTCAAAAGGTTTGTCGGAGTCATCAAAACGTCTTTGGGAGCAACCGTTTTTGCCGCCTATGTGTGCGCGCATTTATTTCTGTACGGATTCGTTTTAGAGGAAATATTAGCCGCCTCGCTGAACATTGGGTCGACGATAGCGCCACCGCTCTTTTTCGTCACTACAAACCTAGTTACGCCGCCAACCCTTTTGAATTCGATTTTCACGTTGAGTTTCTCACCGTCGGTGGCTCTGACTCTGGGGCCAGTATTGGGAGCTGAGCTTAGCGTTTACAACTTTTTCATGGCGACGCTGATAGGGGTGCTCATAACCGCAAACATGGCTCAGGTCAAACAGACTAAGAAATTGTGTTCGGGCACGTTGAAGGCAAAAACGTATGTGGGGATGCCGCTCCTGGGAATTTTTCTTGGGGCTTCCTGTTGCATGTCGCCGCCGATTCTGTTGGCACTGGTTCTTCCGTCCAGTACGCTTGCCGCAGCGCTTTCAAAATCGATTGCGACAACTTACATCACCTACTATTTCTTTCCGATCCTCGCGGTTTTGTTGCTTTACTTCAGCATAAAAACAACGGGTCGTATGCTCGAGTCTTTGGGTGCACGCTAAGCTCAAGCTGCCAGCGACGCTTCAACGCGTCCATTGGAAGCAGAGTTTGCACTGCGCCGGACGTCAAGTGTCAGATAGCGCGTTCTATATGATGGGCTTTGCCGGCACCACCAGATAACTTTAAGTAACCAAGCAACTCTGAGCAATCGTGACTTCGAGGTCTAGTGTTCAAGGATATTTTTCGTGCCCAATCACCGCAGCGGCAGCTTTGGTGTCAAACAAATGGAAGCCCGTGATAATCGCTAGGTTGCTCAACGGCCCCATGCGTTTCAGCGAGATTCGCAGGTCGATACCTCAGATATCCTCGAAGGTTCTCTCAGAGAACCTGACTGAGCTTGAGGCGGCCGAAATAATTGTAAGAAAAGTCGTAGAAGTTAAACCGCCCCACACCCTGTATTCGCTCACTCGAAAAGGCGAAGCCTTGAAATCTGTGCTTGATGAAATGGAAAAATGGGGTAGAATCTGGGCGAAAAAACCCCGAAACCATTCTTAGCGTCTGCAGTGGACCACTTCGTAGTCGCAACAAAAACGTTGATAGGCAAATTTTTGAGGCCGTCTCCTAGAGGTTCCTCACAGAGCCACATAATTTCCGAAGGTACCTGCTACTCGTCTATTCGGGCGGGATCTGAGTGAATATCGCATTGAATTCGACTCCTTTTCTCTGGTTTATATATTTGGCCAAATAAAAGATTATAAAGAGTACGATGATGGGCACAAATATTAGTGCGAGTCCTTCGTTACCAGCGAAACCGAATATTGCCGGCACGGTGACGTATTCGTAAAACATTACCAAAGAATACACTATTGTGACAACGGCGGATATATAGAACACTGGACCTCCGAGCCAAGTCGAACCCAGATTTGCTTTGAATTCCTCGGGTTTTCTGAATCTATACGTCAAAAGAGCAATACCCACCACAGTTATTGGAAACAACAGGATTATGGCCACAGCGGCCGAAGACATTAGGAATGCCACCGCAGCCGTGCTGGGCAGGACGAACACCAAGCCCGCGATGAGCCCTATTACAAGACATGTCAAGATGGCTTTTACGGGTCCATGATACTTGGCGCTTACATCTCCGAGATAGGACGGCATTATCCTGTCAAAAGAGTACGACAGAAGTAGTCTACCACCTATGAAAACCGCGTTTGACTGATACCACAACAGTTGAATGACGGCCATGATTATTATAAAGCTGCCAAGCGCAACGTTGTTGCTTATTGCAGCTGAAAGAAAGTCGAGGTAGGGGACAACTGGAAAGGGTGATTTAGCGTAGAAAATGGATAAAGAATACAGGTTTGACAGGAAATTGTATCCAAATGTTCTGTAGCTTAGAAGGGTTGAACCAGCAAATATTATAAAGGTTATGACGAGTGTTGCTATTATTGCCAAAGGCATATTCTTCTTTACTTGTCGCACTTCGCCGGCTACATAGACGGCGGATATGATGTAGGAGAATCCGACCACATAAACTGCGTTCAAAGCGAGCGTGTTCGCAAAACCATGATAGGAAGGAACGGGATTATTGTTGGCCGCTCCCCAAGCATTGACGCCGCTCACAAGGGTTTGGTTTCCCGCTAGCGTTTGGAGTCTAGAGAGAGCCACGGACTGAGGGGTTAAAGCAAGAACCAGGAACATGACCACCACAGAGACGAGTACAAGCGGTAGAATAACGTTCGCCAAAGCTCTGAACAGACGGTTGCCGAACAAGGTGAGTAATGCGAAAACCACGGTAAGTGTTCCACCAACCGCCAGTTCGTACACGCCCGTGGAAAGAAGCGTTGCCCAATGCAGAAAGGTTTGGTTGCTCAAAGCGAGACCCCAGTAAGCGAAGAGAGCACTCAAACCGAAGGATTCTATGGTGGTTATGGTTATACCCATGAACAGTGGAACCGTTGCTACAAAGTAGCCCGCGTTTCCAACGAATCCCAAAGCCGGATGCAAATACCTACTTGTGAAAACGTAATCACCAGCGGTTCTGGGGGTAAGGACGGCCACTATGGAAAACGACAGGGCTATGAACGCCATGAGTATAAGTGACATAAGCCCTCCGAGCAAGGGGTCTCCCCCTGTAAGCGGGGCGGTTGAGGAGATGAATGTTAAAGAAAACCAGATGCCAACCAAACCAAGGTTGACCCACACCGCGTCCAAAGCGCTCAATTCCCTTATAAGACCCGTGGCTTCGCGTAAGAAGACTTTTGACATAGGTTTAACCAGCGTTAGCATAAACCTATATAAACATTTTCCCTTGCTGTGTCTCATTACTGAACACACGGCTCGTTGTCGTCGAGGTTGTGCAATACGGCGCAGCATTTCTGTCTGCCTTCGTCGAGTTCATAGTGTTTGGGTGCTCCCAGTTCTGCGAGCCGCTCAATCCCGTCTGTTCACTTGTTCCTCTCAATTCCAAATGTCACTTCGAGCTTCACACACACTGATATCTACGTGGAGTCGATTTTCTAGCCTTGGATGCCGTCATCTACTGAAAATGATTCCTTCGGTTCCTTTCCATCGGGTCGACTATGGCAGTGGCCGGGTTCCCACTTCAGCTCTGGAACCCCTTGGGCTTTGAGCCAATTCTTACAAGACGCGCACCGTTTGGATGGGTTTTTTTGCAGCTTGTAGTGTAGCAACTCAATTCAGAACTTCGAAAGACCAGCTGGGCCCTTACAGTCAAACACAACCCTTAGGCTGAACGCCACAAACAGATGACCACGGCGCCTATATCCCAGTTTTATCGTCCTTCCCCCGACCCCCGATGAGGCAACGCGTTTCTTTCTGGTCAGTTTTCTGCAATCAGTAGGTCTCAAATCCTAATAGCTGCAATAGGAGGGGCGAATTAATGGGCTCTGGAGGGGACTCGTATCCTTTACCCGCAGTGCCATCTGGAAATGCGAGTGGGTGGAACTGTGTCCAATAATCATTGTTGCGGAAAGCTCCAAGGATTCTTGCGTCGACAGTATTACATGTCTACGGGCTTCAATGTGCGTGGACAAAGATGGGTCCGGTGTTCTCTCGGAGCCAAGCACTCATCTCAAGAATCGCCCATTTTTGTCGCGGAGCTTCATACACAACACTTTATACGCATTACGTTGACTGCGAACTCGTATTGATACATCTGGACGCACCACTGTATAGCACCTTAATGCAACAACGCACCCACCCCGCTTCGATGAGATGTTTGGTTTTTCGTAAAACTGCAGGAAACCATTATACCTTTAACAGAAACCCCGAGAAACGCTGAAAGTAGTGCGGCATTGCCTTGTATCTAAGTTAATTTTCCGACTTTGTGAAACACGTTTCGCTCGATGAAAACGTCTATTTTTTCGGGTGAATGTATTCGCACCTCAAGCGGCGCTTTTTCCGCACCGTATATCATGTAGACTTGGTTGTTTTCAATCAGAAGGGGAATAGATAAGCCGCCCAACTGGCCAGCAACTTCCACGTATAAGTTTGGTCCTTTTTGGAGGATCGACATCTTATTTATTCCTCCAAAGGTTTCGTATTTGCCAACCAACATATCGCATTTTTCTTCAAAGGTTAGGTTAGGCATTGCTTCTTTTGGTTGGACTCCCAACATATGGGCTAGTGCGTATAACCCCAGCTGCGAGGTGTCGAAGTCCGTGTTGGCAGCAAGCGTAACACCCACTTTCTGGTCTGGTACGAAACCGATGTATGCCGAGGATAAGCCAATGTTTCCTCCGTGCCCAATGAGCTTGTGACCGCAGAAATTCTTGTTTATAATGAAACCGTAGCTATACCAGTCGCCGCCAGCAGCTTGGGGTGGGAGGCTGTGTTTGACGTGCGGCGTTAACATCTTCTCAATTGCCTCGTCTCCTATAATACGTGTGTTGTTGAAGACACCGTGGTCCATACACATCGCAACGAAGTTGGCCAGTTCGAATGCACTGCTGATTAATCCTCCAGCTGCGTCGACGAGCGGATGCGCGGGAAATTTCATTGCTCTCTTCTTGTTGTCCTTGTCGGCGACATAACCAGTCATGGAATTCGTGTCTTGTTCAAGCACAGCAGCAGAATAGGCGGACCTAACCATGTTCAAGGGTTTCAATACCTGTTTCACCATGTAATCCACGTAGCTTTGCCCACTCGCTGCCTCAACTATGGCGCCCAACAGAGCGTAGCCTTCGTTCCAGTAGAAGAATTTGTCTCCCTTAGCCGACACCCTTTCCAACGCGGCGGAATTGATACGCAAAATGAGGTCTTCGAGCCCTCCAAGCGGAACCCAGACCGACGATGCGTCAAAGATTCTTCCTATAACCGTTTCTGCCACTCCCAAGTCAGGGAACCCGGTTGTATGCGTCAAAAGCTGATGAACGGTTACAGGCGAATTTTCAGAGTCCGCGTCAAACGATTCGACGTATTTGCGAACAGACTCTTCTAGTTGGATTTTGCCTTGTTCCCAAAGCTGCATTACGGCTAACGCCGTGAAAGCTTTGGACACCGAACCCACGCCGTATAACGTGTCAGGTGTGGCTGGTCGCGGAGGCTCAATACACCTTGAACCGAACCCCCTTCGATAAACAATTTTGCCGTCTTTTACCAGGCACATTGAGAGACCAGGAACACCGTTTTTGCGCATGGTTTCTGAAACATATTTTTCCAAATCGCGCTTAGCGGAGTCAGACAGGGTCCAAGAAATTGTCATAACACTCCGACTTTGGTTTATCGTAAAAGTGTTTCTATGGGTCTAACAGGACGAAGGTGGCTTAGAGTGTTGGTGAAAGCAGCTCACTCAGGCGTACTGAGCCCACCCTTTAACCCTCGACAAAGCAGACAAGCGGGTTCCGGAGAGGCTATCCGAATAGTTTCATAGACAGAGAAAGCAACGTTCTCACAAGGCCACGTCTACGTCGTCGATCTGAAATTGGTATGTGCTGGGAATTATAGTTTGAGATCCAGAACGGAGTGCTGTGCGGTTAAATGGGTCGGCCAGTAGAGAAAATTCTCAAAAGAAGGTTTGATACGGTTAATTAAAGCGATGGCTCAGGTAAAGGTTGTAAACACGTGGCGATGCTTTGAATCACCGGTTCGGGTTCTGAGCCGACAGGAAAGAATATATATGATAAATTTTTCATATGATAAATATGTCAACTGAGTGTTTAACGGCTAGGCCATACGCACTGCTTTTTCAGGCGTTGGCGAACACGTCGAGAATGCAGATCCTCATTTTTCTGCGTAATAATGGAAGCAGCAGTGTTTCGCAAATCTGTAATGGTCTTGGACTGGAGCAAACTCAGGTCTCCCACAATCTTAAGTGCCTCACTTTTTGCGGGCTGGTCACGGCTGAACGCAGAGGTAAGTTAAGGATTTACTCTTTAAACAGCAGCACAATGTTTTCACTCTTCGAAATAGCTGATAGGCACATCAGGGAATACGCCAATAATCTTTGCGTTTGTGAGCAGTTAGAAAGGTGACTGCGATTGGTTAACTACGAACTAATAATCTTGGGTCAAGGATCAGCAGCTTTTGCAGCAGCAATTAAAGCGGATGAATTGGGAGTGGACACCGCTGTGGTGGGCGGAAACGCGACCAAAGGAACAGTGATTGGTGGCACATGTGTAAACGTTGGCTGCGTTCCAAGCAAGCGATTGATAACTGTTGGGACACTGTTTCACGAGGCCATGAATCCCCCTTTTGGGGGCATAAAATATGGGGAGGGAAGGGTCGAGTTTGGCAGGGTTATACGTGAGAAGGATAGACTGGTAAGCAAGCTTAGGAAGGAGAAGTACGAGGACGTGCTCAAAAATCTTCGACACGTAACCTACTACCGGGGCACGGGAAGATTTGTGTCTAGGAACCGAATCGAAGTGGGAAAAGAGATTCTGCAAACGGACAAAGTCTTGGTCGCCACTGGTGCGCGTGCAAACCTGCCCTCGATAGAGGGTATAGGCGAAGTGGACTGCCTGACCAACGAAGAGGCACTGAGCCTGAGGAAACTTCCAGATACGCTTTGCGTAATCGGTGGACGCGCCTTGGGCTTGGAATTCGCTCAAATGTATGCACAGTTCGGAGCGAACGTTGTCCTGCTTCAACGCAGTGAAAGAATTCTTCCAGAAGACGAACCCGAAGTGTCCTCAGCGTTGACCGGCTACCTCCGAGAAATGGGCGTGCGAGTATTCGCGGGCGCCAAGATCGTTCGTGTCGCACAAAAAGAAAACAAGAAGTGGGTTGACTTCAATGCGGGGGGCAAATCGAACCGAATTATTTGCGACCATATCTTGGTTGCCACAGGTCGAAAACCCAATACGGAAGAGCTGAATTTGGACAAAGCGGGTGTTCGAACAGACGACAAAGGCTTCGTGATTGTAAACGGAGAAATGCGAACCACTTCCCCTAATATTTGGGCTGCCGGAGACGTTGTGGGTGAACCCATGCTCGAAACCTTGGCTGCTAGGCAAGGCTTCGTCGCTGTGAACAATGCTTTCACAACTCAAAAGAGGAGGATCGACTTGAACCAAGTTCCGTCAGCAGTGTTCACTTACCCTGAAGTCGCAAAGGTTGGGCTCACAGAATCCAAGGCACACGAAAAAAAATTAAAATGCAGTTGCGTGGTTCTGCCGCTGGAATTCGTTCCTAAAGCTCAAGTGACCGGTGACACTCGGGGTCTTGTGAAGCTGGTGGTTGAAAGTGAAACCAAACGAATCGTTGGTGTACACATGGTTGCACCGCACGCCGCTGACCTGATACATGCCGGCGTATTGGCTGTAAAAAACGGATTAACGATTGACGACATAATAGACACGGTCCATGTTTTTCCGACCCTTTCTGAGGCATTCAAACTCGCCGCGCAATCTTTTTACTCGGATATACGCAAATTGAGTTGCTGCACAGAGTGATATCAGTGGGCCTGTAGTTCGCGGAAAGTGAACGTCTTCACTAGGGGTTCTTCGTTCCCCTCCTACTCGGAGCAACCCTCCGTAGATTCTTTGCTCAAGAACCTTATAGTGCCTGTGACTTGGACCCAGATGAGGACACACGAAGCACTAGTATGACTTACTAATGGCTAAAATCAGCCTCCTAAAAGGGCGGTACTCAAGCGTCCTAGTTGTATGCTTTCCGTAGTCGAGGCGAACATTTTTAGCTTCCGCAAGGCTTTTCAGCGCAATTTTCGGGTAAAAAAGTAAAGTTGATTCCAAAAGTCTCGGGCTCCCCCCGGTTTGAAGTTTGGCCAATTCTGTGTCCGGAAACAATCGGAGCCGAAACAGTAGTAACCCTTCTAAGCAACGTTTACGTTAGAGCCAGCATAGAAATAATAATTAGGAATGTCGATAAGGAGTGCCCGTTAAAAGTTGCAGTTCGCCAAGAAAACATTCGAAAACTTTGGAAACCATGACGAAGCAAAAAAAGGGAGGGGTTCTTGTTGTGAGCAATGATACCTCGACCCTTTAGGCTTAGGTCGAAGAATTTGCAGAGCCGAAAAACAATTAAGCCTTAGTGCTGTCGTCCGATGTACGCGTATACCCGGGATTCTGCCGCAAACAAAATATACGCCTCAATTCGAAAGTGATTAAGGATGAGTAAGCATTGAGTCATAAAAACCATGATCCAGTTGCTATAGGCACGAATGGGAATCCGGTTCCCCCACAGTTGTCGGTGCACTTCATTGACTGGAGCGTCGAACCAACAGTTGATTTCTACAGTTTCGCAGCGGGAAACTGGCTTCGCACTCAAGTTATACCCGAAGACAAGAGCGTCTGGGGTGCGTTCAACGAGCTTTCAGAATACAATTTTGGGCTACTACATTGCATTTTGGAAGAAGCCGCGCAGAGTCAGGACAATTCCAAGCGTATCCCTGAAAGACAGGTTGGCGACTTCTACGCATCAGGAATGAATGTTGAATCGATAGAGCAGGCGGGGTTGCGGCCCTTGTCTCAGATGATCCAAGAATTGGACACAGTGGACACTGTTTCCAAACTCACAAACCTAGTCGCTCAACTCCAGATGAAGGATGTGCCGGTACTTTTTTCCAGCTATTCACGCGCGGACAGGAAGAACAGCGGCGTCTACTCATTCTACATTTATCAGGGCGGGCTTTCACTTCCAGACAAGGAATACTATTTGGCGAAAGGATTCGAAGACATAAGAGAAAAGTTTAGGGAACACGTGGCCAAAATGTTCATGTTGACGGGTATAGACAAAGACGAGTCTGTTGAAAGAAGCCAAGTAGTCTGGGACATAGAAAGTTTTCTTGCTAAGAACAGTCGGAACCGGTGGGATTTGGCCTCAAATGGGGTCGGGTCCTTCTTTGAAAATTTGATGCCCATGATCATTTAAACCGTTTACACATATATAAACACCCCCCTTCGTGGAAGATACCGTTAAGGTAAGGAATTTAGCTGTTAATCTACTTCTCTTGAGATCCAAATTGGAAGGCTCTTCAAGGGTAGCATACGCTTGTGATAGAAAATAATACCTTTTTCCGAAGTTGTTCAATCCTTCACATCGTTGCGAGGAATAAAAAGCCTCTGGGTACAAAGATATATAACGATGCCCTGCTTTGAAGCTCACAGACGAGCGAACTGTATGGTTGATGCAGCTGACATGTATTCACTTACCGTAATTGGAATCCGTTCCGCTTCAATCGAATATTTTTGCCATCTGGAGCATAT